>ODAK010001557.1_pt1 | contig 24824 bp, 20 predicted proteins | sample 1539591 | NCBI WGS metagenome assembly ODAK01 (sample SAMEA3539303, study PRJEB22396) | soil metagenome | biome: tundra; feature: field; material: soil | place: USA | collected 2010-05 | depth 0.15 m | reverse complement strand
GGGTCGAGCACGCGATCCTGCACCTGATGTACGCGCGCTTCTTCACCAAGGCGCTCGCGGATCTGGGGCATCTGGATTTTCAGGAGCCCTTCCAGGCCCTGTTCACCCAGGGCATGGTCACCAAGGACGGCTCCAAGATGAGCAAGTCCAAGGGCAATGTCGTCTCGCCCGCGGCGATCGTGGAGCGCGTGGGCGCGGACACGGCGCGCTGCTACATCCTGTTCGTCGGCCCCCCTGACCAGGACGCAGACTGGTCGGATGAGGGAGTGGACGGCGTTCACCGCTTCCTCTCGCGGCTGTGGCGGCTGGCGGCCGAGACGGCTGAGCGCGCCGGAGCGCCCGTCGCCGAGCTCGCCGGTCCAGTCGCAGCGGAGGGCGATGACCTCGACCTGATGCGCAAGACCCACTGGGCCATCGACAAGGTCAGCGGCGACCTTCGCCGCTTCGCCTTCAACACGGCGATCGCGGCCGTGATGGAGCTCCTGAACGACTGCTCGAGGCTGCGCGACTCAGTCGGTGTTGACACATTGCGCTTTGCTCTGGGCACGGCGGCCTCGCTGCTGTTCCCCTTCGCGCCGCACGTCTGCTCGGACATCTACGAGCTGCTGACGGGGGAGCGCGTGTGGGAGCAGCCCTGGCCGGAGGCCGACGAGGCGCTGCTCGAGCGCGAGGTCTACGAGCTCGTCTGCCAGGTGAACGGCAAGGTTCGCGACCGGGTGCAGGCGAGCGCAGACGCGGTCCCCGAGACGCTCAAGGACCTGTGCCGGGCGGCGCCCAACGTGCGCGCCCACGTGGACGGCAAGGAGATCGTGAAGGAGATCGTGGTGCCAGGGAAGCTCGTGAACCTCGTAGTGCGCTAGACGGCAGCCACGAGTGATCGTCGTTGCGGCGGCATAGACTCGGACGTCGATGGCAGAGCTCAAACCCGTCTACCTGATCCATGGCGACGATCACGGCGCCGTGGGCGAGCGGCGCGCGGGACTGCGGGCACTGGCCGAACGCGAGGATGGTGGCGCCGCCGGGGTCGAGGTGCTCGAGGGCGATCTGGCGACGCCCTCGGGAGTGGCCGAAGCGCTGGCGGCGATGACGCTCGCGATCGGACGGCGGGTGATCATCGTGGAGGGGGTGGAGCGCTGGCGCGCGGCCGAGGTCGAGCAGCACCTCGCCCCGGCCATCGCCCAGATGCCAGCCGATACCACGCTCGCGCTGTTTGCCCGCGAGGACGGACGGGCAAAGGCGCCTGCCGCGGTCCACGAGGCCGTGAAGCGAGCGGGCGGTCAGATCGTGGCTCAGATGACGGTGAAGTCGTGGGAGCTCGCCAAGTGGGCGCGCGAGCAGGCCGCCCGCCTCGGTCTCTCGCTTGACGCCGCCGCCGCAAAGGCGCTCGTGGCGCAGGTCGGCGAACGCCAGCAGCGGCTGCTGCGCGAGCTGGAGAAGCTCGCCCTCGAAGGGGACGTCGGCCAGGAGCGCCGGCTCGTGGGTGCGGAGGACATCGAAGCGCGCACCGCGCGCTCGGCTGAGTGGCGAGCCTATGGGCTGGCCGACGCGCTCGTCGGCGCCAATGCTCGCGAGGCGACCATCTCCTACATGCACCTGCGCGCCCAGGGGGAGCGGCTGTCGGGTCTGCTCTACCTGATGGCCGCGCGACTGCGCGACGGCCTGGCCATCTCGCTGCGCCTGCAGGCCGGGGAGTCGGTCGCCGAGGTCAAGCGCAGCCTGCGGATGCCCGCCCGCGCGGCCGAGCGCTTCGTGGCCGACGTGGCTCGCAGCGATCCCGAGCGCCTGCGCGCCGCCCTGGGCGCCCTGGCTGATCTCGAGCTCGACTCGCGGGGAGGTGCGCCGCTGCTGGCGAGTCGCAACCCGATGGCCGGGCTCAGCGAGGACACGCTCGCTCTGCGAGCGATCGAGACGATTACGAGCTAGACGAGCCGGCGAGCGTTCTTGCCGCTCGGGACTTCTTGTGGGCGCCGGTGTTGCGGTGCATGGCGCCGCGCTTGACCGCCTTGTCGATCGTGCTCACGAGCTCTTTGTGAGTGGCCTCGGCGCTCGGCTGGTCCTTCTCCTGCACCTGTGACTCCAGGCGCCTGAAGTAGGTCTTGATCGTGGAGGTGTAGAGGCGGTTCTCCAAACGCTCGCGCTCGGAGCGAAGGATCCGCTTCTTCTGGGAATGGATGTTGGCCATGATGGAAGCTGCGAGGCGCGGAAAACCGTCGGCTACCGCGCCGCAGAGCGCCGTACTATAGCGGCCTTGCCCGCCGCCGCAGATCCCCCCGTAGTGGAGCCGCCAGGTCCGGTACCTCCCCGCGGCGGGCGCGGCGTGGCACGGAACACGGCGATCTTCTCGGTGGCCACCGGCATCTCGCGGGTGGTGGGTCTCGGCAGGGAAATCGTCACGGCGAGCTTCTTCGGTACGGGAGGGCCGTACTCGGCCTTCACGATCGCCTTCCAGATCCCGAACCTCGTGGCCAACCTGTTCGCCAACGCGGCCCTCTCGGCGGCGTTCGTGCCGGTGTTCACCGAACTGCTCCACCAGGGCAGGCGCAAAGACGCGCTGCGCCTGGCCTCGACCCTGTTCTGGATCATGCTGATCGGCCTGGGCGCCATCACGGCCTTCTTCATCCTCGGGGCCGGGGTGATCATGCCGCTGTTCGCCGGCAACGCCTTCAACGGCGCCCTGGACTCACTGATGGTGAGCCTCTCCCAGATCCTCTTCCCGGTCGTCCTGGTCCTGGGTCTCAACGGCCTGCTCGTGGGGGTGCTCCAGTCCTACGACCACTTCTCCATCCCGGCCATCTCGCCGGCCGTCTGGAACATCGTGATCCTCGTCCTGCTGGTGCTCCTGCGCCCACACTTCCATGGCGGCTACCACAACGGCAACCAGCTCCACGCCTACGCCATAGCGATCCTCGTGGCGACCTTCGTGCAGCTCCTGCTCGCCGTGGCGGCGCTGCGGCGGATCGACTTCCGGCTGCAGTTCTCGATCGACTGGCACGACCCTCGCATCAAGCAGGTCTTCACGCTGATGCTCCCGGTGACGATCGGTCTCGGGATCGTCAACCTCGACCAGCTCATCAACTCGGTCTTCGGAACCCTCGTCAGCTCGGAAGCGCCGCGCGCCATCGACAACGCGTTCCGGGTCTACATGCTCCCGCAGGGTCTCTTCAGCGTCGCGGTCGCCACGGTGCTGTTCCCAACCCTCAGCCGCATGGCTGCCGGGGGAGACGCCTCCGGGATGCGGCGGGCCGTCGGCACGGGGATGCGCCAGATCAACCTGCTGCTGATCCCGGCTGCCGCCTTCATGATCGTGCTGTCCACGCCGATCGTGCGCCTGCTCTTCCAGCGCGGGAACTTCAACGGCAGATCCACCGAACTGGTGTCCCTCGCCCTGTTCTGGTTCGCCTTCAGCCTGCCCTTCGGGGGCCTGAACCTCCTGCTCACGCGAACCTTCTTCGCGGTGCAGCGTCCGTGGATCCCGACGAGCCTGGCCGCCATGAACATCGTCGTGGACGTCGTGGTCAGCGTGGGTCTGTACAAGCCACTCGGCATCTCGGGTCTGATCATCGGCACCGTCGTCGCCAACGCGGTCATGACCGCCCTCCAGCTCCATCGCCTGCGTATCGGCTTCAACGGTCGTCTGGAAGGCGCCCAGACGACGATGATCACCGTGCGGATCGCGGCGGCCTCGGTGCTCCTCGGGGCGGTCGCGTGGGTGGTGTGGAGGCTCCTCGAGCGTCTCCTCGGGGTCTCCCTGCCCGCCCAGATCGTCAGCGTCGGCGGGGCGGCCGCCGCGGGCCTGTTCGTCTACTCGCGGGCCGTCCTCGCCATGCGGGTGCCCGAGGCCCACCAGGTCAGCCGCCTGATCCGGGCTCAGCTCGGCCGGGCCTGAGTGTCGCCCTTCGTTGGGTGTATAGCCATGGTTATACGCTCCCCCGAACGAGAGATAACCCACGCGACTGGTCCGTCGCGTCGCGGCCAGGCCTGGGTGCATGCGCCGGATGACAAGGCCGAGCAGAGGCCGGGTGGACCAAGGCCCACCCGGCATGCGCCCGAACAAAGATCGCCGCTTACTACTTACGTCCCAGGACTGTGTGTCTATGCCTGGGCGGCTTGACACTCTCGACACCGGGACTGGCCGCCGGGTGGGTGGGAATCCATCCACAAGGCGCGTTGCCGCGGTTGAGCCTCGAAGGCCCATAGTCGAGTAGGCGATCCGCCGGAGCATCCAAGGCTAGCGGGTCGGCGGGCGACGCAAGATCGTCCTCATGTCTTTAGTCCGGTAGGCGCATGCGCCTACCGGCGGGTCCGCGCATGCGCGGACCCGGGCAACGCCGCATGCGGCGTTGCCTCACCATCTATCGTGACGCCCAGCCATGGACCAGTCGCACATCCGCAACTTCTCGATCATCGCCCACATCGACCACGGCAAGTCGACGCTGGCCGATCGCATCCTCGAGCTCACCCACACGGTGGCCCCCCGCGAGATGCGAGCGCAGCTGCTCGACTCGATGGACCTGGAGCGCGAGCGGGGCATCACGATCAAGGCCCAGGCGGTGCGGGTGTTCTTCACGGCCGGCGACGGGGAGACCTACCAGCTGCACCTGATCGACACCCCGGGCCATGTCGACTTCACCTACGAGGTCTCACGCTCGCTGGAGGCCTGCGAGGGAGCCCTGCTCGTGGTGGACGCCTCCCAGGGGGTGGAGGCGCAGACGGTGGCAAACACCTACCTGGCGGTCGAAGCCGGCCTCGAGCTGATCCCGTGCCTGAACAAGATCGACCTCCCCGGCGCGGAGCCCGAGCGGGTGGCGGGCGAAGTGAGCGACCTGATCGGCGAGCCACCCGAGTCGATCCTGAAGATCAGCGGCAAGACCGGCGAGGGAGTGGGGGAGGTGCTCGAGGAGCTCGTCAAGCGGGTCCCGCCCCCGGCGGGCGACCCCGACGGTCCGCCGCGGGCGCTGATCTTCGACTCCGAGTTCGACCAGTACCGCGGCGTGATCGCCTACATCAGGGTCGTGGACGGCGTCTTTCGCAAGGGCGAGCCGATCCGGGCGATGGCGGCGGGCACCGAGGCCGACATCGACGACCTTGGCTTCTTCAGCCCGCAGATGATGCCCACCGATCAGCTGGCAGCGGGCGAGGTGGGCTACCTGATCACGGGCCTGAAGGACGTGACCCTGCTGCGCGTCGGAGACACCCTGACCACGCGCAGGAGCTCCGCCGGGCACGCCTCCGAAGCGAGCGAGCCCCTGCCCGGCTATCGCGAGGTCAAGCCGATGGTCTTCTGCGGCCTCTTCCCGATCGACTCCGACACCTACCCGGACCTGCGCGACGCGCTGGAAAAGCTCGTGCTCAACGACGCCGCCCTCTCGTGGGAGCCCGAGACCTCCGACGCGCTCGGCTTCGGCTTCCGCTGTGGATTTCTCGGCCTGCTGCACATGGACATAGTCAAAGAGCGCCTGGAACGCGAGTACGACCTTGAGCTGCTGGCCACGATGCCATCGGTGGAGTTTGATGTGACGCTGACCAACGGCGAGGAGCTCGAGGTCCACAACCCTTCCGACATGCCCGATCCGGGCACGATCGAGGAGATCCGCGAGCCCTTCATCCGCGCCTCTGTGATCGCCCCGAAAGAGTTCGTCGGAGCCGTGATGGAGCTCTGCCAGGAACGCCGCGGCGAGCACATCGGCATGCACTACCTCTCCCCGGAGCGTGTGCAGATGACCTACGACCTGCCGCTCGCGGAAATCGTCCTCGACTTCTTCGACCAGCTCAAGTCGCGCACCCGCGGCTACGCCTCACTCGACTACGAGCTCAACGGGATGAAGCCCTCGGATCTGGTCAAGCTCGACGTGCTGCTCGCCGGCGACACCGTGGACGCGCTCTCGATGGTGGTCCACCGCGACAAGGCCTACGAGATGGGTCGCACGCTCACCGAGAAGCTGCGCAAGCGGATCCCCCGCCAGCAGTACGACGTGCCGATCCAGGCCGCCATCGGCGCCCACGTGATCGCCCGCGAGACCGTGAAAGCCTTCCGCAAGGACGTGATCGCGGGCTGCTATGGCGGCGACATCACCCGCAAGAAAAAGCTCCTTGCCAAACAGAAGGAGGGCAAGAAGCGGATGAAGCAGGTCGGCCGCGTGGAGGTCCCCCAGGAGGCCTTCCTGGCGGTGCTGGAGCTCGGCGAGGACTGACGCGTGGTCGGGGGGCCGCCCGTGCGGGTGCTGTTCGTGTGCCTGGGCAACATCTGTCGCTCGCCCACGGCCGAGGGGGTGATGCGCACGCTCGTGGCGCAGGCGGGCCTCGAGGACACGATCGAGCTCGACTCGGCGGGCACCGGCGCCTGGCATGCGGGCAGCCCGCCGGACGGGCGCGCCGCGGCGGCTGCCCGGAGCCGGGGCACGGTGCTGGAGGGCCGCGCGCGCCAGGTCACACGTGAGGATCTCGATTTTTATGATCTCGTGATTGCGATGGACAGCGCGAACATGCGCGAGCTCAGGCAACTCGCGGGCGGCGAGTCCGAGCGGGCGAAGGTGCGGATGCTCAGGGAGTTCGACCCGGTCAGCGCGCAGCGCGGCGAGCTGGATGTGCCGGACCCCTACTACGGCGGAGACGGTGGCTTCGAGGAGGTCTTCGAGCTCGTGCGGGCAGCCTGTGAGGGACTGCTCGAGAGGATCCAGGCCGGCGAGCTGCCGTGAAGGCCGGCGAGCTGCCGTGAGCCCGAGCACGGCGTGGCGGCCGACGCTGCCGCCCGGGGCCGGTCAGCCGCGGCGCGTGGGCGGTGGCGACATCAACGAGGCCTACCGCGTCGTGCTGGCGGACGGAGTCGAGGCGTTCGTGAAGACCCGTGAGGACGCCCTGCCCGGCGAGTATGCGGCGGAGGCCGCCGGCCTTGCCTGGCTGGCCGAGCCCGGTGAGCTGCGAACACCGCGGGTGCTGGCCCTCGACGAGCGCTACCTCGCGCTCGAGTGGGTCGAGCAGGGGCGACTGGACGGGCCCGGCGCGGAGGAGCTCGGCCGCGGCCTCGCCGCAACGCATGCCGCGGGCGCGCCCTGCTTCGGCGACGCGGCGAGAGATCGGGAGGCGGGCTTCGGCTCGCTGCGCCTCTCGAACGAGCCGACCGAGGACTGGCCCACCTTCTACGCAGAGCGCCGGCTTCTGCCGCTGGCACGGATGGGCGGCGAGCGGGGCGTGCTCCCGTCCTCTGCGGTGGGGGCGGTGGAGCGTGTGTGCGAGCGCCTGAGCGATCTGGTCGGGCCGTCCGAGCCGCCGGCGCGCCTGCACGGCGATCTGTGGTCGGGCAACGTGATGGCCGGAGCGGATGGGCGTCCCTGGCTGATCGACCCGGCTGCCTACGGCGGCCACCGCGAGGTGGACCTGGCGATGCTGCGCCTGTTCGGCTCGCCCTCCGAGCGCGTGTTCGCAGCCTATGAGGAGCACAGCCCGCTGGCGGCCGGCTGGCGCGAGCGGGTGGCGCTCTACCAGCTGCTTCCGCTGCTCGTGCACGCGCTGTTGTTCGGCGGCTCCTACATCGGCGCGGCCGAAGGCATCGCCCGGCGTTACGCCGGCTGAGCCACGCTCCGGCTCGTCGGCGTCGCGCTCGTCCCGCGCGGGGGCGGGAGTCGGATCAGGAGATGTGCGCGACGACACGGCATCGGCTCGTCACCGGCTGTACCTGCTGGCGCGTGTGATCGTCGCGCGCCACTACCGCCAGCAGCTGACCCTGGAGGTGCTCGCGCGCGCCCTGGCGAGCTCGCCCCGCCAGATCCAGCGCGCGTACATGCAGTGCGGGCACACGAGCTTCCGCGAGGACCTGCTCGCACGGCGGATGAGCGTGGCGGCTGAGCTGCTGCTCGAGCAGCGCTCGATCGCTGTCGCCGACGTGGGCCGACTGGTGGGCTATCGCCAGAGCTCGCGCTTCGCGAGCGCGTTCAGGCGTCGCTACGGCCTCACGCCGTCGCGCTTCCGCGCGGCGGCGCCGCAACGCATCGCAGCGTCCTCACGAGCTCCCGGGTCGGGGAACGCCGGCGGCCACGACTTCCCTGGCTCCGAGGTCCTCGGCGCTGTCCACGGGCTCCGCGCCGGGCAGGTGCAGGCGCATCAGCGTTCCGCCGCCAGGGGCGGGCTCGGCGGCGATGCTCCCGCCCTGCTGGCCGGCGACCTGGCGCACGATCGCGAGCCCGAGTCCCGAGCCGGGGCGACCGCGAGCCTCGGCGCCGCGATAGAAGCGGTCGAAGATGTGGGGCAGGTCCTCTGCTGAGATCCCGGGACCGTGGTCGCGCACGGTCAGGTGCGTTCCGGCGAGGCGGATCTCGACGGGCTCTTCAGGCGGGCTGTACTTGATCGCGTTGTCGATCAGGTTGCTCACGGCGCGCTCCAGGCGCGCGGGCACGCCGGTGACGATCGTGGGCTCCCCGTCGAGGAGGAGCGGCGTGGCCGGCGCGTGCCTGCGGGCGCGCTGGACGACCTCGTCGACGAGCAGGTCCAAGCGCACCTCTTCGAGGTCCTCGCGAGGCTCCTCGCCGCGGGCGAGGTCGATCAGGTCGTTGATGACCAGGGTGAGCTCCTCGATCTGCTCGACCACGTCGGCCAGCAGCCCCTGCTGCTCCCCCTGGCTCATGAACGAGCCCTGCTGCTGGAGGATCTCGATGTTGGTGCGCAGGCTGGTGACGGGCGTGCGCAGCTCGTGCGAGGCGTCGGCAACGAGCTGGCGCTGCGCGTGCACGGAGGCGTCGAGCGCGCTGACAGAGCGCTCGAGCGCGTCGAGCATCGTGTTGAAGCTCCCGGCCAGTCGCCCGATCTCGTCTTCGCCGACCCCCTCGATGCGACGGCTGAGGTCGCGGGTGACGGCCACGTGCTCGGTGGTCTCGGTGAGCCGCTTGATCGGCTGCACGGCGGCACCGGCCACCAGGCGCCCGAGCAACGCGGCCAGCGCGATGCCGCCGATGTCGAGCAGCACCAGGATCAGGCGCAGGCGGCTGAGCAGGCTGTCGACTTCGGTGAGCGGCAGCGCCAGCTGTACCGCTCGTTCGCTGCCGAAGGGCTCGGCGAAGACGCGCAGGTGGATCCCCTCGACGGTGGCGTCGCGGAAGAACGGCTGGCCACCGTGCGCTGCGAGCGCACGGGTGCCGGCGTTCACCGGGATCGAGACGCCGGGCGCCGAGCGCAGGAGCACGTGACCCGCCCCGTCGACCACCTGCTGATAGCCGCGCACCTGGTCGGGGTTGGGGGGCAGTTTCCCGAACAGGTTGCGCGGTGTGGCGCGGCGTCTTCTCCCGGTGGCTTTGGGCGTCGCTTTCGCGGGCGTCGCTTTCGCGAGCGTCGCGCTCGCGTCGTCCGGGGGCGGTGAGACGTTGTCTCCGGCGGCGAGGCGCAGCGCCGCGCTTTCCCTGGTGGTCGCAGCCGTGCGCCCATTGGGACCAAGGAATTTGATCAGGCGCCCGGCCTCGCGGCCGCGGTTGCGCAGCTGGGTGTCGATCTGGCTGTGCAGCTGGTTGGATGTCAACACGTAGGTGAGCAGGGAGGCGAGCACCACGGCGACCGCCACCGCGGCGGCCGAGACGAGCGTGATGCGCCTGCGAAAGCTCATGGGCGGGTACGCAGGACATAGCCGACGCCGCGCACGGTGTGCAACAGGCGGGACTCCTCGCCGACCTCGGTCTTGCGCCTGAGATAGCCCATGTAGACGCCCAGCGAGTTGGAGCTCGAGCCGAAGTCATAGCCCCAGACCTGCTCGAAGATCACCGAGCGTGAGAGGACCTGACGCGGGTGACGCATGAACAGCTCCAGCAGCAGGAACTCGGTGCGCGTGAGCTGGAGGATGCGCTCGCCGCGCCACGCCTCGTGGGCGCGCAGGTCGAGGCGCAGATCCTCGAAGTGCAGGGTCTCGGCCGGACCGTCCTCGTCCTCGCCGGCCCGGCGCAACAGCGCGCGCACACGCGCCAGCAGCTCGCGCAGGGCGAAGGGCTTTATGAGGTAGTCGTCGGCGCCGGCATCCAGGCCGGCCACGCGGTCGTCGACCTCGCCACGGGCGGTGAGCATCAGCACGGGCGTGGAGTCGCCGCCCTCGCGCAGGCGCCTGCAGACCTCCAGGCCATCCATGCGGGGCATCGCGATGTCGAGGATCACCGCCTCGTAGGCGGCGCTGCCGAGGCGCTCGAGCGCCTGCACTCCGTCGGCCGCCTGGGCCACGTCGTAGTGTTCGAGCGTGAGCGCGCGGGAGAGCGCGCTCTGAACGGCGGGCTCGTCGTCGACGACAAGTATGCGTGCTTGCTCGGCCATGTTCGGCGGCGCCCGGCGCCTTCTCTGACCCCCGGACCGGCGGCGAGCGGCGGGCAGGACGTGCTTGTCAGGCTAGCGTGATGGGTATCTCGGACAGCGGGCTAAGGAAACACGAAGAGACTTCTAAGAATCGCCAGGGAGGGGACATCGCCGAGCCGGAGGTAGTGCAGCAGGACAGCACAGCGATGCTGGCCGCGCAGTCGCGCACGTTGCGCAACAGCATCATCAGCCTCGCCGTCTTCTTTGCGCTGGTGGCCGCGCTGCTGCTGGGCGTGCCCTCGCTGCGGGCGGCCGGCGAGCGCATCACCGACGCGAACACCTCGTGGATCGCCGCGGCGCTGGTGCTGGAGGTGCTCTCGTGCCTGGGTTATGTGGTGCTGTTCGATCTCGTCTTCGGGCGGCTGGGGCGCAGCATCAGCTCGCGCCTTTCGCTGTCGGAGCTGGCGGTCAACTCGGTGGTGTCGGTCAGTGGGCTGGCGGGCATCGCGCTGGGGGCGTGGGTGCTGCGCAGCAAAGGCTTCTCGGTCGAGCGCATAGCCAAGCGCTCGGTGCTGATCTTCGTGTTGACGAGCGCGGTGAACGTGGGCATGGTGGTCGTGATCGGTCTGCCGATGTGGTTGGGGATCGTGCCGGGCTCGCGCGATGAGCTGCTCACCCTGCTCCCGGCGCTGGCCGCGGCGGCGACGATCGTGGGGACGCTCGTGCTCGCGGCCTGGGCGCGGCGGGCTTCCGCGCGGCGGGCCGCGGATGGACAGGCGCCGAGGAGCAGTCGCATGACGGTTGCGCTGATCGCGGTCGGCGGAGGCGTGCAGGACGCGCTCGGCCTGATTCGTGCCCATGACTGGCGCCTGCTCGGCGCGGTCGGCTACTGGCTGTTCGACAACCTCGTCCTGTATGCGTGCCTGGCGGCCTTCGGCCACGCGCCCTCGTTCTGGGTGGTGGCGATGGCCTACCTGGTGGGGATGCTCGCCAACTCCGTGCCCGTTCCGGGCGGCTTTCTCGCGGTGGAAGGCGGCCTGGTGGGCATGCTGCTGCTGTTCGGCGCGCGCCCCGGCTCGCTGGTGATCGCGGCCGTGGTGGTCTACCGGGCGATCTCGCTGTGGATTCCGGCGGTGATCGGCTCGCTGGCCTTTCTCAGCCTGCGCCGCGAGATCGGAAAGCCGGTGGCCCCGGCTGTTCGGTGACGCTCTAACCGTCGAGCGAGGCCGAGTAGGCGAGTTGGGCGGCGGCCTGCTGACAGGCATGGCCGGGCAGGCTGGCCATCGTGTGCGCGAGCGCTCCGCCGAGCGCCCCGGCGAGCCCCGGACAGTAGACGGGTGCGGGCAGATCGCCCACGGACGATCCGGGGGCGTTGAGCGGCAGCAGCTGCTCGGCGGCGCTCAACGCGTGGGCGTAGGTGTCGGAGAAGATGTCGATGGCCACGCGGCCGGTGTAGATCTCGATCGAGCGGCCTTCGTCATAGACGGTCGCGGGCACGCCCCGGACGAGGATGTTGTGCTGAGGCCCGAGGGTGGAGTTGGAGTGCAGGCGGTAGAGGACGGTGGTGACCTGCAGCGGCAGCAGGCAGCTGCCTCCGCCGAAGATCCCCTTGCTCTGCACGCAATCGCCGTAGTAGACGCTGTCGCCGATTTTGTCGATGTAGCCACGCAGCCCGTCGGCGGCCGCGAGCGGGTGCCCCTGGAAGCTCGGACCGACCCAGTAGACGCGGTAGTAGGGGAACGTCTGCGCTTCGGCCAGTTCTCGGGCGGCAATCTCTCGAGGATGGCCGGTGCCACAGCCGAGCGCGAGCACAGCGGCGGCCACGGCGGCGAGCGCCAGGGCGATCCTGAGGGCGCCGTGGAGGGCGCTGGCGGCTTCGGGGGCGGGCATGGCCGTCATTATCTTGGCGTGCCGATGAAAAGCACAGCTACTTCGCGGCCACTCAGCTGTTCAAGCGGGTACGGATCCGCCACCGACCTGGCGGAAGAGCCGGGGTCCGGTGGGGTAGCACACCGGACCCCGGTCGATCTTCGCACCGGCGGTGTGCGCCTCGCGCAGGTTTGGGCGCTCGGGTTTGTCGCAGCGCTCATGGCGCTGTGGCTGATCGTGGACCCGCGCACCCCGGATCTGGCGGCGCAGGTCTACCGCGTGGGGCTTTTCCACCAGATCGGTCTGGCGGTGTGGGACGAGCACTGGTATGCGGGCCACGACCTGCCCGGCTACAGCCTGCTGTTCCCGCCGCTGGGGGCGCTGCTGGGGATCCGAGCGGTGGGCGCGCTGGCTGTGCTGGCATCGACGGTGCTGTTCGAGCGCCTGGCCCGGTCTGTGTGGGGCGATCGGGGGCGCTGGGGCGCTGCGCTGTTCGCCGTGGGCGCCGTCGGGGACGTGTGGGCGGGGCGGGTGACGTTCGCGCTGGGTGTCCCGCTTGCGCTGCTGTCTGTGCTCGCGCTGCGCCGGGGAGCGCCGTTGTGGGCCGCGGCCGGGGCACTGGCATGTGCGGCGGCCAGCCCCGTGGCGGGCGCTCTCCTGGGATTGGCGGGGCTCACATGGGCGCTCACGCTTCGCGATCCTCGCCCGCTGCTGGTGCTGGCGGGGCCGGCGGCGGCGCTGGTGGTCGTGCTCGCGCTGGTGTTTCCGGAAGGAGGCTTTGAGCCCTACCCGATCCTGTCGTTTGCGGCGACGGCGGGCGTGGTGGGCCTGTTCGTGTGCGCGCTCCCGGCGAGCGAGCGCATGCTGCGCGTCGGTGCGCTGCTCTACCTGGCGACCTGCGTGGGGTGCCTGGTGGTGCATTCGCCGGTGGGCAGCAACGTCGAGCGCTACGGCGTGCTGCTGGCTGGCCCGCTGCTGCTGTGCTCGACCGCAGGTGCGCGGCACGGGCGCGGATCGACGGGCCGCAGACGGGGCGCGGCGGGCCGCCTGCAGGGACCACTCGCGACCGGGCTGGTCGCGACGGCGCTCTGCGCAAGCGCCGTGTGGGTGGTGTGGGGCCCGGTGCGCGAGACGCTCGCTGTGGCTGGAAGCCCGGCGACGAGCGCCTCCTATTACGTCCCGGTGGAGCGTTTCCTTGCCTCGCGGAGCGGCGGGCCTGTGCGCGTGGAGGTGCCGCTGACCAGGTCTCACTGGGAGGCGGCGCTGCTGGCGCCGAGCGTGTCGCTGGCGCGAGGGTGGGAGAAGCAGCTGGACAGCCGCTATGACGGCGTGCTGTTGGATCGGAATCTGACGGCGGCGGGTTATGAGACCTGGCTGCACGAGCAGGCGGTGGCGTATGTGGCGCTGGCGGACGTGGCCCTGGATCCCTCGAGCGCGCGCGAGGGTAGGCTGATCCGCGCCGGCCTGCCGTTCCTGCGCCAGGTCTTCGAGAGCGCTCATTGGCGCATCTTCGAGGTGCGCTCGCCGACGCCCCTGGTCTCGGGGCCGGCTCGGCTCACCGCGCTTGGGCACGACTCCTTCGCGCTGGAGGCATCCTCTGCGGGGCGCGTGCTCGTGCGGGTGCACTTCAGTCGCTACCTGACCCTCACGACCGGCCGAGGCTGCGTGACACCCGCGCGCGGAGGATGGACCGCGCTGAACGTGCGCGCAGCCGGCCCGGTCGTGGTCGCTGCGCGCTTCTCGCTGGCCCGGGCGTTCGGCGTGGGACGCTCGTGCAGCGCCGGTGCCTCTTGAGCGCGTGGCGGGGGTCGGTCGCGGGCGCCGGAGGCCGCGCGCTTGTGTCAGCGCTGGCTGTGGCTGTCGGCCTGCTGGCGGGGTGCGGCGGAGCGGGAGCGGGAGGGGGCGCTGGGGGCCGTGTCCAGACGCCCGGCGCCTCGGCGTCTGGGCAGGCGAAGGCGTACAGGTGGCTGGTCAGGACGGCTGGCTCGCCGCCGTCGATCGCGGCGGAGAACCGCATGCCGGGCACCCGCGCCTGGCGCCTGCCCGGCCCGCCGCAGCTGCTCGGCGGTGCGGCGCGGGGGGCGATCGCGGGGTACGTGTCCGAGCAGACGGTCGCTGCGGGTCAGCGCGAGAGCGTGTACGTGCGCGCTCCCGGCGCGCACACGGTGGGGCTGGAGGTCTATCGGATGGGCTGGTACGGGGGCACGGGCGGCAGGCTCGTGCTGCGCAGCGCGGCGCTGGCGGCGGTGGCCCAGCCTCCATGCAGCCATCGGGACGCGACGGGGCTGACGGAGTGCAACTGGCATCCCGCCCTCACCTTCCTCGTGCCCGAGGGCCTGCCGAGCGGCGTGTACATCGTCAAGATGCACGCCTCCACGGGCGCCGAGGGCGACTGCCTGTTCGTGCTCCGCCCGCTGCGGGCTCCGCCGCTGTTGGTGCAGATACCGACGGCCACCTACGAGGCCTACAACGCTTGGGGTGGCGACAGCCTGTATCCGGGCGGCACGCGACAGGTTGGCGTCACGGGGACGAGCCAGGGCGTGGAAGTCTCCTACGACCGTCCCTACGAAAGCCAGACTGGAGCCGGCCAGTTCTTCATCGGCGATGTGGCGGTCGTGCGCTTCCTCGAGCGATACGGCTACCCGGTGGGCTACACGACCCAGGCTTCGATCGACGGTGATCCGGGGCAGGCGCAGGGATCGCGGGCGCTGATCGACGTGGGCCACTCCGAGTACTGGTCCGCCGGCGACCGTGGTGCCTTCGAGCGCGCCCTGTCCGGGGGGGCGAGCCTGATCTTCCTGAGCTCCGACACGATGGCCTGGCGCGTGCGCTTCGAGCCTGCCAGCGGTGCCTCCGGCCAGGCTGGGCAGAGCGGCCACAGGATCGTCGCCTACAAGCAGCTCGCGGCGCTGGACCCGTCCCGCGGAGAACGCACGGGCGTGTTCGCGGACGGCGGCGCAGCGCTCGTCGGCAGCGCCTACGACGGCTGCATAACCCCGCGGCTGGCCGGTAGCAGCCCGCCGACATATCGCTATTACGAGTGGCGGGCGTCCGCGACCCTCGAGCCGAGATGGCTGTTTGCGCACACTGGCGTGACCGCCGGGACGAGCATCCCTGGGATCGTGGGCTACGAGCTGGACATGCGCACCCCCGCCACACCGCCGGGGACGCAGCTGGTGGGGTCGGGGACGGGCGCGACGTGCATGCCCGAGAACGAGCCGACGCCCGCGCACGGGACGATCGCCGAGACGACCCTCTACAAAGCGCCCTCGGGAGCCCTGGTGTTCGCGACAGGCGCGCTTGGATGGGAGTACGGGCTGGAGCCGGTCCCCCAGGCTTCTCCGGATGCGCCGCGCTCACCGGACGGGCGCGTGGTGGCCATGACCCGGAACCTGCTCGGGCGGGCGATGGCGGGCGGCTCGGCCCCCTAGCGCGGGGCGAGCCCGTAGAGCCCGGTGTAGCCGGTGAGATAGATGTCCTTACCGTCGCTGATCACAGGGTCGAAGGCTCCGGTGTCCTTTTCGAAGAGGACCCGGCCGGTCGAGATGCCCAGGCCGTAGGTGCGGTGCTGGCCGAGGTCGGCGAAGTAGACGGTGCGTCCCACGATGGTGGCCGAGCCGGAGATGCGCCCGTGGGCGTTGAAGCGCCAGCTGATGCTCCCAGAGCGGGCGTTGAGGGCGTAGAAGGTGCCGTCGTAGGAGCCCAGGTAGATCGTGGGGCCCAGTCCCGGAGCGTTGGTCACGGCAGGGGAGGCATAGACGTAGGCGCCGGTCTGGACGGCCCAGTCGAGCTTGCCGCTCGAGGCGTCATAGGCGTAGACGCGTCCGTCGGTGTTGCCGAGGAACACGCGCCCGTACATGACCGCTGCGGTCGAGTAGAAGGTGCCGCTGCCCAGCAGGGCGCCTTCGGAGCTGGAGACCCACAGCCGTCGCCCGGTCTGCTCGGAGATGGCCTGCACGTGGCCGGAGTAGTCGCCGAAGTCGAGCACCCCGCCGGAGAGGCTCGGGCTGGCCTTGACGGCGCCGGCGGCGTGGTAGGTCCACAGGACGCTCCCGGTGCGGGCGTCGAGCGCATAGACGATGCCGCTCTGAGAGCCGAAGAACAGCCGATTGCCATCCAGCAGCGGAGAGGACTCGCTGGGACTGGAGAGATCGCGCGACCAGCGGATCGCTCCGGTCTTGGAGTTGAGCGCAACCACACGACCCGGGCTGCTCGGATTGCCACTGGAGAGCACGGTGGCATAGACGGTGCTGGCGTTGACCGCGGGGGTGGAGGCGGAGAGACGTCCGATCGGCGTATCCCAGAAGGTGTGTCCGGTGCTGCGGTTGATTGCGCTGAGCACAGCGTCGTCGGCCAGCTGGAAGATGTGATCGCCGTAGATCACCGGCGGGAACTCGAGCAGGGAGTGGGTGTTGTGAACCCACAGCTGCTTGAACGGGGGGTGGACGTCGGCGGGGGCCGGAAAGAAGCGCGTGTGGTTCTTGGTGTAGCCGTAGAGCGGCCAGGCGAAGCGATCGGGTTGTCCCTTGACGGGTTTGGGCAGCGTGGGCGTGGGCTGCGCCACGAAACGGGCGTGGGGGTGGTAGATGCTGCCGGTGCGATGACGCTCGTAGAGGTAGCCGCCCACGGCGGCTGCTGCGATCAGCAGGACGAGCACGCCTAGGACGGCGCGCAGGCGCTTCGAGCGGGGGAGCATGCGCAGGGGAAAGCGGCTCATGGGCCACCCCAGGGGCCGCTCAGGCGGCGATCTTGCGTGCGGAGGCCCCGTCGGCTCCCGAGCCCTGCGCGTCGGGTCCAGATGCGACCGTGACGCCGGCTCGACCAAGGCCCTCGCTGTGCTCGAGAGCGCGGCGGCGCAGGGCAGCGGAGCGCGCGACGTGTCGCGAGCGAGCGGCGGGGCGGCGTGCGGTGTAGGCGATCAGCCGGGCGAGGCTGAGCGCGAGCAGCCACAGGCAGCCGACGGCGAGTGGGGGCAGCGTCAGGCCGGAGACGAGCGCGAGCACGTCGTGGCCGTTGTTCAGCGACCAGTTCCACAGCAGGCAGTCGCCGACGGTGAGTCCGGAAACGAGGACCAGCGGTCTGTGGGACACGGGCAAACCCTAGACGCGGTCGGGGACGGACAGCCGTGGGGCCGCTCCGACCGGGCGGTGGGAGCCTATGATCGCGGTCCATGGGCCCAGCTGCAGAGCAGTCGGAGATCTTCGCGCCGGGGCTGCTGGACGGCCGCACGGCATTGGTCACCGGCGGGGGAACAGGCCTGGGCCGGGCCACGGCGCTGGAGCTCGCACGCTGCGGGGCGAGCGTGACCATCACCGGTCGCCGAGCTGATGTCCTGGAGCAGGCGGCTAGGGAGATCGGCCGGGCGGTGGGCGCCGAGGTGGCCACGACGGTGGGCGACATACGCGAGCGGGAGGGCGGCAGGGGCATGGTGGAGAGCGTGCTCGCGCGCCATGGGCGGCTGGATGTGCTTGTGAACAATGCGGGCGGCCAGTTCTTCAGCCCGGCCGAGCTGATCGCGGCCAAGGGATGGCGAGCGGTGTGGCGACTCAATGTAGAAGGCATGCTCAACATGGCCGAGGCGGCGTTCGATCTGGCGCTCGGCCCGGCGGGCGCAGGGACGATCGTCAACACGACGCTCTCGCCCCACCACGGCATGCCCGGAATGGCCCACTCGGGCGCGGCGAGGGCGGCCGTCGAGGCCCTCACGCGCGAGCTTGCCGAGCGCTGGGCCTCGACGGGCGTGGCGGTCGCGGCGGTGGCTCCGGGGACGTTCGACACCGAGGTGATGGTCAAGTACCCGGCCGCGGTGCGTGCGGGGATGTCGCGCTCGGTGCCCGTGCAGCGCCTGGGAAACGTCAGCGAGCATGCGTGGCTCGTCACGCTGCTGGCATCGCCGTTGGGAAGAGCCTTCAGCGGCTCGGTGGTGACACTGGACGGCGCCCGCGACAACTGGTTCGGCCCGTGGCCCCCGGCAGGGCTGGTGGACGATGCCGGCGAGGTCCCGGTGGAGGAGCGACGGTAGCGGTGGCCGTGGCGGCCGTGGCGCCCTGGGCTTTCGCCGGGCCGGGGGCTTCGCTGGGTGGGGGCTTCGCCTGCTCGGCTTCGGGCCTCGCGCGTCGGGCGGGGCACGCGGGTAAGATGGGATCTTGGGCGTGCGGGCGAAGTGTTGTGGCTGCACAGAAGCCTTCCAAGCTTCTAGGGCGGGTTCGATTCCCGTCGCCCGCTTGTTTTTGCCACGGGGAGTGGCGCAGTCTGGTAGCGCACCCGGCTGGGGGCCGGGCGGTCGCAGGTTCAAATCCTGTCTCCCCGATTAAAGGACGCAAGTACGAACCGCCGCGAAAGTGCAGCCGTGAGCACGCGTTTTGCGGCTCTGGAGCTGCGAAAAGTGCGAACGGATTTGCAGGGCTTTTGTCCTGGGAGTCGCGGGGTTGGGTCGCAGCTCGGTAGCAGGACCGACCCGACTCGGTAGCAGCCAGCGCCGGGATGCCGGAAGCGAAAGATGGCGTGCGCGCTCCGTGCGAAGCGCATAGTCGCTTCATGAAGCATTGCCAGACCAACTTCCTCGGGGCCCCGTGACGCAATGGGAAGCCCGGCCTCTTCACTTGAGGGCCGGAGGCGAACGCAGTTCGCCGGAGGCCCATATGCGAAACGCGTCGTTGAGTTGGACGTTCTCGCTGGTTTGGAGCCGGGTCTGTTCGAGCAGCGGGAGCGTTTAGAGCTGCACTACGCGCGCGCCATCGCGCGTGCGCCCGAGCCGGAGTGCCCGAGCACGGACGGCTGGTGGGCCATCTCGGACAGCTCCGGGCTGGCGGTTCCGAGGCTGTGCAAACGCTGGACCTGTCCATCGTGCGTTCGCCTCAAGCGCGCGGCGGCGCTCGTCTCTATCCAGGACGGTCTATGCGCAGCCGCGGAGCGGGGCTCGCGTGTGCGCTTCATGACTCTTACGGACGGTGGCGGCGACATGGACTTCGCCGCCTTCTATGCCGCGTGGTCTCGCAAGCTCCGTCCCCGGCTCCGCCGCCGAGCGAAGCTCGGCGACTACGCGTGCGCGCTTGAGGTCCAGCCTCAGTCTGGTCGGCTCCACGGGCATTTCCTTCTCATTGACAGCGCCAAAGGCGGTGGCTTCATTGCGCAAGCCGAACTCTCCAGCCTGGCAGAGGCTTGTGGCTTTGGACGAATCGTTGATATACGCGAGGTGACAGATATTCCTCGCCGCGAACAGCGGCTCTCGGCGTACTTCACGAAGGGGACCTATCGAGTGGCAACGGAGGAGGCGGGTGTGGTTGCTGCGTATATGGCCAAGGTGTCGCGTGTCTCCCAGCTCGGCGAGCTGGCCGCAACGCGGATAAGGCCCTTTCGTGTGTCGGCTGGCTGGCCTTTGAAGCTCACAGAAGCTCAGCGCCGTCTCGTCGAGGAGTGGTACGGCGGCGGCGAGGACGATGGACCGTGGCGGCTGGTCCATGAAGGCCATGCGGGACGCTTTCTACTTGCGGAGCGCGAGCATCAGCGAGAGCGCTCGGCAGGACGCATCAGCCTTGGCTCCAAGAAGCGGCAGGCGTTGCTCTTGGCGGGTGAAGGCGGGTGAGGGACTTCCCTGTCCGCCAACGCGCCGGAGGGAGGCGACCGACCGAGCCCGCGTAGCGGGCGAGTGAGGGCTGGCTCCAGGAGGCAAGTGGGCGGACGAGCCGCGCGGCGGCGAGCGCGATGCGAAATCCGCGCGCGCATATGTGCTCGGGTCTATGGTCGGAAGATGAGACCATCGCCCCCGCTACGCCTCGCCGTCCCCGGCCTTGAGCAGGTTGGCTATTGGCTGCTCGCGGCGAGAACGCCCACTGGCTTCGCCCCAGCGTTTAACGACCGCAGGCTGGCTTTGTGGTGCCGCCTGGGTGTTCGTCCCCGATTGCCGAAAGCCATCGAGTTCGAGGCCGAGATGGAGGAGCTGCGAGACCTTCTCGTTGCGGATGAGCCCCCGCCTGGCATGCCCTACGACGACGAGGCGACCGAGCGCGAGCTGAGCCGCAGCCTCCGCTGCCTTGACGCGGCTGAGGCTGCTGCGTTCGACGCGGGGCTCTTGGGATAGGCGCTCCGCTCAGGCTGCCCCGGAGCTATGGGAACCTCACTCGCCGCGCTTAGGCTCAGCGCCCAGGCGCAGCTCTAGCCCAAGCGCCTCAAGCAGCACGGCCAACTGCTCGACCTGTATGGGCTTCCTGCCGGTCTCCCAGGCCGAAACCTGCGGTTGGTGAGAGCCGACACGACGCGCCAGCTCATCCTGGGACACGCCCTGTCGCTCGCGGGTCGCCCGCAGGAAGTCACCGGCAAGTGATGTCACGGGAGCGGAGGATATCGGCCAACGGCTCTCGCCGATACCCGCAACGCAGGGCACTCCCGGGGGGTGCGCCCGGTCAGCTCCTCAAAACGCCCGATGGTGTTAGTTATGGACAGACGGTTCTCCGCAACGCAGGGCACTTCGGGTGTGCTTCCGGTCGGCCTCTCAAAACGCCCGATGGTGTTAGTTATGGACAGACGGTTCTCCGCAACGCAGGGCACTTCGGGTGTGCTTCCGGTCGGCCTCTCAAAACGCCCGATGGTGTTAGTTATGGACAGACAGCCCTCGCCGACCCCGCAAACCAGGACACTTGAAACGGCATACGCGAACGCGTATAATCAGGCGCATGGTCGGTTTTCCCCGGTTAGCCCCTCGCAAGCCCCTATTCGTATTGATATGGGCATCGTCATACCGTTTCCGCGCCGCACAGACTGGGAGCCGGAGTTGAGTAAGCGCCAGGTTGCTCAATGGTTCGGTTTCTCGACCCGCTGGGTCGAGCTGCGCATGCGCGAGGGCATGCCTTCGCGTAAGCGAGGCAACCAACGCCGGTTTCTGCTCTCCGAGTGCAAGGCGTGGCTCGCGCGACCGAGTGAGGCGAACGCATGATTATCAAGCGTGGCAACCGGTACGGCGTTCGCATCTACGTCGCAAAGCGGCAGGTTTGGGTCGGTAGCTTCCGCACACGCCAGGAGGCGCGGTTGGCTGAACGCGAAGCGCTTATGCGGGTCCGCCCGGCGAACGACGAGACGGTCTCGGAGTTCGTGAAACGGTGGCTCCGCGACTACAAACGCCCCCGCGCCTCGACCAACCGCCACAACGATTACATGGTCAAGCCGTTCGTCACCGAGTTCGACACGGCGAAGATGTCGGAGATATCCCGGCGCCGCGCGCGCGAGTGGGCGCTCCGGCATCGTGGCAGCGTTCCGGTTGTGCGCGCGATGTTCAACGACGCGCTTAACGAGGAGTGCGTCACCACCAACCCATTCGCCAACCTGCGCCTGGACCAGCGCCACGGTCGGCGCGACCTCGTGGTGCTGAGTGAGGCAGAGGTTCGCGACCTCGCCGACGCCTCGCTACACCTGTTCGGGGCCTCCGGCCCGACCTTCCGCGCGTGCGTCCTGTTCGCGGCATACGTTGGACTGCGACCCGCCGAGATGTTCGTCCTTGAGTGGCCTGACCTTGATATGGCAGCCAACGAGGTTCATATCAAGCGCTCGCTCGGCAGCACTGGAGAGATAACCCTCCCGAAGAACGGGCTGGAGCGGACCGTTGTTCTCCCGCCGCAAGCCAAGGAGGTTCTTCTGGCTATGCCCCGTAGGGCCGACAGTCCGTATGTCTTTACCGCTCCCTGCGGTCGGCGGTTCTCCAAGACTTCGCACTACTACTACTGGCGACTGCTCCGTACAGAGGCAGGCCGCCCGAAAATGGCGTTCTACGAGCTTCGGCATTTCTGCGCGACGCACCTAATTGAACTCGGGCTAAGTCCCGGTGATGTGGCGACCCAGCTCGGCCACACAGACGGTGGCGAGCTTGTGATGAGCACCTACGGACACCCTTCCATTAAGGCATCGCTGGCGCGCATTCTTGAGGCATTCCGGCGCAACCCCCCGCGGCGTCTAAAAGCTGTTGGCGACTGAGCCGGAGGGAACAATCCCCGAGGCTCGTCCGTGTTGTCGAGCCGCTGTCGCTAGCTCAGCGATAGGGATAGTGATGGTCATTCGTTTTCTCCTTCTTGAGCGCTTATGCTGTTCTGTGCGTTGCTCAGCGCTTCCATCTTGCAAGCGTCTGCCTTTAGTTCTGACTCCGCAGCAACGATTGCTGGAGACGCTTCATCGACAGGTGTGTTACAGACTTCGGTTATGGTGGTGTTGCATGAGGCTGACAATGTCCCTGTAGCTTTGTCTTCGTGCTCGCAAGCAGTGGTTGTTTCTGCGAGCCAGATGGGATTCACTGCTATCTGTGCGCTCGGTTTGGTAGTACCGCCGCGTTCGCTTTCGAGCTTAGCTTTTTCACTCGCTTCGGTTGTCTTACGGTTAGCGTAGATTTCCTCGCAGTCGTTATGAGCCCGGTTGGTCTTCAATTCGCAAGAAGCGTCCATTTGGTAAGCATCTTCCGCTTCTTTCTGGTCTTCTTTTTCGCCCTTCGCAGCTCTTGATACGGGCGTGCTGTTGGTTGCGGCTGGTGTGGTTTGCGCCTTTGTGCTCGTGCTCTTGCTCCCGCTTCCGACGATTGCGCCGATGAGGCACAAGGCGAAGAAGCCGACAAAGATACTGACGAGAAGCTTTTTGAGACTGAAGGGCATGTTCGGATTGCGTGTCATTTTGATCCCGGTCCCTTCGCTTAGGGTTTCCCGCTCTCCCCGCCGTGACCGGAGCAGGCGCCTGAGATGCCCCCTGATTTGCTCCACATCCCGTCCGCACATTCGACCGGGTAGCCGCGCCCGTTTTCGAAGTTCGGAATGCAGGTGTGGGTTGAACAGAAGCCGCCTTCCGGTGCTTCGGGTGCCGGTGGCGGAACTGGTGTCGGGGCGGGGGCTATCGGGACCGGCCCGCTTGTGACCGAGATCGTCTTCGAGGACGGTGCCGGTGCCGGTGCCTTTACGCACCTGGTTGCCTTGACCCTGATGACGTGTCCGTGCTTGTGCTCCTTGACGGTCACGAGCTTCATGACGTAGCCGTGCTTGCAATGAAGCGTGAGTGGCTTCTTGGCCTGCGCCGCGTCAGGACCGAAGCCGAGCGTGGCTACCAGCAATATGGCGAGGACATAGGGGCGCACTTGCAGCACTCCGGCAGGTATCGGTCCATCCCGCCAAGACCTTGAGCGCCTCATCCTCCGGCGGGAGCCTCGCGCCGGCCCGTCTTAAGCCGGGGTCTCCGGGGTTTCGGAAGCGGCGACGAGCGCTCCGCTCTCGCGTGGTGTCCCAACGATGGGTAGCCAGCGGGTAGCAGGGGCTCTGTAGCGCCCCGTCAATGCTGGCCGTTCGGGGTCCTTTGAACTAGTCTCCCCGACTTACGAATAGCCTGCAAATGAGGATTTTTTGGTAAGCGTTCAGTGGGTCTGGGGACATAGTCTCGCTTCGTCGAATATCGGGTTGTGGAGCGCGCTGAGGCTGAGGCGATCTATGGCCAGGGCCGTGAGGCCGTCGTTGAAGTTCTTCTCGCGATGGATCGCCGGATTGGGCAGCTCGAGGCTCATGTCGCACGACAGGACGAGCGGATCGCGAAGCTCGAGCGCCGGCTGAGCCGGTCCTCGAGGAACAGCTCGCAGCCACCGAGCGCTGATGGGCCGAGCACCCCGATGCGCAGCAAGGATCCTTCGGGTCGCCCTCGGGGAGCCCAGCTCGGCCACGAGGGCAAGGGACGCCCCCTGCTGCCGGCGTGGGCGGTGGATGATGCGATCGAGCACTGGCCCGAGTGCTGCTCCTGCGGGCACCAGTTCGGGGAGGCTGGGCGTGTGCCGGTCGGCGATCCGCTGCGCCATCAGGTCGAGGAGCTACCGGTCATCACGGTCAAGGTCACTGAGCACCGCGCGCAACGCCTGTGGTGCCCTGGCTGCGGTCAGTACACGCGCGGGCAGTTGCCTGCGGAGATCACCCAGAGCGCGTTCGGTCCGCGCTTTCAGGCTGCGATCGCAACGCTCTCGGTGCGCAACCGCATCTCCCGCCGTGATGTGGTCGAGCTGGCAGAGCAGCTGTTCGGCTCGCGGATCTCCACAGGCACGGTGGACGCGATCCTCACGCGCACCAGCGAGGCCCTCTCAGAGGCGCACGCCGATCTGCTCGAGCGCCTGCGTTGCGCTCATGCCGTGAACATGGATGAGACCGGCTGGCGGACCGCCGGTGAGCGTCGCGCGCTGTGGGGCATATTCGATCAGCGCCACGCCTACCTGCATGTCGCCGCCGGCCGTCACGAGGATCACGCCAAGGAGCTCCTCGCGGACACCAAGGCGATCGTCACCTCTGACCGCTGGTGGGCCTACTCGCATCTGCCCCTCAAACGCCGTCAGCGCTGCTGGGCTCACCTGAAGCGGGACTTCGCCGCCCACGCCGAGGGCCTCGGCGGCGAGAAGGAGTTCGGCGAACGGGGCCTTGAGCTGTGTGAGCGTGTCTTCTGGGCATCGGAGGTCTTCAAGCACACAGCAGATCGCCGTGCCCTCCAGCTCACCGTCCGGCGGCTGCAACGTGAATACAAGCCCGTCATCGGTAGCTACGCGGCGAAACGTGCGCGCAACCGCTACTGCCGGGGAATGGCGCGCAACCTCTTGAAGGCGTGGCCGGCACTGTGGACGTTCGCCAAGCACCCCGGCGTCGAGCCGACCAATTATGCCGATGTCCTAGTTATGCCGATGTTGGTGGCGGGGACGGCTGCTGGGG
>ODAK010001553.1_pt1 | contig 24836 bp, 22 predicted proteins | sample 1539591 | NCBI WGS metagenome assembly ODAK01 (sample SAMEA3539303, study PRJEB22396) | soil metagenome | biome: tundra; feature: field; material: soil | place: USA | collected 2010-05 | depth 0.15 m | reverse complement strand
TGATAGGTTTTCTTCACAGCGGCTCTCCTCTCAAAGTAGAGTTTGCAACCCGAACTCTATCCGAGTTCGGGTCGAGAGCCGCTGCTTTCTCTTTCATGTTTCAACTAAACGCGGGACAACTTCCGGGATTCCGCGCGGAGATATAGGTACAAAGAGATAAGGTTGAATTATCTGAACAGCCGGTTAAATATTGAATTTATCTGAGCTCTGCTGAGAAATGTGTCAGTTCAATCACCTGTAAGCGATCGTTGGCTCCGACGCGTTTCATAATGTCGTGGATATGGTTCTTCACTGTCTGCTCGGAAATCGTAAGGTGTAATGCAATCTCTTTATTCGTCAGACCTTGAGCGATCAACGGGACAAGCTGCTGCTGCCGCCTCGTTAGGCCGAGTTCGATCTTAATTCGTGCGTTCGGAACAGTCGTCCACTGCCGCGAAAAGGCTCGGAACAACTGCCTGCAAAGCTGCGGAGGGCAGATCGCCTGCCCTTGGATAACCGCCTGTATTCCGGACACAACCTCCGTAGCGGAAGCGTCCTTCAGGATGTAGCCTACGGCCCCCGCCCTTACGCATTCAAGAAAGGACTCCGCGTCGTCATCCATATCGATCAAGACGACCTTGACATTCGGAACTCGACGAGTAATTTCGGAGATTAACGCGCAGTCCGATGATCGAGCACTGAATGAATCCAGAATCAATACGTCAGCGTTCGACTCTGCAACAGTAGACGCAGTTTCAGGGAGGCAGGGGGAAACACCGCAAAGAGTGAAATCCCCCCTCTTGTTGAGAAGTTTCGCGAGGGACTCGCGTAAAAGTCGATTTCCAGCAACCAAGAAAATGGATGGCCTATTGATCAACATAATCACCCCCAGGGGACCAGCGGGCGGATAAGAAAGGAAAGATGGTAATATCATTAATTCAAAGATAAGAGAAGAATTATTCTATGACACCCAAGTATTACAAGAATCTTGAGGAAATTACTACAGGTTGTCTCATAAACACCTTTAACCCACTGAAGGGTTGAAGAATGACTCGAAACGGGGCAAATCCAGTGCATGGATCTGACCGATGCCCAATGGGCGATTCTCGAACCGATGTTTCGGCCGAAGCGATGGGCCGATGGGCGGGGACGGCCTTGGCGGGATACGCGCGCGGTGCTCCATGGTGTGCTTTGGATTCTGCGCACCGGCGCACAATGGCGCGAACTCCCGTCTAAGTATCCACCCTATCAGACCTGTCATCGGCGATTCCAATCCTGGCAGCGTTCCGGGCTGCTGAACCGCGTGCTGCGGAAATTGGCCGAGGACTTACGCGACCGCGGCAAGATCGATTTGTCAGAAACCTTCATCGATGCCAGTTTCAGTTCAGCGAAAAAAGGGGCGCTGCTGTCGGCCCAACTCGCCGCGGCAAAGGCAGCAAAATCATGGCGATCGCAGACCGCCATGGTCTTCCTGTCGCCTGTAGCGTCGCCAGCGTTTCGCCGCATGAAACCAAACTCGTCGAAGCGACCATCGCTCAGCGTTTCACAGGAGCAAAGCCAGAACGAATGATCGGCGACCGCGCCTACGACTGCGATCCGCTGGACCAGCGCCTGCTGCAAAAACACCGCGTCCGGCTCATCGCACCCCACAAGTACAATCGCCGCCGGAAAAGCACCCAGGACGGCCGCGAACTGCGTCGTTACTGCCGCCGCTGGAAAATCGAGCGCCTCTTCGCTTGGCTTCACAACTTCCGCCGACTCGTCAGCCGCTGGGAACATCAGGAAGCCAACTTTCTCGGTATGCTTCAACTCGGCTGCTTCGTTATTCTCGCGAGACATTTATGAGACCGCTTCTAGTCTAACCCCAGCTGCCAGGAAAAGTTGCGCGAAACGGGTCGTTACTGCTTTTATGACTTCAATGTAGATCCGCATCTTGAATACAGGTCCCATCCCGATTCTGGACGCGAAGTCGAAAATGAGGAAGGCAATTCGCCGCGCCGTGATCGGAGCGCGAGCGCATGACTGGAGGTCGGTGCGTGCAAGCACTCCGAATCGTGATGGCGATGAGAAATTATATGGATTAGTACCAAAATAGTACTAGAGGTTCCAGTTTTGGTAAGTTAAATAGAGCTTCTCATAGTACTCAACCTAGGTTTCCGTAGAACTTTATTCTCACCCATCTTTGAACCTGTAATTTCCCAACTCATTAGTCAATAATGTGCGCTTTAAATCTCCCGATCAGAAGATGGAGCAACCAGATGAGGCAGCCAATTCGTGTTGTCGTCGCAAATCGACCTCGGTTGATGCGAGAGCTGGTACTAGAGACGATTATTGAACAGCCTGACATTGAGATCGTTGCGGAGATTCAAAACGAGGACGAAATTGTCAGTGTCGTTGAGGGGACGCATCCAAATTTTCTGATCATCACTCTTGATGAATCCAATCAGCGCCCGCAAATTTGCGACACCTTGCTCCGCCGCTTTCCTGAAATGAGGATTTTGGCTCTTGCGCCAGAACGAAATAGCAGCATCTTTTATTGGGCATCTTTCGATATTCATTCCAGCCAGGTGGAAGCTTCCGAGGCAGGGGTATTAAGCGCTTTGCGCCAAAAGAGCCAGTACGTAGGAGGTCAAACGTGATTTTTAGAATCATGCGGGGTTCCCATCCGCAGATGAGCGTGGCAAAGCAGAATTTGTTTATGGTCACGGGGCTATTGCTCCTGGTCGTTTGGTTCGCACCGGCGGCGCGGGCACAACAGCGGAACAACAATCCATCCAATATCCCTACAACGGATTTGGCATTGCAGAACCTGAACCAGGTTGCCGCCTCCGCGGCTGAAATCAAGGCGGTTCTAATCAAGGATGCCGGGCTGATGGTGGAATTAAAGCGCTGGGTCGCAAAAGATGCCACCGACCATGGGCAAATTGTCGGTGAGTCAGAACTCAGCGACTACGCAATCTTCGACCGTTTAGGAACGGATGTTGAATTCCGATCTATCGCAACGGCTCTTGTCCAGAAATACGGTTACCTTATTCCAAGATTGAATCCGGAATCTGACCTTGCGAAGGAACAGGAATTACTGAGAGTTGAGCGCACGAAATGGATGGCGCAAGCCCAAGAAGAGGAACGTGCACAATCGCGGCAAAAAGTGTCCCAGGAGTTGCAAAAGGCCGCGGCCTGCGACTCACAGGCTGACCGCAGCTGCAACGCCACACCGACACCCCCGCGATCGGCGTCAAATCCTGGTCAGGGACGTCAAATCGACACGTCTCCTTCCGGGGTTGCTCCGGGCGATCAAGATTTGCCCAGTTTTCCCGGTGGAACAGGAGAGATGTTACAGCGCGCCCAGCTCATGCAAACGGGAGGTATGTCTGCAGAGGGCGGCTTCCCCCAAGCTTCTCAGCTTTCGATGGGAGCAATGGGCGGTTCTCTCGGCGGCAGTCCATTTTCTTTAAGCAATACAACTCGCGGGGGTTTTTCATCGGAAACTGGGGAAACCGGTTCCAGCAGACGACTTGTAGCTGCTTTTAGTGGCGCGAACACAGGAATGGGCGGTTCAACCGATGGGTTGCTCTCGGCGTTTGGAATGGGTATGGGGAGCGGGCTAGGGACGGAAACGGACCTAAGTAACGGATTGTTTGCGAGCGGGGGACAAACAAACAGTTTTTCGCAGCCAGGTTCAGGGGCCTCGCTTTTGGTTCCCATGCAACCGAATCGGCGATATCCGGAAAGGATACCCGTCCAACCGCCAGAAATGGTTCGGAAGTTAAGTCCCTACGATAACGTGCCATCGCTATTTGACATGTATATGCAGACGGTCACTCGACCATCGACCCCTAAGCGTTTCGGTGCTGAAATCTTTGAGAACGGCACACGCGATTTGCAGTTGATTCCTATGGATCTTCCCGCAGGACCAGATTATGTAGTCGGACCGGGAGACGGATTATCTGTCGACCTGTGGGGCGGCATATCCCAGAGGCTTACCCGAACAGTGGACAGGGGAGGACAAATCAGCCTTCCCGAAGTGGGGCCGGTTCTGGTCAGCGGGAAAACTCTGGCCGCTGTGCAACAGGATTTGCAACAGATTCTGAAGAGTCAATTTCGCGACGTTTCGGCAGGGGTCTCCCTTTCTCGCCTGCGAACTATCCGCATCTATGAAGTCGGAGACGTCGCCAACCCCGGAGCCTATGACATAAGTTCACTTTCGACGCCGCTCAATGCATTATTCGTTGCTGGCGGACCCTCAACGCGTGGATCCTTACGCACCCTGAAGCACTTTCGTGGGAACCAACTCGTTCAGACGGTTGATGTTTACGATCTCCTACTTCATGGCGTGAAGACCAATATCGAGCGACTTGAAAATGGCGATACGGTTCAGGTACCTCCAATCGGGCCGCAAGTAACGATTGAAGGAATGGTTCGCCGACCCGCGATTTATGAGCTGCGAGACGAAAAAAATCTCGCAAACGTTCTCGAACTGGCCGGCGGCCTTCTTCCTGCCGCTGCCTTGCGTCATATCGAGGTACAGCGGCTAATAGCCCACGAAAAGCAGACGATGCTCAGCGTGGATATTCCCGACTCCGCGGACACTTCCGAAGTAACAAGAAAACTGGAATCTTTCGAGATTCACGATGGCGATCGTATCCGAATCTATCCAATTGCACCCTACAACCAAGACACGATTTATGTGGAAGGACACGTCGTACGACCAGGTCGCTATTCTTACCACCCAGATATGCGGGTCACTGACGTAATTTCCTCGTACAAAGACATGCTCCCGGAGCCAGCGACTCAGTACGCCGAAATTATACGACTGAATGCACCAGATTTCCGGCCGAGCGTGGAAAGTTTCAGCTTGAGCGATGCGCTCGCTGCCCCCGCGAAGGCACCGCATCTTTATCCCATGGATACACTCCGGATCTTCAGTCGATTTGACTTTGAAAACCCACCAACGGTCGCAGTCATGGGTGACGTGCGGATGCCCGGCACTTACAAGACATCAGGGCAAGTTCGTCTGTCCGATGCCGTCCATTTGGCGGGGGGGCTTACGCCGGATGCGCAGACAGCGGACGCCCAAGTATTCCGGTACTTGCCGGACGGCAAGTTCAAGATCTTCAGCGTCAATCTAGGGCAAGCTCTCACCGGGGATCCAGTTGAAAACATCATGCTCGAGTCGCGTGATCGGCTCCTGGTCCACCGGAATCCCGATGCTGTTGAGCAGGCAACTGTTTACATTCGAGGTGAAGTCGGCAAGCCGGGCCGTTATCCGCTGACAACGAATATGCGGGTCGCGGACCTGATTCGCATCGGAGGAGGGCTCACGCTCAGCGCGGACACGGATATTGCCGATTTGACAAAGTATGAGTGGTCAAACAAGAAAAATCTTACTGGTCAGCAAGAAAAAGTCACTATCTCCGCGGCACTTGCAGGGGATACGAAAGCCAACGCACCACTGCACAACGGAGATGTCTTGACGATTCATCAGCTCCCTGGGTGGAACGATCTGGGTGCCTCCATAACTTTGAAAGGTGAAGTTAAGAATCCAGGAGTATACGGCATCCGCCCGGGCGAACGGCTTAGTTCAATTCTTGAGCGTGCAGGCGGCTTCCAACCAAATGCATATGCTTATGGCTCGGTTCTTCAGAGGGTGCAGGTGCGCGAATTAGAAATGAAAGAACAGGAGTCACTAATCCTGCGCGCGAAAAGCATGCAGAGCAGTATCGAGTTGATGCCGGAAAATGATCCCCGGCAGAAGCAAGCAAAAGAGACGGCCTTGCAGCAATACCAAACGACGCTGGAACAATTGAGTGCAAATCCCCCAATAGGTCGCGTCTCAATGCGAATCTCTTCCGAGATCAGTCGTTGGAAGAACACTTCGGCAGACATGGAAGTCAGAGCCGGAGACACGCTGAGCATCCCCAAGAAACCAAGTTATGTTTTGGTGACAGGACAAGTCTTCAATCCAACTGCTGTCGCTTATCGCCCAGGCAAGAGTGCGGCCTGGTATCTCAGCCAGTCAGGCGGTCCCACGCTGCTCGGCAACAAGAAATCGGCTTTTGTGATTCGGGCTGACGGTTCAGTCGCCAGTTCTAAGAGCAGTTTGTGGGGCGGAGACTCTTTTAGTTCGGCATTACAGCCCGGAGACACTGTAGTCGTACCGGAACGTGCGATCGGCGGTCCGCCAAATTGGCAACTCATCTTTTCGGCTGCCCAAGTCGCCAGTTCCGTTGCGAGCGCGGTGGTCTTTGCTCTGCATTACTAGTGTGAGTCATGTATGAGACGAGAGAGAGCCAATATCTTGCTGAATTGCTGCCTACTCGCGGCTGCTCAAACTGTGGGCACGATTTGTGCTGCCCAGACGTTGGGTTCACAAGTCAGCGGGTCTGTTTCGACTAACGAATCTGCTGGCATCACCACAAAACAGCAAGCAACTGACGGAGCAAATGAGAACACGAAAGACTCGGAGCAGAATTCAATCGCACAGAGCACTACCCTTGGAGTTCCATTGTTCAAGAATGTCTGGTCCGATCAAAAAGCCATCTGGACGAGTCCTACTCATCTTCGCTGGGCCGATGGGACTTGGCTATTTCCTCTGGCGGCGGCGACCGCAGGATTCTTTGCATCGGATCGGGCGGTTCCTGCCGCCCTCTCATCAGATCCCAATAAATTGAACCGAGACGTTAAAATTTCCGACTATGGACTTTATTCCCTAATTGGTGCAGGCGGCGGACTTTATATTTGGAGCAAGGTGTCGCATGACGACCACCAAAGAGAGACGGGCATTCTTGCCGGGGAAGCGGCGATCAATAGCTACGCTGTGGATACCGCCTTCAAGTATGCGTTTGGAAGAGAACGGCCCGACCAAGGACAGGGTTTGGGGAATTTCTTTCAGCATGGAGTGTCATTTCCGTCGGACCATTCGGCTGTCGCTTGGTCCATTGCAAGTGTAATTGCTCACGAATATCCCGGCACATTCACAAAACTGATGGTGTATGGCTTGGCTACCGCCGTGAGCGCGTCTCGTGTCACCGGAAAACAACACTTCCCCTCGGACGTAGTGGTTGGCGGCGCAATTGGTTGGCTGATCGGCCGCCAAGTCTATCGCGCACATCACGACACAGAATTGGGAGGAGGGGGATGGGACAGCCTATCCGGAATGGAACAAGGTGAAGAGCAGAGGGATCGCCACAATATGGGATCTCCGTTTGTTCCATTGGATAGTTGGGTGTATGCTGCCATCGAACGACTGGCGGCATTGCAATATGTCAACACTGCCATCCTGGGAATGAAGCCTTGGACTCGCATGGAATGTGCGCGCCTTACAATCGAAGCCGAAGAAGGGTTGCAGGAAGGCCATGTATTGAGTGAAGATGCGGCCGAACTTCAAAACCGCCTTAAACAGGAGTTCGCTTACGAAATTGGCCTGTTAAGTGGGGGACGCAATCTCACCGCGAATATCGAATCCATTTATGCCCGAGCGGTATCCATCAGTGGACCAGCACTGACCGATAGCTATCATTTCGGACAAACTGTTTCATACGATTTTGGTCGGCCCATTGAACGCGGAACAAATGGGCAAGCCGGAGGTTCATTCAGCGCAGCAGCAGGGCCCCTCACATTTTATGTCCGCGCAGAGTACCAGCATGCGCCTTCTGCTCCAGCGTATTCCGATGCAGTCAGGAATGTTATCGCCCAGGCCGATGGCGTGGCTCTCTCACAAGTGCGCTCCGCCCCACAGGCGTCAGTCAACAGGCCTCGGTTGCTGGATGCCTATGCCGCAGTGAACTTAAGCAACTGGCAGATCGTGGTTGGTAGACAGAGCGTCTCCTGGGGCCCCTCGGCGGGTTCGATGCTATGGAGTGACAACGTTGAGCCCGTAGATATGGTTCGGCTAGTGAACTCTGAACCTTTTCAGCTGCCGGGATTTTTGAGGCATCTAGGCTCTTTCAAAATCGATCAATTTTTTGGTCGCCTCGAAGGGCATCCCTATATTCCACGGCCATTCGTATACGGACAAAAAATAAGCGTCAAACCGTTTTCGTTTCTAGAACTTGGATTCGGACGGAGAAATATAATCGGAGGTACAGGGAGCGACTCTCCTCTGACTGGAAATAATCTGATCCACAGTTTCCTTGGGCTTGCAACCGGAGGAACTGCAACAACGCCAGGATCGGTGCCAGGTGACGCTGACACCGAAATGGACTGGACTTTTTATGTTCCGAAGGTCCGCAATTACATTGTTCTTTATGGGGATGCATACGCTGAAGATGACATCTTGCCAGTCGAGAATCCTGCGAGGAATCCTTGGCATCCTGGCATATATATCACGCGAATCCCCGGGATACCCAAACTTGATTTTCACATAGAAGGGGTATCCACCGAACAGGCGGGGCGAATTGCTCTGGCTGGAGGAGGTAATTTTGGCCAGTTCAACTATTGGAATCAGACCTATCGCGACGGCAACACAAGCAATGGGAATTTGATCGGCAATTCTGTCGGCCGAGACGGCCGGGCCATCCAATCGTGGTTTACCTATTGGATTTCGCCACAGGACACTTTGCGAGTTAGCTATAAACATAGCTCAGTCGCTGCTGATTTCATTCCGGGAGGTGGCGCGTGGCAGGACTATTCAGTGCAAAATGAGATTCATCTTGGAAGTGGCTTCTATGTGAAGAGCCAGTTGCAGTACGAGCACATTTCGCGTTACCCGGTCCTGTTCAACGGGCCGCATAACAACGTGACGGCAATTGTGGAAGCTGGTTTCCAAACGGCAAGAAAAGAAAAGAAATAAGCTGCATGCGAATGCAATACCTATATCGAATGGCGGAACTCAATTGATGCAAGACAATGTTACCAGTCCGGTGGATCAACCTCTTGAGGGGATCGAGGGCTCTCAGAATGGTCACGGCCACTTATTAGAGGATAAGGTCGCTCAAGAGAAAACGATCGCATCGATGCGGCTCCTATGGGATCGGCGAGAATTCATTTTTCGTTTGACCATGGCGGCCCTGGTCGTGTCCACCGTCATTGCTTTTCTAATCCCTAAGAAATTCGAATCCATTACACGCTTAATGCCTCCAGACCAATCGAATTCTAGCATGGCTATGATTTCAGCCGCGTTAGGCGGCAGATCCGGGTCTGGTGGGTCCGGATCAGGGCTTGGTGGGGGCATGGGGGCGATCGCCGGCGATTTGCTTGGTATGCATAATACCGCCGATCTGTTCATCGGGATTTTGCAGAGTCGAACAGTTGAAGACGATCTCGTAATGAAGTTTAATCTGCAGAAACTTTATGGAGACCGCTATTTGGAGGATGCGCGGAAAGATCTGGATGAAGGGACCGATATTTCCTCAGACCGCAAGAGTGGCATCATAAAAATTCAAGTTACTGATAAGGACCCGAAGCGAGCGGCGGCCATGGCTCAGGAATATGTCGACGAGTTGGATCGCCTCGTTACTCAGGTAAACACTTCCTCTGCACATCGCGAACGCGTATTTCTCGAGGGTCGCTTGAATCAAGTTAAGCAAGATTTGGAGTTTGCGGAAAAAAGTTTTAGCGAATTCGCTAGCAAGAATACAGCTCTGGATATTCCCGCACAGGGCAAGGCGATGATTGAAGCGGCGGCGGCCCTCGAAGGGCAGTTGATCGTTGCGCAAACTGAACTTCAGGGAATGCGCCAGATTTACGCGGACGGAAATGTGCGGATCCGTGGCATCCAAGCCCGGGTGAATGAACTAAAAAAGCAGCTTCAGCAAATCGGAGGGAACTCCGACGTTCCAGCTGAGCCAGCTAACGGTCAAGTAACGTATCCGTCCATACGGAAACTTCCACTGCTGGGAGTCAGTTATGCGGACTATTATCGAAATACCAAAATACAGGAAGCAATATTTGAAACCCTGACGCAGGAATACGAGTTGGCGAAAGTAGAGGAAGCCAAAGAAACCCCCAGTGTCAAAGTCATCGACCCGCCCGACGTCCCGGAAAAGAAATCTTCACCCCACCGACTTTTGATCATTCTTGTTGGTACTTTCCTTTCTTGTTTATTTGGAGCTGTGTGGATACTGGGCAATGCAAGCTGGACGGGTGTCGATCAGCATGACCCCCGCAAAGTGTTTGCACTGGAGGTCTTCAAGGCAATGGCGGCGCATTTGCCATTACGCTCGCTGAATGGATCCAGCGTAACGGCTCCGGAACAGATGTCCGGGAATGATTTGGCGGGACGAAACGATGTGATGGAAAAGAGCAACGGCCGAAACGGGCCGCAAGAATGAAGCTAGATTGTTTGCAATGGAACTGAACGGCGCTATGAAGTGACGCAATTTGAATATGCGAACTTTTGTCCAGGTGCCGGTGAGTAGAATGTCGAACGCAACGCGAATCGGGAAGAATTCTGCGTCGACGGGTTTGGGATTGTCCAAACCCCAAAGAGTTCGCATCGGATTCCCCTCATGAGCGGAGCCGGAGTGCGTCGTGCTCCTGCCCCGGCACCCATTCCGGTACCCGGGACCGATCAGGGAGCGGGTATAGCAGAATGGCTGCACCTGAAGGACTCGAATGGCGGGAAGAATGGCAGCGACCATCAAAGGAATTTCCAGGGTGGGCGGTGGGTCCAGATTGTCTACGCCTCGATTGATGTCTGTTGCATCGCCCTAAACGGTGTCATGGCATATTTTCTTCGTTTTTCTCCCGGGAATACTTTTCGTTTTTTCGTATCGGGACGCTTCGCAATCATATTCAATCAGGCGCCTTCTCCGTACGCAGGGTTTCTGTTTTTATATATCGCGCTGATTTTGCTCTTCTGCCAGTGGCAAAGTCTTTACATAACTCTCCGGAAGCGTTCGGCACAAAAGGAATCATTTGCAGTTGCCAAGGCTGTGTTTCTCGCCACATTGCTGTTGACCGCGTTCATCTATCTCTCGGGCGTCAAGATTGTTTCGCGACTAATTGTGGCGAGTAGTCTGATCTTGAACGTAGTGACGATGGTGGTGTGGCGATATTTAAAGCGCCAGATTGTGATGCGCCGAGTTGAGCAGGGCATTGGGGTGCGTAATGTTTTAATCGTTGGCGCGGGGAAGGTTGGGCAAGCCCTTGCTCGACAATTTGACCAGAATAAGCATCTTGGATATCGATTCAAGGGATTCCTCGACGGGAATCATGTCGGTGACGGCCGCATACTTGGGAAAATTGAAGATCTCTCGCGGGTGGCTCGGGCAGAATTTGTTGATGAGATATTTATCACGATCTCCTCGGAGCGCGAATTGGTGAAACGCGTTGCGATCGAGGCGCGAAAGCATCGATTGGATGTGAAGGTGCTTCTGGATTTGTATGACGGGCTAGGCTGGCATGCTCCAATCCGCCACATTGGAGATTTTCCCGTGATGGATCTACACTGGCAGCCCATTCCGGCGCTTGGCCTGTTCGTTAAGCGTATTGTGGACGTTGTTGTTTCTTCGTTTGCCCTGATAATTTGCAGTCCCGTTTTGGTTGTTTTGGCGGTGTGGATTAAATTGGATTCGACCGGGCCTGCCTTCTATCGATCCCGCCGAGTGGGCAAAAAGGGACGAGGCTTTATCTGCTACAAGCTCCGAACCATGACGGCCAACGCGGAAGAAATGAAGGATTCCTTGCGCGAGCGGAACGAACGGCAGGGGCCGTTCTTCAAGATTTGCGACGATCCGCGTATCACACGATTGGGCAAGTTCCTGCGAAAATTCAGCTTCGACGAGATGCCGCAATTCTGGAATGTTCTCAAGGGAGACATGAGCTTAGTCGGGCCTCGTCCTCATCCCGTAGATGACGTCAAGCAGTACACCTTAGATCACCTATGTCGCTTGGATGTAAAGCCAGGCATTACGGGACTTTGGCAGCTGTCGGCCCGACGCGACCCGTCGTTCGAAACAACCATGCGGCTAGATATAGAGTACATAGAAAACTGGAACCTTTGGATGGACCTGAAAATTCTTGGCAAGACTGTTCCGGTCATTTTCCAAGGAGCGGGACAGTGAACCTTCAGCGTCAACCAGCGCCTCTCAATTTTGCATACCGTCCTGATGCAAAGAAGGGGCAAGCCTAAGGCACCATGGTATTTCTATCCATATCACGAGAGCCTAAGATACATCTCCTCAGGAGCTCTCTTTTCAATTCGTGTGCTTGGGCAATATCGGTACTCATCAACTTGGTCGCGATCCCAATTATCATCCACCATCTAGGCGTTGAAGGATACGGCCTGTTCGTCCTATTAACCGGTCTCTTCGGTTATTTCGGCCTGCTTGATTTCGGGTTTTCAGACGGCGTAATCAAGTATGTTGCGCACTATTTGGAACTTGGTGATTACGATTCTGCGACTCGTTCAATAAATGTTGCACTGTTTGTGCAAATGATCGCTGGTTCCGTGGGCGTTCTGGTCCTTTGCGTTTTCAACCATCAAATCATCCGGCTGCTCCATGTCAGCCCCGAGCTCTTCAATGTGGTATCTATCAGTCTTTACGCGACTGCAGTAGGGTTTTTCGCCGAAATGCTAGTAAACACATACAATGCGGCGTTGAAGGGGCTGCAGCGGTTCGATGTTCTCGCGAAGACGACGACGGGATTTTCCTTGCTAACGACGGTCATTGTCATCTCGATACTCTTCGCCGGTGGAAACCTGTTATCCGTGATCATTGCCACCGCGCTGTTGACATTCGCAAACCTGGGCGTCGTTCTCGTTTTGGTACATCGCTTGGTTCCAGGATATCGCCTCTCATTGATTCTCTATCGCGAAGATTTTCATGCTTTGTTCGGTTTTGGCGCGTATGTATTCATTTCGCGCCTCGCTTCCACGTTAAACTCCTACTTTTTGCAGGTCGTTGTGGCTGTGATTCTGGGGCCCGCAGCTGTCGCTTATCTTGCCGTTCCAATGAGGCTGACCTCGGCGTTGGAGGCTGGATTTAATAGCCTAGTGGGAGTGATTTTCCCTCGCATAAGTGCGCTAAGGGCGCAAGGGAATACAAGGTCTCTAATTGATATTTACTCAAAGGCTTCGAAGTACACAGTGGCTCTGAGCATACCAGTATTCCTATTTGTAATTCTCTTCTCCAAGCAGATTCTCGCGGTCTGGTTGGGAGCCGAGTTCTCGGGTCGAGCTTGGCCAGTTCTCTCGGTTCTGAGCTGTGCCAGCCTGCTGGCCGTGTGGACCATGGTGCCGGCAAATACGATATACGGAACGGGGGACACAAAGGTTGCTGCTACGTTTGGGGCTATCGTTGCTGGACTCAACTTACTATTTTCCATTCTTCTAACCTTACGTTACGGGACCGTTGGAACTGGAGCCGCAGTCCTGATCACCGCGCTCCAGTGTCCCATCTTTATTTGGTACGTAACGAGCCGCGTGTTAAATATTTCGCCGGCACAATATTATGAACAGGTCTTCGCTCGTCATATTGTTCCAGCAATCGTGTTCTCGGTGATCAGTCTGATAATTCTGTCCATGACAAATGCGGAGACTTCGGGAAGTTCGCTGCTCTCCCTTGCTTTTGGTGCCGGTTTAAGTATTTTTTACTATTCATTTCTTTTGAAGTTTCGCTTCGTCTATCTGACCGACTTGAGGTGGAGCGGTTAATCGGATGACCTTGAAGGATAATGTAGCGTTGCAGACAGGACCAAGTGTGGAGCTAAGGTCGAAGTCTGCCACACAAAGTCCTATCTGTTTGGTGTGCGGTGGCCAGACTGTAAAGCGCTTCTCAAAGGAGTTCCACCGGACGGATGTGCATTACTTTATGTGCCAGACTTGCTACCACCTCACGGCGGGAGAAATTAACACTGATCCGGCCTATGGCGGAGGATCATACTTCAAAGAAATCGACACCGGCTGGAAAAACCGGAACAAGAGGATTCTCGATTTTGTTCGGTGGATCAGTCGATTACCCTCAATTCATTTGTCTGCACATAGTATGGCACTCGATTTCGGATGCGGAGCCGGTCAGCTAGTGGAGGACCTTAATCGCATAGGCTTCAATGCATATGGATTTGAACCATTTTCCGAAGGCGTATCACTCTCTGATCGAGTATTCACCGACTGGAGCCAGACGCGAGGAATCCTCAATCAAATAGAGCTTGTCACGTGCATTGAAGTCCTGGAGCACCTCCGTGATCCGCACACAATCCTTGAGAAACTTTCTAGAATCCTTGTTCCAAGTGGGTATCTTCTGATTTCTACAGAGACGTACGATATTGGCGTTCATACTGAAGACTGGTACTACCTCAACCCTGAGGCAGGACATGCCTCAATCTTTAGCGAAAAGTCCCTTCGCTTCCTACTTCTGGGATTCCACTTTGAACCGATTTTAAGAATTAGCGGCAGTGTTTGGTTGTTTCGAAATGTCACTGCTCATCCAAGAAAGTTCGTCGAGCGTGGGTACTTTGCCCTTTCCCAGTTGCGAGTGAAATCGGGTCTGCGCCTCAATTATCGAGATGCGACTCAGATTTCGGACCGACAGGATAAAAAGATTAGCGGAAGATATTGAGAAACGTAATCGCGCAATTTTAAGGAGCTCAGGGAGAATGAGTGTCGGCCAAATAAGAGGCGATAAAGTGATATGGCGCGAGTCGAATCAACTTCGTGGTCAATCGATGTTCGGTCGCTTTGTAAAGAATATCTATGGAATGATCTTGCGCCACCTCTATGCTCGCCGAACAAGATTGACTCACACGTCCAGCAACCCCGAATCTATTCTATTGATCCGTACCGACGCGATCGGAGATTATGTCCTCTTCACCCCTGCCCTTCGGTACATTCGCAGGAGCTTCCCTAACAGCAGGATCGCGCTGGTGGTGAACAAGAATTTAGTTGACCTGGTGAGTCCGTGCCCTTTCGTCGACGAGGTCATTCCGCTTGATGTCCGTCGATACCGCCGGAACTGTTTTTATCGCTTGTCCTTTATCCGAGATTTGCGACAACGCGCATTTCATTCAGTCATCCATCCGACGCATTCACGAACGTTGGAGAGCGACGAGATAGCCTATTGTTCGGGCGCGGCGCAGAAGGTTGGCATCTACGGCGATTTGAGCAACATTAGTGCGCATGAAAGGGAGAAGAACAATGCCTATTACACGAGGTTGTTAAAAACGGACGAAACGAACATGTCGGAGATAGAGCGAAACCGAGACTTTGCCGCACAGGTCACGGGCGCACCGATCGAGTCGGCTGATTTTCAGCCTGAGCTTTGGCTTACGGAATCCGACCGGGCGGCTGCGAAGAAGCTCCTCGAGGAAGCTGGGTTTGATCCAACCCGGGACTTGATCGCGGCAATCCTTCCCGGCGCAGCGTGGAAAGGGAGAGAATGGCCAGTAATCAGCTATGCGAAAGTCGCCGACCGAATCGTCAACCAATATGGGGTAAAAATCGTCATTTTGGGGTCTCCTGCAGATGTAAACGTCGCTACATCCGTGGCATCGGGCATGAGGTCTCCCAGTTCGAATTTGGCCGGCAAGACTGGTCTCCGGGAACTGGCTGCGATTCTTGAATCGTGTGGCTTCTACATTGGTAACGAAACAGGTCCTCTCCATTTGGCGGTCGCAATGGGCATCCCGACACTTTGCATCATTGGAGGAGGTCATCTTGGGCGGTTCTACCCATATGGTGATCTGAATAGACATCGTATGGTTTACAAGAAGATGGAATGTTTCAACTGTAACTGGAAATGCATTCATGAATCTATTCGCTGCATCCAGGAGATTACTGTGGAAGACGTCTGGAGCCACACCCAACGAATGGTAGAAGAGGTGGTCATTCCCGAGCGAGAGCATAGATCCAAGAAAAGGTTCAACGGAGTTACTTTGTCGCGATGAAAATGGCGGAAGCACAATCGGGACAGCCATTCTCCTTGCCTCTACCAAGACGGGGGTATGGGATAGGAATCGTTTTAGCCATCTTCGTTTGTCTGATTACGGGGGCGAACTGGCAGGCAGGCCTGACAATCACACTTGTGCTTGCCTACATGGTTTTATCTTCGATGCAGTTGGAGTGGGGCATTTACGCGATTTTGGTGTTTGCGGTATTGTTCATCGATGGATGGGCTCCGAATCGCGCTCCGGAAGACGTGCCGTTTCGCTTAGGTATCGCGCGGATTTATATTGTCGAATTTGCGGTCTATGGACTGCTTGCCATCTATCTTGTCAAACGGGCATTCGGGAACAATGTGAAGACGGGCCGGGGCGTGTTTGTTCCGACGCCGCTGGATACTCCTCTGAAAGTATTTGCAATGCTGCTACCAACGTTTGCAATCTATGGATTAGCTAACGGTAATTCTCTCCAGGATTCTTTTGGATATTTTGAATGGCGGTCTCTGTTTCTCGCGATCCCTTTCTTTTATCTGGTGACGACACTTTTCGATACGCGCCTGAAGATCATGCGACTTGCCACGTGGGTCTTCGGGCTAATCGCTATTAAGGGCGCCTATTACTTGCTCATTGATTTGTTCCAGGCAAAGTATCCTCTGCCCAATATTATTGGGGCAGGCCCGATGGATGAGGGACCAGAGAATGTAATGTTTGTTTTCGCAGCGCTCGCAGCCGTTTCGTTCTTGATATTTAGATTCAAAAAGAATTGGTGGGTCCAGTTCGTTGTTTTTGTAGCTGTCATCGTTCTCCTCGCAAATCTTCTGTTGTCCACAAAAAGATCCGCGCAGTTGGGATTTGCGATCGGGTTTATTTTTCTTTTTTGGCGGTTGCCGGCGCGTCAAAAACTCAAACTCAGTGGACGCATCGGGGCTGTGCTGCTAGCGGTGCTTCTTGTGTTTGGGATCTTCCAAATCAACTCCTCGAAAACCGGCATTGAACAATCGGCCTCTCGATACGATGAAATCTTTGAATTCATTCAGGAACCGGCAAGCATGCTGACCTCGAACGGCACACTTGCTTTCCATTTAATGGATTTACTGGATGCCGGAAATCTCATTATCCAACGCCCCCTACTAGGCTATGGTTTTGGCAGCCATTACGACCGGCAATTGACTTTATTGGAGGGAGTAGGAGGCGAAGGTGCTGGCCTTGATCCTGGCTTAGTTCACAATCTGTACCTTCATATTTGGTGGAAATCGGGAATTTTAGGACTTGCAATCTTTTGCTGGCTATTAATTTGTATTTTTCGATTTGGAGCCAATGCAATTTGCCGAGTGCCCTTCTCGGAGTCGCATGCAGTCGCACTGGGATTGTATTCCGCCCTGTGGGGCGATCTGGCGATGGAATTTTGGGGGCCGCAATGGTTCTCGAGTACAAAAGTGTCGCTTGTCATTTTCTTCAGCTTGGCGCTAATGATTCGTCTAGTCCAAGTTGGGGGTAAAGATTCGACAATTTCTCAGGAAAGCTCAACGGCTAAAGGGACATATTGCGAAAGAAGTTGAAGATCATATATGGATGAGTGCACATCAATTCTCGTCGAGCGGTGTCCTCTTTGTCAGACGTCGACGAACAGTTCACGCCCCTTCGCGGTCGCTAACGGTTGGCGCTATGTTAAGTGCGCGGGGTGTTCATTGGTTTTCCTGAATCCAAGACCGACTCCTGAGACTCTGAGCGCTTACTACAACGAGGTCTACGACTACGACCCACATATATATCGTGAATCGGTTGCGCACCAGAAAGGCTGGCTACTTGGATTGATTGAAAAGTTTAGGAAACCTCTTGCGGGGCGACTACTCGAAATAGGTTGCTCCTACGGCTACTTTTTGGATGCTGCGCGAAGTGGCGGATGGCACGTCGAAGGCATTGAGTTGAGCGACCATGCTGCCACTTTTGCTCGGAAAGAACTGGGCCTATCGGTAATCGGAAGAACGGTTTCGGATTTAACCGAGGAGCGACTCGTCCCCTACGATGCCATCGTTGCATGGCATGTAATCGAGCACCTGGCGGATCCCCGTAAGTTTTTGGAAGACATCGCTGCTCTGGTCCGTCCTGGAGGAATTCTTGCTCTTCGCACACCAAATATCGGCAGCGCTGTCGCAAGATTGGCTGGGGGAGGATGGGAATGGTTGAGCCCGCCTGACCACATATATATGTTTTCTGCTCAGACGCTCTCCTCTTTGTTGCGGGCTTGTGGATTTGAAATCCTTTTCGTAGAGACAAGGCGCGGAAACGCATCCAACCCGCTGTATGAAATTTTGCGCTCCCGATTGGCACTTTTGCTGCATCCAAAAGTTTCCCAGGGGGAATTGCAAATGACTCCTCCCCGGCCTCGACGGTTCGCCAGCCAGGCTTGGTATCGCGTAGCGCGATCGGTCATCGAGGTTGCATCCAAGCCATTGGACTGGTTGGTGTTCCCCTCGGTGGCTCGACTGGGCAGAGAAGCTGAATTGATCGTGGTAGTGAGGCGAGTATAAAGTCATGCCAGTTTCTCGGGAATGCGGTGGAAACCCAGATGGGTCGATTGATCTCGACTAGACAATGACACGAAGGACTGACATGCTCAAACTTTCGATCGTTACTCCGTCCTATAACCAAGGCAAATATATTGAAGAATGCCTTTTGAGCGTTAAACGGCAGGCCTATCCTGCGATCGAACACATCGTGATTGACGGTGGGTCCACAGATAGTACCGTCGAAATCCTCAAGCGATATTCCTCCCAGCCCGGATGGGAGCATCTGATGTGGATTTCAGAGCCCGACGGAGGACAGAGCGACGCCTTGAACAAAGGTTTTCGCAGGGCGACGGGGGATATCATCGGCTGGCTCAATTCCGATGACCTCTACTCCGAGGGCTGCATCGATATCGTCGCCAATTTCTTCAATTGTTACAGGCAAGTGGACGTCGCATATGGAGATTATACCTGGATCGACGAGAAAGGCCGCATACTTCAAGTACGCCGTGAAATCGAATTTTCGCATTTTCTACTCCTATATAACCGCATTTGCTTCATCCAGTCTTCCGCAGCATTATTCATGACTCGAAGGATATTCGATGAAGGAAACTTCCTCGACCCCAAGTTGCACTACTCTATGGATTATGAATTTTATTTGAGACTCGCAAGCAAAGGTTACAGTTTCAAACGAATACCGAACATCTTGGGTGACTTCCGTTGGCATAATGAGTCAAAAACATGTACGAATGCACACCGGCAATGTGAAGAGATAGAATGGGCAAGGGGAGTCTATTCACCTGCACTAAGTCGAGTACGGAGGTATTGGTGCAGGGCAATAGTTCTTGTCGCGTTGAAATCTGTTGCCACATTTCTACGGTGGAGCAAAAAAGGGATACGAGGCTACTACTTCCAGCAGTTTCGGCCCGCTCCGGCCAGTAACCGAATCCGCTGAACTTCAGCGGCAGTAAGAAGCCTATGCGGATTCCGATTGACGGCGAGCCTTTGACCTGAAGCGAGGAGCCATTGCCCGACATTATGAGAGTGCCAGATGCTGAGCGCCAAGTCGCCCAAGTCGCAAAAGACCGGGCTTGCATTTTGGCAGTCATTCGGCGCCATATCGATGCGTGCGAGGTTGACAAGAGTCAACCAGTGCTGGTTGTAGGGGGCGGTCAAGACGACCTGGAAATGCTCTCGATCTGCGGTTTCGAAAACATTGTACTCTCGAACCTTGACGCGGACGGAATGGCGCTTGATGCTGAAAACATAGCGTTACCGGACGACAGTTATCCTGTGATTTTTGCCCATGCCGTTCTCCATCACTGTCGTAGTCCGCAGAAGGCTGTCGGAGAAATGACCCGTGTTTGCCAGAAGCATGCGTTCTTCTTGGAACCAAATGATTCGTGGGCTATCCGTGCGCTAGTACGTCTAGGGTTTTCCTTTCCATACGAACTCGCGGCCGTCGCGGCGAACGGATACACTCGCGGTGGAGTGCGAAACGGACCGATCCCTAACTTTATCTATCGTTGGACGGAGCGCGAAGTTATGAAATCCATTTCCGCATATCATCCGGAGCGGGAGTTTACCGTTCGCGCCTACCCGTATTGGGACTTTTACGTAAACGAAAGCGAGTTGCTCGCTCGCAAAGAATCACGAGTAGCGCTATTGGCAGAGAGACTGGGGCCTGGCAACCTTGTCTCTCTGCTTCATTTTATCCAGATTTTCTTGAATGCGCTGCCGTTATCACGTTCGCAAGGCAACAAGTTCTTCTGCTCCATCTCTAAACAAGGGCTGCAGCCATGGATAGACATGCGTGACGGCAATTGTCAACTGAAGAGGAAAACCGATCCTTTTCCGTAGGTCGAGAACCGTCACATTTTAATGGAAGCGAGTCGATCCGAGAGAGCGGAACGTCCGAATTGAGGATGTTCCGTTACGGGACAGAACCCGTGAGTCTATTTGGCTGGCGCCTTTGGAGCAGAATGAAGATTCTATTGGTTCATAATTCATACCAGCAGCGCGGTGGAGAGGATGAAGTGTTTGCCAACGAGAGAGATCTACTGCAATCCGCAGATCATGAGGTCGTGGAGTATGTTCGTAGCAATGACGAGATCCATGACTATAGCATCTGGAATAATGCCACGCTGAGTCTCCGTACGGTGTGGGCCTGGGATAGCGCGAGAGACCTTCAGGAGCTCCTGAAGCGAGAAAAACCACTTTTAGCCCACTTTCACAACACGTTTCCGCTCATCTCTCCCTCTGCATATAGCGCGTGTCAAGAGGCCGGCGTGCCGGTTGTCCAGACACTTCACAACTACCGACTGCTATGCCCGGCCGCAACGTTCTTTCGCGATGGCCATGCCTGCGAGGAGTGCCTCGGGCGATTTGTACCCTGGCCGGGGATCGTGCACGCTTGCTACCGTAAAAGTAGGGGTGCCACAACTGTTTCGGCGGCAATGTTGACAATAAATCGCTTTCTGAATACGTGGACCGACAAAGTTAACATTTATGTGGCTCTCACTCAGTTCGCGCGACAAAAGTTTATCGAAGGCGGTTTGCCTGGCGACCGCATCCTTGTGAAGCCAAACTTTGTGCGGCCGAATTCCGACGTGTCGTCGGGCAAAGGCGACTATGCAGTTTATTTGGGCAGGCTTTCGTCAGAAAAAGGGATTTTCTCACTTCTGGAGGCATGGGAGCGTGTTGGCAAGAAGGTGCCGCTGCGGATTATAGGTGACGGACCTCTCCGTTCTGCGATAATCACTTTCATTGAGCGGAGGGAGATTAAAAACGTAATGCTTTTAGGGGTTCTTGCTCACGAAGAAGCGATCGAAGTTCTGAAACTCGCACGATTTATGGTTTTTCCGAGTCAATGGTACGAAACTTTCGGAATGACGATAGCCGAGTCTTTCGCGTGCGGAGTGCCCGTGATCGCTTCGCGTATGGGCGTCATGGAGGAAATTGTCACCGACGGCAAGACCGGGCTGCATTTTACAGCCGGCGACGCCAGTGATCTGGTCATCAAAGTGGACTGGGCGTGGACACACCCGGAGGAAATGAGAGCGATGGGTCGTGCCGCACGATCTGAATTTGAATCCAAATATACAGCAGCCCTCAATTACCAGCAGCTTATGAATATTTACGGTCGCGCGATCGCTGAACAGCAGAAGTCCGGGAAGCTTGTAAGGGTGGGAGAAACTCTAGCATTTTGAGCTCGCGGCATGGTTCCGGGAATGCGACTGATTACCTGACTAGGGAGGGCAAATGACGTCGTGTATAAACTTTTTAGGTACTCCAACGGATAGGCGACATTATTTTGTATGCGGGTTTGAGAGTGTGTAGATGACTCACTTGCCGAGCGATTGCAAATCTCGCGCGTGGTCACTTCCGGATGCAATTCGGACTGCAGTAATCCGGATGGGAAGACCAGTTCACAAAGTGCTGCGCGGACACAAGCTGAATCTCTTCCTCCAGTTCACTCATGATTCTTCAAGATCTATGCTTTTAGATGTCGGAGGCGGAACGGGTATCGATTCCGAATTCGTGCCGTTATACCGCACTTTCGAAAATGTGAGCGTCGTGAATTTGACGCCTCCCCCATCTGATCTGTGTTCGCTGCCAAACGTCACATATGAAATAGCCGATGGCTGCCGCCTCCCTTACGTGTCCAAGTCATTTGATTGGGTCTTTTCCAACGCGGTTCTTGAACATGTCGGATCGGCAGCCAGGCAAAGGCAGTTCGCAGATGAGATCCGTCGAGTGGCCAAGTATGGTTATTTCGTGACCACTCCGAACAAGCGATTCCCGATTGAGCCCCATTCGCTTCTGCCGTTCTATCAGTTTCTGTCTGAATCTTGGCAGCGGAGGGTAGTTCATCTCTCTCCGTACTACCTTGAGCATTATGAAGAGATCCGTCTGCTCTACGCAGACCAACTCCGCCTACTTTTTCCTGAGGCACAGATTAAGTCCATTGGATTTCCGATTGTGGGAACGAGCCTCGTGGCGATGTATAGGGATCGTACATATGCATGATGATAAGGCACTGCCAGGTTCTTTTGGAGACGCAACTAGGACCCGATTCCGTGTGCTCGGTGTCGAGGTAGATGCCATGCAGATTTCGGAAGTCGCCGACCAGATAGAAGCATGGATCAAGCGTCGCGATGCCTGCCATTTCATCGCGGTCACCGGAATGCACGGGGTTATGGAGGCGCAGCATAATGCCGAGTTTAAGGCGGTTTTAAATGCTGCCGACCTGGTCGTTCCGGACGGGATGCCTCTCATATGGCTCGGGCGGCTTCGAGGACTTCGCCTTCAGCGCAGAGTATATGGGCCTGAACTGATGGTGAATGTTTGCCGGCATGCGGCTTCCAAGGGCGTTCGGCATTTCTTCTTTGGCGGAGCGCCGGGCATTCCCGGGAAAGTTGCTGACACTCTTCGAACTCGATTTCCCGGTCTAAATGTGGTTGGAACATATTCGCCTCCTTTTGGCCCGTTGAGAGCCGAAGAAGAAACGGAAATCATGGAGATGATTAATGCTGCGGCGCCGGATATTCTCTGGGTAGGTCTTAGCACGCCGAAACAGGAATGGTGGATGTACCGAAATCGTGGGCAACTCCGCGTTGCAGTTCTCGTGGGGGTCGGCGCGGCGTTTGATATCAACTCGGGGATGAAGCAGCAGGCACCGGTGTGGATGCAAGAACACGGTCTAGAGTGGTTTTTTCGGCTGCTCCAGGAACCTCGACGACTCTGGCGGCGTTATATACTTTATGGTTCCGAATTTATTTTATACATCGCGTTAGAGCTGCTTAGGCTCAGAAAATCAGATTAGCTTACCTCAAGATGGGATCCGCACTTATCGTTCAGCTAATGTGTAGGCTTTGGTCGAGAGCCATTTTCAAGAACATCTAAGTAGTCGCGTTTGACGATCACGACTTCTCCGACTTGCGTTTTGATTGCCGACGCGAGGCGTTGATCTGCGGGACGTATTTCTCGCGGACCTCGGCGACTGCTTTCAATACCTCTTCGAGAGATGGCATCATTCCGGCCCTGATCAATTCTTCAGCCTGTTGTCGTAGATCAGAAGGCGCGATTTGTTCTGATTTCTTTCTACAAGTCACTTTATCACCTTTCATTCTGTCTCCTCAGCCGGCGTCTTTTGTATTTGGACTGGTAGACCTGCTCCTCGTTGCGCCCCACACTCTTCAGGCGAAATGCCAGGATTCGATGTAAGCCTCCATGTCCAGTTCGATACTGTTGCAAATCACCTAGTAGAAGCGGGTCGTGTCCGGCCCGATCGAATTGATCGACGACGTGGCAGGATTCGAGGAACTTGATATCGCCGCCAGTTAGCTGCATATATCCATTCGTCGTAATAGTTTCCGATCGAATTTCGTGAAGGGTTCACGCATCTCTGCCTTCTGCTCTGGCGTCATGCTCCGTGCGGTGCGAATAAGGATTCGGGCGAGGTCGGTCAAGTCGCCTATTCTGCGGTTCCGATCTGATTCGAGCAGGACCGGATCATCTGGATCGAGTAGACGGTCTAAAATGGCGATATTTTCAGGGGTGTTTATGATGATCAAAATTCCTCCTCTTCTTCCACAATCAACGCATCACCCGAAACTCTGTATGTTACCGAATTAATTTCTATCGTTCCTTCATTTTCCCAATCGACGACTTGACCGGCAATTTCAAGTAGTCTCTCTTTTGCCAAAATCGTCGAGCGTAATTGTGGGTTCGCCGTCACCGTGTTGAAACACTCTTCCTCTAGAGCATCTTCTAAAGATGAAAAGGGTCCAAGATCATCATAATCACTGGACGTAATGATATAAGTTCCTCCACACGCTTCAAGCCAGATTGCTCCTGACATCCCAGGAGCATCGCCGTCCCATCCCGGGGACAAGATTTGTTCCGCACACTCCATATATGCGTTGAGAGCCGCGTCAGAGAGATCGTTCTTGTCTTCTTCATCAAGAGCGATGCGATTTCGAGCACGGTCTAGGATTTCAGCTCCCTGTCTACCCAATGAATCTGTCACGACTTTCGTGAAAGCTGAATTGTTCAACAGGCGAGGTAGACACATAAGAAAGCGTTCGCGGAAGTCCGTTTTGTAAGGCATTATCGCTCCTTGTGTTTCGTAGGCCATCGGGTCATCGAAGTGCCTAGATTGCCAGATTGGAAGGTGGAGACTGACCAAAATCATGGCTTTCTTCCGCGAACCGCTTTCGTTTTTGGCCGCCGCGACTTCCTCCGATCAGCATTCCAGGCATCTCGGTTTTGCGAGACGGCAAGCCAATGAGGTCCGCGAAGAAGCCGCGTCGTTAAGTAACCGAACGAAGGCAGTAAGAAGAGATTAGCTACGGCTAGCAGCCTGTGGTGAAAGTCTTTTTTTGTTTGTTTGTAGCTTGATGTAACTTCCGCAAGTCAGAAGTCCGTGTAGAATGCCATCGAAGTCTGGAGAAACCTCGATGGCGATGGGGACACGAAGGCGCAGACAGCGGCAGGAGCGGTTGTGGATCAGCCACAATGAACTGGCGA
>ODAK010001552.1_pt1 | contig 24836 bp, 21 predicted proteins | sample 1539591 | NCBI WGS metagenome assembly ODAK01 (sample SAMEA3539303, study PRJEB22396) | soil metagenome | biome: tundra; feature: field; material: soil | place: USA | collected 2010-05 | depth 0.15 m | reverse complement strand
GGCGCCGACGGCCCCTCGTCCGAGGGACCGGCCGCCTCCGCCGCCAGCTGCTGCTAGCCGCCTCAGGACGGCTGCCGTCAAGGAGGCAGCTAGCTTGCGGGTGCGGATAGCAGTGCGGCCATGCGCTCCAGCGCAGAAGGAATGAGCCAGTAGTAGACCCAGGTGCCGCGTCGCTCGCAGTCGATGATGCCTGCTTCCCGCAGGACCTTCAGGTGATGCGCGCTGGCGGCCACTCTGGGTAGTGGTAATCTCACCTTCGGTGTCTGGCCAGTCAGGGGCCTCATGTCGAGGGATCGGGGATGCCAAGTGGCGGGTCACAGCAAGGACAACGCGCTCGACCATGTGGTCGTGGTCATGTTCGAGAACCGCTCCTTCGACAACCTGCTCGGCCGCCTGTACCAGCCGGGTGAGGTGGAGTCGTTCGAGGGCGTGATCGGCAAGGAGCTCGGCAACCCGATCCCGGAGTGGGCCGAGGACGGAGCGAACCGGAGGGTCGTGCCCTACGGGCTGGCGGACAACATGGATACCCCCAACCCCGACCCTGGCGAGGAGTACCAGCACGTCAACACGCAGTTGTTCGGGCTCATCGACCCGCCCGGTAACCGCGGCACGCTGGCCCAGCACATGGCCGCTCCGTACAACGCGCCGGGTGACCGCCTCCAGAGGCCGACGATGGACGGGTTCGTGGCCGACTACATCAGCGCGTTCACCGCCGAGATGGGCAGGCAGCCCACGTACGACGAGTACGCCCAGATCATGACTGGCTACACGCCCGAGCAGCTGCCGGTCACTTCCGCGCTCGCTCGTGGTTTCGCAACCTTCGATCACTGGTTCTGCGAGGTACCGTCGCAGACGCTCACTAATCGCTCGTTTTTCCACGCCGCGTCCGCGTCCGGGTACGTCATCAACCTGTCCCCCGCGGATGCCTTCCCGGTTCACAACACCGCCGAGACGCTCTTCGAGCGCCTCGAATCCGAGGGCCTTACCTGGCGTGTCTACTGCGACCCGCCGACCCCGGTTTCGTTCACGGGCATCATCCACGCCCCCCGGCTGCGCAACCGCTTCGCCGGGAACTTTCTCACCACCGACCGGTTCCTGCAGGACGCCGAGGAAGGGAATCTGCCGGCCTACTCGTTCATCGAGCCCAACATGGTGCACGGCCACAACGACATGCACCCGGCGGTCAACGCTCTCCTTCCCGGCCTGAAAGTTGACGCGCCATCCTCCTTGCTCGGGGGCGAAGACCTGCTGGCAAAGATCTACGACGCGGTCCGGTCCTCGTCGTCCTCTCGCGGATCGAATGCCTTCAACACGCTGCTGATGGTCAATTTCGACGAGCACGGCGGCACCTACGACCATGTCGTGCCGCCGCCGGCTGCTCCTCCCGATCCGTCCGCGTCAGCTGGCCAGATGGGCTTCACATTCGACCGGTCGGGCGTGCGGGTGCCGGCGATCGCTATCTCGGCGTGGATCCCGGAGCGGACCGTCGTCAACGATGAGTACCGCCACACGTCGGTGATCGCGACCTTGCGCGAGCGCTGGTCGCTCGGCACGCCCTTTACCGCCCGCGACGCGACCGCCCGCGACATCGCCCCGGTCCTCTCGCTCGACGAGCCGAGGGTGCCGGAGGACTGGCCCGAGGTCATCGCGCGGCCCGTTCCCAGGTTCGACGTGCCGATCATGCCGCTAGACGACGCGCCGCTGGGCGCTCTGGGCAAGGCGTTCTTCTTCGTGTGCCTGGCGCTCGGGAAGGAACTCGGCCAGGCCGTGCCGGACATCGACCAAGACGCTGGCATCAAGCGAGGCGAGGCCGTCGCGACCATCGGCGATCTCTTCGGACACATGTTCCCCGGCCTTCAAAGCCGGCAGGGACCCTGAGTCATGATCGCGTTCCTTACCACCACCCGCATGACGCCGGACAGGCCAGCCCGAAACCACCTCCCAGGCCCCTGATATCCCTGCGGACGCTGGCCTGGTAAGCCCGCTAGCGTCCATGAGCAGCAACGCCGACGAACTAACCCGGCCGGGCGCCCGCCACCTTGAATGCGAAAACCCTTGTCCCACCCATGGAGCAGACGGACTCGGACGGCTTCGTGAGTGACCGGGCCCGCCTGTTAATCCGCGGACCCGGAGTTCGAGTTCCTGGTGGGGCACCGATGCTGACCTGGGCTCTCGTCCTTTGTGACTATTGCCCAGCCGTGTTTTTCCGGTCAGCCGTGCTTTTCCGGTTGCCGCCGAGGTCCCCGGCAGGCTCCGCCTGATACCGCCGAGCTGCAAGGTTCCCTGCGTGACCCCGTTTCGGGGCAAGCTCACGCAGGGACCTGCGGTCATGATCGGCCGACCGCCGACCGCCGACAGCCCGCTGCGCCTAGTCCGACCGGTCCTCGCATCGGTTGTGCCGCCCCAAAGTGGCTGGTCAGTGCTCTGCCTGCAAAGAGTGGAGCGGGCCTCATCAACGCTACGTCCCCTCGAGAACTCAGGACAAATGTCAAAGTTCTAGCAACCAAGGGTCGCTACGCTCCGTCCGGGACTCCGACATGATCCGGTGCAGAGAGGGCGATCGTGGCAGTCGCGCGGGCCCCCTCCGGCACCACCGCGGGCGCCGCCGCCCGGGCCAGGCCCTCAACCACCGGTGAGATCTGTACCGATCATCGCCGAGATCCTGCTGCTGTTCACGATGAAGCCGGTGCCCAACGGGGGGCGTACCTGGCCGGGTTCATCATTTCGCCGGTGCGCAGCACCACCACCCGGACCGAGCCGCCGTCGGCCGCGCCGTCCCTGTTGCCGTGACCGCCGAATACGCCACCGCCGCGCACCGGGGCGCCGACGGATCCGGCGCTGATGCCGCGCAGCTGCCTGAGCTGTTGCAGCCGCAGAACAACCGGTTGCCTCCGGCCCGGCCAGCCCGTCGCCGCCCATCGGGCTCGCCCACCGCACCGCCGCCCTCTGCGACTATGCATGATGACGGCGTGACCGTAAAATCTGGTCGTGATGAGGCCTTGAGATGACCGTAGGCCATGGCTGATTCCCTGGACAGCAGTGGGCCGCCTGTCGGCGGTCACGATCGTGGGGCGGTGACCTATTGAGCAGAATGTCTCCGGGCGTTCTTGCGCCGACGCACGAGTTGCTCACGCCGGATGAGTGGCGGCGCCGGGGGCGCGAACAACGTGTGCCGGCGTCCCGCTCGAGCCAGGCGCAGTGGGACCCGCCCGCCGACCGGCCGGATCCGGTCGCCATTCTCGAGGAACAGGCCGGGACCCGGGTTCCGGATCTGATCCCGATCCGGTACGGGCGCATGGCCGCCTCGCCGTTCGCCTATTTCCGCGGCGCGGCGGCGCCGATGGCGTGGGATCTTGCGCATACCCCCACGACCGGCATCCGGGTGCAGGCCTGCGGGGACGCGCACCTGCTGAACTTCGGCATGTTCGCCGCCCCCGACCGGCGGCTGGTCTTCGACGTCAACGACTTCGACGAGACGCTCCCGGCCCCGTTCGACTGGGACGTCAAGCGCCTGGCGGCCAGCTTCGCCGTCGCCGCGCGCGAGAACGGATTCGCTGACCGTGCCGCGCACACCGCGGCGCGCCTGAGCGTGCACAGCTACCGCACCCAGATGGCGAACTATGCCGCGATGCGATTCCTCGAGGTCTGGTACTCCCGGATCGATGTCGACGAGGTCACCAGCCTGTTCGACGCAGTCCAGCCGAAGAAGGCTGTGCTGCGCCGCCGCCGTGACATCGAGAAAGCGCACCGGCGCACGAGCCTCAAGGCGTTTCTCAAGATGTGTGATCAGGTCGAGGGGCAGTACCGGATCCGGCCGTCCCATCCCGTGATCGTCCGCTTCCCGATCGAGCGCCATCCCGGCATTCTCGAGGAGCTGCGCAACGCCGTCGCGCTCTACCTGGAGACGCTGGAGGAGGACCGGCGCGAGGTGCTGCGCCGCTACTATTTCGGCGACTTCGCGCGGAAAGTCGTCGGCGTCGGGTCGGTCGGCACCGAGGCCTTCATCCTGCTGCTGCTCGGCGACAGGGAGGACGAGCCGCTGTTCCTCCAGCTCAAGGAGGCGCAGGAGTCGGTGCTTGCCCCGTTCGCCGGTGAGAGCGAATACAAGCATCAGGGCGAGCGAGTGGTCAGGGGCCAGCGGCTGACCCAGGCCGCCACCGACCCGTTCCTCGGCTGGACGACCGGCATCGGAACCGGCGGCACAGCCTCCAAAGGCCGACCACGTGCAGCCTCCAAGGACTACTACGTGCGGCAGCTGCGCGACATGAAGGGCAGCATGAGCGTCCCTCTGATGGACCCGCTTCAGCTCAACTACTACGGCAGGCTCTGCGGCTGGGCGCTCGCCCGCGCGCACGCCAGGACCGGACGGGCAACCGTGATCTCCGGCTACCTGGGCATGAGCGAGGTCTTCGACCACGCCATCGCGGATTTCGCGATCGCCTACGCCGACCAGAACGAGCAGGACTACCGGCTGCTGCTCGAAGCTGTCTCTGCGGGGCGCGTGCTGGCGACAGTCGAGCGTGACAGCGCTGGCGGATAACGCCCGGCGCGACGCCTAGACGAGTAACTCCTAATGATCTTCAGTGGTCGTAGGGATCATTGACCGGGTGACCGCGGCGCGGGTCTTGTTGTTGTGCCAGATGGCGGCGGTCATCGCCGGGATGCGCTGGGGACGCGGATGGCGACTCCCTCGAAGGTCCGGTCGCCGTGTTGTTCGAGGTCGAGCTTGCCCTTGAGTGTGAGTCCTTCTCCGAGCCCGCAGCCGTACAGAATTAGGCGGATCCGGTGCGCTTACCCACTGAGGCTCCGCCGTGCTCCGTGACCGGCGGCGAACGACCGTCGTCGCGGCAGAGGACCTGACGTTTCGCAGCCCGCCCAGGCGGCCTGTACGGTCCGGGCCGGGACGAGTTGCGGAGAGCTGCTCTCAATGCCTGGGTGATTGGGATCATGTACGGCCTTGCCTGATGGGACTCGCAGGATGCCTGGCTGGACGGGCGGCCTGGTGCCGCTGAAGATCAGCGTTTCCAGGGTGCTTGCCATGGCCGCCTTCTCTGCCTGTCCGGCTGAGTTCACGCGAGTTCATTACGCAGGTCAGGCGGGCTGCGCGGACGTCGCGGACCGCGCTGAACGGGAGCCAACTGCAACCCGGTCTGCGGCCGTCGAGGATCGCGCGGTTCTCGGATTGACGCTCGGCGGCACTTTCTTCATCGGCGGCGGCGTGATGCTGCCTGGCTGCTCCGAACGCGAGAATGCCCGCCCGGGACTCCTGGCGAGGGGTCAGTCGTAGTGCAGGAACTTCGGCCAGAGCGTCGCCCAGCTCTGGTCTGGCTGGCGGCATATGGCTACCGGTTCGCCGACTTCCTCGTTCTGGACGCCGTCCCGGTTGTGCAGCCGGGCGACGACCGTGCACGAGGCGAAGTCGTCACTGACGTCGGCGAGCTGGCCGCCCACGATGACGGCAGTGGTGGTCGCGGCGGGCGGCCGCCGCGTGAAATAGAGCTGGTTGTGACCGCTGTAGGGCTGCGGCAACCCGAGCGCCGGGCCGTACTGAGTGATCGCGCCGGCCTCGCCGTAGTTGCTCGTGATGATGACCGTGTGCAGCGCTTCGCCGGGGGGGATCGTCCGGTAGACCGCCGCCACCCGGGACACGTATTCCGGCCATCCGATCTGGTCCCTGGCCAGCTGATTGATCCCGGGTACAGGCGTGCCGCCCAGCACTGACGCGGGCAGCAGCGGCAAGGCGATCACGGCGGATACCGCGGCGTTAACGCAGATCGCCACCCATGCCGTCCGGCGCCAGCCGGCGGACCGGGCCAGGAAATCGGCGGCCGGGACACATCCGGCGGCGTACACAACGGCGAGCAGCCCGAACGGGTAATAGAGTTGGCCCCCGCCCGCGAACGTCTCCAGCAGCAGGACGGCGAACGCCAGCGGCAGGAACCGGACCGGCCGCCACGCCGGGCGGCGCCAGAGGGCCACCAGGCCGGCCACCCAGATGGGCACCAGCGGCGGCCCGAGCAGCAGGAACAGGTACGGCCACATCACGATGCGGACGGAGCCGGCGTTGTCCGTGCTCAACGCGCGGCTCATGGTCAGCTGCGGCCACGAATGCGCCGCCTGGTAGACCAGGTTGGGCAGGGCGATCACCAGCGCGAGCGCCGCGGCCAGCATGATCCACCGGTTCCACAACGCCCGCCGAGGGCCGGCGATCAGGAGTCCGGCAGCCAGCGCCACGATCAGCAGCGAGATCAGCCATTTGTTGTACGTGCTCAAGCCGACCGTGGCACCGGCGGCGAGCCACCAGCGCGGCTCGGCGCGCATCAGCGCCCTGATCACGAACAGGCAGACCAGCGGCCAGACCACAAGGTCCAGTGACGCGGTGATAAGTACGTGTCCCATTAACAGGGGCGTCGCCGCGAACGCATATGACCAGGCGCACAAGGCCTGCGCCGCCCGGCCGCCGCCGAGCTCCCGGCTGATGAGGACGACGACGAGCACCGACAACATCGCGAAGACCGTCGCCGGCACGCGTTCCGCCCACGGGCCGGAGGACACGTGGGCCGCCAGGCGCCCGAGCAGCGGCGTCAGCGGCGGCTGATCTACGTAGCCCCAGGCCGGCCGCAGCATCCGGAAGTACAGCTCGTCACGCTCGAACCCGTACCGGTTGCTGACCGCCGTCAGGACGACCGCGAGCGCGATCATCGCCGATGCCAGCCAGCCCCACGCCACCTCGGGAAGCCCGGCTGCACGTCGAGGCGCCTCGGTCTCCGCGTCGCTCATGACCACTAAGAGAGTATCCACACGTACGCACGCCCGCTGCACCCCATTAATACGCGCTGCGGGCGTTCTCGCTGAACGCGGGCCGCCGGCGATCGGCTGATCTGCCAGAACGTCAGGAACCAGGCCAGCGATCATGGGCACGGGCACCCGTGCGCCGATGGTGCAGAAAAATAATCTGGGCGCCCGCGGCAGACGACCGCTGGCGGCACTCAGGCGAGCAGGCGGCTCGGAGTGCCTCGCCGCCAGGCGACATCAAGTGCTCCGTGACGAGCCACCGACGATCGTCATCGCGGCTACGAGAGGACGTTGCCTTCGCCGTTTAGCGCGCAGCACGTGAATGGTGAAGGTCGCGGCCGCCAGCGCCGTCGCGGATCGAGTCGGTCTGACCTGCCGTCCGATCTCGCGGGGCTGGAGCGCCGCCGTGCGGGGTTGTACGACCTGATCAGCCAGGTCGGTGACTTCCGCCGCGGGGCGTTGAACGCGGTCCGCCGTAAGTGCGGGAAGTCGAACTGCGTGTGCGCGCAGCCCGGTCATCTCGGGCATGGGCCGCAGTACAACCTGACCCGGCACGTGGCCGGTAAGACGGTCAACACGCGGTTCAGGCCAGGTCCGGAGCTTCAGAAGGTCGAGCGGGAGGTCGCCGGCCACCAGCGGTTCCTGGATCTGGCCGAGGTGACCGAGGTCAACGAGGCGATCTGCGCGTTACGGCCGGTCTTGCCCGAAGCGCAGACGGCACCCCCACCGCCGGAGGGGGAAAAGATGACATGCTCCGGCCCGGTCCGTAGCCGGGCGTGCTGGCCGCCGGTGGCCCCGGGGAACAGGGGGGTGACCTCCCCAGCACAGGCGCATCACGATGTGGTGTGTCCGACCAGCTGGCCTCGGAGCTTGAGGAGGTCACCTGATGCCGTCAATCGCAGGCGGGATGGACATCCACCGGAAGCAGGTCACGTTCGATTACCTGGACGTGGTGACGGGGGAGGTGAAGTGCGGGCAGATCGCCCCGGCTGACCGGGGGCATCTGCGGGCCTGGCTGCAGCGGTTCGCCGGGGTGAGCGGGGTGGCGTTCGCCGTTGAGGCGCGCACCGGGTGGCGTTATGTGACCGGGGAGCTGGCAGCTGCCGGGGCCGGGGCGCATCTGGCCGAGCCGGCTGAGGCCGCGGCGGCGGGGACGCAAGAGCCGGGCCAAGACCGACAAGGCAACCGCGAGCGCTACCCAGAGCACTACACGCTCGGTCCCGCCTCACCGGCGCTGCTTGCGTTCCATCGGGCCCGCCTCCCCAGTGATGGGCTGGAGTTGTTGCTCTCACCCCTAACGTTGTGGGTGCTCGAGAGTCAGCTTCAGTCGCTGAGCGCAAAGCGGGCAGGCTCACCGGGTCGAACCGCGGCCAATTACATGTCCGGATGACGATCTCGGTCCCGTCCCCGAACCATTTGCGGGGTGCTTGCGGATGGGGCTGTTGCGTGCCAGGCGCCGGAACATGACGAGCGCGACTGGGATGAGCCACCACAGGGCCCCGACACCGTGCCCGTGCCCGTGGCTGGCCGCGACGGCTATGACGGTCACGATTCCCGCCAGGGCGGCGGCCGTGGTGACGGGTGTCCAGCGTCCGGCCGGGCGCTTCAGGCCGGCATCGGTGCCGGGCTGCGAGGCCGGGCCGGGCGTGCCGGCCGGGAGATCGGCCATAAGGTCGGCCAGGTCCTTCCCGGTCCGCGCGCTGATCGCCCGCCCGGCCCGCTCGTCGAGTTCGGCTGCTGTCAGCCGGCCGGTCCGGAAATGCTCGCTCGGCTCTGCTAGGGCTGCGTCGCGATCGGCATCGGAGACCCTGAGGTCACCAGCCGGATAGCCCCTTGAGGTTGTGTCCACGAGGCACCTTGCGTTCCCTTCTGATCATGTGCCCGGAATGAGCCGGGCACATTGTCCTGACCGGTGTTTGTCTCCGCTTGTCATCGGAGGTGCGGGATGCGGCTCGTGCCGGGCTGCTTCCGCCCGCTGGCGGCGCCGATGGTGGCGGGGTTACCTCGGGCTTCCGCACCGCGGTCTGAGGTCCGCAGCCGGGCCAGCGAGAGGACCAACTGGCGAACGAACTGGCCGGGATCGGGCCACGGAAAGCCCGGCAGCGACGTGCGCAGCCCTACGGTCCCGTGCAGCGCGACCCATACGGCGGTGGCGTCGGCGGCGACGTCGCTGCTGGCGGAGGCACCGGCGGCGACGCAGTCCTCGATGGAACGGACGAGCAGCGCGAACGACTCGGCGCCGAACTCGAGGACCGGCCGGCCGCCGGGGCCGAGCGTGACCGGCTTGCAGTAATCCCGCGCTGCCATCCCCCGCCCGGAGAACAGCACGCCGTAGCGGGCGGGGTGCTTAAGCCCGTAGGCGACGTACGCGTCGCAGCCGCCGACCAGACGGTCTGCCGGGTCCCGGCCGGCCGATTCCACGCCCTGCTCGATCGCCGCGGTCAGCTCATCGAAGACCCGGACGACGACGGCCACGATGATGGCGTCCCGGTCGGGGAAATGCGGGTAGATCGACGGCGCGGCGATGCCGACTTCCCTGGCCACCGCGCGCAGTGTGACGGCGTCAGCTGAGCCGGTCCGCTCGATCAGCGCGAGTGCGCCGGACACGATCTCCTCCGTCAGCCTGGCGCCCTGGCCGCGTGCGTTCCGCTGCCGCCTGCCAGCGCCCGGAGCGGCTGGCGCGCAGGCCCCTGCCCTGGGCTCTGCGGTTTCGAGTGCCGATTTCACGTCTCCTACTTTACATCTGTTAGCTCATCTGTCTATGCTTACGACTGTAAAGCAACAAGCGTAAGCAGTCAATTGTAAGGAGAACATGATGAGCGGCACAGCCGTCACCCGCCCTGCCGCTGCCGGGCCGGGCAGCCAACCGAACTCCCGGTGGCCGGATGGTCACCCTCTGCGCCGCCGGATCCTGCTCGTGCTCTGCCTGAGCCTGCTGGTCGTGGTGATCGACAACACCATCCTGAACACCGCCCTGCCGACCCTGGCCCGGGTGCTGCATGCCGGCACCAGCTCGCTGCAGTGGATCACCGACGCCTACACCCTGTGCTTCGCCGCGCTGCTCATCCCGGCCGGGGCGCTCGGGGACCGGTGCGGGCGCCGGCTCTCGCTGCTCGGCGGCCTTGCTGTCTTCGCCCTCGGCAGCACCGCGGCCGCGTTCGCCTCCGGCACCAGCATGCTGATCGGCGCGCGCATCGTGATGGGCCTCGGCGCGGCGTTCGTCATGCCGGCCACGCTGTCGATCCTGAACGCGGTCTTCCCGCCGAAGGAGCGCCCGCAGGCGATCGCGGCCTGGTCGGCCGTGGCGGGCGTGGGCATCGTGATCGGCCCGACGCTCGGCGGCCTGCTGCTCTCGCACTTCTGGTGGGGCAGCGTCTTCCTCATCAACGTCCCGCTCGTCGCGCTCGCGCTGGCCGGCGTGCTGGCGACGGTGCCCGAGACCGCCGAGCCCGGTGGCCACCGCCTCGACATTCCCGGCACGCTGCTGGTGGCCGGCGCGCTGGTCGCCATCGTCGACGCCATCATCGAGGCGCCCAGCCGCGGCTGGACCGGGACGGTCACCCTCGCAGAGGTCGCCGCCGGGCTGGCCGCCCTGGGGATCTTCGTCTGGTGGGAGCTGCGAATCGCAAACCCGCTCATCGACCTGAGAATCTTTGCCGTACGCGCCTTCTCGGCATCAGCCGCAGCGGTGACCGTGATCTTCTTCGCCCTGTTCGGCAGCCTGTTCGTGCTGACCCAGTACCTGCAGCTCGTGCACGGCTACAGCCCGCTCTCGGCGGGCCTGCGGGCTTTGCCCTTTGCCTTCGCCATGGCCGGCATGTCGCCGCTGTCCCCGGTACTCGCCAAGCGCCTTGGTACCCGCGTGATCATCCCGGCCGGCATGGCGCTGATGGGCCTCGGCCTGCTCGACCTGTCCACCGCCGGCGTGCACACGGCCTATCCGCCGATCGCCATCGCCATCGCGATCATGGGCGCCGGCATGGGCCTGGTCATGGCGCCGGCCAGCACGACCATCATGACGACGGTCCCCGCGCACCAGGCCGGAGCCGGGAGCGCCATCAACGACACCATCAGGGAAGTCGGCGGCGCTCTCGGCGTGGCGATCGTCGGCAGCCTCTCCGCCGCCGTGTACCGGTCCCGGCTGGGCAGCACGCTCGCCGCGGCGCACGCTCCCGGCCCTGTCGTGCACGCCGCGACCAGCTCGGTCGCGGCCGCCGATGTCATCGGCCGGCACCTTGGCGGCCCGCAGGGCAGCGCACTGGTGGCCGGCGCGCACAGCGCCTTCGTCAACTCCATGGCGACGGGCGTCCGGGTGGCCGCGGGCGTGGCGCTCGTCTCCGCCATCGCCGCAGTCTTCGCCCTGCCGAGGCGCAGCGCGCCGGAGACCGCCGAGGTCGCGCAGCCGACCGTGGCCGCGCTCGCGGCGACCGGCTGAGGGAGCGCCGGCAGCGGCCGCTGCCGGCGGGCGCGAGAGCGGATTCCTACACAGACGGACAGATACCGCCGGGAGACGGACACGACCTGCTCAGAACACACGATCCTGATCACCAGTGGCGGCTCGGGCACCGGCCTCTCGGCGCTGCTCGTCGACCGATGACCGACCTCGGCAGTTGGCGTATCAGGACTCGCAGGGCTGTGTCGTGCAGCTAGTAAGGGCGGCGGACGCATTGTGGCAGCGTCTTACGTAATGCATATGCATTCCTTGGCGCCGTCCACTGGTCTTATTTCGGCGGGGCTTTCGTCCTGGTCGCGTTACGTCGCCTTCCCGCCGGGACGAGCCCGCCGGGGTTACGCGGCTTCCGCGTCCCGGACCAGCTTGGCCTGGCCGCCTACGTAGCGGCCATCGCCCTGTATGTCCTCATCGGGGCGCTGGCAATGGTTGGGGGCGGGCCGTGCTGCGCGTGGAGGCGGGGCTGCTGATCGTCCTGGTATTCCTGGGCTTCAACGTTTCATGGCCGCCGTTGTTCGACGACAGACATCCATCCCGCGCCCGCTCTTCTGACAACACGGAATGATCTTGCACCCGTTGGCCGGCTCGCACATTAGGACTCGCCACGCCTGAGACCGGGCGGGCGGTCGCCGAGCCGCTGCCGGAGGCTCGCCATCGGCGGCAAGAGCACTTCTGTCCAGCCGCCCGACCCACCGCTCTCGGGGCGCCGAGAAGGTCCGCCACTGTCGGCTTGCCGAGTTCCGGGTTGCCGTCAAGGCACCTGGAGCCGACTCTGCCGGGCAAAGATACTTGACGCGGAAGCCGCAGGTTCGGATCGCCGGGTTCCTCGGCCGCTGGAAGGAGTCCCCGAAAGCGAGCTGCCGCACTCGAAGCCGGACATGACTAAGAAGTAGCTCGGGCGGGTCGGCGATCAGGTCGGGAAGCGGCCACTGGCCGGAATGCCCTGATCTGGGCGCCACCGGCGGGCCGACGCGGACCAGCCACTGAGAGTCCAGATCGGCGGATATAGCTCGCCAAGTGGCAGGCAGGGCCGACGACAGAGCGTGACGTAGTGAGCGGATGGCTCCCGACCTGGTGCCAGTACCTGCCGATTACGGCGGTCAGGCGCGGCGCAGCGCCGTGGTGGCCCATCGCGCCAGATCCCCCAGTTATGAGCGCAGATGCTGCATCTCGGTAGTTGACCTGCATATCGGCAGTTGACCTGTGTCGCGGACCTTGCATCGGCCGTCGCGCTCGGGCGGTGATGCGACCGGTACTGGGTAAAGCGGGGTGTGCGGTTACTTGCTGGCACCGGGGACGGAGCTGTCCGGGCGGACGCGCCAGTCACGAATGCTCTGGTACCGGCTGGCAGCCTGGCCGGGGCTGCGGACCTGGGGCACCGCGTCACCGGGTTCCCCCCTGGCGCGGACAGCCTGGTGGGGGCGGCGAGGACGATGGAAGAGGAAGAAGTCCCGGGCCGCTCGTGACCTTCCCGCCGGCAGCCCCCGGCGCAGGCGAGTCTGTTATGCCGGCAAAGTCAGACCGGTTCGTCAGTGCAGCTGGTCGATGAAGGTGTAGATGACCATGAGGCTGACGAGGACGGCAAAGACCCGGAGCGCCCACAGTCCGGCTGCGGCGCGAGCGCTGAGTGCGGCTCGCGGTACGGGCCGGGAGGTTTCGGCTGCGAACTGGCCGCGCTCGAGGTGCATGACCAGCTTGTCCTCGAAGCGCTCCTGCGGCTGCAGGTCCTGCTCCCGGATGCCGGGGCTGTGGTGTGCGTCGTTCATGATGGGTGCTCCTGTCGTCATGAGCCGGTGAGATGGATGATCTGCAGGAAGGAGTCGATGCCGTATGCGGCCCCGCAGAGCCCGATGAACGCGATGACCGTGATCCCGCTCGCGTTGGCTGAGCGCTTGTTCGCCCACGGGCCCATCAGCTGCGTGTCGCTGGCGAGCATGACCATGAAGACCAGGCTGACGGGGAGCAGCACGGTCGCCAGTACGTTGGCGTTGAGCGCGATCGAGAGCAGCGGCGCGCCCGGAATGAGGATGACCACCGCAGCGAGCAGCGCGGCCCCGATGTTCGCGGCATAAAAGACGGCGGCGTTGCGCGGCGAGCTGTTGAAGCTGTGGGAAACTCCGGCGCATTCTCCGGCGGCGTAGGCGGTGCTGGCGCAGATCGTCAGGATGGCGACCGCTCCGGCCTCGATGAGCCCCAGCGCGAACACGGTACCGGCGGCGGTGCCTGCGGCGTGCTTGAGCGCGTCGGGGAATCCGGCGCCCGCGAACCCCTGGATGCCTGATCCGTTGTGGGTGAGCAGCGCCGCCCCGGCGATGAGCGCCCCGACCCCGAAGATCGCGGCCAGGGCCGCGCCCGCCGCGGTGTCGTAGCGGCCGTGTCTGATGTCGCGGGGAGTCATGCCCTTGTCGGCGGACGCTCCCTGCTGGAAGAAGATCATCCATGGCGTTACCGTGGCGCCGACGGTGGAGGCCAGCAGCAGCAGCAGCGTGCTGAGGCTCCCGCCGGGAAAGGGCATGAAGTCAAGGGAACTCGCCACGGCTCCCGCGTGGGGTCTTACCAGGATCGCCGCCAGCAGGAACAGGCCGTTGAAGAGGGCCAGGCCGAGCACGATGCGCTCCCAGCGCCAGTAGCGCCCGCCGCTGAGGGTGAACACGACCAGCGCCAGTCCGAGCGCGACGGCCACACCGGAGCTGAGATGGAAGTAGGCCAGCCCGACACGGATGGAGACGAACTCGGCTACGAGGGTGACCAGGTTGGTCAGGGTGAGATCGCCGGCGCCGAACCAGCCCCAGACCCGTCCGTAGCGCTGCAGGACCAGCTCGCCGAAGCCGCGGTGGGTGACCGCGCCGACGCGCATGCACATCTCCTGGCAGATGAAGGCCATCGCGAAGAGCACCGGGATGAGCGGGACGAAGAACCCGAGCCCGTACTGCGCGCCGTCGGAAGCGTAGGCGATCATGCTCGGCCCGTCGTTCTCCCCGAGCATGGCAAGGATCCCGGGACCCGCGAGCAGCCACAGCAGCAGCCAGCCCTTGCCGTGCCCGCGGGCCTGGTGAACGCGCGAGCGGTCCCGCGACCGTGCGGTGTCCTCCTCGGTCAGCGGCGGCTCCGGGGGGGCGAGGCCCCCCGCCGGAAGGGACGAGGGCGTGACGGTCACTGGCCGGCCTCCACCCGGATGGCGGCGGTCACGCGGGCATCAAGCCGGTGCGCCCCTGACCGCGCCTGAACGGTGACGGCCCCGCCGGAACCGACCTCCCTGACCTCGAGGATGTCGCCAAGCGCGATGCCCCGGCCAGTCAGGAAGCGCAGGACCTCGGGGTCGCGGTCGGAGACCCGCACTACCCGGCCCCGCTGGCCCGGGCCGAGCGAGCCCAGGTTCTGGCTGGGCGTCTCGGCCACCCGCCCGTCCCGGGTGGGGATGGGATCGCCGTGCGGATCGGTCCGCGGGTCACCCAGCCTGGCCGCTATCACCTCGCACAGGCCGGGTGAGAGGGCGTGCTCCAGCGCCTCGGCCTCGTCGTGGACCTTGTCCCAGGACAGCCCCAGGGTCTCGGCCAGGAAGGCCTCGAGGAGGCGGTGCCGGCGCACGACCCCGAGCGCCGCCCGTCGGCCGGCCTCGCTCAGCAGCACGCCTCGGCTGGGAACGTAGATGACGAGCCGCAGGTCGTCCAGCTTCTTGAGCATGCCCGACGCCGACGACGCGGTCACGCCCAGCCAGCCGCCCAGGGCGTTCGTCGTGACCGGGCTGCCCGCCTCGGTCTGCAGCCGGTAGATGGCCTTGAGGTAGTTTTCCACTGCCGGGGAGAACGAGCGCACCGGAGTCATGACAGTATTTTGGCATACCTGATTCAGGTATGCCAAAATGATGCCCAGGCCGTCTCGGTAGCGGAAACCGGAGCTATCGCTCCCGTGGACGCGATCCTGACTTGGAAGCCAAGACCGCCCCGCCAGATGACTGGAAGGATCCATCCGCCGATACGCCCGAGGGAGGGAACCTTCTGAGTCGGAAGGCTGTGCTTACGACCGCATCCGCTCACTGCCGTCGATCGTCGGTACTGACCTTGATCAGAGTTCCAGGCAGGCTCCGCCTGATACAAGCGATGCTGAGAACCGTCCCCGGTCATAACGCTGCTGGGTCTGTGCGCGCCTGACCGGCGCTCGCGCCAGCCATTGGCTGTGCAGGGCCCGCACACCGATTCGGCGTATGCGCGATCAGCGTGCCCGGCCTCGCGCCCGGCCGGCGGCAGATGAGTGCGTTTCGGTGTCCTGCGATCATGCATATTCATGCAGGTCGGCTCGGCCAATCTTTCGGTCGATACCGGATTTGCCGGGCCGCCGACAGCGCTGTCTTAGCGCGTCGCACTCCATATTCGACCTGGACCCGGGCGGCGCCCTGGAGCTTAACCAGCCTGTTCCGCGACACCCTGCGCCACCGCGCACGGCGCGCATAGCGGTACGTCTGCCTCGCCTCGACGCCGGGTCATGACAGCTCGGCCGTCACACACGCCCATGTCACCGGGGTGTGCCCTGGCGCACGGGCAGTGGCAGTGGCGCCAGTCCCCGGTAAGCGCAGCGAGCCCGGCCTCCATCGCTGCGCGGACAGGCGGATCGAGTTTTCCCAGCGCCTCGGTGGTGGCGGCCGCCACCCGCTGCCCCCACTCAGCCAGCACGGCCGCAGCGGCCTCCCGGGCAGCGGCGAATTGCCGTGCCGGGTCGTCTCGGTCACCGCCCATGGCCGCATCTTCTCACCTGGCGCAGGCTGTGGCCAGAGCACTCCGGCAGGCTTCCGCATTCCATCCCGGAGGCATGGCCCTGGGCTGGAAGACGGGCATGTCATCAGGCAGGCCCGGTGGCGCGCGTGACCTGGACCTGCAGACCCCGGATGGGTGCACCGCGTGGCTGCAGGCTATGAGTCCAGCATTGCCCGGGATCATTGCCATCCGGGCTGGGCTTCACCGAGTGCCTGAGCATTCCTCATGGCCGCTTTCTGCTGCGACGGGGGCTTGCCGCCGCCGGTGTCAGGGCGCGATCTTGAGATTGGCCGCCGCTGAGAACCGAGCCCGGGCAGCGGCTGAGGGCGGTCAGCGCCGCGTGCCAGCGGAACGGCCCCGGTGGCTGCTGGCCGGCGCGGCCGCGCGAACGGCCCGAGCATGCGATCGTGCACAGCGACGCCCACGACGTGGATGGCTATCTAGCCCTGGTGCCTGAGGGGCGGCGCGCGGTTCTGAGCGAAATGCGGGACGCGTGCCGCGGCCTGCTGACCGGCTTTGCGGAGTCCGTGAGCCACGGGATGCCCGCCTGCAGTCGTGACGGGATCACCGAGATCGCCTGGGCCAGCCAGAAGCAGTACATCTCCCTGTATGTGATGCGTGGTGACATTCTCGATGCTCATCGTGAGCAGCTTGCACACCTCAGCGTCGGCAAGGGATGCATCCGGTAGCGCAGCCCCGCGGCGGCCGGACTTCACCGTTGTCCGTTCGATGCTTACTGCGGTCGCGGCCAGCCGCCGGGCTGTCTGCTGAACGGCCCTCGTCGCCGGGTAACCCGTTCACGCTGCGCGGCACGAGCGGAGGTTCTGGTCCTGAGAGACGGGTCAGCGCAGGCGCCTGGCCCGCGGATTGCCGTCGTGGAGGCACAGCGCCGACACTGTAGTCATGACTGTGGTCGTCACAACCATCGGAGCAGTGTTGACGACGCTCCTGGGGGTGTTGGTCGGAAGCTTGATGAGCAGTTACCTCAAGGCGACCGGGGCAGGTGGAGCCAGCCAGGAGCCCAACTCGCCCGAGCGCGGGATGTCTCCGCGGGAGACGTCCCGGACCGCACTTTCCGTTTGGCCACCTGTCACGGGGCACGCCCGTAGCGGCATTATGTGCGTGATCTTCGATCACGTGCGCCCTTCGGGCCACATAATGCCTGATATGCAGGGTGATCGAGGCACAGTACCTTGATCATTGGGGCCTCACGATCACCTCCATATCAGACAGATGAGGACGTTCGGATTGGCGCCCGATCCGCCGTTCGGGGCATCACCCCGTCGGGCGCTCGGCTAACCACTGCTGCGCAAGTGAATCCATTCGCGCCAAGATCGGGCTGACTCGCCTACGCTGCCTGCGTGGACGATCAAAGGGACGGCCCGGGGATAGCCGCCGGAGCGGCTGGCCCGTTGAGCGGAGAGGTGAGTTCCCGATGAAGCCAGTACTGGATAGCACCGTCGCGCTAGTGACAGGGGCTTCGAGCGGCATCGGTGCGGCCACAGCCGCCGCGCTCGCCGCCAGGGGCGCGGCCGTGGCGCTGGCGGCGCGGCGCAGGGACAGGCTGGACACGCTCGCCGCCGATATCCGCGCCCGGGGCGGGACCGCGCTGGTGCTGGAATCCGACATCACTGACGAGCAGCAGGCGACCGATGCCGTTGAGCGCACGGTCGCCAAACTGGGCCGTCTCGACACCCTCATCAACAACGCCGGGGTGATGCTGCTCGGCCCGGCGGTCGGCGCGCCCCTGCCGGAGTGGCAGCGGATGGTCGATCTCAACGTGCTCGGCCTGCTCTACTGCGCGCACGCGGCGCTGCCCCACCTGCTCCGCGCCGCCGGGGACAGCCCGCGCCAGGTCGCCGACATGGTGAACATCAGCTCGGTGGCGGGGCGGGCGGCCCGCAACGGCAGCGGCGTCTACAACCTCACCAAGCACGGCGTCGGCGCGTTCAGCGAGTCCCTGCGCCAGGAGCTGGCCAAGCGCTACGTACGCGTCTCACTGGTCGAGCCGGGCGCCACAGCGACGGAGCTGGCCGGCCACAACCGGCCCGAGGTGCTCGACAGCATACGGACCCAGTTCGGGCAGAGGATGGAGGCCGAGGACATCGCCGACGCGATCACCTACATCGTCACCCGGCCGCGGCACGTCGCAGTCAATGAGATGCTGATCCGCCCCACCGAGCAGGAGCGGTAGGCCGGGCGTCTCAGAACGCCGAGCCCGTTGCCTGGTCGATGCTGCGGGATAGCAGCGCCGGAATCGGCAGGGAGACTGAACGGCCCGCCAGACTGACCGACGGCCGGCCGTCGGCATGAGCGCACTCCTGCTGCTCGGTGCCGGGCGGCCTTGAACATCGGCCGTACGCAGCACCTTCGCGGCGTCCGGGCAGAATGCTGTGATGGCTTCGTACTCGGTAAACCCGTACGCCGTGGCGCGGGCACAGCAGCTCACCGGCAGTCGCCAGTTGTACATGCTCGACCGCGACTGGGGCAAGGTTCAGCCCAGTGCTGGCGAGCAGAACGCCTTCCTGGAGTCGCATTCGCGGGAGGACTACGCCCGCTGGCATCTCGGACTCACCGACGGTGCCAGCGACAACACCAAGGCCAGGTACGCGTTCGTCTACGGAGACTTCCGTCGTGTCCATCGCGTGGGCCTCATGGCGTGCCAGTACCGGGCTGCTGAATGGCGGTACAAAGAAGTGGAGCTCGCAGCCCGCGAACTCCTGCAGCGCCTGGACAACATCCAGTCCTGAAGCGGAACCGGCCACGTCAGCAGTACGCGCCGGCAGCGGCAGATGAGGACGCCGGGGTCAGGGGTTAATCGCCCGGCAGGCGGTGTCACGCTGGCCGCCGCCGGGCGGGGCCCTGGCCTGGATCGGCGGCAGGCCCAGAGGTTCAAGATCGCCGGGCAGATCGTGTCGATCTGCGGCTGTCCCGTCCGTCGGAGTCAATGTCAGGTCCATATTCCGGTCGCAGACGCCGACCGGCGAGGCGCAAGGAGAAATCCAATGGCGAAGTTCGTATACGTCTGCACCGGCGGTCAGATGGCCGAGACGCCACAGGCGCAGGAGCAGGCGATGCAGGCCTGGGGGGCGTGGTTCGCCACACTCGGCCACTGCGATCGGCCTAGCGCAGGCTCCGATGATCCCGCAATCGGGCGGCTGCTGCCACGCCGCGACTGGATCGAGCTCTTTCCGCACTCAGCAGCTGCCCCGGCCATCTCGCCGGGCTGGCCCTGGCGGTCACATCGAACGAGCGATAAACCGGCGGCAGATGAGGATGGGGGCGGTGTCCACGTACGTTCACCGACTCGGAGCGACTGCCACCCCGGTCCACGGTGCTAGCCCTCGCAACCAGCGCACCCGATACTGTTTCGCCAGCCTCTCAGATGCCATCCCGCGGATCGTCCGGCGGCGACCCTCGAGCTGGCCAGCAGGAGGCCGCGCTTCGTGTTCATCCTCGCGGAGCCACGACCCCGGTGGCGGGCGGCAGCAGGACAATCCCGTCGTCGTCGGAGTGCAGCATGTCCCCCGGCTGGAAGGTGACATGGCCGAAGGTCACGGGAATGTCAACAGCACCGGCGCCGGTCTTCGCGCTCTTGCGCGGGTTGGTGCCCAGTGCCTTGATACCGAGATCGAGGCGGGACAGCGCTGCGCTGTCGCGGACCGCCCCATGCAGGATCAGGCCCGCCCAGCCGTTGGCTTGTGCCGCCCCCGCGATCAGGTCGCCCACGAGCGCTGTGCGCAGGGAGCCGCCACCGTCCGCGACCAGGACGCCGCCCGAGCCGGGCGTCTGCAGCAGATCGCGGAGCAGGCCGTTGTCCTCGTGGCAGGAAACCGTGCGTACCGGTCCGGAGAAGATTCGCCGGCCACCGAACTGGCGGAACTGGATGTCACAGACTCGCAGGTCCGGCCCGTAGGTATCGACCAGGCCGGCGGTGCCCGCACTGGTGTCGGTCATGTCTCCTCCCGCGTGGGCTGGGTGCCCCGGACGCCAGCGGAGTCGACCCCGACCTGGCGCGGCCCCGGGTGCGGCGGCGGCTCGCCGTCATTCTCGTAATCTGCGAGCAGCCCGCTCGTCGTGGTCTTGCCACCTGCCACGATCGCGGTGACGAGCTGATCGCGCAGTTGTCCCGGAGAAGGCGAACTCCGCTGCAGGCAGATCCTCGGATGGCACGACGGTAGCCTAGCGACCCGCGTCCGCTCAGGGCACGACAGCTTGCCTGGCCCCGCTCACGGCACAGGACCAAGGAAACGGCAGCTTTCGGACTTACGCGCCCGTCGCGGCAAAGTAGTGCGTCTCCGGTGCCAGGTGGTCATGAATAATCATGCAACTCGGATCCCGGCCAGACAGCCGTTGACGGCCCCTGGTGGAACGCCAGTTGCGCGCGCAAATAGCCGCCGATATGGACGGCCGTGTGAGGGATGACCCGATCGCTGGTGCCGCAGCAGAACCGGTTGATCTGCGTGGATAGTTAGTGGCTATACGGAGCCAGCTGACATGAGCAGCCGGCTGAGCCTTTCCCGGCCACCTCTGATGATCATGGATGGTGGTGTTGACACTGGGTGTCAGCAGCAGGAGAATCCGCCCACTAGCTCGCTGACCCGTGGGGGGACGTCATGAAGTTCATCGTCGAAGTCGATTTCCCGCTGGAGCCGTTCAGCACCTATGTCCGCCAGGGCACCGCCGGGGAGAAGATCGGCGAGGTGCTCGGAGCTATCAAGCCTGAGGTCATCTACTTCACCGACAGCGGCGTGGGACGCGGCGCGATGATGATCATCGAGGTGGACAGCGCCAGCCAGGTTCCGCACGTGACCGAGCCGTTGATGCTCAACTTCGACGCCTCTGTGCATTACCGGGTCGCGATGGCGCCAGCGGAACTCCAGTCTGCCGGCCTGGAAAGGTACGCCACGAGCTGAAAGCTGTGACCGACCGCGAGGGGATCGCCAGATTCCGTCGCGGTCGGCAACTTGGCTTACCGGCAGGTCACGCTACGTGGTCTTCAGGGAGCACGAAGAGGCTTCGTTCTGCACGCGAACGGCGGCTCGGCCCTCGGGTAGCTGTGGCGTCCAGATCGGGGTGATCTGCGTGCCCTCAGGCATCAGATCGACACGGCTCACAGACGCTCGGTCGTGCCGCCGATGGTGTGCGGATGCCGCTGCGGCCATCACGACAGCCGGATCGCCGGGTGCCACCGATGCCGCCGCCGCGGCCGCGGCGGGACTGGGCCCTCACCAGACCCCGGGCACAAGCCGCTTGCGGCCGGCCGCGAAGTCCTCGTACTCGGCGCCCAGTGCCCGGGTCAGCTGCCGCTCCTCGGCGCGGATACGCACCGCCAGGCCAGCCCCGCCCAGCACCGCAACGGCCACCAGGCTCCACACGTCATCACACGCCAGCGCGATCCCGGCGAGCACGAGCACGATCCCGGTATAGGAGGGATGGCGCTGGCCGGCGGGGCATTCCAGTGATCATGCCCTGACCGTGCACAGAGATGGCGGAACGCAACAGTGCCCCCGCGGGTACTCTCCGTCTTCTCGCTCTGCGCCTACATCGACAGGTCCCGCGACGTGCCGTGTGTCTCAGCTCACGCCTGGCATCGCCCCGGAACTATTGCGGACGCTGCGGTTGTTGCGGATAATGCGGTTAGGGGGGGTGACGCAGATGACTCGTCAAGCTATCGGCCAGATCCGGCCTGGTGACGTCGACCCTGACGTCGCGAACCGCGCCGCCCGGCGCATCAGGGACTTCCTGGCAGCCCATCAGGGATCTGGCCCGCTCACGCTCCTCGGCGAACTCGCGGGCGACGACGCCCTCGTCGTCCCCCGCGAAGCCGCCGTCCTGCTCGCGCAGATCCTCGGCCTCCTGGCGAACGGCCAGGGCGTGCAGATCATTCCGGACGGCGCCGAGCTAACGACTCAGCAGGCAGCCGACATGCTCAACGTCTCCCGTCCCTACCTGATCAAGCTCCTGGAATCCGGGGAGATCCCCTACCGCATGGTCGGCAGCCATCGGCGGGTCACCTTCCAGAACCTCCGTGAGTACAAGCGCCGCGACGGCCAGCACCGCCGCGGCGTCCTTGACGAGCTGGCTGCTCTCAGCCAGGAACTCGACCTGCCCTGACCATGGCCTTCATCGTGGTCTATGACGCCAACGCGATATACGGCAACACGCCGCGGGACCTGCTGATCCGCATCGGCAGGGCCGGCCTGGTACAGGCGAAATGGACCGAGGACATCCTCGACGAGGCACTCGGAACCTTAGCGCGCAACCGCCCGGACATCACGCAGGAGAAGCTCACCCGCCTGCGCGAGCTAATAAGCAGCGCCATCCCGGACTGCCTCGTCACCGGATACGAGCCTCTCGTCGAGGGGCTGAAGCTCCCTGACCCCAAGGACCGGCACGTGCTCGCCGCAGCCATCAAGGCCGGCGCCCAGGTCATCGTCACGGCGAACCTCAAGCACTTCCCGGCTGAGCTCCTCGCGCCGTGGAATGTCGAGGCGAAATCCCCGGACGACTTCGTGCTCGACCAGGCCGGCATCGACGGCAGGACCGTGTTCGCCTGCGTCCAGGCCATCGCGGACTCACGCGACCGGCCCCCTGAGACCATCGATGACGTCCTCGGCCAGCTAGAACGGGCGGGCCTGGTGGAGTCCGCCGCCGCTCTCCGTGCGAACTGACACCTGGACCGAATGCTCGCATGCATTCGTCCGTTTTGTTAAGAAAGTTCCGCCGTGCCTCCGCGCTCGGCTACTTGGTCGGCGCGCTCCCCGTGAGTTCAGGCGGCGGGTTCGGTAGTAAAGCCGAGTTGGGTGTAGGAGCGGGATCGTTTGCGCCACATGGCGGTGAGTACGCCGAGGTGGCTGTCGACGTAGTCGTGGACTTCGATGCTGGTCTTGCCGGGGTGGGTGCGCAAGACGCGGCCGACGTATTGGACCATGCTGCCTTTGAAGGGGGTGCGCGAGGAAAAGTGTGTCCAGCTGGGGGCAGTCGTAGCCTTATCGCCGACGTAGCGGTCGGTGGCGATGACGAGCAGCGGCGGCCCGTCACCAGACAGGTTTGCGAGCTGGGCTAGGAGTTCCTCGAGTTCTTTGGCTTTCCTGGTCGCGTACAGGGTGCAGGGGTGGTGCCCTCGCTCGGCAGAGCTTGGCGAGGGCGTCAACGTGCTTGGTCTGACGGGTGAGCACCAGGCAGTTGCGGCTGCGGGCGAGTGCGTCGTGGACGTCGTCGCAGACCTGCGTGTTGCGATCGCTATCGGCCACGAGACCGTTGAAGAGCACCCACGGTGATCGCACCGGGTTTGGTGGTGTCGATCTCGTCAGGCAGCACAAAGTCGACCTGATCGCCATCATGGCCACCTTCGGATGGGAGAAGGCACTCGGCGACGACGACGAGCTATCCTGGTGGGAGGCCAGGGTTGCTGACGCCGCCGGCCGGCAGGGCATCCCGATCCCGGCATAGCCGGGTGAAAGCCGACCGCAATGCCGATGCGGACCGGCGGTGGCGCTCGGCGCCCGGCTGTCTACGGCCCGATCGCCGCCAGGCTCGTCGCAATGAGTCGCCACCCGCTGGCCGGACGCATTGTGCTCGACGCCGGCGCTGGCACCGGAGCGGTCAGCTCCGCACTGGCAGCTGCAGGGGCCCGCGCGTTGCGGCGGATCTTTCCTTCGACCTGCTGGCCTGCAACGCGCGCGCCAGACCGCCGTGCGTGGTCGCCGACATCCGCGCGCTGCCCGTCGCCGCGGGCTGCGTCGACGATGCCGTCGCCGCTTTCGTGCTGAACCACCATGTGAGCCCTCGGCTGGCCTTGCGGAGCTGATCCGCTTCACCCGCGCTGCTGGTGGTGTCGTGCTCCCCTCGGTGTTCAGTAATGTCAGCCGAAGCCAGGCACGTGACCGGGTCGACACCGTCGCGCAGCAAGCAGGCTGGCAGGTCCCCGACTGGTACCTGGAACTGAAGGCAGTCGCTGTCCCCATCCTCGCCAGCGCCGCCGCGATGGGCGCCGCGGCGCATACCGCCGGGCTCGCCGACATTGTGGTCGAGGACCGGCCGGTCGACGTGCGCATCACCGAGCCCGAACAGCTCGTCAGCTATCGCCTCGGCCAGCCCCTGTTCGCCAGCTGGCTCGACCGCATCGGTCCCCGCGGCGCAACCGACATCGCCTCCCATGCCGCCGACGCGATCCGTCCGATCATGCAGCCCTACCGGCCGATCGTCGTATTCCTCGCCGCCACCACCCAGCCTGAACAGAGTCAGAAACGTCGCGAGGGACATCCGCTCTTGTTTGCGCTGCGGGCGTGCGGCAGCGGCGATCTTGCTCTGCTGGCACCGACACAAACGACAACCCAAGACGCCGCCAGCGTGCGGCTGATGCCAAATACGGTCAATCGCCTGGCATGGCTGAGGACACCCAGAACTGGTGGATCTGGCCGCTCGCCCCCCGATTAACCAGTGGGCTGGCCACCCGCTCCGATTCGGCAGGGCGGCGTCGCACATCCCAAATCCTAAAGAACGCAGGCATCAATGATGCCTGCGGCGTTGGTTGCGCCAATCGTGCATGAATATGCGGAGACGGGCATCACCATGCGCCAAGAAGGCGCACTACTTTCGGCACGACCGAGCGTCGGTTCAGCCTGCCGAACATGCGGGTGCGAGCGCGCAGAACACTCGGATCTGCGCGCCGCAGTCAGCCACGCCGGGCGGCAAGGACCTGCGCCCGGACGGCGGCTCGGAGTGCGCGAAACGCCCCAGACGTTAGTGACAGGCCGTGATGGCTGGCTCGCCTCTGAGACGGTTCGCAAAGCAGGGCGCTGGCCGGCGGAACCGCCATGCAGCAATAGCGGACG
>ODAK010001551.1_pt1 | contig 24849 bp, 19 predicted proteins | sample 1539591 | NCBI WGS metagenome assembly ODAK01 (sample SAMEA3539303, study PRJEB22396) | soil metagenome | biome: tundra; feature: field; material: soil | place: USA | collected 2010-05 | depth 0.15 m | reverse complement strand
ACGATTGCCAGGAGATGTTGTGCGAACGGCGCAGCGCGAAGTGGATCAGCCCTGCACCGACGGTGTTGCTGGTGATCCGGTCGACCAGGACGAATCCGCCGGTGTCGCGATTCTCCTGATAGGGATCGAACGCGATCGCCTCACTCAACTCGAGGTCGCAGACGCCGATCTCGTTCATCTTGAGTCTGGTCGCGGCCAGATGCTCCAGTGACTCCATGCTCAGCTTGTACTTGAGCGGGGCGATCGTCGCCGTGACCGTCTTGCCTCCGATGCGCATCACGTAGCCGCGGCTGGGCAGCATCGGCTTCTCGCCCATCCAGATGATCGTGGCCTCGAACTGATCGGCCACGCCGGGCGGCTGATCGCTGCGGGCCAGCACGTCACCGCGGGAGACGTCCAGATCGTCGGCGAGCGTCAGCGTGACCGACTGGCCCGCCACCGCCAACTCGAGATCGCCGTCGATCGTCACGATCTGGTCGACCTGCGTTTCTCGGCCGGAGGGCGCGACCACCACTTGGTCACCCGGACGGATGCTCCCGCTGACCACCGTCCCGGCGTAACCGCGGAACTGGTGGTGGGGACGGTTGACCCACTGCACCGGGAGCCTGAACGGAGCGTCCTGCATCCGTGCCTGATCGACTTCGACGCTCTCCAGGTAGGCCATCAACGTCGGGCCCTCGTAGCCTGGCATCCGATCGCTGCGGGTCCACACGTTGTCGCCCACGAGCGCCGAGACGGGAATGCAGCTGATCCGCTCCAGGCCGATCTGCGCGGCAAAGTCCCGATACTCGCGCTCGAGCTCGGCGAAGCGAGGCTCGGAATAGCCGGCGAGGTCCATCTTGTTGACGGCCAGGATCACGTCCTTGATGCCGAGCAACGAGACGATGTGACTGTGGCGGCGTGTCTGCGTGAGTATGCCCTTGCGGATGTCGACGAGGATCACGGCACAGTCCGCCGTGGATGCTCCGGTGACCATGTTGCGGGTGTACTGCTCGTGGCCTGGGGCGTCGGCGACGATGAAATGGCGTCGGTCGGTGGAGAAGTGCCGGTAGGCCACGTCGATCGTGATGCCCTGCTCGCGCTCGGCGGCCAGGCCATCGAACAGCAGCGCGAAGTCGAGCTCATCGCCCTGCGTGCCCACCGCCTTGGAGTCGGATTCCAGCCGGGCCAGCTGATCGACGAACAACGCATGCGACTCGTAGAGCAGCCGCCCGATCAGCGTGCTCTTGCCGTCGTCGACGCTTCCGCACATCACGAAGCGCAGCAGCGTCTTGCTGTCATGAGCCGCGAGGTAAGTGCCGACGTTTTCAACCATCTTCGCCGCGGACGAGGTGAGCTCTTGCTGCCTGCGCGCAGAGCCCGTTTTCATCGCTTGACGTCTTTCCCGCGCGGTTGTGTTGCCAAAGCTCTGAGCCCCCGCTATTTGTCCACCGTGACCGTCGAAGCGTACCGACTCAGGGCCCACTCGGCCAGGCGAGCCTGTAGCATGCGCGAGGGGAATACCCTTGACGATCACACGGCCGCGATATGGGGGGCGGCTGCCATAGAGGGCGCTGCGGGAATGAAACAGCTTGGGCCTCGCTCAGCCGAGGTCTGGACGTTCGTCGCCGCCGGGCTCATCTTGATCTTCGTCACGTTCTTTGGCCAGCACCTGGTTTCAGGACCGGGAAGCCAAGGAGATGAGCTGGCCTATCTCCGCTACGCCACCAATCTGACCCACGGTCAGTATGCGATCCCCAGCCAGGCATCGCATGGCCTGTACCTGTGGCACGGACCTGGTCTGCCGCTGGTCCTGGCTCCGCTGGTCGCGCTGCACGCCAGCGTCCGTGTGATGCGTCTCGTGGGTCCGTTATCGCTGCTGCTTGCCGGCATTTTCTTCTGGCTGTTCCTGAGGCGCTGGGTCTCGCGCTGGCTCGCGCTGGCGGGCGGTGTGATCTTGGCGCTGTTTCCCCCTTATCTGCGATTGCTTCCTCATCTGTTCAGCGAACCGCTCGCGTTGATGTTCCTGATGGCGGCGCTCTGGGCGCTCGGCAACGCGCACGAGTCCGGTCGATTGCGATGGACGGTGGCGAGCGGGGTGCTGTTCGGCTTCATGGTGCTGACGCGCGTGGAAGACGGCTGGATACTTCTGGCGGGGCTTGCGGCACTAGCGGTGATTGCGCTGTGGAAGCGAAGGCGTGCCAATCTGCTGAATCTGATCTGCGTCGCCGTGGCGGTGGTCGTGTGTTTACCCTGGCTTGCCTACACGGACTCGCTTGCGCACAAGTTCCCTTACTGGGCCAGTTCAGGCGGTATGTCGCTGTACTGGATGGCGTCCACGACCCCGGGCAACACCGGCTCGTGGGTCGACGCCGAACAGGTCGCCACAAGTCGGCATTGGCTGCCTGACCGTCCGCTGTTTCAGCGGGTCAACTCGATGCCGCAGGTACAGGCGGATGCGGAGCTCCAGCGAGTCTCTCTGAGGCTCATCCGACGTCATCCGGGTGTGTATCTGGAGCATGTGGCCGACAACCTGAGCCGGATGGTTCTCGGTGGCCCGTACAGCTTCCAGCCGGCCGGCCGCGGCATCTACCTGTACGGGGTGGACGATGTGTTGCTGCTGATCGCGCTCGCGATCGCGATCGTCGTGCTGGCCCGCCGCGGGCCGCCACGTGTTCCTGAGGCGGTGAGGCTGCTGGTGATCTTTGGCGTACTGAACCTGCTCATTCACCTCGTCGTCGCCGCCTATCCGCGGATGACGACACTCTCAATACCGGCGGCGCTGGCCGTGATCGCGCTTGGCGCTGAGCGGATCTACGACACCAGGCGCCGCGGGTCAGCGCCAAGTTCAGCGGCGCTGGCTAACTGAGGCGGCAGGCCAACGTGTGTGGGATATGCGGGATCGCCGCGCGGGATCCGAACGAGCTTCCGATTGAACCGCGGCGGCTTCGGGCGATGACGGACGCGATCTGGCACCGGGGCCCCGACGACCGGGGCGAACTGTGCGAGCCCGGAATTGCGCTCGGGATGCGACGGCTGTCGATCATTGACGTCGAGCACGGGCAGCAGCCCAGCGCGAATGAGGACAACACGCTCGTGGCGATCCAGAACGGGGAGATCTACAACTTCGAGCGGTCCCTGGCCGACCTTGCCCCCCGCCACACGTTCCGATCGCGCTGTGACACAGAGGTGATCGTGCATCTCTACGAGGAACTGGGCGAGGATTTCCCCAAGCGGCTCTCCGGCATGTACGCGGTCGCTCTGTGGGATCGTAAGCGCCGGCGCCTCGTGCTCGTCCGTGATCGTCTCGGGATCAAGCCCCTGTACGTGGCCGAGCTGCCGCAGGGCCTGGCCTTCGCTTCGGAGGTGAAGGCCCTGGTCGCCGGCGGGCTGGTCGATCCGGCCGTGGACCCGGTGGGTGCCGAGCTGTTCATGGCCTACGGCTACGTGCCCGGCCCCCACACGCTGTTCGCGGGGGTCAGGAAGCTGATGCCGGCGAGCACTCTCGTGTATCAGAACGGCCGCATAACCCATGAGCAGAGCTACTGGAACGCGTGGGACAACGTCCCGCCGCGGCGACCGCGCGCGAGCTGGCACGAGGACACCGAGGAGCTGCTGGCGATTCTTCGCCAATCGGTCCGCGAGCACATGGTGAGCGATGTGCCGCTGGGCCTGATGTTGAGCGGCGGCGTCGACTCGTCGCTGATCGGTGCCCTGATGGCCGAAGCCAGCCCCCAGCCGATCAAGACGTTCTCGGTCGGCTTCGCCGGTCTGGCCGAGAGCAACGAGCTGGCGGACGCGCGTCGCGTCGCCAGGCGGCTCGGCTCTGACCACCACGAGCTGGAGGTCGAGCTCCGCGACGACCCGTCGCTGCTGGAGGACATGTTGTGGCACATCGAGGAGCCGATCGCCGACCTCTCGTCGCTCGGCTTCCAGCTGATCAGCCAACTTGCGCGGCGCGAGGTCACGGTGGCGCTGTCGGGGCAGGGCGCCGATGAGCTGTTCGGCGGTTACCGCAAGCACCAGATCGCCTATGGCGCCGACCTCATCGGCCGCGTCCCGGGGGCCGGCGCGGTGGCCGGAGCGCTGAGCCGGTACGCGCCGCCAGGGTCGACGGTGGCCCGCGGATTTGCGGCGCTAGCGGCCGGCAGCCCGAGCGAGCGCCTGCTGGCGATGAGCCGTGTGACCCAGAGCGGCCAACGGAAGGCCCTGCTGACGGAAGGGTTTCGCTCCGCCGCCGGAGAGCAGGCCGTGTCCGCGGCGATCACGCAGTACCACCTGCCCAGCAACCTTTCGATTCTGGAGCAGACCCTGGAGCTGGATCGGAGACTCGCGCTCGTCGACCAGCTGTTCCTGTATTTCGACAAGATGTCGATGTCCGCCTCACTTGAGGTCCGGGTGCCGTTCATGGACGATCGCCTGGTCAGCTTCTCCCTCGCGCTGCCCGACAGCCGTCGCGTCTGGCGGCTGCGCAGGAAAGAGATTCTCAGGCGGGCCGCGCGGGGACTGGTCGAGGAACACGTGCTCGAGAAGAAGAAGACGGGATTCTTCAACGCGGCGCTCGAGGGGTGGCTGCGCACGCACCGGGAGGGATTCGTGCGCGACGTGCTGCTGGACCCACGGACGGTCGGCCGGGGTCAGCTGGAGCCCCGCACGCTCGCGGCCATGATCGCCGATGCGGGGGAAAGCGGACGCAAGAACGCCCAAGTGATATTCGCCGCTCTGATGCTCGAACTCTGGCAGCGGCTGTGGGTGGACGGTGGAGTGGATGCCCTCGTCGGCCGCTTTCAGCCGCGGCCGATCCCCGTTTTGCGGTAGCAGCCCAGGTATCACTGCCCGGCGGTAGGTCATCCGTCCGTCTGTAACACGGCCTCTGCCATGGGCCTTCCGTCGATGGCACGGCCTTGGCGACGGTCCATCCGTCCATGCAACTGCCCTGCCATGGGCCATCCGTCCAAGTAACCAAGGAAACCGCTTGAAGTGCCCCAGCGCTTCCGATTCCCCCGGTCAGCAAGCCAAATACCTGCTGCGGCGCATACCGCACCAGGGAAATTATCACGGGAGGAATCAAAGTGTCAAGGAAATTCAGGAGCGCCGGGCGTCCGCGTCTCTGGGGGTCGCTGGTAGCGCTTCTCATGGCTACGGCAGGGATGTACGGTACGACAGCGGCGAGCGCCGCGCCATCGAGCGCCGCGCCAGGCCTGACCGGCGGACTCACGTTCAACGGAAGTTTCACGGGCCTCACGCCCTGGTCGACCGGCGGCGGCGGCGCGCAGTGCGCCAATTACGGGACGCCGAGCAAGTCGCCGCGCCTGCGCGGAACCGTTACCTTCAACTCCGGCGTCGCCGGGGTGGCGAATGCCGGGGAGATCACTCTGCCCGCTGACAGCAACACATCCACCTTTCCGCTGGAGGCGTGTGACCTGCTGCCCCGCGCGCAGCCGGTCGGCCTGGGAACGGACGGGTATTACGGGCTGATGGTCTATGTGCCGCAGGGTTGGACGATCTCCAACAAGGCGTTCGATGGGGTCGAGATCGAGGAGTACCACTTCCAGAACGTGTACGGAGCGCCGATCTCCTTCCAGATGCACGCCGATCACATCACCCTGGCGCTGCAGACCGGAGCATGCAACAACCACACGACCGTACGCCCGGGATGCACAGACCACTCAAATGCCGACAACCCCAACGGAAACGCCGGCAACCTGCCGGCCTACTACGCGATCCCGCAGGGAGCTTTCCAGGAGGGCTCGTGGAACGAGATCCTCATGCACGTCCACTGGGCCAGCGACAGCACAGGCCAGATCCAGACCTATTACAAGGTCAAGGGCGCGACCAGCTGGATTCAGTCAAGCAACGTGACCGGTATCCCCACGGTGCAGTGGGATAACACCAAGAGCTGCTGCTACGCGTCCGCCGTGGATGAGACGGAGGCTTACACCTACGCGCTCAGCTCGCCGCTGTCAATCTGGTTTGGAAACGACGTGGTGGGTCCGACGTTCAACTCGGTGGCGGCAATGATGCCGTAGTGATGTAGGCGGCAGACCACAGTCTGCGCTGTCGATCGATCGGGCCGCTCCTGGAGGAGCGGCCCGATCGTCGTTGCGGGCGCCACGATGCCCGGGTCTCGCCGTAGGCCATCTGTCCAGCTTTGCCGGGATCACTGGCGGGGACCAGCGACTCGCCCGATCTTTCGGTTAACGAAAGCAATCGGCTCGTACGGGATGACTGTACGCGCTGCACGATCAGTTATCGGGAGGCCGGAGATGTCGAGGTTGTCATGGAAGACTTGGTCTGTCACGCGCTGGGCTCCGCTGTTCGCCGTACTCGTGGCGAGCGCAGCGATGGCCGGCACCGCGCAGGCGAGTACCGCAGCCACAAGTCCGGCTGGACTAACGTTCAACGGGAACTTCACCGGGCTCAGTCCCTGGTCCACCGGCGGCGGCGGGGCGCAGTGCGCCAACTACGGAACGCCGAGTCAGTCGCCGCGTTTGCGCGGAAGCCTCAACTTCGTCACCAACGTCGCCGGGATGGCCAACGCCGGGGAGATAACTCTCCCCGCGAACAGCAACACATCCACCTTTCCGCTGGAGGCGTGCGACCTGCTGCCCAGCGCGCAGCCGATAGGCCTGGGAACGGACGGGTATTACGGGCTGATGGTCTATGTGCCGCAAGGTTGGACGATCTCCAACAACGCGTTCGACGGGGTGGAGATCGAGGAGTACCACTTCCAGAACGTCTACGGAGCACCGATCTCCTTCCAGCTTCACGCCGATCACATCACGATGGCGCTTCAGACGGGAGCCTGCAACAACCACACGACATCGGCGCCCGGGTGCGCGTATCACTCAAATGCCGACAACCCGAACGGGAATCCCGGCAACCTGCCGGCCTACTACGCGATCCCGCCCGGAGCGTTTCAGCCGGGCGCGTGGAACGACATCGTGATGCACGTTCACTGGGCCAGCGACAGCACCGGACAGATCCAGACGTGGTACAAGGTGAACGGCGCCGGCGCCTGGACGCAGTCGAGCAATGTGACCGGCATTCCCACCGTGCAGTGGGATAACACGCGCGGCTGCTGCTACGCCACCAGCGTTGACGAGACAGAGGCTTATACCGCTGCGCTCAGCTCGCCGCTGTCAGTCTGGTTTGGAAACGACGTGTCGGGTCAGACGTTCAATGCGGTAGCCAACGTTATGACTCTCGCCCCGGCCACCACCACGCCGCCGGCCACCACCACGCCGCCGGCCACCACCACGCCGCCCGGCGCGACCAAACCGCCCGGCAAGAAGCCCCAACCGCCTGCAGCCAAGACACGCCAGAAAGCGAACAAGCCTGGTTCCAAAGCGCACAAGGCCACCACCAGGCGCAGCCGGCACAAGGCCACGGTCACCCGCCAGAAGCACAAGGCCAGCGGCCGGCATCGCAGACATCGGCGCCAGCGCCCGCGCCCGCGTAATCGCCGTCTGGCCTGATCAGGCAGGCCCTGACAAGAGGTATCATGCACTTCTCTGCTCGGGCGTCCGTGTCTCATGGGCGCCCGAGTCTCGTAGAAGTGGCTGCGGGCGAAGCAGCTCCGAGCGCGCGATCGGGAGAGATGAACGAGCCGAGACTGGCGATGGTGCTGTGGAACGGCGGGATCGGCGGGGCGGAAATCTTCATGGCGTCGCTCGCCGCCCGTCTGCGCAAGCTGGAAGTCGACACGACGATCGCCTTCGTCTCGAGTCCGTATCCGCTCGTCGAGCGTGCGCCACGTGACGGTGTCCCGTATCTAAGCCTGGGCTTTCGTCGCGGGCGCGACATCGTCCGCCATCCTCGTCGCTTTGCCGCCGCGGTGACCGGCGCGGGTTGTGATGGCGCCTTGCTGGTCGAATGCGGCTTCATGGGCGCCGCTCTGCGAGCGGGAGGCTACTCCGGGACGATCGTGGCGATCGAGCATGGAGCGGTATTCGAGCTCGCCGGTTACTCACGAGGGCGCAGGAGCTTGTATCGCTTGTCGCGACGTTTTGGAGCGATCAGCAACGACGCCGAGGTAGGGGTGTCGGACTTCGTCCTGGAGCAGCTGCGAGCACAACCTCACGCGCCGCGCACGCGGCGGATCTACAACGGGATCGATTCGCCGTCGGCGCTCGGCGACGATCCCGACGGCCAGCCGGACGTCGTGCGGATCGGCTTCGTCGGTCGGCTGGTGGCCGGTAAGGGTCTCGAATACGTGATCCGCGCGCTCGCGCGGGTCCGTCTCCGCACGCCCGCGCGGCTGCTGATCGCCGGCGACGGACCGGAGCGCCCGCGCCTGGGCTCGCTTGCCCAGTCGCTGCAGATCGGGTCAGACCTCGAGTGGGTCGGACCGGTCGCCGACGTGCCGGCGTTCTGGCGGCGATGTGACATCGCCGTGGTCCCGTCGGACGGTCCGGAGTCCTTCTCGATGGCCACGCTCGAGGCGATGGCCTGCGCCCGGCCGGTGGTGGCGAGCCGGATCGGAGCCATACCCGAACTGGTCGTCGACGGGGTGACCGGCACGCTGGTCCCGCCGGGGGACGTGGAAGCACTCGCCGGCGCACTGGCCGCCTACGCCGAGCGCCCTGACCTGCGTCGCATCCATGGGGAGGCGGCGCGGGCGCGCGCGGCCAGCCGCTTCGCGCTCGATGACTGCGCGCGGGATTACGTGGATCTGTTCGCCAGCCTGGCGAAACCTACGCGTCCTTGGGCCCTGGCGGCTTCAGGGCCAGGCGGTAAAACGCAGTAGCGTTGATACCGACGTGGCGGCGAGCCGCAAGCACGGACATCGAGTAAACGGAGCTCCGCCTAGCACCGCCGTCATGTCACGGCGGGCGCGTGCGCCGACGACCACGGCGCTACGACACCGAGCAGCTCAGAGATACGCGCGGCATCGTGCGCGTAGTGCTCTCGCAGCGCGCGATCCGTCGCGGCGTCGCTCTCAGCGTCCGGCGTCCTTGAACGCCGGTTCCAGAGGCCCAGGAGATAGTTCAGCCGATCAAATCGTGTGTCCACGCGGCGGCGCGCCGGCTCGGGTAGGGCGTGCCAGAGCCGGCGCGCGACCGCGCTTGAGGAGGCGGCGGACTGAACGTCGTTGAGGTCGAGCCATCGAAAGCGGCGCGAGGCGCCGCCCTGGCGGTAGTTGGTACCGAGGTTGTCGGGAATGAACTCGGGGTCGACGGTGAGGAACTCGAACACGCGGCGGAGAACCGATTCCGGATCGTCCCGGAGCTCGGTGGTGAACAGGATCAGCAATTGCTCACGTGAGAACGCGTCCAGGTATCCCGCGAGGATGCGGCCGTACTCTCCCCACACGACATAGCCCGTCGTCTCGTCCGGCGTCCGGCGGGAGCTGACCAGCGCATCGGGTTCAAGCAGCTCCTGCACGGCTTGGGCGAACGGGCGGCTGTCCCATCCATTCAGCGCGGCCATCGCATGATGTGACCGGGCTCGCTCCACCGGGTCACGGAGGATGGCGATCAGGCGAACGTCGGGTAGCCGATCACGGATCCGCCGCGGCACCGTCCGCTCATCGCTCTCGCTCGGTGGGCCGTCGGATTGTCGCGCGGCGTCGCAGATTCCGCCGTACATGTAATGCGGAGTGACGGTACCCCACCGGCAGTCGGGATCGGCGAACGCAAAGGCCTGGCGAAGGTACGCCGCCCAGTCCTGACCGTAATTGGCGTTGTGGCTGAAGTAGGGAACTTCCTTGGCCGCCGGCAGGCAAAGGTCCGGGTGGCGTCGCAGGTACTCGAACAGCGAGGTCGTGCCGGACTTCTGTGCACCAATGACGATGAAGTCGAGCAGCTGCTTCATTGCAACACTAATCCCTTGTGCCCGACTCTGAAGTCCATCGACCGAGTTGCGGTCCGATCCACCAACCTTTGCCGATCGTACCAGAGCGCAAGCGTGAATCGATCATGCTCGATTCACGCTTTCTCTAAACAGACCATGACCTCAGCGCCGACTTGGGAGAGCCTGGAGTTCGACCCGACAACCGCTTCCATCCGGCGCTCCCAGCGGTGTGGCAACCTGCCCAACCCTGGTAACAGCAGACCATACCTCCTGGAGGATGTCTGAGCTAGTCCATAAACTTGTGCGATGGAGACGAGCTCGGCCAGGGTGGTCTTGTTCAGCTGATAGTGCTCGCGGCCTCTCCATCGGTAGTAATTATTGAGCAGCCAGCCCAGTGGCGAAGCGTTGTCAGTGGTCTGCAGCACGCACAGGCCACCCGGGCGCAGCGCGGATGACACACGTGCGACGGCCTGCTCTACCGAACGAACATGAGCCAGTACCCCGACGCATATAACGGCATCGTAGGGCTCGGCCGGAACGTAGTCGAGGATGTCCGCCTGGATGAACTCGATCGGTGCTCCAGCCGGGAGCGCGCCTCGGGCGCTCTCCAGCATCTTCGCGGAGAAGTCAACCAGCGTCAGTTGGTTCTGTGATGCCAGCAGTGAACGTGATATCGAGCCGTCGCCACAGCCAAGGTCCAGCACTCGGCTGCCGTGAACGTGCGCGAGCAACTCCGACACGATCAGTGCGCGCACCGGAATGATCGCGTTTCGATCCAGATAGGAGCGTGTGTCGAAGAAAGCTCTTACGGGATCTGCACTGGACACGGGGCGCTGAAGCTAGCAGCACCGGGTTGGCCGCGAGGCGGCGCGGAGTCGTGTTCGGTGTGGTCCAGGAGGAGATCGGCGAGAATGCCCAGACCAGTGCGCGTGCTCTTTGTGACCAACATGTGGCCTGACCACGAGCGGCCGTGGTACGGCAGCTTCGTACATTCGCAGGCACGCTCGTTGAGCGACCTTGGCGTTGATGTAGATGTCCTCCCGATTCGGGGATACGCCCGAAAATGGGAGTATCTGACCGCGGCCGGAAAGATGTCCAAGCACAACTTCGAGGCCCGCTACGACGTGATCCACGCTCATTACGGTCACTCGGCGCTCGTGGCGCGCTGCGATGTCCGGCGGCCCCTGGTGATCTCATACTGTGGCGACGATCTGCTGGGCACGCCGTCGCCTGCCCAGCCTTCTCGGATGACGCCGGGCAGCCGTCTCCTGGCCCGGTCCTTTGCTCAGGTCGCCCGGTTGGCCAGCGCGACGATCACCAAGTCAGAGCAGATGATGCTGGAGTTGCCCGCGCGCCTGCGGCTCCGCAACCACGTGATCCCCAACGGGGTCGACCTGGAGATGTTCAAGCGGATCGACCAGGCGGAGGCTCGCCGACGGCTCGGTTGGGACCCGAGCGAGACGGTGGTCCTGTTCGTGGGCAACCCGGCGATCGCGCGCAAGAACCATGCGCTGGCTGAGCGGGCGGTCCAGGTGGCGCTGGCGCGTTGCTCGTCATTGCGCCTACGGGTGGCCAAGGGCGTAGCTCCTGATCAGATACCGATCTGGATGAGCGCGGCAGACGTGCTGGTTCATCCCTCGTGGTCAGAGGGATCGCCAAACGTCGTCAAGGAGGCGATGGCCTGCGAGCTACCGATCGTGGCCACACCTGCCGGCGATGTGCCGGAGCGTCTCCGCGGCGTGGTCGGTTGTCATGTTCTGCCAGGCGACGATCTGGCGTTCGCTGACGCACTGCTCGACGCAGTGAGTCATCACCCGTGTGCGGCGGCACGCGGCGCCGTGGGTGATCTCAGCCTCGCGCGAGTGGCTCAACGCATCGTCGGCGTGTACGAATCGGTCACCGCCGTGCACCGACCGCCGGGCTGATTCACGCTGTGACCGGTGGGGGCGGAGCGTGCGCGGGCTCGGTTTCGATCCGCGCGCGGACGGGAGGCCCGCCACCGGTGACACACGGTTGACTCAGCACCGCGAGGATCGCCGCACTGAGCACGAGACCGGCGGGGCTGAATAGGGTGACGAGCGTAACCGACGACGCCAGCGTGGCGACGATCCAGATCTGTCCGCCGTAGCTCACCCACGGAAAGCGCAGCCGAGCCTTCGTGCGCGCGTGACGCATGCAGTGCACAAGCGTAACGAGCAGCGGGAGGTAGATCAGTGCGGCTCCGATGAGTCCCATCGTCATGACCGCGTTCAGAACGCCGAGGTCCGTGTCGCGGATCGAGCCCGACGGGAATTGGGGGTAAAAGTGCACGGAGGGCGGGATCAACCCCAGACCGGTGAACCAATGTGCGCCCAGCAGGGACGTCATTTCGCCCGCCACTTGCTGTCGGACGGCGAGCGTGCTGCTCGGCGAGCCGACATCGGTGAAGATCGACAGGACCCGCTGAGCGAGCGGACCGGCGGAGATGACACCCGGAGCCACCGCGAGGATCACAACCACGCACGCCACCAGCACTCCCATAAAGACCATCAGACGTCGCCGTAGGGTCACCGCGATACGACGATCGGCTTGCAGCGCGAGCCACAGGCTGACCAGAACAACGCTCGTGATGGTGGCGATCCAGCGCGCTCGCGTCAGCTGGAGGATGAGGCTGGTCAGAAGCAGTAGCGTGATCGGGATGGCCTTTGACTGAGCGCGGCCGCGCGTGAGCACCACCGCCGCGACGGCGAATGCCAAGCCGGCGGAGACGAGGTCGGTCATCTGGGCATAGAGCCGGGTGACGCCCAGGATCGTGGAGCTCGCTCCAGCGTGGACAAGCCAGGTGGGATTCGCGAGCCCTTCCACCGTGGCTATCTGACCAGCCGCGAACAGGCACACCCCCAGGCAGAGCACCGTGATCAGCACCTTGATGTCACGCTCACTTAAGCGAACGCGTGGAAGCACGATCAGCAGCGCCCCGAAGTACAGGAAGTCGCGCCCGAACCGGATCGCTCCCAGCAGCGGAGCCTGTCCGTCGGCCCATGTCCGTCCAACGCTGAACACACACCAACCGAGCAGCGCCAGCCCGCACCAGGAAAGCAGGCTGCCCAGGCGGGTCGGAGCTGCGCTTCGGTGAGCCGTGACCGTCCAGACAAGCGCGGTCGCGATCAGGGCGATGCAGGCGAGGTCCTGGAAAGCGACGTGGTGCGCTACTGACTTGGAGTTGTCGATGAACGGAAGTCCGTTCATCGCCGCCAGGACTAGCAACCCAACGCAGGCCCCACGCTGCGTGGCGGCGAGGACGCAGAACGCGGCGGCGCCGATCAGCTCGAGCATCAGCTTGGCATTGCCGTTGACGACCTCGCGCCCGCTGCCGACGAGGATCAGGAAGACCAGCGCTGCGCCCAGCGCACATTTCACGAGCGGCTTGGACAGGGAGTCGCGCCAGCGGTCGCTCATAGCGCGGCGATGATCTCCCGAGCCCGCGGACAGAAGTCTTCCGCGGCCGTGCCCGGCTGGAAGCTGGATTGCCAGCTGACGAAGGTTTCGATCTCGGCCAACTCCAGGCGCTTGCGCGCGGCGCGGCGTGATAGCGGCCCGGCGCGCTCGAGCAGTTCCAGCGTCCGGTTGAGGTGGGTGCGCAGCGCGTGCGCATATCCCGCGGCGCGTTGCGCGGTGTCTGGCCCGTACCAGGTACACAGGTACTCGATCCAGCTCAGGTATGACCATCCCTGGCGCACCGCGGCTGCGGATCGGTGATCGGCCGACGATGTGCCCTGGCGATGGAGCGCGCGCACCGAACGCGTGATCCGCACGGGGAGTCCGGCGGCTCGGTAGCGGCGCGTGAGGTCCAGATCCTCGTAGTAGAGGAAGAAGCGTCGATCGAATCCCCCGATCCCCAAGAACTCCTGTCGATCGACCAGCAGCAGCGCTCCGGCGGGCCACCATCGACCCCGCCTGGGCGCCAGCTTCGGGAGGGCGGGAAGCTCGCGCGGACGTAACGGGCCCGCTACGTGACGGATCAGGTCCACGGGCCAACGCGAGATGGCGTGCGTGCCATGCTTGAGCATCGGTGCAACCAGCCCGAACGGCGCCGCGTCGCCCGCTAGCTGGAGAGCACCCAGGTCGACTTCGCTGACCTGGACATCGGGATTGAGGAACAGCACGTGGGAGCCGCTCGCCGCGGCGATGCCCTGATTGCACGCTCGTCCGTATCCACCGTTGACCAGGTTGGCGATCAGCTTCACACCATCCAATTCCTCGCACAGCCGCTGGGTGTCGTCCGTCGACGCATTGTCGACCACGATGATCTCGGCGCTGGGCATCGATGAATGCACTGACCGCCAGCAGGCTCCGAGCACGCTGGCCGAGTTATGGGTGACGATTATCACCGATAGCTTCATCCCGAGTCTCGCTCCAGCTCGCCGTCCCGGGCAAAGCCGGAGTATGCGGCCAGCAGCGCGGCCTCGGAGTGCTCCCAGGTGAGCTCGCCGGCTCGTTCACGCGCCCGTTGCGCCAGCCCGCGGCGAAGTTCCGGATCCTCTGCAAGCATCGCGATCCGCTCGGCGAATGCGCACATGTTCCCGGTCGGGGCGAGCATCGCCGCGTCGGCCACGGTGCGGCGCGTCTCAAGCAGATCGAATGCTACGACGGGTTTGCCAAGGGCCAGGTACTCAGCCAGCTTGATCATCGTCGAGCGCTGATTCAGGACCGTGCCCGGAGCCGGATCGACGCATACGTCCGCGTCGCGGAGCAGCTCCGGCACCCGTTCGGGCTTCACCCATCCCGTGAGCGTCACGCATTCGGCGAGACCCAGCCGGGCCAGCGCCGCCTCCAGGCTCGGGCGACCGTCGCCGTCTCCGACCACCGTGAGCAGCGCCGGCACAGGCGGAGTCCGGTCACGCAGCGCGGCCAGAACTTCCGCCAGCGCGTCGACCCCGTCCTGCTCGGCCACGGCGCCCACGTAGGCCAGCCGAATCGGGGACAGGCGGCCCGGGCGAACGTTCAGCGGCAACCTCGTCCAGCTCGCCGGCGGGCCGTTGCGCACGACCGTCACCTCGTCGGGCCGCTTGCGGCCGCGTTCCAGCGCGATCGCAGCATGGGATTCGTTGGCAGCGAGAACGTGTGTCGCCGCCGCGAACGTCAGCCGTTCACTGATTCGCGCAGCGGCGACCAGGGCGCTGCGGCGGAACTTGACCTCGACGAGCTCGGGTCCGAGGTCGTGATGGTCGAACACCACCCGCCGGCCGGCCAGTCTGAACATCCCCCCGGCCAGGAAGAACGCGTCGGGCGGATTATGGATGTGCAGCACGGTGCTACCGCGGGTCAGGGCGCTCAGGGCCGCCAGATGCAGAGCAACGATGGCGACCAGGTATTCGAGCAGCAGCCCGGCCAGACCTTGGCCCGTCCCGTCGATCGCGTGAAAGCGCCTGACCTCGACGCCGTCCACGCGCTCGCGCGCCCGCTGCCCGCTCAAGCGAGGGGCGATCACCTCAACGCGGTGTCCGGCGGCGACGAGCGACTGCGCCTCGCTGCGCACGCGAACGTCCTGCGGGTACGGGTTGTTCTCAAGCAGCATCGTGATCCGCTGCACGCCGCCGGCTCGCGCCGCGGGACGTCGGCGCGCCTGATTGCGTTTTCCGTGCCTGAACATTGACCCTGTTGCCCTCCGTGGCCCGGTGGCCGAACGGCTCCCCCGCACCGTTCAATGCTAGCCCACGAGGGTGGCGGCTCGTTACGAGGACGGCGTCAACAGATCAACCGCGCGCTTCTGCCAGGCGACCTGTTCCGCCAGCCCACCGGCCACGTCCCACGCGGGCGCGAAGGCCAGCTCGCGTCTGATCCGCGAGCTATCGGCGGCGGTGTCGCGGGCGTCCCCGCGCTGGTGCGGGGTCCATCGCAGCCTGGGTCGCGCACCGACCTCAGCGGCGATCAGGTCGATCGCGTCGACCAGCGCCACCTGCGAGCCGCCGCCGACGTTGTAGACAGCGCCCGGGGGGGCGGATTCGCCGGCGGCGATCGTGGCGGAGACGATGTCTGCCACGTAGGTGAAATCACGCGTCTGGGTCCCGTCTCCGTAGATCGTCATCTCCGTGCCATGCAAGGCCGCGGCGATCAATTTCGAGAACGCCATGTCCGGACGCTGGCGCGGCCCGTAGACGCTGAAGTAGCGCAGCGCGACCACGGGGACGTCATAGCTGCGCTGGTAGATCGAGCACAGATGCTCGCCCAGGACCTTCGTTGCTCCGTAGGGCGACAGCGGCGCGAGCGTCGCGGACTCCGGCGTCGGGAGTGTCTCTGAATCGCCGTAGACCGAGGAGGAGGAGGCGAACACGAGCTTGCGCAATGAGGCGTGCCTGGCCGCTTCCAGCAGTCGTTGCAGAGCCACCACGTTGCCCGTCGTATAGGTGTCGAATCGAGTCCCCCAACTGGCGCGAACCCCCGGCTGTGCGGCCAGATGGAAGACGACGTCCGCCCCGGCGAGCAGCGGCTCGATCGGATCGACCGCCAGATCGGCCTGCACCAGCTGATAACCCTCCTGCGCGGATGCCGAGCTGACGTTAGACCGCTTGATCTCCGTGGGGTAGTAGTCCGTGAAGCAGTCCACGGCGGTGACAGTCCATCCTCTGGACAGGCATGCCTCGCTCAGGTGTGAGCCCACGAAACCGGCCGCACCGGTTACCACCACGTGCAATATGATGCCCCCTTCGGCCCTTCGATCGCGGCCCACCCCGGGTGCGCCGTCCGCATCAACGAAGGTCAGAATACCGATCTATGGGCGATCGCCGCGCCCCAGCGGGCGCTACGAGCGCGCTGGCGTTGCGCGGCAAAGCACAACGGCAACAGATGCTGGTCCGCCCGTGGGGAAAACGTGCTAGCTTCTTTGAGCCAGGGAGCGGCCGGTGGGGCGGGCTGTTTTAGCGGCTTCTCACGGAACAGACAAGGGCGCGGACACGGAAGAGCACGAGCCCGAAGGGCAGATTTGAATAACGAAGCCCCTAGCACGATGAATTTTGAGCGGGCGCTGCGTGTCCTGCGGCGCCGCGGGCCGATTGTCGTGCTCTGCATGGTGATCGCGGCGGGCAGCGCATTCGTGTTCGCCAAGCGTGAGCCCAAGCGGTACACGGCCGCCGCGTCGCTGCTGTTCAGCAACAACCAGCTCGGAGCCGTGGCGACCGGACTGACGTCGCAGTCTTCGCCCCTTACGCAGGCCCAGCAGGACACCAACGTCCAGTTGGTGACCCTGGGCGACATCAATGCGAAGACCGCCACCCAGCTTGGACCGCACTGGCACGCGGGCGAGGTCGCGGCTGCGGTCAGCGCAGCGTCCAACAGCGATACGAGCATCGTGATCGTCTCGGCGACCGGGTCGACGCCGGCGCTGGCGCAAAAGATCGCGAACACGTACTGCAACGTGTTCGTCGCAGAGCAGCAGCAGGGCACCGTCTCGGCGATCTCCTCGGCCCTGCGCCTGGTCAACGCGCAATACAACGCGCTGACTCCCGCGCAACGCGCCGAGCCGCAGGGCCTCGCGCTGGCGGCCCGCGCACAGTCACTGGCGATCTTGGCCAAGCTCCAGACCGGCGATGTCAGCGTGGCGGGGCAGGCTCCCCTACCTTCGGCGCCGTCCGCGCCGAAGGTCTCACGCGACACGGCCCTGGGGGCCATCCTCGGGCTGCTGATCGGGGTCGCGCTGGCCTTCCTGATCGAGCGCCTCGATCAGCGCATGCGGGATCCTGAGGAACTGGAAGAGGTGTACGAGTTCCCGCTGCTGGCCTCCGTCCCGCAGCGCTCGCAGTACAAGGTCCTGACTTCGCTCAGCCAACGTTCTGCGACGCCGTCGATTTACGATGAGGTCTTCAGTCTCCTGCGGTCCTATCTGCGCTACTTCTCAGTCGATCGAGACCTTCGCACGCTGCTGGTGATCTCCGCTGGGCCGGGCGAGGGCAAGACGACGGTGAGCTACAACCTGGCCAAGGCGGCGGCGGCGCTTGGTTCACGTGTGCTGCTGATCGAGGGCGACCTCCGCCGCGGTACGACGATCTCGCCGCTCGTGGGCCGCGCGGATCCGGGACTGGCGGATGTTCTGATCGGTGATGCGCGGATAGAGGAGGCAATTCACTCACTTGAGGTCAGCCCGAGCTGCGCGTTGGATGTGCTTGTCGCCGGCGAGGTTCCACCTCCCAACCCCGGCGAACTTATCGAGAGTCACGCGATGGAGGCAGTGCTCGAACGGACCCGCGCCGTGTACGACCTCGTGGTCATCGATACGCCGCCACTGACCCTGATTGCGGATGCGATTCCGCTGCTGACCAAGGTCGACGGCGTGATCGTTGTGGCTCGCGTCGGCAAGAGTCGCCGCGATGCTGCTGAACAGCTGCGCAAGAAGCTGATGAGCCTCCGGGCTCCGGTGCTCGGGATCGTCGCCAACGGCCTGCGACGTAACGCGGGCACCCCATATCGCGGCAGGTACGGATATGGCTATGAGTCAAGGCTCCCCGTAACCGTGCCGTCCAGCAATGGCACGGCCGTTCACGGCGAGAGCGGGACAGCTGGTGATGTACGCAAGACCGCCTAGACCGCCTAGACCGCCTGGACCGCCTGGACCGCCGAACGCATGCGCGAGGCGTCACGCGATAGTGTCGGAGGAATAACCATGTTGTGGGGGCAGGCATATGGGGGTGGGGGACGTCGCGGCCTGTTTCACGGGGCCGCGGCGCTCACCGGCCGGAGAAGGAATGACGCCGCGGGCAAGGACAGGCTCGCGCTGGAGCCGCTTGAGGCTGCACCGCTGTCCAAGCGCGGTCGCGACTACCGAACGCGCCGGATGCTCGTCACGGCCGATGTCGTGGCGCTGCTGGTTGGTGTGCTCCTGCTGGCGCTGATCGGGAGCTCGCGCGCCGACTCCCACGCCATCTGGGCGCTGCCGACGATCCCGTTGTGGCTGACGCTGTTCATGGCCTATGGCCTGTACTCGTCAGGCCTGCGTCGCGTTGGACATTCGACCGTCGACGACATTCCCGGCTTGGCGCATGTCTTCCTGGTGGGATCCGTCGGGATGTGGCTGTACTTCCAGCTCAGCCCGGCGGGCCGGGTCGGAATCGGATCACTGCTGATCTTCGCCTCGGTCGGTTTCCTCGTCGACGTGACGCTCCGCGCCGTGACCCGGAGACTGTCTCGTCGCGTGCTCGGAGACGAGCGCATCCTGTTGGTTGGAAGCGGGCCGATGACGCCGATCCTCGTGCGCCAGGTGCTGCGTCAGCCGTCTCATGGACTGGAATTGGTGGGCGCGGTGACGCGCCTTGAGAATCAACAATGGCCGCTGCCGATCGAGTCGCTCGGCGCGCTGGAGGAGATCGACGCGGCTGGGCTGCTGCGTGAGAATCGCGTCGACCGCGTGGTCGTCAGCGCCGAGGGCATCGAGGACGATCTGCTGCTGGAGATGGTCGGGCTGTGCCGGACGTTGGGGGTCAAGGTGAGCGCGCTGCCGTCGCTCGCGGCGATGATTGGGCCGGCGGCGACGATCGACCGGCTCGAAGGCATCACGTTGATCGGCCTCAACCTGCCCTCGCTGGCGCGGTCAAGTCAACTGCTCAAGCGCGCGATGGACGTCGCGGGGGCCTCGATCCTGCTGGTGCTGAGCGCTCCCGCCTGGGTGGCGGTGGCGATTGCGATCAAGCTCGATTCGCCCGGGCCGATCCTGTTCCGCCAAGAGCGAATCGGTCGGGGTGGCAAGCCGTTCCGGCTGACCAAGTTCCGCTCGATGGTGCTCGACGCCGAGGCACTTCGCCCGGGCCTGCTTGCCCAGAGCCGGCAGACGGCGTGGCTGGATCTCGAGCACGACCCGCGGATCACGCGGGTGGGCCGGTTCTTGCGACTGAGCAGTCTCGATGAGATCCCCCAGCTGTGGAACGTGCTGCGGGGCGACATGAGCCTCGTTGGTCCGAGGCCGCTGATCCCTCAGGAGGACGAGATCGTCAGGGGCTGGACCCGCGGCCGGCTCGACCTGACCCCCGGGATCACCGGGATGTGGCAGGTGATGGGCCGGGTCCACATCCCGTTCGAGCAGATGGTCATGATCGACTACCTGTACGTGGCCAACTGGTCGCTGTGGCGAGACGTAACGCTCCTGCTGAGGACGCTTCCAGTCGTCCTGGGTCGCCGTGGCGCAAATTAGGGCCCACGGCGAGATTACTGACGGTTTGTCCTCGGTCTTCATCCACGACCGCGCGCTGGTCGAGACCGAGTCGATCGGTTCCGGCACTCGCATCTGGGCGTTCGCCCACGTGATGAGCGGCGCAGTCATCGGGCGTGACTGCAACATCTGCGACCACACGTTCGTGGAGGGCAACGTGGTCATCGGCGACCGCGTGACGATCAAGTCCGGCGTCTATCTCTGGGATGGCGTGCGCGTCGAGGATGACGTCTTCATCGGCCCCCAGGCGACCTTCACGAACGATCGCTTCCCGCGCAGCCGCCAGCCGTTCGAGCTGCTGATCACGACGCTGCGCCGCGGCGCGAGCATCGGCGCCGGCGCCGTGGTCCTGCCCGGCGTGACGATCGGTGAACGGACGATGATCGGCGCCGGGGCTGTCGTGATCGCGGATGTGCCAGACGATGTCGTAGTCGTTGGCAATCCCGCCAGGGTGGTGCGAACCTCCGTCGCTGCCCCGGAGATCTGATGATTCTCACGCGCGGATGTCAGGATCGGCCGGCTCGCCACGTAAGTATGGTCGTGAAATCGTTGATGCTCGGACTGATCGTCGCGGTGGCCTGGGCGGCTGGGGCGAGCGCGGCCGGACGCCCGCTCGTTCCACAGGGCAATTCCGGCGCCGACCAGTATGTGGAGAGCATTCCCACGGCGGCCGGGCAGCAGCCGACGATCTCCAACCATCGGAATCACTCGAGCTCGGCAGGATCGTCGAGCGCGTCGGCCGGACTGAGCCCGTCGGTGCAGGCGGCGCTCGCCAGGCAGGGCGACGCCGGACGGCGGACGGCGGCGCTGGCTCGCGCCTACGCCCCGGCCCGGCGCCGCAGCGCTCGCCGGGGCACGGCGATCCCCGGTGGCGGATCCTCCGGGGGTTCATCGTCGGCCGGCGGCATACCCGCGGGCGGGGCGGAGGGGGCGCCGTCTGCGTCGGCGATGCTGGTGCGGTCGCTGACCGGTCTCGGATCGTCGGGCGGGCTCGGGGCGGGTCTGTCGGTGCTACTGCTGCTGACCGCGCTCGGTGCCGGCGTGCTGGCTGTGGTTCGACGTCGACGAGCCGGCTGACGCAGCGGTCGATGGATTCGGTTGCCGCCAGCGCCACCGTGTGGCGGCCGCGGCCGATGGCGCGAATCGATCCGAACGCCGTGGCGATCTGGGCGCTCGCGGGCGGCATGGTCCTGTATCTCGCCATGCAAGGCGGCGGCTATGACCTCGTCGTGCGCAGCCAGGTTGGAGTCGTCGTCTGGTGGCTCGTGCTCGTCGGCGCCGTCGCGGGCCTGCTCCCGGTCGGGCGGCTCTCCCGCGCGGCCTGGGTGGCGCTGGCACTGTTCGGCGGATTCGTCCTCTGGACGGCGCTGGCGAGCACGTGGTCGCTGAGCTCAGAGCGCAGTCTCGCCGAGGTCTCACGGGTGGCCTCCTACCTGGGCGTGTTCCTGCTCGGCCTGGCGCTGTACCGCCAGCGCCAGAGCGCCGTCCGCCATGCCGTCGCGGCAATCGCCACCGTGATCGCGAGCGTGTCGGCACTGGCGCTGCTCTCGCGTCTGCATCCTGGGCTCTTCCCCGCCGCACAGACAACCACCTCGTTCCTGCCCGCCGCCAACGGCCGGCTCGGCTGGCCGCTGAACTACTGGAACGCGCTCGCGGCGCTGGTGGCGCTCGGCGTTCCGCTGCTGCTCGCGATCGCGACCTCGGCTCGGAGCTTGGTGGCGCAGTGCCTGGCGGCCGCGGCCGTGCCGATGGTGGTGCTGTGTGGGTACCTCACCTTCTCACGCGGGGGCGCGATCGCCGCCGCCGCCGCGGTGATCGTGTTCATCTTGCTGGCGCCCGAGCGGATCCCCAAGCTGGCGACGCTGCTGCTCACCGCCGCCGGGAGCGCCGCCCTGATCGCCGGGGCCGTGCACCGCCACTCGATCGAACAGGGTCTGACCGGTCCGGTCGCGCGGCACGACGGAGCGGCCCTGCTGGTGGCGGTCGTGCTCGTCTGCGGCGGTGTGGGACTCGCGCAGGCGGGGATCGGACTTGCCGCACGCCACGGGACCCTGCCGAGCTGGCTGCAGATCTCCCGCCGGCGCGCCGGCGGCCTGCTGGTCGTGGCGCTCGCGATCGCCGTGATCGCGGCACTCGGCGCGGGTGCCCCGGCTCGGCTTTCGCACGCGTGGCAGGGTTTCAAGCGGCCCACCGCGGCGGCGCTTCATCAAAATGGGATCGCGCGGTTTGGCTCGACCAGCGGCAACGAACGCTACACATACTGGAAGGTGGCCATCGCCTCGACCCACGGCCACCTTCTGCAAGGCTCGGGGCCGGGCACGTTTCAGCTGTTGTGGCAGCCTCGGGCGCCGTTCTACAGCCCCGTGCTCAACGCGCATTCGCTCTACATCGAGACCCTGGCGGAGGTCGGGCTGATCGGGCTCGCGCTGCTGGCGGGGTTTTTCGTGCTGGTGATCGGAGTGTCGGCCTGGCGAGCGGCTCAGGGTGCGTTCGAATCCCGCGTGGCGCTCGCCGGCGTTGCCGGCGCTTGCGTCGCGTTCTCGGTGTCCGCGGCATCTGACTGGATTTGGCAGGTGCCGGTGCTGCCGATTGCCTTCCTGTTCCTGGCGGGCAGCGTGCTCGCGCCGGCACGCACGGTGCCGTTCCCCGGCGGACGACGTCGACGGGGGTTCGCGATTCGGGCTGGGATGGTCGTGGCGGCCGTCGCCAGCCTGGCACCGATCGCCGTCGCGATGGCGACCACGACGGCGGTCCGCCAGAGCCAGGCAGCGGCCGCGGCCGGCAACACGGCGCTCGCGCTGGCCGACGCGCGGGCCGCCAGTCAGATCGAGCCCGGGGCGGCATCGCCTCAGATACAGTCCGCGCTCGTGCTGGAGCTGCGTGGAGAACTGAATGCGGCAGTCGCCGCGGCCCAGCGGGCCACGACCGATGAGTCCACCAACTGGCAGCCGTGGCTGATCCTCTCACGCCTGCAGGCGGAGTCCGGTCACGCGCGGGCTGCCGTCAGCGCGTTCCGACGCGCTCGCTCGCTCAATCCCAGCTCGCCCGTGCTCTAGTGATGGCCAGCGGATCGGACGGCGAATCCGAGCTCACGGCGCAGGAGCGTGAGCTCGGCGATCGTCTCGCCGCTGGGCGCCCGGTGCCGGCGGCGGAGTTCCGGGGAGCGCTGGGCCGACATCTGGCGGTGCGAGATCCGGGTTATGGACCGCGGCCAGAAGCCCTGAGAAAGATCACCGCGCTGTATCTGGCAGTTGGCGCCCTGCTGCTGGCAGTCGGGGCTCTGCAGGCGATGGGCGCGCTGTAGATGGGGCGACGCCTGCGAATCCTCGCGGCCGGCGTGATGCTGATGCTCGCGCTCTCGGCCACGGCGCGGGCGAAGTCTGTACCGGCCCCCTCAGTGCCTGGTCCCTCCTCGATGTCAACGGGTTTCGTCGATGCTCCGGCGTTTCAACAGGGCTCTGCCTCGGCCCAGGCGCTGTGGTTCAGCCGAGCCCACGCCCTCGGCGCCAGCTCGGTGCGTCTGACCGTGTACTGGTCGGCGATCGCGCCCCGCGTCGTGCCGAGCGGGTTCCGCGCCTCAGACCCAAACGCTGCGGGATACCGCTGGTCGTCGGTGGACGAGGCGGTCAAGGGCGCCACCGCGCACGGCCTGAACGTGGTGTTGCTGGTACTGGCGGCCCCGACGTGGGCCGAGGGTCCCGGCATCCCGGGCTATGCGTCGCCGGGATCGTGGGAACCGAGCCCGAGCGCGTTCGCCGCCTTCGCGCACGCGATCGCACTGCGCTATTCGGGTCAGTTCGCGGATCCGCTTCACCGTGGGCGCAAGCTTCCACCGGTGACCTACTTTCAGGCGTGGAATGAGCCGAACCTGCCGATCTATCTGGAGCCGCAGTGGGTCCAGGAATCCAACGGGGCGATCGTGCCTGAGAGCGCGGACATCTATCGGTCGTTGCTGAACGCGTTCTACTTTGCGGTCAAGGCGGTGCAGCCCCACGCCTTTGTGCTGGCCGCCGGGACTGCCCCGTACGGTGATCCGCCCGGCGTGAACCGGATGGCGCCGCTGGTCTTCCTGCGGGAGATGTTCTGCCTGACCGCGACTTTGCAGCCGAACCCGTGTCCGGACCCCCCGCATCTCGACGCGCTCGACCATCATCCCTACGGCCGGGCTCCGAGCATCGACGCGCGCCTTCCCGACGATGTCGCTTTGCCCGACCTCGGCAAGATCTGGCGCGTGCTGCACGCCGCTGAGCGCACACACCACGTGCTGCCCGCCGGGCCCAAGCAGCTGTGGCTCACCGAGATCGACTGGTCCACCAGCCCGCCCCTGCCACTCACCCAGGCAGTCCAGGCCGCGTACCTATCGGAGGGGCTGTATCAGTGTTGGAGCCAGAACGTCAGCCACGTGTACTGGTTCCAGCTGCGCGATCCACCCGGGTCGACGAACAGCTTTGCCGGCTCCGGCCTGTACTTCGGCAACGGCGCCGCCAAATTGGCCACAGCGGCATTCCGCTTTCCGTTCGTAGCGTTGCCCGTACTGCCCGCCAAGCAGCTGCTGATCCTATGGGGCAAGGCCCCGCGGGCCGGGACGGTGGCGATCCAGGAGCGGGTGGGGTCACGGTGGCGGACGATCCGCACGCTGGCGACCACCGCCGGCGGGATCTTCTTTGCGGTTGCCCGTCTCAGCCCTGCGCTGGAGTTGCGCGCCCGGATCGGCGCCTCCGCCAGCCTGGGCTGGGTCAACCCCGGTTGAGCGCCCGGGGCGGCGGCTCAGCTGCGCAGCGTGCGCGCCAGGGCGGTTTCACTCCGCTGGCCAGGGAACGCGACTCACGCCGCCTTCAGCGTCTCGGCGCTCGGCGGCCCCGCCTTCGGCGGCGCCGTCTTCAGCGGCGCTGACTTCAGCA
>ODAK010001550.1_pt1 | contig 24852 bp, 21 predicted proteins | sample 1539591 | NCBI WGS metagenome assembly ODAK01 (sample SAMEA3539303, study PRJEB22396) | soil metagenome | biome: tundra; feature: field; material: soil | place: USA | collected 2010-05 | depth 0.15 m | reverse complement strand
CGATGAGCGTGCGGGCGACCTGGACGAGGATCTCGAAGATCTTCTCGCGCGCCTTTTCGGGCGGGTGGCGCCGCCCGGCGAGCGTCCCCCCGACGTCCGTGATCCCGGTGCCCGTGGCCTCGAGGTTGAAGTCGCGGTTGAAATCGGCGATCGAGCGGACGAACGTCGAGCTCGAGTCGCTGATCGCCTTCGCCGCGATGCTCCTCGTCGTGGGCTGCTCGCGCACCTGAAGCGTGAAGGTGCCGACCGAGACGACGTCGTTCGCCTTCAGGGGCGACTTGGCCGCGAACTCTCCGTTCACCTTGACGCCGTTCGTCGACTTCAGGTCTTCGACCGTCCAGGCGCCGGCGCGCTCGGACAGGAGCGCGTGCCGGCGCGACACGGAGAAGTCGTTCAGGACGATTCCGTTCTCGCTCGAGCGGCCGATGGACACGTCCCCGCCGGAGAGAAGGAAGCGCCGGGTCTGCCCCTCGACCTCGTAGACGATCTCCAGCATCGGCAGGACGGAGTTTATAGGGACCGGGCGGAGCCGCTTTTGCGCCGTGCGGGCTCAGTCGGGCGGAGGTTCGCGCTCGGCCGTCGGGGAGAAGCGGATACGGACGACTTTCCACACCGCCACCGGCTGCCCCGCGACTCGTGCCGGCCGGAAGGTCCACCGCCGCACGGCGTCCCCGGCGGCCTCCGTCATACCGGCGGCCCCGGGAGACAGCACGTCGATCCTGCCCACGGTGCCGTTCGCCTCCACGACGATGCGGAGGACGACTTCGCCGCCCAGATTCAGCCGGCGCGCCACCTCCGGGTATCGGGCATCCACGCGCGTCACGAGGACGGGAAGCTCGGCTCCATCCGGAAGCGAGGTGAGCGGCGCCCTCGGGAGAGCCGGCACGGCCGCGGCGGACGCGGGGGCTAAGAGCGCGGGGGTCCCCGCGGCCGGAGCGGGCGCCGGGGTGTGCGCGCCGGCCGCCGGGCCCAGATCCCGGTCGGGAGCTCCGAGCGGCTGCACCTCCGGCACCACCCCGCGCCCGGAGGGACTCGCGGCGACCGCCGGGACGGACGAAGGCAGGAGGCGTACGGAACGCGCGGGCACGAACGCGAGCGTCTTCCCCGCGAGGCGCACGCCGAAAAAATCGTGATCCGCGAGCACGACGTCGACGTCCTCGCCGTCATCGAGCGTTCCCCACCGCGCGGCGCCGTAGTCGGGGGCGAGCAGGATCGGGCAGGACTCGACGGCGCGCGCGGGCTGAGGCGCGAAACCCGCCACGGCGGCCGCCCTCTTCTCGCGCGCCTCGCGGTCGGCCATCTTCTCGAAGCTGTCGGCCGGTATCCAGACGTCCCGGCCCTCCGCCACGACGTGCACCGCGTCGCCGCGGGCTTCGCGCACTTTGAGCGCGGTTCCGCGCGGCAACGTGAAGTCCGCAGGGGACTTCGACTCCGCCAAAATGCGCCCGGTCACCCGCTCGAGCGTGACGACACCCCGATCATCCGGCGGCCCAGCCGAAGACAGCGCGGCGGGGCCGCTCTTCCGGCAGGCGGCGCCGAGCGCGAGAGCGCAGCAGGCGGCGGCGAGGGCGCAACGGCGCGTCAGAGGCGGCCCATGAGCGTGGCGAGGATCGCCTTCTGCACGTGTAGGCGATTCTCGGCTTCGTCGAAAATCACGGAACGCGGCCCGTCGCACACCTCGGCCGCCACTTCCTCGCCGCGATGCGCGGGCAGGCAATGCATGAAGACGGCATCGGGATGCGCACGCGCGAGAAGCTCGTTCGTGACGGTCCATCCGGCGAAGTCGCGCACGCGCTTGGGCTGCTCGGCCTCCTGCCCCATCGAAGCCCACACGTCGGTGTAGACGACGTGGGCCCCCTCGACGGCCTCCTCCTTCGAGTGCGTGAGGAGGAGCGCCGTTCCCGCCATGGCGGCATCGGCGCGCGCGTTCGCGGTGACGGTCGCATCCGGCTCGTAGCCCTCCGGCGTCGCGATGGCCACGTGGACGGAGCACTTCGGCCCGCCGTACATCAGCGAGTGCGCCATGTTGTTCCCGTCGCCGACGTATGCGAGCTTGAGAGACGCCAGCTTCCCGAACTTCTCGCTCATCGTGAAGTAGTCCGTCAGCGCCTGGCACGGGTGGAGCAGGTCCGTCAGGCCGTTGACGACGGGGACCGTCGCGTGACGGGCGAGCTGGAGGACCGTGTCGTGCGCGAACGTGCGGGCCATGATGCCGTTCACGTAGCGCGAGAGGACGCGGGCCGTGTCCGCGATCGGCTCGCCTCGCCCGAGCTGGATGTCGCGCGACGACAGAAACTGCGCGGCCCCACCGAGCTGCGTCATGCCCGCCCCGAACGAGACGCGGGTCCGCGTGGACGACTTCTCGAAGATCATCGCCAGGACCTTCCCGGAAAGCGCCGTTCGAAACTCCGCCGGGCGCGCTTTCATCCGGGCGGCGAGAGCGAAGAGGGCCGCGACGTCGGCGGCGGTCAGGTCGTGGATCGAGACGAGGTCTTTCTGGAGCATGGCCTTCCTTTTTACACCGGATCGCGCACGAGCGGCATCGTCATGCAGCGCGGGCCGCCGCGCGCCCGGGACAGCTCGGGCGCCGAGAGCAGGATCGCGTGCTTGCCGGGCTTCCTCAGGTCGAGCGTCTCTCTTCCCAGTAGGAGATCGTCGTCCGCGACGACCGCGTACCCCTCGCGCGCGAGGGACTCGGCGGTGCGCTCGTTCCGGTCGTAGCAGAGGATGACGCCGGGCGCGAGCGCGAACACGTTCGCGCCGTCGGTCCACTGCTCGCGCTGCTGGTCGATGGGATCGGCGCCGCCGCAGAGAATGGGAACGAGGTCGATGCCGAGCGCGGCGAGCGCCGAGAGCAGGTCGTCCCTCGTGGTCCACGTGATCTCACGCGCCGTGAGGTCGGCCTCGTACACGTCCGCCTCCTCGGCGCCGCCGGAGAGGATCATCGGCCCGTAGCAGAGACACTCGCCGGCCGAGATGCGCGTGAACACCGTGTCGAGGTGCATCGTCGCCCGCTGAGGCGGAATCGCCACGACGAGGATCTTCCGCACGCGCGACCCCTCCCGCTTGAGGGCCTCCGCGAGGCGCTCGATCGTCGTCTTCTCCGTGCGCTCCGAGTAACCGATGACGAGCACCTCCGGAGAAAGCACGAGGACGTCGCCTCCTTCGAGCGTGGGCCGCATGCGCGCCCACGCGAGATCGCGCCCTTCGCCCGCGGCGAACTCCTGGAACCAGAAGCGCGGCCCCGCCCCTGCGAACCGAGGGTGCCGGGCGAAGACCGCCCCGGACAGCAGTGGCTCTCGCCAGCGGGCGCGGGTCGCCATCGAGCCCCTCACGACACGGTCGCCCACGACCGTGGCGGGATCGCGCTGGAAGAACCAGTTCGGGAGCGGCGGCAGCAGGTACAGCGAATCGAGGGAGCCGGAGATGGCGGGCTCGGCGCGCTCGACCCCCTCCACGAGGCCCGCCGCGAGCCTGCCGGGAGGAAGCTCGTTCAAGGCGAGGAGGACCGCGGGCGGCCATGAGAGCAGCGTGGCGAGCTCCGAGAGCACCTCGTTGCGGGCGGCGGGATCACGCAAGACCTCCTCGAGGAGCTCCTGAACGTCGAGCACCTCGTCCGCCACGAAGCGGAGCACCTGCCGGAATCGCCGGTGCTCCTCGCGCGCGCGAGCCCCGAACAGGATGTCGTCGAAGAGCAGGTCCTGCATCATCGAAGGCACCATCCGGTCGATCTCGCGACCTGGCTCGTGGACGAGGACCGAGCGCAGGCGCCCGATCTCGGAGTCGACAAAGAGAGTCATGGCGGGTCTCGAAGGGGCGGCTCGGGCCGCCTGAGGGATGCTAACCTGAACCCTGCAGGATCGCGCCGTGAGCGAGGAAGTCGACTTCATCGTCTGTCTCAACTGTGACACGCCGTGCTACTTCTTCGAGTACGACGAGAAGAAGGGCATCACGAGCGCGTTTTGCAGCGTGTGCGCAAACGACGAGACGAAGGAGTTCCGGCTTCCCACCGACGACGAGATCGAGGAGTGAGCCGGTGAGCGACTCCCCCATCGACCGGTACGAAAACCCGCTCACGAGCCGATACGCGTCCGCCGAGATGTCCGCGCTGTTCTCGGCGCGGTCGAAGTTCACGACCTGGCGCAAGCTCTGGCTCTGGCTGGCCGAAGCCGAAAAGGAGCTCGGGCTCCCGATCCCCGAGGCATCGCTCGACGCGCTCCGCGCCCACCTCGTGCCGACCGAGGCCGAGCTCGCCGCCGCCGACGGGTATGAACGCGAGACGAAGCACGACGTCATGGCGCACCTGCACGCCCTCGGCGACGTCGCTCCCGCCGCGCGCGGTGTCCTGCACCTCGGGGCGACCTCGGCGTTCGTGGGCGACAACGCCGACCTCCTCCTCCTGCGCGCGGCGCTGCGCCTCCTCGCGACGCGCACGGTGCGCGTCATAGGTCGCCTGTCGCGGTTCGCGCGCGCTTACCGCGACCTCCCCTGCCTCGGCTTCACGCACTTCCAGGCCGCGCAGCCCACGACGGTCGGCAAGCGGGCGTGCCTCTGGCTCCAGGACCTCGCCCTCGACCACCGCGAGCTCGTCCGCCGCGCCGACGAGCTGCGCTTTCTGGGCTGCAAGGGGGCCACGGGGACGCAGGCGTCGTTCGTGGCGCTCTTCGACGGCGACGCCGACAAGGCCGAGCGCCTCGACCGCCTCGTGGCCCAGAAGGCCGGCTTCACGGACCGCCTCCTGATCTCCGGCCAGACCTACACGCGCAAGCAGGATGCCCTCGTCCTGTCCGCGCTCGCCGGCCTCGCGTCCTCGGCCTCGAAGTTCGGCAACGACGTCCGGCTGCTCCAGCACCTCAAGGAGGTCGAAGAGCCGTTCGGCAAGAAGCAGGTCGGCTCGTCGGCGATGCCTTACAAGCGCAACCCGATGAAGTGCGAACGCATGAACGCCCTCGCACGCTGGCTGCTCTCGATCTCGGACAACGGCAACTGGACGCACGCGACTCAGTGGTTCGAGAGGACGCTCGACGACTCCGCGAACCGGCGCCTCGCGCTCGCCGAATCGTTCCTCACCGCCGACTCGATCCTCCTCCTGTGGGACGCCGTGACTGACGGTCTCGTCGTGCATCCGACCGTCGTGAGGCGCCGCCTCGACGCGGAGCTGCCGTTCTTGGCCACGGAGAACATCCTCATGGCCGCGGCCAAGAAGGGCGGCGACCGGCAGGCTCTCCACGAGAAGCTGCGCGTCCTCACCCAGGCCGCGGGCGACCGCATGAAGGCCGAGGGCGGCGAAAACGACCTGCTGTTCCGCATCGCGGGCGAGCCTGCGTTCGGCCTCACGCCCGCCGAGGTCATCGCGGCCTCCGAGCCCGCGCGCTTCATCGGGCGCGCGCCCGAGCAGGTGGACGAGTTCCTCGAGATCGAGATCGATCCCATCCTCGCGACCGACCCCGAGGCCGCTGCCGGCGAGACGCGTGAAGAGGTCCGCGTCTGACGCGCTCGCGCTGCCGGTGCCGCGCCCTATTTACTTTCAAAGAAATCCTTTCTTTTCTCTTTGTTGTCTTTCTCCTAGCTGCCTGTTCATCCCGCCCACCTGCGAAGACCGCCGCTGATGCGACAGGAGGCGAGCGAGGCCTGGCCTCCTGGTACGGGAAGGAGTTCGACGGGCTCCCGACGGCCAGCGGCGAGACGTTCCGGCCCGAGAAGATCTCCGCCGCCCACCGCACGCTGCCGCTCGGCACGGTCGTGGACGTGACGAACGAGAAGAACGGGAAGACCGTCCGCGTGAGGATCAACGACCGTGGGCCGTTCGTCGCGGGCCGCATCCTGGATCTCTCGAAGGCCGCCGCCCAAGAGATCGCGTCGGTCGGTGACGGCGTCGTCCCCGTCACGCTCCGCGTCGTGACGCTCGGCGACAATTTTCGCGTCCGGGCCGGCTCCGACGAGCCGCCCCCCGTGACCCTTGCGAACACGGCGAGCCGCTCCGAGCCGGGCGCGTGGGCCGTGCAGGCCGGCGCGTTCGGCGACGAGGCGAATGCGGTCCGCCTGCGCGACCGCCTCGCCGCGCGCTACCCGAACCCCTACATCGAGGAATACCGCGGGCTAAGGCGGGTGAAGTTCGGCCCTTACAGCATGCGTGAAGAGGCCGACGCCGCGCGTGAGTCGCTCGGCGAGATGGGCCTCGCCGGCATCGTCGTCATCTACCGGTAGACTCCCTCAGCGCCCACGCGCCGGCCGCTGGAACGCGCTCCTGACGAGACGGTCGAGCAGTTTCGGCAGCGGCAACCCCGTGGCCTCCCACAGCTTCGGGAACATCGAGATGGGCGTGAAGCCCGGCAGGGAGTTGAGCTCGTTCACGAGCAGCCGGTGGGTGCCGCGCTCGAGGAAGAAGTCCACGCGCGCGAAGCCGGCGCCGCCGAGGACGTCGAACGCGCGGACCGCGAGGGCCCGCACCTCGTCGCAGAAGGACTCGGGCAGGTCGCTCGGGATGATCGAACGCGAGAATGTGCCGATGTACTTGTCCTCGTAGTCGTAGAACTCGCGGCCTGGCACGATCTCGCCCGGGAGGGAGGCCTCCGTCGGCCGGCCCATCTCGCCTTCGAGGACCGAGCATTCGATCTCGTGGGCATCCACTCCTCTCTCCGCGAGAACGCGCCCGTCCACGAGAAGCGCCTCCTCGACCGCGGGCGCCAGGCCGGCTTCGGATTTGACCTTCGACACCCCCACCGACGAGCCGGCGCACGCGGGCTTGACGAAGAGCGGGAATCCGAGGCGGCTCGCGCGCTCCACGATCGACGCGCGGCTCTCTTTCGACTTCCACTCGGCGCGAGAGAAGGCGACGTACTCCACCTGAGGCAGCCCCGCCGCGCCGAACGCGGCCTTCATGAAGATCTTGTCCATGCCCACGGCCGAGGCCGCGACGCCGAAGCCCACGTAGGGGATGCCGAGTGACTCCAGGAGGCCCTGGAGCACGCCGTCCTCGCCGAACGTCCCGTGCACGATCGGGAAGAGCACCTCCGCACCGGCCGCGTGCCACGCGCTGAAGAACGAATCCACGATCTCCGGCGTGCGTGCCGCCCTGCTGCCCGGCTTGATGCCGTCGAGAAGCAGCTCCTTCGGAGGACGTGAGAGCTGGCGTTCGAGCTCGGCCTTCGAGGCGGACGGCGCGTGCCAGACCGCGTCTTTCCCGACGAAGAGCGGAATCGCCTCGTACGTGTCCCGGGGAAGATTCTCGAGAAGGCATGCCGCCGAGACGAACGACACGCCGTGCTCGCGGGACGGGCCGCCGAAGACGACGCCGACGCGCCGGCGTGCGCGGACGCGGGGCGCCGGGCTCACGCGCTCACCCGAGCGTCACGAGCCGCGCCGAATCGATGCCCTCGAGCGTCGAGACCGCCCTGACGAGATCCTGTCCGATCGCGCCGTCCGGCCGGTCGATCCGAACGACGGCGGCCGCCCGGCCATCCCTCCCTCGGGCGAGAGCGAGATCCGAGATGTTGACCCCCCGCGACCCGAGCAGCGTTCCGATGCGCCCGACGACGCCCGGCACGTCCCGGTTCGCGATCACGAGAAGCGTCCCCTCGGGGGAGAACTCGAGAGAGAGACCGTCGAGGGACACGATCCGGCCGAGCCGGTCGCCGAAGAGCGTTCCCGACGCGCTCCGGTCGCCCGCGACGACGGTGACCAGACTCGCGTAGCCTCCCGCGTCCTCTCGCACGGAGTCCGAGACCGAGATCCCGTTCAGCTTCGCGAGCGAGACCGCGTTCACGATGTTGACGCCTTCGGCGAACGTCGAGACGACGCCCTTCACGGCGGCGACGACGCAGGCCTTCCGGATCGCCTCGGGAATTCCCGCAAGCGTGACGGTGAGCTGCTTCGGCGCCTCGGGCATCGCCTGCCCCACGAAAGCGCCGACCGTCTCGGCGAGGCGCATCCACGGAAGCGCCGCGTGCGGGTCGCCTCCGGATGGGAACGGCAGGTTCACCGCCGCGACGAAGGGCGAGCCCTTCAGGGCCTCGGCGAGCATCTCGACCGTCTCCACCGCCACGCGGTCCTGCGCCTCGACCGTGGACGCGCCGAGATGCGGCGTGCAAAGCACTTTCGGGTGCTTCATGAGCGAGAAGTCCTTCGGCGGCTCGACGGAGAAAACGTCGAGCGCCGCGCCAGCCAGATGCCCGGAATCGAGCGCGTTGACGAGCGCCGCCTCGTCCACGAGAGGGCCGCGCGCGCAATTCACGAGGATCGCGCCCTCCTTCATGGCCGCGAGCTGCCTCTCTCCGATGAGGTGCTTCGTCTCCGAGCCGCCCGGCGCGTGGAGCGACACGATGTCGGACTTCGCGAGCAGCTCGTCCAGTGAGACGGGCGTGACGCCCAGCTCGGCGGTGCGTTCCGGCGTCACGTACGGGTCGAACGCGAGGAGCGTGACCTGCCAGGGGCGCAGGCGCGCGGCCACGCGGGTTCCCACCTGCCCGAGGCCCACGAGGCCCACGGTCTTGCCCTGCAGCTCCGTTCCGACGAACTTCGTGCGCTTCCATTCCCCGGCTTTCAGCGAAGCCTGTGCCTCCGGAATCTTGCGCAGGAGCGCGAGAAGGAGGGCGATCGCATGCTCCGCCGCGGAGACGACGTTCCCGGACGGAGCGTTGACGACGAGGACGCCGCGCTCCGTGGCGGCCTTCACGTCGACGTTGTCGAGGCCGACTCCCGCCCGGCCGACGACGCGGAGCTTCTTTCCGGCGGTCAGGAGCTCACGGTCCACCTGCGTGGCCGAGCGCACGACGAGGGCATCGTAGTCGCCGATCGCCGCGAGAAGCGCTTCCCGGGAAAGGTCCGTGCGGACGTCCGCGGAAAGGCCTTCCTTCGAAAGAACGGCGAGGCCCGTCCGGGAGAGCGGCTCGGCGATGAGAACTCGCGGTGCGCTCACGCAGCGCTTCCCGCCTTCGACCGCATGGAGGCCATGGCCTCCTCGTGCGCCTTCAGGTAGGCCTCCACGGAGGCGACGTCCACGTCGCCCATATGGCCGATGCGCACGTTCGTGGACTTCAGCTTTCCGTAGCCGGAGCCCGTCGTCCACTTCATGCCCTTGAGCGTCTTGTTCAGCTCTTCCGCATTGACGCCCTCCGGCGGGATGAGCGACGTGACGGTGGGCGAATGCGCGCCCGCCTCGGCGAGGACGCGGAAACCGTTCCTCTCCGCCCAGTCCTCGACGGCTTTTCGCATCGCGCCGTGCCGCGCCCACCGGTTCTCGATCCCCTCGGCGAGGATGTGGTCGAGCTGAACGTCGAGGGCGTACAGGAGCGGCAGGCACGGCGTCGTCGGCGTCTGCTTCTTGGCCGCGAACGCCTCGATGTCCACGAGGTCGAGGTACAGGCCGCGGAACTTCTTCTTCTTCGCGGCGGCCATCGCGCGCTCGGAAACGGCGAAGAGCGCGAGCCCCGGCGGAAGCGCGAACGCTTTCTGCGAGCCCGTGAGCACGACGTCGAGGCCCCATTCATCCGTCTCGACGCGCGTTCCCGCGACGGACGTCACGGCGTCGGCGAAGAGGAGCGCGTCGGAATTCTCGTGCACGACCTTCGCGATCGCGGCGAGGTCCGAGATCACGCCCGTGGACGTCTCGCTGTGAACGACGGTCACGGCGGCGTACTTCTTTTCCGCGAGCTTCTTCTTCACGGCATCGGGCTTGACGGACTCGCCCCACTCGAACTTCACGGTGTCGGTCTCGAGCCCGAGGCGCGAAGCCATCTCGCCCCACTTTCCGGAGAAGGCCCCGTTGGAAAGCGCGAGGACGGGTCCCTCGACGCAGGAGACGAGCGCGGACTCCCAGACGCCGGTCGCCGAGGTCGCGAGCGTGTGGGCCGTGCGCGCCGTTCGGAAGACCTTCGGAAGCTTCTCGAGAATGCGTCCGTAAAGGTCCATGAAAGCCTGTGAGCGGTGGGAGAGCATGGGGCCGGTCAGCGCCTGCATCACCTGCGGCCTCACCCAGACGGGGCCGGGGTTGAAGAAACGCACCTGGCCGGGAGAGCCGGCGGTCGAATCGAAGTTTGTCATACGCGGGATTCTACGAGGCAAGAAGGAGCGGAAGAAGCTCTTCGAGATTTTCGACGATTGCGTCAGGAGAGCACGCTTCGAGCTCTATTCGTGTCGCGCTGCCGCTCGGAAGTGCGATGATGGAGAGTTGCGCCGCCCGTGCCGTCGCGACGTCGATCGGCATGTCGCCCACGAACACCGCTTCGCGCGCCGGGACAGAGAGCGTGGCGAGCGCCATGAACACCATGTGCGGCGCGGGTTTCGGCGGGAATCCATCGTCGGGCCCCGCGACGAAGCCGAAGCGGCTCGCGAGGCCGAACGCCTCGAGAAGCGGCCGGGTGAAGCGGGCCGGTTTGTTGGAGGCGATCGCGAGGCGGATGCCCTTCTCGAAAAGCCTCCGCGTGACGAGCTCGGCACCCGGCAGAAGCCTCGTGGACTCGAGCCCGACTCTCTCGTAGCGCTCGCGGAAGAGCCGCACGCCTTCGGCGACGTTCTCCTCTCCCACCGCCTTCGCAACGAGCACCTCGAGGCCGTGACCGACCATCCGGCGCGTCTCGTCGCGCGTGATGGGCGGACGGCCGAACGCCTCGAGGACGACACCGATCGACTCGTGGATCGCCGCGTAGGCGTCGACGAGCGTGCCGTCGAGGTCGAAGATGACCGCGCGCGGATGGGATGGAAGGGGCGCCACGTCTCAGTCCGCGACGAGCACGATCTTGCCCACGTTCTCGTTCCCGGCCATGCGGTGATGGGCCTCGGCGGCCGCGGAGAGCGGGAAGCTCCGGTCCACCACCGGGACGAGCGAGCCGTCCACGAAGCCGGGCAGGACGTCCCTCACGAACGCGGCCGTGAGATCGATCTTCTCCGCGACCGGCCGGCTTCGGAGCGTCGATCCGATGATGCGCAGGCGCTTGGCGAGCACGATGCGCAGGTCGATCTCCGCCGAAGGCCCGGCCATGCTCGCGATGAGGACGACCCGTCCGCCGCGGCGGAGCGCCTTGAGGTTCGGCGCGAAGAGAGGGCCGCCCACGGGATCGAGGACGAGGTCGACCGACTCCTTGCCGAAGGTCTGCTCGATGCGGCTCAGGAACTCCTCTCGTGACGTGTCGACGGCGAGATCCGCACCAAGGGCGACGAGCGCGACGCACTTCTTCGCGCTGCGCGCCGTCGCGACGACGGACGCGCCCGCGCGCTTCGCGAGCTGAATCGCGGCCGTTCCGACGCCCGAAGCGGCCGCATGGACGAGAACGCGCTCTCCCGCCTTCAGGCCGCCTTCCTGAAACAGGTTCAGGTACGCGGTGAACCACGCCTCGGGGATCGCCGCCGCCTCCGCGAACGAGAGCGAGCGCGGGATCGTCATGAGCATGGAGCGCGGCACGGCCACTTTCTCCGCGTAGCCGCCTCCAGCGAGCAGGAAGAAGACCCGCTCGCCGGTTCCTTCCACCTCGCCAGCCGCCTCGAGGCCGAGGATCTCCGAGGCGCCCGGCGGCGGCGGATACTTGCCCTGCGCTTGCAGCAGGTCGGCGCGGTTAACGGCGGTCGCGCGCACGCGTACGACGACCTCGCCGAGGCCGGGCACCGGATCCGGCGCCTCGCCCCACACGAGCGCTTCGGGTCCGCCGGGCTTCGGGACGAGGATGGCTTTCATTAGGCTCCCGGGAAAGAGGAGAAAAGAGAAGAGAACTCGGATGATCTTCTTAGAAAGAGAAGAAGGGAACCGGGGATTTCTTCGAATGAAAATCGCGGAACGGAAGAAGCGTGCTTCGTGGCGCGGTCGGTGACGACGGCAATGACGTCCGGATCGCTCTCGCACAGCGGCGCGCGGCCGGTGGCCGCGCGACACACCTCGATCTTCGGCAGCTTTTCGCCGCGGAATCCCTCGACGATCGCAACGTCACAACCGCTCAGCCCATATTCCCCTTCTAAGAAAACGGATAGAGCCGGTCTGTCGGGCGCGGTGCCGGCGCCCGTACGAGGGTCCGAAGCAGAAATTTCCGATGAGCCGCGGTGCACCGCGCTTCTCCGCCCCGCGACGAGGATCGCGGGCTCGGCGCCCGCCGCCTTGTGGCGCTGCGAGTCCTTGCCGGGGGCGTCCGTCTCGTACTCGTGGTCCGTGTGCTTGAGGGAGCCCACCTTCAGCCCCTCCTTCACGAACGCCTCGATGAGCTTCACGGCGACCGTCGTCTTGCCCGATTCGTGGGCGCCGACGACGACGAGTACGACCGGAGATTTCTTCCGAGTGGAATACAGCAGATGCGGCCGCCGCATTTCCTCGAAACGCGACTCGTCCTGTGCGAAGGTCGAAATCCATTCGTCCAGCGGCTCTCCGGTTCCGATGAGGCGACGGTAGTGCGCCGTGCCCGTGAGGAGGTCGATCGCCGGGACGTCGTCGCGGTACTCGTATTTCTCCGTCCGCCACCGGAAGTGCTCGGCGTCCATGTCGAAGAGCGCCTTTAGGAGGCGCAGGTACGTCTCATACGGCCGGAAGGTTTCGGCGTCCGTCACGTGCGCCTGCACGCCGCCGCAGGTCTTCCCCGCGTGCTTCTGGAACGTCGGCTTGAAGACGTGCGGCCGAAAGGTGACGCCCGGAAGGCTCAACGCGTTCGCGCGCCCTGCGGCCTCTTCGGCGTCCAGCCACGGCGCCCCGACGAGCTCGAAGGGCCGCGTCGTGCCACGCCCTTCCGAAAGGTTCGTGCCTTCGACGAGGCATCCGCCGGGATAGACCCATGCGGTTTCGGGTGCCGGCATGTTCGGGGACGGCAGCACCCATGGTCCCGATGCTCCGATCTCGGTGCGCGACGCGAGCCTCTCGCCGCTCTTCATCGGCACGACCGTGAGATCGCAGCGAAGGCCGTGCCCGGTGTTCACGAAGCGCGCGATCTCTCCCGGCGTCATCCCGTGGCGGACTGGCACCGGGTACAGGCCGACGAAGGAGAGCAGCTTCGCCTCGGGCAGGTTGCCCTCGACGATCTCTCCGCCGAGCGGATTCGGCCGGTCGAGGACGACGACGGGAATTCCACGCGCGGCGCAGGCTTTCATCATGAGCGCCGTCGTCCATACGAACGTGTAGTAACGGCTGCCGACGTCCGGCAGATCCGACACGACGACGTCGAGACCCTCGAGGTCCTCGGGTCGGGGGGAAAGCTCCTCGAACGTGGAACCGTAGAGGGAGACGACCGGAAGGCGGTGGGGTTCTCCCGCCGCGACCGCCTCCATGTCCTGCGCCGCGCCCCAGAAGCCGTGTTCGGGCCCGAAAAGGACGCGCACGTCGCACCCGGCATCGACGAGCGCGCGGGACGCGGGGACGAAGCCGGACGTCACCGAGGCCGCATTCGCGAGAAGGCCGATCCTCTTCCCTCGAAGGATTCTTCCGGTCCTCTCGTCGTCCGTCAGGAGAACGTCGAGGCCGGTCGCGAGAACGGGAGCGATCATCCGATGGAGTCTAGCGAGATCAACTCGGCTCCGCGGTAGTAGAGCCCGAGGATCGCGTCCCGGCTTTCGCCGCGCTTGGCGCGCGCGATCGCACCGGCCTGGCACATCCCGGCGCCGTGCCCCGTGCCGCGCCCCGACAGGAGGTACGAGGGCCGCGTCTCATCGAGCGTGAAATCCGTCGAGCGGACCGAGTCCCATCCCCACAGTTCCGACGCCGCCCTGCGGAACTCGAAGCCGCGCACCACGCGCGACGCCCCGCCCGGGGCGGCGAAGCGCACCATCGAGACGCGTCCGCTCGCGTCGTGGCCGTACACCTCGAAAAAACGAGCTCCCCCGAACCCGAGTGAGCCAGACAGGGCGGAAAGCACGACGCGTGGAATCGTGAACGACCAGGTCGCGCCCGGCGCCGCGAGGCAGGCGTCGTCCTCGACGGATTCGAGATCGGGAGTCTCCTCGTCGTCCCAGACGTCCCTGGGGCGCGCGGTCCGGCCTCCGCACACGGCGTGAAAAGGAGCCGCGATGACGCGCCCCTTCTGCGTCAGGACGAGATCCGCCGTCGCGGCCGCGGCCCGGCGCGAGTCCTCCGTGACGGCCGAGAGCCCGTGGAAGACCTGACAGTGCGTTCCGTCGCACAGATCCGCGCCGTCCTCGAGATGGCGCTCTCCTCGCGCGAGGGCGTACGAACGCGCCGCGACGGCCTGCGCTTCGAGCGCGGCCGCGGGCGCGCGGCCGATCTCCGGAGGCACCACGGCCGCCACGTACGCCTCGAGATCGACCTCCTCGACGGCGCCCGTCTTCAGCCGGAGGATCTTTCGCGAGCGCGGCGCGGCCGAAGCCGCGGCCCGAAACGGCGCGCCGAGTGCAAGAAGCGAAGCGAGCAGGAACCGCCGTGTCACGTGAGACGGATTGTAGAGGTCAGCCTTGCGGAGGTCAGCCGCGTCCGGCGCCGGGGCCTGGATGCGCATCGCCCGCCTCGCCGCGGAGCGTCGCCACCGCGTGGGGAAGCACGGAGGCCACGGCCTCCAGACACTCCACCGCGCCGCGAGGCGAGCCCGGGAGGTTGACGATGAGCGTCCGCCCGCACACCGCCGCGACCTGCCGCGACAGGATCGCGGTGGGCACGGCGGCGCGGGTCGCTTCCCGCATGACTTCCGCGAGTCCGGGTACCTCGTAATCGAAGATGTCCCGCGTCGCCTGCGGCGTCACGTCCCGCGCCGAGAGGCCCGTGCCGCCCGTCGTGAGGACGAGATCGGCGGCGCCGGTGTCCGCGAGGCGCTTGAGATTCCACGCGATGTCCTCGCGCTCGTCGGGCAGGATAGTCTGCTCCACGACGACAGCGCCGGCGAGCAGGCGCAGCACCCCCTCGGCCACGGCGGGCCCGCTCCTATCGGCGCGCTCGCCGTGGTACGACCGGTCCGAGATCGTCAGGATCGCGACGCGCACGGCGCCGTCAGCCGCCGATCTCGCTCATGTTGCGGGCATGCAGGGGCAGCGCCGACTTGCTCATGCCGACGAACATGGGGTGGCGCTCTTCCTTGATCGCGGCCGCGCGCGTCACGAGAGCGCGCAGCTCCTCGTCGCTCGCCCCCGCGCGCATCGGCTTCAGGATATCCACGTCCGCGTGCCCGAAGAGACAGCCCTTGAGGAACCCGTCCTGGGTGAGCCTCATGCGGTTGCACGTGTCGCAGAAGCGGTCCGAGACGGGCGTGATGAAGCCGAGCGTGCCCGCGTGGGCGCCCGCGGGCGACGAGACGGAATACTCGTCGGCGGGCCCGGCCACGAGCGTCTTGGCGATCGGCGAAAGGACGTAGCCGGCGGCGGCCAGGCGGTCCCACACCTCTTCCCAGCCCACCCAGTCCGATTCCTTCCAGTCGTTGTCGCCGAACGGCATGAACTCGATGAAACGAACGCCGAGCCTCTTGTCCACCGTCATCGCCGCGAGCGGGAGAATCTGGTCGTCGTTTAGGCCGCGGATGACGACCGCGTTGATCTTCACGGAGTCGAACGGCAGCGAGAGAGCAAGGGCGATCGAGTCGACGACCGGCTGGAAGTGGTCGCGCCGCGTCATCTTGCGGAAGTGCTCGGCCTCGGCCGCGTCCAGCGAGACGTTCACTTTCGTGAGCCCCGCCGCGAGGAGGTCGTGCGCCTTTCGCGGGAAGAGAACGCCGTTCGTCGAAAGCGCGATTCCGCCCGGAAAGCCGATCCCGGCGAGGTCGCGCACGATGTCCACGAGATCGGGGCGCGTCGTCGGCTCTCCGCCCGTGATGCGGATCTTCTCGATGCCGAAATCCGCGAGGAGGCGCGCCGCGCGGCGGATCTCCTCGCGCGAGAGAAGGTGCGGCAGCGGCCGGAATTTCTGGTCCTCCGGCATGCAGTAGACGCAGCGGAGGTTGCAGCGGTCCGTCACGGAGATCCGAACGTAGGTGATGCGGCGTCCGTGCCCGTCGATGAGCGCCTGGTCCATGCCGCCGCCTCCCTGAGAACGAGTCTAGCTCAGCCGGTGGTTCCCCCGGCGCCACCTTCCGCTCTTGCCGCCCGTCTTCTCGAGGAGGGCGATTTCGCGGATCTCGATTCCTTTGTCCGCCGCCTTGCACATGTCGTAGAGCGCGAGCGCCGCGGCGGACGCGGCGACGAGCGCCTCCATCTCGTAACCGGTCTTGCCGGTTCCTTTGACCTCGGTCGTGATCTCGACGGCGGACGTCTCACGGCGGGGGACGAGACTCACGGCGACGGAGTCGAACGCGAGCGGATGACAGAGCGGGATCCACTCGGCCGTGCGCTTGGCCGCCTGTATCCCCGCGAGACGCGCGACGCCGAGGGCGTCTCCCTTCCGGTTCACCGCGGCGTCGAGCGAGAGAAAAGCGGTCCTGCCGAGCGACACGAGAGCGCGGGCGCGGGCCGTGCGGACGGTCGGCCGCTTGAGAGAGACGTCCACCATGCGGGCCCGGCCCTCAGCGTCGAGGTGGCTGAGCGGCCGCGCCGGCCGGACCGTCCGCCGGGGCTTCCCTTTCGAGCGCTTCATATTCCTCCGGGGTGTTGACGTTGAAGAAATTCGCGGGAGCGCCTCCGGCCATCGCGGCCGTGACCTCCTCGGGGATGAGGACGGCGTGAAGGGCATGGAGGGCGGCGACGAGAGAGTAGTCCCCGGCCTCGAGGCGCGAGCGGAGCGCGGCGAGCGCGGACCGCCGCCACACGGCGCACAGCGGCTGCGGCCGCCCGCCCGAGACCGGCACCACGGCGGGCGCGTGAATCGCTTCGGCGACGTCGAGCAGAGCCGCGAGAAAGGACTCCGGGCAGCGCGGCACGTCCGCCGCGAGGACGAGATTCGTCTCCTCCGGCGAGAACGCGAGTGCCGCCTCGACGCCGAATGCCGCTGCCGCCTCGGGCGCGTCGTCGGCCACGTAGGGAAAGCGGGAGTCTGAGAAGGCCTCGGGGTCCTTTCCCACGAGGGCGACGCGCCCGCAGACGACGGCCAGCTTCTCGGCCTGATGGAGCGCCATCGGCCTTCCCCGGTAGGGCAGGCGCGTCTTGTCGCGGCCCATCCGCGAGGAGCGACCGCCCACGAGGACGAACCCGTATGGCATCGTGGCGGCATGGTAACGCCTTCGCCGGCCTCCGATCGCATCGCGGTCATCGTGCCGGTCGCGGCCGGCGAGGCTCCCCCACCGGAGATTTTCTTCGAAAGGGTCATGCGGGCCGCGCCGCCCGTCTCGCTCTTCGCTGCGGCCGATGCGCGCATCGCGGAGGAAACGCGCATTGCGTTCGAATGCGCGGGGGCGACCGTCTTCACCCTCGAAGAATCTCCCCGCGGCGCGCGTCTCGCGCGCGCCGCGCAATCTTCTTCCTCGTCAGAAGAAATCTCCCTCTTTCTCTTTCTTCACGCCGACACGTTGCTGCCCTTTGGATGGGAGAGCGCGATCCGCCGCGCGATCGCCTCGGGGGCCGTCGGCGGCGCGTTCCGGCTGTCCTACTTCGGCGGCGGCGCGCGCATGCGCTGGGTCGCCTTCTGGGCGAATGCCCGCACGGCGTTCACGCGCGTTCCCTATGGTGACCAGGCCCCGTTCGTGCGTCGCGACGTCTACGAAAGACTCGGCGGGCACCCGCCCTGGCCGCTCCTCGACGACTGGGACTTCGCCAGGAGGCTCAGGAAACAAGGGCGTATCGAGATTCTTCGGGACGCGGTGGAAACCTCGCCGCGCCGCTACCTCGAACGTGGCGTCGTCAAGACCGTGCTCGGGAACTGGAGGATTCTGTGGAAGGCGAGGCGGGGCGAACCGCCTGAGCAACTGTCGGAGCGCTACCGTCGCTGACGGCCGCGCGCAAAGGCAGGATGCTCCCCGCTCCCGGTCAGACGAGCTTGAGGATGTGCCCCATCTTGGCCTTCTTCGTCGTCAGGTAATCGCGCGTAGTGTCCGTGGGAGGGATTTCGAGCGGGACGCGCTCGACGATCTCGAGGCCGTAGCCGTCGATCGCGACGTACTTGGACGGGTTGTTCGTGAGGAGACGGATCTTCCGTACGCCGAGGTCCCGCAGAATCTGGCAGCCGATGCCGTAGTCGCGGACGTCGGGCGCGAAACCGAGCTTCTCGTTCGCGGCCACCGTGTCGAGGCCCTGCTCCTGCAGCTCGTAGGCGCGCAGCTTGTTGACGAGACCGATGCCGCGGCCCTCCTGAAGGAGATAGAGGAGCACGCCCTTGCCCTCCCCCGCGATCAGCTCCATCGCGCGCTCGAGCTGCGCCCCGCAATCGCAGCGCTCCGAGCCGAAGACGTCGCCCGTGAGGCAGGAGGAGTGCACGCGTACGAGGACGGGCTCGTCCTCGCTCCACTCTCCCGCCACGAGCGCCACGTGCTCCTCGTGCGTGACGTCGGAGCGGTAGGCGACGACGCGGAACAGCCCGTAACGAGTCGGCAGCGTGGGGGAGGCGATGCGCTGCACGAGGCGCTCGGTGCGCATTCTGTGGCGGATGATGTCGGCCACCGAGACGATCGGGACGCCGTGCTTCTCGGAGAAGACGAGGAGGTCCGGGACGCGGGCCATCGTCCCGTCCTCGTTCATGATCTCGCAGATGACGGCGGCGGGCGCGAGGCCGGCGACGCGCGAGAGATCGACGGATGCCTCCGTCTGGCCCGCCCGCTTCAGGACGCCGCCCTTCCTCGCCCTCAGCGGGAACGTGTGGCCGGGCCGCAGCAGGTCCTGCGGCTTCGTCTTCGGGTCGATGAGCGTCTTCACCGTCACCGCTCGGTCGGCCGCCGAGATGCCGGTCGTGGTCTTGCCGCGCGCCTCGACGGACACGGTGAAGGCCGTTCCGTAGTTGGACGTGTTCTGCTCGACCATCGGGTGCAGATCCAGCTCGTCGCAGCGCTCCTCCGTCAGCGAGACGCAGACGAGCCCGCGGCCCTCGCGGGCCATGAAGTTGATCGCGGCCGGCGTGACGTGCTCGGCCGCGAGGCAGAGGTCGCCCTCGTTCTCGCGATCCTCGTCGTCGACGATGATCACGAAGCGGCCCTGCTTGTAGGCAGCCGCAGCCTCGGTGACGGAAACGAATCCCACGCTGTGCGTCCTTTCGGAATCCCAAGACGGCGCGGCGGCCGCCAAGCGTCAATTGTACCGGGAGGCGCCCGGTCCGCCAGACGGCGAGCCGCCGTCGAGGCGGAATCCTTTGAAGGGATGATTCGCGAGGACGGACCTTTTGCCGATCTCCTTGACCAGTGTTTTCAGAAATCCCTCGAACTGGTGCGCGGCCGGCAGGAATGACCGCGGAGGCCTCTCGCGGGAGAAGCCGGCGAGGAAACGCTCGAACAGGGACCAGTCCTTGAACACGAGGTGGCGCATCCCACTCCGGCGGAAGGACTCGAGCTCGGCCACGAGAGTCCGGAGCGACTTCTTGTCGGGCGCCTTCACGAGATCGTGGGTCGCCTTCACGAGCTGAGAGAGCTCGTCCCTCAGAACAAGGCTCTGATCGAGCCGGGTCCGGTACTCGGGGAAGAGCGTACGCTCGTCGAGTCCCGACGAGAAGGTCTCGGCGAGCGAGATGACGCTCTGCTGGTAGAGGTCGCGCACGAGGGCGGCCGCATCCTCGAGGCGCGTGAGGACGAGAGCCGGATCCTTCATGAGCACGACGTCGACGAGCTCGACGTCCATGACCTTCTTCACCTCCGCCTCGAATGCGGTCACGATTCGTCGCAGCCCGGCGGCCTGGGACGACCCTTCCGGGAAGCGCGGCGCGAGGCGCTTCGAGATGAACGAGGCGATGGATTCGCTCTCACCCTTGAGGAGACTGAAGACCAGAAGCGCGCGCGTGCGCGTGGCGGGCGACTCGGCGGCGGTGCGCGCCCGGTCCGCGTATCGCAGCCCCTTGAAGAGCGCGACGAAGAGCGCCGCGAGCGCCCCCCGGTGCGAAGGTTCGGGCAGGCTCTCGAGCACCCGACCGAGCGACTGCTTCGACTCCTTGTCGAGGACCGGCCGCAGGTTCTCGCGGAAGAGGACGCCGAGATTGGGGTCCTGCCGGAGCGTGCCGACCACGATCCGGCCGAGCGAGAGATACGTCTGGAGCGCGACGAACGGCGCGCGCGCGAGCTCGTCGAGGATCTTCGCGAAATCGTCGAGCTTCTCGACGACGAGCGCGAGCTCCGTCTCGGCGTTCCCGCGGCGGCGCGCGGGCACCTCGCCGCTGCCCGTCCGCGCGACCTGACTGTCGAGGTACACGAGGAACGACGCGAGGTCTTCCTTGCCTTCCCCGAGTAGCTGCGTCGTGAGCATCGCCATGTGAGCCACGCCGGCGCGCGCGGCGCCCACCTCCTCCACGTAGTTCTTGAGCGACGCGTGCGAACGCTCGAAGGCCGAGAGCGGCAGGCAGTCGATCTGGAAGAACCGCTCGAGGCCCTTCAGCCACATTTCCATCTCGAACAGGTAGTCGTACTTGACCCGGTTCGAGAAGAGGGCCGAAGTCTCGAGAACCGTGAAGCGGGGCATGAACTATTCTAAGCCCGCGCTCATTCATCTGCATGAGAGTGTCGCCCGCGCGGGAGGCGCCCGCCCCGTCTCAGAAGGGATAGCCCACCGAGAACGCGAAGGCCCCGGCGTCCTCGCCCGGCTTGCGGTCGAGCTTCAGGCCGTATTCGAGCCGGATCGGGCCGACCGGCGTCTGATAATGGAGGCCGAGTCCCGTGCCGGTCCTGAGCTCGCGGAGGTCGACGTTTCGGGGATCTGCCCAGACGTTGCCGATGTCGAAGAAGAGCGCCATCTCGAAGCCGCTCGCGACGGGAATGCGCCACTCGGCATTGCCGACGAGCTGCATGGTGCCCCCGATTCCGATTCCGTCGGCGTTCAACGTCTCGCCCGGAATCCCAAGGTTGTCGCGGGCGAAGGCTCGGTGCGAGGACGATCCGCCCGCGAACAGTCGCTCGGGGACGGGCACGATGAGATTCGGAGAGCACGTCCCGGCCGCCTGCAGCTCCGGAGGACACTCCTCGTGGTTCCAGATGATGCCGCCGCGAACCGAGAAAACGAGCCGTGTCGTCCCGTAAGGGCGATAGAGCGCGGCCTGGAGCAGAGCTTTGACGAAGTCCGCGTCCGCCGATAGGAAAGGGAAAGCGTACTTGACGTCCGCGGCGAGGAAAGTGCCCGAGCGCGGGTTCAGCGGGTCGTCGCGCCTGTCCCAGGTCACCCCGCTCTCGACCGAGCTGATACGGCTCGGCTGGTTCGCGCGCTGGTCCGCGCCGAGTCCGGGGTCGGAGCTCGGATCGACGAGCTCGTACTGGTAGCGGAGGGCCGTGCGCAGCGAGGTCGAGGGGCGAAACTCCGCCTGGAGAAAGCCTCCCGTGCGCTTCACGTCGATGTTCGACAGGAAGATGTCGCGCGTCTGGTACGCAGCCACGGAGACAGGAATGCGGCCGCCGAACAGCGACCGGTCGCGCGCGGACAGAATGATCCGCGGGTCGGTGTTCGAGATGCGCCCTTCCCCGCTCACCTCGAGGGCGCGCCCGAAGAGGTTGTTGTATGACAAGCCGAGCGAAAGGCGCGCGGAGAGCCGGGTGCCGGTCGCCTGCGGGTCGTATTCGGCGCCGACCGCGTATGTGAGGCTCCACGGACGCGCTTCGGAGACGGTGACGACCACCGCCCGCGACATCGTCTCCGGGTCGGTCGGAAACGTCGAGAGCTCGATTTTCTGGAATACGCCGAGGCGCGCGAGGTTCTGCTGCGTCTCGAGAAGCTTCGTGAGCGAGAAGGGCGAGCCTTCCTTGTTCGCGAGGCGGTCCTCCACGATGAAGGGCTGCGTGCGCCGGTTGCCACGCAGAATCGTCTTGCCGAAGGTCACGCGCGCGCCCTCGGTCACGGTGTACGTCACCTCCGCGCGCTCTCCCTCCGGCGGCACCGGATCCAGAAATCGCGCGGAAGACTCCACCTTCGCGTCCACGTAGCCCCGATCCACGTAGAGGGACTGCAAGAGAGCCCCGTCGTCGCTGACCGAGGATTCGGAGAACGGGAGGCCGGGCTTAACGGCGAGTCGCGGAAGGAGCAAGTTCTCCGGCACCGTCTTGATGCCCGCCACGGTCCGCGTCGCGACGATCGTGCGAAGCCCTTCCTCGACCTTGAACGTCACGTCGAGGGTGTCCCGCGAGACGCCCTCCGTCACGGCCGGAGGGGAGACCCTCGCGTACCGGAACCCGTTGGTGCGATAGAGCGCCTCGAGGGCGTCACGGTCTTCCGCCGCGTCTCCATCCACGTATCGTCCGGACTCGAGGAGGCCGCGCGGGCGCATCTGGAGCGCGCCGAAGACGGCCTTCGCGGGCAGACCGACGGCGCCGGTCACCTTCACGGAGGAGATCGTCCATCGCTCCCCTTTCTCGATCGTGAACGCCACGAGCTCCTCGTCCGCCGTCGTTTCGAACGTGACGTCCACCTTCGCGCGCGCGTAACCCTTTTCCTGATACGTGCGGCGGAGCCCGTCCTTCAGGAGCTGAAGCGAGTCTTCGTCCGAAGGCTCGCCCCGCGTCCAGGGTGAGTCCGGGTGCGCGCGCACGACCTTCTCGCTTTCGCCCGTGACCTTCAGGACGACTCGCGGCCCGACGAAGAGAGCGTAATGCGGCGTGACGACCGCCGAGGCGGCGTCGTACGACTCATCGTCGAGGCGCACCTCCGCGCGCGAATATCCGGCCCGCCGGTAAGCGGCCGCGAAGCGTTCGGCATCCTCCCGGGCCGCGGTGCCGCGATAGGGTTTGCCTCTCTTCGATTTCGCTTTCGCGAGCAGAGTCGCTTCGTCGAAGGGAGCGAGCGGGGCCGAAAAGCGGGGAGCTCCCGCGAGCGCGCGCGGCCCCTTCTCCATGTCGAACCGAACGTCCACGGAGGTGTCGTCGGCGCCGGCCTCGACGGCCGTCGCGATCTTCGGATCGAAGTAGCCCTGCTCGCGCAGGACGCGCCGGATCTCGGACTCGTACCGCGGCTCGAGATCGCTCTGCCATGGATTGCCCGGCCCGAGGCCGATGGCGTCGAGGATGCGGCCTGACGCGGGGGCTCCGGAGGAGAGCGCAAGGCGCTCGATCCGCGGCGCCGCGGAGAAAACGACGACCACGATGGCTCCGGCGGGCGATGGCGATGCCTCGACGGCGAGGTCGGAAAAGAGACGCGTCGCAAAGAGGTTGCGGAGGCTCGTTCGCACGGCCTCGCCCGTCAGCGTGCGGCCGGGCGCGAGCTCGGTCAGGGCCGTGAGCCGGTGCTCGTCGACCGGCGCGTCGCCGCGAAAGGACAGGGAGGCGATTCCCGTCCCGTAGAACGTCTCGGCGGACCCGCGCGCTGCGACGAGGAGCGCGGTCAGGGCCAGCAGGACGGCGCGGGAGGATCTCATCTCAGCCGCTGCCGGATGCGCAGCTCGAGCGAATAGATGCCGTTCTCGTCGAGCCGGGCCTGAATGGCAGCCGCGGGCGTGAGCTGGTAGTCGAGGGTGATGATCTGCTGCTGATTGCTCGACAGCACGAAAGAGACCGTCGCGTTGAAGTCCTTGCCGAGGCTCTTGCCGACCGTGACGCGCGGCACGTCGAACGAAGTGCCCGTGATCGTGGGGTCGATCTGGAACCGGTCCAGCCGGAAGAACTCCCTCGTCCGGCTCGTGACCGCCGAGGTCGCGAGGCTCGCGAGGAGCTCGCGCGCCGCCTTCGACACGGAATCGTCCGACGAGATCGGCGCCGCTCCGACCGGTGCTCCCGCGACGGCGCTCTGCGGGACGTCGCCGGAGGTCATCAGCGACACGATCTGCGCCTCGGAAAGCTGCGGGTCCGAGGAGAACCGGGGCACGAGGCGCGAAGGCGTGCCCGTGAGGCCGAACGAGATCTGGTACCGGCTCACGGTTCCCCGCGCCTCGAGCTCGAAGAAGGGCTCGATGCGCAGCGGGTTCGAGAAGAGGACCTTGGCCGACAGGATCTCGTAACGCTGGCCTTGCAGCGTGAGATGGCCGCCCTCTTCGGCCGTGATCTCGCCGAACAGCAGCGGATGGCCCCATGTTCCGCGCACGAAAAGCTCGCCCGAGAGCTTCAGGCGAGCCACGTTGTTGCGCATCTCGATGGAGGACGCCGGCGCAAGCAGCCGGACGTCGAGCGCGACCGCGTCGAACACCGTCGGGTTTCCGCTCGTCACCGCGGCGCGTTTCCTCGCCAAAAGAGACGCGATGTCCAGCGAGAAGTCGCGGCTATAGACGGCCCGGTCGAGGGAGAGGTCCCCCCGCGCCGTGCGAAGGATCGTGTCGCCCAGAAGCACGAGATCGCCGGAGAACGTGGCCCGGAATCCGTCGAACGGCGACGCGCGGACGTGGCCGACGTGCGCGCTCAGCCGGAAGGACGTGGGTTTGAGGCCGGACAGCGCGACGAAGCCCCCGAGATCCACCGTCCCGCCGTTGTATCGAACCGAGAGGTCTGAGGCCGTGATGCGGTCTTCCGAAAAGAGGAGCGTGCCCGTGATCGACTCGAACGCGGTGCCGCCCGGCGAGGAAAGGTCCACGCCGTCGAGCGATACCCGGCCAAGGAGCGCCGGCCTGGAGGCCGTTCCGCTCACTTTCAGGTCCACGGTCGCGCGCCCGGCCGCGTTCATTCCCTCGAGCGCCGGCGTGAGGAGCGCGGCGTCGAACGAGCCGACGGCGGCCAGGTCGAGCGCATACGGCGTGCTCAGCCCGGCGCTGCCGGAGATCGTGAGCGCCGTCGGCGACGCCGGGGGCAGATCCTCACGCGGCATCTCCGCGAGCGTCAGCCGTTCGAAAGAGACCTTTCCGTTCTCCACCTTGAGCGGCGCGGGCGCGCGGAGCTGAAGCGTCCGCCCGAAGGCCGTGACACGCGCGGCCGATACCGTGCCCTCCCCTCGCAGGGCGTTCACGTCCTTCCCGGTCGAGAGCGACGCCTCGGCGGAGAGCCGCCC
>ODAK010001549.1_pt1 | contig 24867 bp, 17 predicted proteins | sample 1539591 | NCBI WGS metagenome assembly ODAK01 (sample SAMEA3539303, study PRJEB22396) | soil metagenome | biome: tundra; feature: field; material: soil | place: USA | collected 2010-05 | depth 0.15 m | reverse complement strand
TAGGATGCTCCGTCGTACGGCTGGTACCTCCGAGAGTTGTTGGATTCTCGCTCGTGGCATGTGGTTCGCGTTCGGTTGCGGTGTTAAGGCGCTGTTCGGGTGTGGGCCCAATTCTCGCATGGACTGCCGGAGTCGGCACGATAGGCCCACGGCCCAATCACCCCGGATCGCGAAGCGCCTCTTCACATCTCCTTCAGGATATCTGCGCCCGCGCACCCAAGGCCCTCCAACCTCCATACTTTAAGGTACAATACACCTCGGGTCCGGGTTGCGCTGGCTGCCTCCGATGGTGCAATCGTGAATCAGCAGGCTTCGCTCAGGTTCGATCTGGCCGTATGCTTCGCGGAGGGGTTGATCGAATTGCGGACCCCGGATATCTGGGTCGAGCAGTTTCAGAACCCGCGCTCTATCGCCGGGCGGCACCAGTGCGCGATGCCAGAACAACGGCCGTTGGGCCGCATCCTGCGCCGCGCAGACCGCCGAGAAAACGATAAGCAGCCATGCTTTAGTTCGCGGCACGCTTGAAGTTGGCATAGAAAATCATCCGCTCTCTGCAGACCACGTCCCAGGAGGGCGCCGCCAGCAGGGTGTTTTGCGCCCCAGTCGTACCGTTGAAGTTAGAGTCGTTCAGCCACGCCGTGATCACTTGCCATTCCTTGCGCCTGGGGTCGGGCTTCACTCCGAACTCATTCGCTATGTCTTGCGATCCCGGCGTCGCCAAGTAACCGACCAGCGCATCGTCCACGAAAGCCGCACCCAGCAGCGTTGGGAAATGCGGCGACAGCTTTTTCAGCTTCTTGCCTTTGGCTTTGACAAACGCCTTGTGGGCGAGCGAGACGGCCGTCAGGAATCGTCACGCCGCTTGGCAATAAACACATCTGGCTAAAACGACGCTGCTCTCTGGAATCATGTTAAAATCAGTAAATGCCTAAGAAGAGACCTCTCAGAAAGCACACGGTAAAGGCTTCCGTGTCCAACATCGATCTGACGAAGGCTGGCACCTCTATTTTGCTAGACGTGTTCTTCGACAAGGAGAAAATTGGCAGGGTCGAACTCGGCAAAGGTTCAATCCGTTGGTACGGCAAGAACAAACAGAAGCCAACTCCGATTCCGTGGTCCAAATTCGCTGCTTGGATGGACACTGTGTAACGTGCGCCCGGTGGGGCAAGTTCACATGAAAACGTTATACTTTCTGCGGGGTCTTCCGGCTTCCGGAAAGACTACATGGGCTAAGAAGAAATTGGCCGTGATGAACAAGGACGGCAAACGCAGGGCCGTCCGTGTAAACAAGGATGAGATTCGGGTGAGGCTTGTTGCGAAAGGTTCTGCTAGTGAGGGGAAGGTCATCAAACGGGAGACGGAACTGGTCACGAAGGCAATGAAATCTGGGTTGGATGTCATTATCGACAATACCCACTTCAACCCAATTCACGAATGGCAGTATCGAGACCTTGCTGAAGAGTATGGCTATAGGTTTCAGATTGTCAGCTTCACGGATGTTTCGATTAACGAGTGCATTCGCCGGGACCAGAAACGCCGTAAGTGGGTAGGGCAAGACGTGATTGTTAGGATGGACGACTACAGAGGGTCTTTGACCCGGAGTGTAGTAGCGGACTTGAAGAAACAATGGACTGCGAAAAAGGTTGCGGCTGCGAAACGGTTGGCGGCAAAGGAAAAGCCTATCGTCAAGAAAGCCGCTGTGGGGAAGGCAGCAACGAAGAAGATGGTTGGGAAGGCGGCGACGATCAGGTAGGGCGATGGCCGGTGGACGGCGCTGCGGGGCGTTGTGCGGGTGCGGCCTTGATGGGGATGTTCTCTGGGTCTGGCGGGTGGGCTTCGAGCGAACTGGGCGGCACTGTGCGCTTGTGGCGGCGTATTCTGGCGAGTTGGCCGTCGTGATCGGAGCCGCCACTTGAAAGGTCGGACACGGGAAAGGAATTCCTAGAGATCGTAGTCTTCCGAGGCTGTGTCTTCGACAATAATGAGTTTGATTTGCCAAAATGGACCGCCCCCCTCCCAGCCTTCGCCAATTCTCAGTCACAGCCTCCGGCAACTTTCTCCGCCCCTGTTTCCAACCACTTGCGCAAATTGCCACCGGCCTCCCCAAAACCCGCCTCGTAGCATGGAAGCGAAAGGACGGGCCAATCACGCCGCCCGCCCGTCTTCACCAACAGACTGTTGCAAATTAGTTAGCGACCAATACTATTTGCGCCTCCCCACAAACAAAGGGCTTCCGGACGGGCGCCCGTGAGTCGCACCGGTCAAATTGTCCGGTGGGGTGCTGTGAGGTTGCCTGTATCCGTACCAGAATCTGGTACGGATACCGGCGCAGCATCCTCCCCACAACTGCGACCTTTCGCGTACGACCCCTACGATCTTTCGGGTGCGGAGGGATGGAGGGTCATGGAGGGTTGTGCGAGAAATTCCGTGGCGCCACGCTGTTGTTCGACAAGTATGCGGCGGCAAGCTTGATTACCGGCGAACCCTTCTGGACTGTAGCAAGCGACGAAATGTCGGTGAACTTCACCCTGTCGGCCTTTTTGCGACAGGGTGATGACAACGAAATCGTACCCTACAACACGGCAATCTCGGCGATCATGCTCGTGGCTATCACCCATGACGCAAGTTATATCTATGGCGCCCTGCATCCGAAGGCTGACCATTCTTTCGACAGCCGACCCCTTTTGGGAGGTTCCGTTCATACAATGCAAGGACTGGCCCATTGGAAAAACGCGGATCAGACTGGCCTGGACGCTCGGAACTAGCCCCGATCCGCTTAAAGTACCACACGCTTCAGTTCGCATTGATGGCTAGTGAATACCTATCACTGTTCACCCTGTCCGCCCCGCCGGCCCGCGGTGGCGGCGCTCACCGATGGGCGCTGTTCGGGCGCGTTCACGCCGGACGCGACGGTCGCCGCACGGCACGCGGATGCGCGGGACGTGTTCGTATGGTGCCTGCGATGTACCTGCTCCTCTCGGCGCCTCGGACGCCATGCGCGCCTCGCCGCCGCTCCTCGGCCGCATCGCGTCCGGCGGCTCAGGCGCGGCGATGCGGGATCGCACGCTTCGCCGGCTGATGATAGTGGCAGGCCGCGGAGATTGGCGCGGTTGGGTAGGGCGGCCAAGGCAGCCGCCGCGCGGTGGATGGCAGCGCGCAGCGGCCCGCGTTGTTCTTCGCTGCCAGCCCTACTGACCGTTCGCGTAATAGCGATTGAGATGTGCCCGCGTCTCGCGCCGGTTTTGCCGCCGCCGCGCACGCGCCCACCACGGTGTTCGGGGAATCGCCCTCAGGACACGCAGAATAAACCGCACCGCTATAGTCTGCTCCAGCGGAACTCGGGTGTCAATCACCCCACCACGCGTATACGTGGTAGGCCCACGCCCTGCCGGCGTCGGCCTGCAACCGCGCTACCAGATGCGCACCTCGCGCGCGGCTCGCTGCCTATCCTCCGCCGCATCGTGTCCGGCGGCGGCTGGCGCTGCGATCAGGGCCGCGCAATGGGCTGAGGCAATAGTCCCGAAACAGTCCCGATTCAGTCCGGTTTTTGCGTCATCTGTAGACTGCGGAGGTATTCTTCCGCCCGTCGCCGGGCCTTCTTGCCTCCGCGCCCCGCCTTCACCTCGAAATACGTGCTGCGCCCGATCCCGATCCTGGCACCTTGTTCCTGGTGGGAGATCATCGCGGAATCACAGGCCGCATCCAGACGCGCGCCCAGATTCGGCGCCACCCCTGCCTTGGAAATTACTGGCAACCTGACCACCCATTCTTCCGTTTCGTCGTGGAATAGTCGGTTCAGATCGGAATGAGCGATTTCCTTCGCCGGAATCCGCAATTCACGGCTTGATGGCGAATACGGTACCGTTTCCGGCGATCCCACCGGCGGAGGTCGTGCCGTAAAGCACGCCGCTGGGGCTGAGCGTGAGACCCGCCGCAGGTATGGAGCCGTCGCCATTCTGACTCGTGAAGCTATGATGAAAAACGCTTGCCCAGCGTCGTGAGAGCACCTCAAATCCTTGATTTTGGGAAACTTGTGCGTCTAGCGACGACCGACCGAATCAGGCCCGCGGCTGCACAATCAAAACAGACGGCACGTGGGCAAGAGAGCTCGGCTTTGGTAGTTTTCTAAGTGTCGGGCGCCGATCCCGCGGCAACGGTGGTGCCCTCTGTACCAGAACGCGGCCATCGTCCTTTCCTCCGCTGGTCCTCCGCTGCTCCAGCGGTGGCTCGCGCAAATTGCTCCGCGGAATATGCGATGAGGGCGATCGCGCCCCGTTTAGACGCCCCGGCCGCTGACCTGCACCTCGCACAGCTTTCGCGGATCGTCGCTCGAGATCTGAATCGTCGCGTTCGTATCCCCGGCCGAACTCGGCTGGTAGAAGATCGTCACGTCCGCCTCGCCTCCTCGAATGACCGTGACTGGCCGCGCCGGACCCACGCTGAAATCCGAACTCCCGTCAACCTGAACCGACGTGATGTGCAGATCGGACATCCCCGCATTCATCATCTGCAGTTGAATCTTGCGCTGCGTCCCCAAGCGTGTATCGCCGAAGCCCGTCTCGCGGCTCGGGTTGGTCGCCAGACGCGCCGGACCATCCGGGCACCCCGTGCCCGAAACCACCAGCGCGTACGGAGAGTGCGGATCGTTGCTGGCGATCTGGAACACCGCCTGCAGGTCGCCCACGCTGGACGGCGTGAACACCACCGGAACCGTCAGAGTCGCGCCCGGCGCCACCGTGGCGGGCAGCGTTACAGCGCCGATCGCAAAATCGGCCGATCCGAACGTTCTGGTGATTGCCGAAATGGTGAGCGCCGCATCGCCCGAGTTGTAAATATAAAGCGGCTGCTTGTTGCCGGTCCCCTGCCGCGCGAAACCGAAGCCCAGGCTCGACTCCACGCTCATGGCCGGACCGTGTGGCCGCGTGGCTTCGAAGCAGCCGCGCCCGTAGGTTCCCACGCGCAGCACCGGCGGTTTCACGGTATTATCGATCGCCAGCGACATGCACGAGACATTGGGAAGTCCCGCGCCGTAAATCTTCCAGGTCGCCTTGACGTTCGGCCCCGTCACGCTCGCGTCGCTGCAACGCATCACGCCCGAGTCGCCCGCGACAATGATCGCCGACGGAGTCGCGCTTTGATCGAAGACGACCGAGTGCAGTGGAAGATCCGGGAGATTGCCCACTGGGCCGGCGCCATCCGTGCCGCTGACATCGTCCCAGGTAACGCCGCCGTCCGCGGTCAGGTACACGTGGTGGGTGCGGTATGTCGCGTCGATGGTCGACTGGCCCGCGTAGGTAACCGCGACGCGCGCCGCGTTCGCGGGATCCACCGCGATGGCGGTCACGGGGGGAACGGTGGCGCCGGAAAGCGGGGTTGAGTTGAAGCCTCGAGGCTGGTTCCAGTTCGTGCCGCCATCCCCGGAGAAATACACTCTGCCGTCCCGGCATCCCATCCAGACGTGATCGGAGTTCGCCGTGGTCGTGGCGAGCGCCGTAATATTGTCACTGGCCGGAGTATTGAGCTGGGTGAAATTCTCTCCCGCATCCTGGCTCTTATAGAGCACCTGATTCAGGCCCACGTACACGACCCGCTCGCCAGTATTCTTTCCGTTCTGTTCCAACGCGATCGAACGCGCTGGGGTCCCGTCGAAGGAGTACGGTAGTCCGTTCCCGATTGGCGCAGAGTCAGGCTGGCCGCCGCCGCTGTTCCGAAACGTCTGGCCCTCGTCAATGGACTTGATGAACATGCTGTTGTCGAATCCGTAAACAACCTTTGGATCGATGGGATCCACGGCAACTTGATAACCGTCTCCATCGATGCCTTGGTGCCAGATGGTCGTACCGGCATCGGAGGCCCGATGCGCGCTCGTCCCGGTGTCCTGACAGCCGCCATAGGTGTACGCATTGCCCGCGCCTTGCCCGATCCCGATGCCGAAGAACAGATTCGCGGAGATTGCCCCGTTGATCGAGGTCCAGTTGAAGCCTCCGTCCGTGCTCTTCGTTATCCCGCCGTCCGTGCCCACATACACGGGCGTCGGCGCGCCCGTGCGATGACCGGGCGGGCTCGGCACCAGCGCATGGTGATCCCAGTGAAGATGTTTCCAGGTGCACGCCGGATACTCGAACTGCTGCCCGCCGTCGGTCGATCGCCATAACTCCTGGAAGCCTGCATACACAAGCTGGTCGTTCTGCGGGTCGATCGCCAGCGTCAGGTCGTAGTCGGTCTGTCCAAACCCATCGCCTGAGGCTGCATCGACATAGGAGCACAACCTCCAGTTGGCCCCATCGTCCGCGGTTTCGAACAGGCCGCGATAAATCGGCCCCTGTCCGTCCACGGTATACTGCACGCTCACCAAAAACCTCCACGGCGACATTTCCGATTGCGCGATCTCCAGATTTCCGAAGGGCTGCGGCGGAGCCCCGAAATTCAGGAACAGATTCTTGAACGTGACTCCGCCGTCCGTCGATTTGAAGACGCCGCCGCTTTGCACTCCCGCATAAAACGTGTTCGCCGGATCGCGCACATCGGCCAGGAGGCAGGTGATGAACCCCTCTAAAACCGGCCGGCGGTCGTTGAAGTCGGGCTTGTTCGAGCCGAAGTTCTGGCCTCCGTCGGCGGAGCGAAACAGGCCAGCGCCGGCCGCTACCAGCAAAATGCCGGGAGCCGGAGCCACAATTCGATTGATCATCTGCCCGGCGAAGACGGTGTCGAGCATTCCGCCATCCACGATTGCCCAGCTCTGCCCGCCGTCGGTCGAGCGGAACACCCCGACGCCTTTGTTGAACGCCCGGCCGCCATCGTACGGGTTTCCGCTGCCTGCGTACACAATCTTCGGGTTGGCGGGATCCACCGCCACAGCGCCCATCGAAAGCGAAGGCATCGAATCCATGGTAGGAATCCAGTTCGAGCCGCCATCAGTGGTTTTCCAGATCCCGCCATCGTTCGTGGCGATGTACAGGTTGGTGTCGGCCGTGCCGCTGGGATCGATGGCGATATCGGTCACTTCGCCGGAATCGGGACCTTCTCCCTGATACACGCTGTCGGGAGTCGTGGAGCCGTCGGGATTGGTCCACTTGACTTGGGAATCGATATACAAGGGCGCAGGTCCGATCGACTTCCACAGGATGCTGGCGTCGACATCCAACTCGTTGTAATCGAGGAGGCCCTGCCTCCAGAGGTCGGGCCGCGGCTGTCCGGCGGAGTCGCTGCGGTTCTTGAGGAAAGCTGTGCGAAGCTTTCCGTGTCCTTCCTCATCGTGTCTGGGCATATATCAATTTAAGCGCAATTCCGGGTGTTCGGAGGACAGCAATCTTGCAGACTTGCGGCCATCCCACTTTGACTTTTCGCACGGACACTTTCTCCTGGGGCACGAAGTTCCCTCCACCTGAGGTGCGCAAATATACCGTCCGATTGCTTTTCAGCGACTTGCAATGGCCACGCCGTATGCGATCCTAAGCCGCGGCTGCGCCTTCGACGACCGCTGGAGCAGCGGAGGACCAGCGGAGTGGTTAACAGCGTGGATGGGGTACGGTGAACAGCCGGCACCACAGACTGCTGGGCAAGGGAGGGATTTGTGCCGGTTCCACCAGCCCCGACGCAAGCCGGCATTCGCGGGGATGCCGGGTTCGGCTACCAACCGGTGTTGCACGAGTTGGAGGATCGCCGGGCGCACTATGCCGTGGTCGCTCGCCTTACGGTGCCTCTCAAGCGCCGCTTCGCCGGCTTGCACTACGAGCGTGCCAACGCGCGCTGGCAACTGGCCGAGACAGAATATCGCGCGCTGGGCTGGCCGCATCCGAGCGCTAGAAGTAGAACTTCAGCGCAAACTGAATCTCGCGCTGATCGTTCTGGCCATCACGAGTGGACGTGATCCTGCCGAAAGTCGAGGGCGAGGTGTAGTCGAGCGAGCCGGGCGCGGCCGTGACTCCATTACCGCTGAAGCCGGGCGGGGAAAAGTTAGGATGGTTCGTCAGGTTAAAAATTTCTGCGCGGAACTCCAGGTGTGTGCGCTCGGTCGTGCGGAAGTTCTTGAAAAACGAGCCGTCCATGCGATGATAACCGGGACCAAGGAATTGCGACGGGGCGCCGCCCACTGGAGCATAGTTGGACTGCCCGATGGTAGTTGCCACCGGTGGGCTCGCGAAGGCCGCGGGATTGATCCATTGATTCACATTGTGCGGACCCGCGGTGATGCTCTCGCCGGGAACCAGCAGGGCATTGCAGCCATAGTCGGACGTAGTGCTGATCACGCAGGACACGGTATACGGCTGGCCATCCTGCAGGGTCAGAATCCAGTTGGTGCTCCATCCGCCGAGCACGGCCTCAACGGCTCCTTTAGCGCCGTTGAGGAACTGCCTGCCCTGGCCGAAGGGCAGATCGTAGTTTCCACTCACATGTACCACTTTCGGGATGTCGAAATCACAGAGTCCGTAGTCGCCCTGTACCCCGAAACCGGGTAGTAAAGCCGCGTTCCGCCCACTGATCGCCGTGCTGTTGAGCACGTCGACTGCATCGGTTCGGCATTTAGACCAAGTGAAATTCGCGAGCACGCTGAGGCCGGCGCTGAACCGGCGTTCGTAATTGGCCTGCAGCGAGTTGTAATAACTGTCTCCGGCATAGCTGGAATACGTAATGCCGTTTTGGAAATCCGGATATGGCGAGTAATTGTATACGTTGAGTCCGGGAGGGAGGATTTCATGCGGTTCATTCGGATTTATGTAGATTCCGAGGTGGCGCACGGTGTTCCCCACGTAGCCCATCTGCACGGTCTGGTTGGGGGTGATCTGGTACTGGAGGGTAAAGTTGTAGCCTTGAGTGTAAGGCGTCTTAGTGTGATAGTCCTCGCCCGTAAATGAGACGCCGGCGGGCTCCACGGAGGCCGGTGTCAAGGGGATACCGGTCAATCCAGTCTCCAGCGTTGCAATGCTGCCGTTCGGAAATATGATGGGCGCATTGGGCACCAGATTCGGATACCCCAGTCCGAACTGGAACGGAAAGTCGACATAAGTTTCGACTACGGAGTTCTCAAAACCGCCATAGAAGATGCCGTATCCGCCCCGCACCACCAGTTTCGGCAAGATTCGGTACGCGAAGCCGACGCGGGGCGAAAAATTGGTCAGTTGCGAGTGCCCCAAACCCGGCAGACTGGAGCAGACGATGTCTATATTATCCTTCGCGGCGGCAGCCAGGAAATCCGGCGAAAGCGGCGTGCTGCACCGTTTTTGGGTCAGCAGAAATTGCGACGGAGCGCTGGTCCCGGAGGGGAGAAAATTGGATTGCGCGCCGTAACGTTCGACGATCTGCCCGAAGTATTCCCAACGCAAACCCAGGTTCAGCGTGAACTTGGGAGTGATTTTGAAGTCATCCTGGAAATAGGCGCCGTAGTAGTTGCGCCCCATGTCGGTGTTAGCAATGTTGGAGGCCGAAACGTTGTCGGCCCCACCCACATAGTCGGACGCGCCCGCAACCGTGCCCTGAATGGGGGTCAGCAGCATCTGGGCCAGTCCCGTGTTGCCGCCACTCGTGGTGGGCACTTCGGTATAGACGCCGCCATAATCCCATGCCCCGCGGCCCTGGGGTGGTTGCAGGATCGAAAACCTGAGATGCTGAAGCTCGAATCCGACTTTTATCGACTGCCTTCCAAGGTTCTTAGTCAGATTGTCCGTGAATTGCAGAGTGTTGCTGAATTCGACGGAAGGCAGATAATTGTTGCTACCAATACCCGTGAGGCCCTCAAGGGAAATACGGCCGAGTCCGCCGTTGTTAGGGACCTGGGGAACGCCTTGGATGCCGAACTCTTGGGGAATACCGAGCTGGTTGGCGTCGGGCGCTTCCCGCGTTGTGGCGATACGGTTGAAGCCCAGGCGGGCTTCATTGACCAGGCTTGGCGAGAAACTGTGAGTTTCACTCAATACATCGTTGTGCGAAAGCGCGGTCTGGTTGCCTTGCGCGAAAGCGCCCCCGTCCGCAATTCCGGGGAATGGGCCCGGAAGGAATTCAGGGTTATCGACATAGCTCGCGCGGGCAAATAGGCTGTCCTTCTCGCTGAAATTCTGGTCCACTCGAATGTCGAACTGATTGGCAGTGTCGCTCAAAACACGGTCAGCCGCATAGTTATTGAAGAGCCCGGAGTTCGTTGGAAGAGGATAAAGGTTGAGCAGCTTGATCGCATTCGGATCGAGCCTGCCGGCGGGAAGGATGTTTCCCGGGAAAGGCTCACGAACGAATCCGATTTGGCTGCCCGTAGAAACGCCACTCGGGCATGGCGCCACGATGCCAGTAACCGGGTCCGCTACGCCGCATGTGACGGCACGCGTGGTGGAAGGATCAAAAACCTGGCCAAGGGCAGTCGTGCGTCCGAGCAAGTCGGTACGCGTGCCGCCTTGCGTGAGCAGCTCGGAGAGATTGGTGTAGCCGCTGTCTCGCTCAAGCATTGTTGGGACCGTGTCGATAAAAGGTACCGCCTGGCGAATGCGCGTGCCTTCGTAGTCCCCGAAGAAAAAAGTCTTGTTCTTGCGGATGGGTCCGCCGATCGTGAAGCCGAACTGATTTTGGCGGTACTCTCCCTTGGGAACGCCGCCCGAGTTCTCGAAGAAGTTTGCGGCATCCAAGGCGTCGTTGCGCAGGAACTCCCAGACGTTGCCATGGAATTCGTTGGTCCCGGATTTAATGGTCGCATTCAAGATGGCGCCAGCGGATCGGCCGGCCTCCGCACTGTAGTTGTCCGTTTGCATCTTGAATTCCGCAATGGCGTCAACAGGCGGCTTCACCACGTAGGCCGCACCATTGAGGAAATCGACGAGGTTGGCGTTATCGTCGATTCCGTCGAGCAAATAGTTGTTCTGCGCCGGCCGCAATCCGTTGGCCGCAAAACTGCCGCTTGCGCCAAGGCCGCGCGTATCCTGCTGGTCAAAGGTTACGCCGGCCGCCAATTGCGCCAGAAAAGTGAAATTCCGCCCGTTTAACGGCAGGTCGTTTATAGCGCGTGCCCCGATCACCTGTCCCACCGCAGCGTCTTCGCTTTGCAGCAGCGGCGCTTCGCCAGTGACCGAGACGGTTTGCGTCATCTCGCCAGGGGTGAGCACAACGTCCACTGCCACGCGCTGCTGCACGTTGACGGTCACGTGAGGATGGTCCACCCGTTGAAAGCCCTGGAATTCTGCCACCAGGGAGTAGGTACCAATTCTGACCGGAGCGAAAATGTATTCGCCCGTGGAACTGCTGGTCGTCGACTGGCTGATTCCCGTATCTTCGTTGGTGAGCGTCACTTTGACGCCCGGAATCACCGCGTTCGAGGTGTCCCTGACGGTGCCAAGAATTGCACCGGCATCCACCTGGGCGAACGAAACGGCCAGTCCGAAAAGGCTTCCCAACAGCACCAAAACGGCTCGGGTAAGCAACGCAGAAATACGAAGCGTTCCGGTGGTTCTCCGACTGAGCCGGGTAGCGCAAGATGTCTTCATGAACAACCTCCAGGCCAGTAAATTGTTGCAAGCCGGGCTTCCAGAATTTCCGTTTTGCCCTCCCGGCCGACATCGCGATTATACATCCAACCGCCTCAGTGGGAGGATTTTTTGCAAACATTTTCATTACATTTTCATGTCGACCGACTCCGGCAGCCCAGGAAGAGGTCAGCTCTGCCTCCTCCAAAATACGGGCGGGCAGAAGGCCACGTCGTTGGCGTAGGTGGCGGCGCAAGTGGGGCAGGCCTTCACTCTTGGAAGAGCTTAACGCAATGAGGAGGACGCGGCAATGGGGCTTTGGGGGCCTGGCCGCCGTCTGAGACGCCCTCCAGAGACGTTTTCCGAGGTGCGCAGTTCCTGACGAGGCAAATAATCGTTACGGAAAGCTGTTAACCCGGTTAACAGGCCCCCGAAAAGCGCGGAAAATGGCCACAATAGAGGCTTTTTGCGCATGGCGAGACCCGAGCAACGGCGGCCGGGCTGTTGCCTTTGGGGCGCAAACGTGGAGCCGGACGGCTCTGGTTCTCCGTTTGTCTCTTCCGCACAGGCACTTGGTTAACAGCGTGGATTGTGCGTGCTGGAGCGCGGCACGCACGCGAAGATCCACACCACCGAGTGGACCCCGCAGTTGCTATACGGTTGTCCCGCCTCCTTCAGTGCGTGGAAATCAGGAATTTTTCCTTTTGGCACTGGAGGCACAACCCGAATTTCTTCACCAGTCCGGCTTCGAGAGCTGATTCGCGGGGCTGACCGCGGATACGATGTTCACGCGCGCAGGTGCGCTGGTCGGGACTCCGGAGTACATGAGCCCGGAGCAGGCCAATTCGTCGGGTGAGGATATCGACACGCGCACCGATGTCTACTCGCTCGGTGTCATTCTCTACGAATTGCTGGTGTTAGCGATCACCAGAAAACCCAGGGCCGGACGCCCATCGGGCGCGCAATCAACATCTCCCTCCACGCGCCAAACGGACCGGTGGCCGCGGACTTGATCCGGCAAATCGGCGCCCTGCGAATTCCGTTCGAAGGCCACGCCCAGATCGACAGCCGCAACTACCTGATCGCCGGGGACGGCAACCAGACCAGCGCTGTCGAGGCCTGGGCGGCAACTCCGGCCGAGATGGCGCTACCGCCGCTGCGGTGCGACGGGTCCGTGGACTTGGCTCGGCTGCGGCATTGGGAATGGCATACGGGATTCTTAGAGCAGGTCCGGTCGAAAATGGGCGATTAATGGCTGCAATGGGTCAGCGGTTCCAGTACCCAAGCAGTACTGAGGGTGCTTGTGGCGGTGCCTATCTGGCTCTATGATTCATACTGCGGCCCCAGAATGACGCACCTTTGCGCGGTTTGTCTCGGAGGGGGGGCCGCACACAGGTGGGTCCCTGGGTCGCCCTCTCTGCGGTTGCGGCAACTTGGCAACGGCCTTGTAACGTTGCGTGTGGTTCAAATCACTCTTCTAATGATGGCGCGGAGCGGATATGACCGAAGAGGCTTTCCTGCGGTACAGAATGGCGGTGGTCGAACGGATGCCGAACTCGCCGTATAAGACAGCCCTGATTGTAGCGATTCAAAGCAGGATGGAAGCGCTGAGGGTGCAATTCCGACCAAATGGGACGGGGGGGAAGTTGGGGAGCCTTACGTTCCGGGCGCAGGGCGCGTGAACGGAGTGCCACATTTGCTCTTCAGGGTGGGCCCTTGATTTCCAGCCTGTCAGCGAGTACTGGCAAAAACCATGATCGCCGTGAACACTGGAGCATCGGTGAACGGCAGACTGTTGGCGCAGACCGCGGTCACTCTTCAGATGAATGCGGTTACCCAGCCCGCCCAGTAAGGATGCATGCTTCTCATGTGGATTTACGGCCCACCCAAACAGGTAATATCAAAGGGTTGCAGATTTCGGTCTGTAACCTTCTATATTGGAAAGAGGGAAAGAAAGTGACCATATTCGAAAGCTCATACAAACCGCCGATGTTCATGGCGTTACTATTCGCCGCTTTGCTTGCAGGTGGCGGAATCGGAAGGGTCTTTGCTGCCGTTGACCCCGGTGTTACCGTTGCTCCCGGCACTCTTGCCGGCGCAGCTTTAGAACCCACAGTGATTTCGTCAAGCCCAAGTAACTTGGCCACGACCGTACCGACCAGCACAAATACCAGTGATAACGTTGTAACTGGCACAGCAGCGACCGCAACCTTCAGCCAGCCGATGGATTCGGCAACGGTGAACTCGTCCTCGGCGGGAAATGTACTCACGTTCACGGTCAAGGAGACAACCGGAAACAACGTACCCGGTACCGTCGTCATGAATGCCGTAAACACCGTGGCAACATTTACGCCAACCTCGTCCGCTCTCAACCCGAATACCAGCTATACCGCTACGGTTACGACGGCGGCGAAGAACGCAGGTGGAGTTGCAATGGCCAATCCCATTGCATGGAGTTTTACGACCAACGCCGTCGCGTTTACGGGACAGACGCCAGTGCCCCTTGGAGAAGCAGGTATTTTCGCGATTTTGACCAAATCGGGAATCACAGACGTTTTTCCATCTGCTATCAATGGGGATATTGGAGCTAGCCCAATCACCGGGGCTGCTATCCATCTGACGTGCGCAGAAATGATGACAGGGAGAATTTACTCCGATAATGCGGCGGGTCCTCTTCCATGCAGAGTGACTGCGCCCGCCTTACTCACAAAGGCTGTAGGCGACATGGAAATAGCGTACACCGATGCCGCCGGACGAATGTTGCCCGATTTTATCGACTTGGGAGGCGGACTGATTGGCGGGTTAACCCTCGTTCCCGGCCTCTACAAATGGAATACCCGTGTTTTAATATCAACGGATGTCACGCTCTCAGGTGGCCCAAACGATGTCTGGATATTCCAAGTAGCGGGAACTCTTACTCAGGCCAACGCTACGAGGGTGACCCTTAAAGGAGGCGCACTGCCCAAGAACATCTTCTGGCAGATTTCCGGTGCCGTGGCCATTGGAACGACTGCGCACTTTGAGGGAGTAATGCTGGCTAAAACAAGGATCGCCATGAAGACGAGCGCATCGGCAAACGGCAGACTGTTAGCACAGACTGCGGTCACTCTTCAAGAGAATTCAGTTACACAGCCCGCCCGGTAAGGGGACGCATGCTTCTCATGTGGATTTGCCGCCCACCCACACAGGTAATATCAAGGGGTTACAGATTCCGGTCTGTAACCCGTTTTTGGGGGCTCCGACAGCCGATGGCTCAAATACCACCGGACGCACAGAACCACGATGATCCGGGGAGGCGCCGAGGCCAGTTCCTCAACCGGCGGCCCGATAGCGTCGCAGCAACGAATACGCTACCGGTCTGATTCTTACCCTCGCGTGAATGAGCAAGTTGTCGCGGAGTTCCTGCATCCAAACTCGAAGTAAAGGACAGGCAAGCATCCAACGCGCTTGATTCAAACCAGAATCGTTTCTCTTCACCTCTCCATCCACTGTGAAATGACTATGAAAGTTTGCTCCGTCCCCTATCCTACCGCCAATTCGGTTTGGGCTTCCATCCCCGAGCTAGGCGCTGGGCTTCTGCAATCTGCTGGGGAGTCATCTTGGCCTCCCCGCACGGCTCGACCACCGCTGCTCCAGCGGCCCTACTAGGTGATCGCGCCCGTGTTGAGGCGCGGTAGGTCGCGCTGGTCCTGGCTGCGGACTGACAGCATCGCCGCGGCACACCCCAGCCGACAGAAGCAGGCCCGGTGCTGCACAATCAAAACAGACGGCCCTTGGGTACTGCTGACGCCGGCCAGTTGGCCGGCGAGGATTTCGATGACGAGCGCCGCTGCTGGGCCGAAGCCGTCCGTGCACCCACTTCGGGAGCGGAAACTGTATAGCGTCGTCAGCGTGCCACTCGGGGTGATTTTGAAGACCGTCCCACCGGAGTTGCTGTTCCCGCCAACAAGCGTTGTCCCGTAGAAGTCCCCGTTAGTGGCCTGGACGAGGCCGTTGGGGAGTCCGCCGTCAGGCCACGCGCTTTGGGAGCAGAATCGGTGTAGCGTCGTCAGATTGCCGCCCGGGGTGATTTTGAAGACCGTGCCATAGCTGCCGTATGCCCCGCCGCCATCCGTTGTCCCGTAGAAGTCCCCGTTGGTGGCCTGGATTAGCCCCGCCTGGGCGGGGTTTGCGCTACCTGCTTTGGGAGCAGAAGCTGTATAGCGTCGTCAAACCGATACGCAATCGACGGCCAGCTATGAAGTGGCGCGGACCGTAGCGGGGACCGCACGGCTGTCGGTGAGCGAGCAGACGCTTCGCCAGCGCCTACGGGAGCAGGGCCTACTAGCCAGCATCGACGCTGGGCGGCAGATGCTACAGGTGCGCCGGACCTTGGGCACAGGACGCCGACAATGGTGTAGTTCTTGTGCACAAGCTGGAGCCTGCGCCCGACGACGGAACGGTCCGAGTTGAAATGCCGTTGCCAAAACAGGTAACTGAGGACGACAACCGGCTCAGGGTCGCGTCCCTCTGGATCGTCCGACGGGATCAAAGTGCGGCCCAGAAGGGCCGGTACCCCGAAATGAGTGCCCGCGTTACCGGTGAGTTGAACGGACGGCACATCCTGGGGCAGGTCTTCGTCCGTGGTCGTCAGATTCCAGGTCCCCCAGCTCGCGGCCACGCTCTCGATACACTTGGCTTGCCGCAGCAATTTAAGTTGCGGCCCAGTGACCCCAATCCACCAGTCGTCGCCGCTTTCGTTTACCACCGTGAGGTGGATCATGCGGTCGGCGCCCTTGTAGGGAAAGGGGTTTGCCAACAGGCCGTAGATTACGCTGAACACGGCGGTCGTGGCGCCGATGCCCAGCGCGAGCGAAATGATGGCAGTGAGAGCGAGGCCGGGCTTCTTGCGGACCTCGCGGAAGAAGAACCGAAGATCTTGCAGCACCTTCATTTAGACGCCGGGGCGGCGCGACGGTTATTAGATTAGGGGCTTATATGTTCGAGAATAATGCGAGCTTCCACAGGAAAGGGACAAGTGACCGCCTGCCGGGATAACCAGAAATGGCCACCCTTCGCGCCCATTTGGCCCACGTCGCGCCGGGACGCCGCCGGACGGGCCCGTCGTACCAGTCCGGCGTTCCGGCGCAACGGGCCGCGCCCTTCAGCGCCGACGGCGGATTCTCTCCCAAATTCTCCGTTTTGGTTATGAAGAGGGTTGCGTTTGGGGAGCCAAATTCCAAATACGTCAATTCCGACGGCCCGGCGGTTAACGGCTTTGCCTGCGCGAGAGGACGATGCAGGTCGGCGCAGAACCCCAATTCCTCCATGGTGTTAGCGCGGTTCCGGACGGCACGGCAATTCTCTGTTCAGGAAACCGTCTGTCTGGGCATCGGGTGCAACCGTCAGGGTTGCGACCGCAGCCCGCGTTTTCTGGCGTCGAACTCTCACATTCTCCGGTTAGCACAACCCAGTGGTTAACAGCAAGCACGGTTTCGATGTCATATAGACAGGGAAGCGAACACGGTTCAAAGCAGCAGTACGTCGAGCCGGTGTGCGTGGACCATGTTCTCGCAGGGGGACCACTCAAAGACCGTGAAGCGCCCGTCTTGCGATGCCACGAGCGCAACGGCATCGCGCTGATCCTGGATGAATTGGGCTGCCGATAGGTGCCGCGTACCACCGAGTTGCTCCGCGTGCACGAGGACTGGTTTATCGTTTTCTACCGGCTCCGTCAACGTGACTTGCTCGATCTGCGGCCAGCCCTTCCGGCGGGCGATCTTCGCCCCAAACCCGAGGAGTTCATATCGGTTCGTGAGCACCACCGCGCCATCGACAGCAGTCAACCCAGCCACGGCAGCTATCGTCGAGCCAAGCCTCTCCGCCTGATCCGGGGTCTGCCGGCTCAGATCAGCGAGTTCGCAGAACAAGGGCGAGACGGCATATGGGATGGGCTGCATGATGGATTCCCGCCATGATTCGGTGCCTGCCGGAACCACCAGCAGAGATCCCCCCCGTCCGTGTGCGCGCATGGAGACCGCCAGTTGCACCATTGTGTTCACAGACTGAACCCACGCGGCCGGCGAGTCGAAACCGAGGAGTGATGTCAGCAGCGCCGGGCACTCAGGCCGACTGGAGGCGCGTTCATCCACCACTTTGATTTGATCGCCCTCAAGCACCGCAACGTTGACGAACTTGCGTGCTTCCTCGCCACTGTGATGCTTGACCACCAGCAGGCCCGGCGCCGTCACTTCGAGCACAAAGCACAGAACCGGAATAGTGCGGGTTGTTCCCCAGACGCACAACCCGTCCTGGTCGCGCCAAACACCTAGATGAACCCCAGGGCGTTCAACGGCGGGTGCCACCCGCGTAAGCGCGCCCGGACTGAGCGGCAGAGCACGTTCGAGGACGAGCGGATGACCAGCCTCCTCGCGCGCGAGGAACGAAAGTGAGATTCTCGGTGAATAGCCCTCTTCGCGCCGTAGGCTTGCCCAGAAGGCGGCATCAATGATGGCTTCGATGGTTTCCGCGTCAGGCAGAGGAGCCAAGTGCTCTTGACCGCGACGGATTGCGGCTTCCCGATGGCGCGCGAAGTAGGCGTGCAGTTTCGGCGAGATGGTTCGGGCGGCGGCGTAGGTCTCGCGTTTCATCGAGAGATTGGGGACTGTGCAAGCGTACAAGCGCGGCGAACTCGCAACCGGACGCCCCGTCAAGAACGCGCAAGCCGGTCAGATTACGGCGCGAATGGGGGGCGCATCGCGCAACGACCCATTATAGACGCAGACGGGTGCGTTGATGCTTCGGGGAGACATACTGGTTGGCCGTCGTGGATGCACCGCTGCAAAGGCGCGTCACCCATGCGGGCGGGCTTGCGCCCGGCAGCACAGTGGAGGTGTTACTCCCAACGGAGGGCGCGCATAGGGTCAACACGCGTGGCGCGCAACGCAGGGACGTAACCAGCCACGAGGGCGACGAAGGCAATGCCCAGCGTGGCTGCGGCAATGGTCAGCGTGTCGTTGGGCTCGATTCCGTATAGTTGCGATCTCACGATGCGTGTCAAGCCCCAGGCGGCCGGCAGGCCAATGGCGATTCCGATTCCAGTCAGAATGAACACATCCCTCATTACCAGCATGATAACGTCGCGGGCGACCGCCCCCAGCGCTATCCGGACGCCGATTTCGCGCGTTCGCTGTGCCACGATGTAGGCCATCACCCCGTAGAGGCCGATCGCGGCCAGCAGAGTCGCCAGCATGCCGAATCCGGAGGATAATGTGGCCACCAGCCGTTCGGTGATCAGCGATTCTTCCATCTGGGTCTCGATAGTCTTCATTTGGAATATAGGAAGGTTAGGATCGAGGCTATTCACCACTCGGCGGATGCTCGAAAAGGCTTGCTCGGGGATGCGAGTGGTCCGGACATAAGCGTACATACCGATCACAAACTCCATCTGGTGATAGGGGCGGTAGACCTCCAAGGGCACCTCGTCGCGCATGCTCTCATACTTCGTATTCCGCACGACTCCGACGATCTCGATGTCCAGCTTGGTCCCCGGGTCGCCCCCCATGCCGATGTGTTTTCCGATAGCCAGACCGTCCTTGAAGAATCGCCGGGCGAATTTCTCATTGACGATGCAAACTTTGGGCGCCGCGCGGCCATCGGTCATGCGGAAGTCCCGGCCGAGCAGGATGGGAATGTTCATGGTTTTGAAGTAATCCGGTGAAATGAACTGCATGTGCGGGTCGGGCGCTTCGGTAGGCTTGTGCTGGAAGCCTTCCACGGCCATGCTTTCGTCCCATTCGTCGCCGGATAGGACCGGTATGACGGCCAAGCTGGAAGATTCCACGCCGGGGAGCGCATCGAGGCTGTCGCGCAGCCGGCGGTAGAAATCCAGGCTGCGGTCCGGCTTGTAGCCATTCATAGGCGCATCCACAGCGAAGCCGATCAGGTTGCCGGTGCGGAATCCCGGATCGAGATCCTTGAGGTTGCTCAGGCTGCGGATGAACAAGCCGGCTCCGATCAAGAGCAGAAGGGACAACGATACCTGGGCGGCCACCAGAGTTTTGCGCAGGCCGACCGAGGTTCCGCCCACGATGGAGCCGACTTGATCCTTCAACGTGGCGGCGAGTTCGGGACGAGTAGATTGCAGGGCGGGTACCAGGCCGAACAGAATTCCGGTGAGCAGCGATATGCCGAGAGTGAACGCAAGAATCCGCCAGTCGGGCGTGGTGGATATGGTCAAAGCCGAGTCTCCAGCGGGCAAGAAGTTCAGCAGGGTGCGATCCATCCAGACGGCCAGGGCCAGCCCGCCCGCGCCACCGGCGAGCGCCAGCGTCATACTCTCCACCAGCAATTGAGAGACAATCCGCGACCGGCTAGCGCCCAAGGCGAGCCGGACGGCGACTTCCTTCTGGCGCGCGGTGGCGCGGGCGATCTGTAGATTTGCGACGTTGGCACAGGCAATCAGGAGGACCAGGCCCACCAGCGCCGTGAGGACCAGCAGCGGGCTGGTGAATTGACTGCGCAAGTTTGAATCGCCCTTAGCGGCGGGAAGGACCTCGATCCACATGGTGAGGAAGCTCTTCTTCGTGTCCGGAGCGGTCTGGGCGAATTCTTTCTCCCGCACTTCCATTTCGAGGATCTGATGAAAGAACGGCTGCAGGGCGGCCTTGGCTCGCGCCGTGGTCACGCCCGGTTTCAGCCTTCCGAACACGTTTACCCAGCGGCCCCGGCGATTCTTGAGACTGTAAAATTCCGCGAACTGCGGGCTAATCTGGGCTTCCATCATGATGGGGATGCGAATCTGCGGCGACGAGCCGGGACTGGTGCCGTCAAATCCTTCCCGGCTGACGCCAACTACGGTGAGCGGGTAACCATCGACCAGCAGCTTCTTGCCGATGACATCGCGGCTGCCGCCGAAGCGAGTCCGCCAGTAACGGTAGCTGATGACCGCGATGGGGTGGCCGCCAGGGGTTCTGTCGTCATCGGGCGTGATGACGCGTCCCAGGGCCGCGGCCACGCCGAGGACCTGAAAGTAGGAGCCGGAGACGAGTTCGCCGTCGATGCGCTCGGTTTTCCCTTCGGAGCTGACGCTCATAGAAGTTTCCCACCGGCAGAACATTCCACTGAAGACCTGGTTGTGGTCGCGAAAATCCTCGTACATGGGGTAGGAGAGCTTGTATTGCCCGTTGTTGCTGCCGTAATGCGGACCACGGCCCCACAACAGGACGAGCTGTTGGGGGTCCTTGACTGGCAGCAGGCGCAGGAGGATTTGGTCCACCAGGGTGAAGATGGCGGTGTTGGCGCCGATGCCTAGCGCCAGCGACAGGACGGCTACGGCGACGAAGACCGGAGATTTTTTGAAGGTTCGGATGGTGAAGCGCAGGTCGTGTGCGAGATTGCCCATAAGTTTAGTACTGTCCATATCTGAAAACGTTACGAGGGCACCGAGCGACTCATTAAGTTTGGGCGGGGAGGGAGGAGCGGGGCGTGGGCCCTCGCGGCCGAGACAGAATGCCGCCTGCCGATGCCGGCTGGCTTAAGCCTCCAGCGCCCATTAACTAACCCCACAAGATGCCCACATGGTTCGAAACTCTCACCAGCGACTCCATCGCGCGGCCTTGAAAATCTGAATTGCCTTCTCGCGGCCATCTCCGTACAATGCGCCTCTGAAGAGATGCTCGTCGGTTTGGCTTTGCTGCGCATTTCGTTCTCTGCTGATGTCTGGCCGGTCTTTGCATGCTTGAGGGGCGCGCGGCTAGTTTGGTACAGCCCGGCGGCCTTTTTATGGCAACAGGAAAGGCACGTTGCTCGAAAGCGTGCCGCTGGGCGTTACCACCTGGGCTTCTCCGCTGCTCGCGCCTCCACTGTGTCGTTAAACGCCAGCCCGCCGGTCGGTTCGCGGGCCGTAGGACCGGTGCGTCAGGAACCGATTCTGGAGGCAGCCTTAGCTGAATCCTGAATCAGCGATTCGTGAAAATCAGAAGCAACCATTTCCGACGATCCGCATCTGTTTTGGTATCCTTAGCAGTACCCAGAGAGAGGCTACATGCCACTTCCATCCGACGAGAAGCTCATCCAGCTCGCCAACGACCTGGTCCAGCAATTCGACGCCATTTTCGGTCTGCATCCCGGCCTTCGCCCAGCGCACGCAAAGGGCGTTCTCCTCACGGGCACGTTCAGTCCGTCTCCCGAAGCCGCGTTTCTCACGCGAGCGCCGCACGCCAGTCGTGAGTCCACTCCCGTGACTGTGCGGTTCTCCGACTCCACCGGACTTCCGCTGATCCCCGATAACGACCCCAACGCAAATCCTCGTGGCCTGGCGATCCGCTTCCATCTGGCCGATCGCGTCCACACCGACATCATTGCCCATTCGACGGACGGTTTTCCCACGCGAACCGGCCAGGAGTTCCTCGAATTCCTGCGTGCCGCCGCCGCGAGCGATCCCTCAACGCCCTCGCCATCGCCAATCGAGGTGTTCCTCGGCACACATCCGGCCGCCCTCGCCTTCGTGCAGGCGCCCAAGCCTAGTCCTGCCAGCTTCGCCAAGGAGGCCTACTTCGGCGTGACGGCGCTCCGTTTCATCAACCAGACTGGGGCCGTGCTGCACGGACGCTATCGCATTACGCCGGAAGCCGGCATCGAACATCTTGACGTAGCGGCGGCCAAGGGCAAGGACGCAAGCTACCTGTTCGACGAGCTTGCACATCGCGTAGCAGCCGGCCCTATCCGGCTTCAAATCGGTGTACAGATCGCCGGGGAGCGTGACATTGTGGATGACGCAACCGTCCACTGGCCTGAGGATCGCGCATTGATCCCCTTTGGTGCCGTCACTCTGAACGCGCAGGCTCCGGGTAACGAAGCGCAGCAGAAGCACATCATCTTCGACCCGATTCCTCGCGTGGACGGTATCGAGCCCTCAGATGACCCTCTACTGGAGTTGCGTGCCGCGGTTTATTTGTTGAGCGGCCGCCGCCGGCGCCAGGCTCCGGAATCGCAACCCCGGCTTGCGACGACGGCTTGATGTCGTTCTCTATCTTAACTATGCGGGAACCCACGGTCTCCAGCCAGTAGAACTGCTGCCAAAGCCGCGCACCAGCCTGCGAGCAAGCAAAGCGGGATACCGGCCAAGCCAATCCCGTGTTTGGAATGCCGCCTTTTTCCAGGTATAGTGCGGTCTGCCTCTCGGATTGATCCGAGCGGACGCCGGAAGGCGCGCGAGGACTTTTCCAAGCGGAGCGCCAGTCGGCGGTCGAACGGCGTGTGGGGATGGGACGGTTGATGGGGACGCCCCGCCGAAAGGGAAATCTGGAAACAGTGCTAGGCGGTTTCGGAGCTTGAAAATCGGGAAAAGTAGCCCATTGGGGCAGCCCGCAAATCTACGGATGGTTTAAGTAGCCGGGTACCGGACTGTCCGAATTAGGAAGGCACAAGCCGACTTGTCGTTACCGATTGAGACTCTTCTCTCAACAAAATGGGAGCTGGATGCATCAGGTCGAAAGTTTCATACAACTGCCATTCACCCAGAAACGGTGCTATACGATGCGCGTGGATCGCAGTCATCTAGGAAGGGATCGTGAGATCACCTGGCCTTCGGAGTAGATACTTTCTGGGCGGGACGAAACGTTATGCCCATAAAGTGTTTCGGAACGCCATTCTCTGCTGGGGTTCTTTCAAGAAACGCCTTTGCCGGGACATCGTGTTTCAGGTAGGCATTCAGGAAGTTCAACGTGTAGAGCGCAACCCAGGCATGACTCGTGTTGGCGTCGTCCCGTCCGTAATCGGCTACCTGATTTTCCGCAAAGCGCTGCGCGCTCTCCCTGCGTTGAAACATCGAACTGAACTCTGGGTGTGCCATGCCCAGCATATTCACGGTGAGGAGATCGCCGTGTATCCAGGCGTTCAGAACGTTTGGACCCACTATGTCTGCCGGGGGACCATCATAATATTTGTTAAGATCTTCAAGAAAGTTCGCATTTTCTGCAGTGAAGAAAAGAAGCGGTATGGTCATCCGCTCTGGATGAACATCGCCGGCCATCTTCACGAGGCCCGGGTAATAGCGCATGCTGCCGTCCATGGAGACCAGGGCATCGATGCGGGAGTCTCGTGCTGCCGCAAACAGGCTCGAAGCTCCGCCCCAGCTCCAGCTCACCACGGCGACCTCGGATAAATCCGTTTCGGGAAGCGTTTTGGCATACGTGATGAGAAACGAGATGTCGCGAGCCTGCGCGTTGATCCCGTCCAGATCGTCCGTCATGTCGCGTATGGATACCCCCATCGACGGGCTCGCAAGAATGACGTAGCCATGACTGGCAAGATACTCACACAGGTCGGCATTCTCCCACGAAACGGAAGAATCGCTGGGCGCGTAAATCAGAACCGGATAATGCCCTTTTGCCAGCTTCGCATCCCGCACCGCCCACAACGGAATCTCGGACGAAGTCTTCAACAGCGAACGCCATCGATTCTGTTCGGGATGGGGCGCGTCGAAGTGGATCTCCGTGTCGGCCAGCTGGGTATAGTCGCCAACCGTCATCGGCTTGCCTGTGCTTCTCAGCGATGGATACCAGATCAGTGTTTGCAGGGGACGGGCATCATCGCCCACAGAGGACTTCGACAGGTTCTTGAGGGAAGCGGGGTAGGCGCGAGATCGATCGTACTGATCGACGACCTTCAACCCTACCGGATACGGTCCAGGCTTTTGCAGGAATTGAAATGAGGATGTTTGTGAAACCGCGAATACTGAGCCAAAGCAAATACAGAATGAAAAACAAGCAATCAAGATTCGTGTTTTCAATCTTGCGCCCCTTCCGAGCTCATATACGGCTCGCGAAGCTAAGAGGTTCCGAAACGCGAACAACCATCCGCACCGACTCGCTATATCAGTCCTCAGAAACGCGCCAGGGTCCGGCGATTCGCCTTTGGAGATGTCGTCGCCTTATCGGACTTCTGGATGTACGCAGCGCGCCCTCCTGGCGACCGCCGGTTCCGCGCTTTTGCCATAAAGATCGAGCCTGTTCTGCTGCCTGTACGCAGCCCAACTTTTTTCAAGGTCCTTTACATGCTCGGCGTCCCCGATGCCGAATCGCAGGAGGGACAGGATCATGGCGCGAACGCTGACGTGAGGCTCCGCGCCTTCGCCAACGTGCCCACATCGCGGACACCGTAAGACCGGAGGGCGGATGTGCCGCTCAGATCGAATCCGTTGAAGCATTGCGTCCAGGTCATCGCGCAGATCGACGAGTGCGTCGGAGGAAATGCCCGGTTGCCATTGGGAACGCAACCGCTCAATCATTTTCGGGAACCAGACTCTTGCGCGTCTCCGGCGGCCATGTCTGAACCATTGTAGTGCCGCTCCAGATCGCCTATTGGATCGACAGTCAGCTTGCGAACACATAAGTGTTCAGGAAGTCGTTGCGGAACTTCGCTTTCGGATCGTACTTCGTCGCCA
>ODAK010001547.1_pt1 | contig 24897 bp, 22 predicted proteins | sample 1539591 | NCBI WGS metagenome assembly ODAK01 (sample SAMEA3539303, study PRJEB22396) | soil metagenome | biome: tundra; feature: field; material: soil | place: USA | collected 2010-05 | depth 0.15 m | reverse complement strand
AGAGTCGCGCTTTCCGCGCGAAGGAGGAAGTCGCCGACTGTCTTCGCGCACCTGTCGGACGGGCAAAGCAGGTCTAGTAGCCCCCGACCGTGGCAGCGCTGGGGATGTCGCCGAGGCTGCGCGTGCGGCCGGGTGCGTGGTCGGTCACGGCTCACGCAGCCCGCGTCTGAGTGGGGGGTAGCGGCGCGGTCAGGTAGTGCTGGATGGTGGGCCCGATCGTGGCGGCGAGCCATGCGGGGTCGGCGGTGGCGATCGGGTCGATGCAGACGATCTTGCGGGCCATGGCCAGGCCGACGATCTGCGAGCCCGCCAGCGCGGCGCGGGTCTGCGGAGCGTCGGGTGCGGCGGCTGTGGCTAGACGGCCGAGGATCTCGCGGGTGACGAACTCGCGCAGCAGGCGCGCGGCGTCTGAGTGTGAGACGGCGCCGCGGACGAGTCCGAGGAAGCCCTGGAAGCCGTCGGGACGATCCCACAGCTCGACGAGCGCGAGCACGAGACGAGCGCCGAGCGTTTCGCGCTCACCGGTGAGGAGCGCCGCGATGAAGGGCTCGGGATCGACCGGCAGCTGCATGGCAGCGGTGAACAGCTGTGACTTGCTATTGAAGAAGTGGTGGACGAGCGCCGGGTCAACGCCCGCCTGACGGGCTATCGCGCGCAGGCTGACCGCGTCATAGCCGCGGGCGGCAAACGCGGCGCGGGCCGCGTCGAGGATCTCCTGGCGGGTGCGGGTCGGACCTGGGCGGCGTCCGCCGGGCATCAGTCCGTGCGCCGTCGCAGTGTGAGCGCCCCGAGCAGGATCGCAGTGACTGCGAACGCGAGCACGATCGCTAAGTCGCCGACTGCGGCTGCGCTGGCGCCCGGCTGGTCGGCGAGGTGGTGGATGCCGTCCACCGCGTAGGACATGGGCAGCACATCAGAGACCGCGTGCAGCACGCCCCCCATCCGCGCGCGAGCGACGAGCAGGCCGCAGAGCAAAAGTTGGGGCAGGATCGTGGCGGGGAAGAACTGCACAACCTGGAACTCGCTGCGCGCAAACGCGCTCGCGAGCAGTCCCAGGCCGAGTCCCAGCAGGGCGACGGCGGCGGCGAGGATCACCACGAGCGCGGTGCTGCCGGTGAAGCTCAGGCCAAGCGCCCCGAGGCTGAGCGCCGTCACGACGCCAGCCTGGATAGCGGCCAGCAACGTGAACGCCAGGGCGTAGCCACCCAGGAGCGACAGCCGGCTCAGCGGGGTGGTCAGCAGCCGCTCGAGCGTTCCGCTCGTACGCTCGCGCAGCAGCGCGACGGACGAGACCAGGAACATCGTAATGAGCGGAAAGAGGACCATCAGGGCTGGCCCGGCGTGCTCGAACCCGGTGTGCTCGTGCTCGTAGACCAAACGGAAGATCGTCATCAGGGCCGCGGGCACGCCCAGCAGCAGGCCGATCGTCCGCGGGTCATGGCGCAGCTGCCGCAGGACCCGCGTTGCCGTAGCCGCCGCGCCCGTCACGACGGCTGCTCGATCAGGCGCAGAAACGCCTGATCGAGATCGTCGGTTCCGGTGCGCCGCGCGAGCTCCGCGGGCGTTGCCTGAGCGAGGATGCGCCCGTCGCGTAGGAGCAGCACCTCGTCGCAGCGAGCAGCTTCATCCATCACGTGGCTCGACACCAGCAGCGTCACTCCGGCGCCGGTCAGTTCGCGAAACAGTCCCCACAGGCGCTCACGCAGCACTGGGTCAAGCCCGACCGTTGGCTCATCGAGGACCAACAGCTGCGGTTCGCCCAGCAGTGCCATCGCGAGCGAGACGCGCGAGCGCTGGCCACCCGACAGCGAGCGCACGAGCTGGCCGGCTGCCGCCTCCAGATCGACCCGGACGAGCAGCTCCTCGATCTGCTCACGCCGGGCTCCGACCAGCGCCGCGAAATACTCGAGGTTCTCCCGCACACTCAGGTCCTCGTAGGCCGCCTGAGACTGGGTGCCGTAGCCCAGGCAACGCCGCAACGCGGCGCTGCCGGGCACCATCCCGAGCACCCTCACCTCACCTCGAACCTGTGACTGAACGCCGACCACCGCTCGCATGAGCGTCGTCTTGCCGCCACCGCTCGGTCCAATCAGCCCCGTGATCCGCTCAGCCGGCAGTCCAAACGTGACGTCGTGCAGAACCTCCCGACCACCTCGCCACACGGTCAGATTGCGTGCCTCCACCGCACAGGCGGATGTAGAACTCATCACTTGATGAGATCCTACCACTGCGTCGCAACAGGGGCCGCGGGTACGGCTTCTGACATCGCCCCGGTCCTCATAGTCGGTAGGTCGCTTGATTGCAGTCCGGCTGGGCTCAGACCAGGAAGTGGTCAAGACGCTCTTGGAGAACGCTTTCGGGTTGCGACCGCAAGTGCGACGTCAGCGCCTCGCGGCGAAAGCCGCAGCGACCCGGCACCACACCAGGCCCTGATTGGGCCGAGCAGCGGCAGCCGGCGGCGCGCGCGGCCGCTCCATGGCCAGGCAGTCACGCGCGCGGGCGAATCGGTGCTGCTTGTGGTGCGGCGCAGGCGGTAACGCTCGACCACGCGTCTTGCCGGGCGGCTGCTTCGTTATCGATGCCGCCCCGACGACTTACCGGCGACGTGCTGCGCGGTCCGGAACGGCGGTAGCAGTGGGCGATGTGGGTGAGGCAGCGCGCGCCGTTGATCGGGGGCCAGCACGTCCGGCCGTAGGACGGCGCGGTCGAGTACGTCGCGTAGCAGGCGCCGCGGCCGTTCGAGCAGGTTTTCTGCGAACGCGGTGCGCAGCTCTGGGTCGCGGCTCGCGGCGCTGGCCAGCCCGACGAGCACGGCCATCTGTTGTCTGGCGGCTTGGTCGAAGTCTGGGATGGCGGCGATGATCGCCTCGATATCGCCCTTGAGAGTGCCGGTGTCGGGAGTCTTCAGCGGGGCGGCTCGCTCGCGTGGAGAGATCGCCGCCGACTGGAGAACGCCGACTTGCTCTCCGGGACCGACGGTGCCAGCGGCGGCGAGAACTTTCGCCGCCCGTGCGAACTGCTTCATCGGTCAGGCACAGAGCGTGGTCGTTGCTCTCGACGCTTCCTGCTCGCCACTGATCTCGAATGTCCCGGCGACGATCACAGGGTCCCCGCCCCCGGCGCTCACTGACCCGCTCGGCGTGCTGCGACGTCCGCAGACCGCGAGTGACCGCTTCGCGGGCTCCGATGAGATCGGTGCGTCGGAGGGTCCTGGGCCGGCGCCTGCCGGACCCGGCGCGTTCATCGACGCGTCGCGTCGCGCGCGCTCAGCGTTGGGGGTGACTATCTACGTCATTCCCGCTGCGGCGGCCACGCAGTTCCGGGTCGTTCAGACCCGCTGCGCTCGCGAGGAGGTTAATGCTCTCAAGCGGGCGCTTACGGGGGTCGGTGCATCGCTCCGCGCTCGGATCGTCAAGCTTCAGCGCACGGAGTTTCGCGCGGGGCGCCAAGAGGCGTTGAATCCCGCCGGGATCGTCCTCGGAACGGTGAACGCCAAAGCGTTTGGGATCGACGGCACGGCCACATTCCTGGACGTCAAGCGTTCAGGGCTGCTCGATATGAATGCGGGTTTCCCGGTTCGCGCCGTCACCGTCGGCGTCGTCCCGGACGGGGTCTCGACGGTCACATTGCGTTACTCCCGCGAACAGTCAATCGACGCAAGCGTCGTCGAGAACGTGTTCGTCATCGTCCCCCCAAGACACGCGCGACTCCAGGCCATCGTCTGGCGCACCTCGCAGGGTTCCGATATCAAGACCGTCTCGCCAGCGGCGCTGACGGGATGACCTCGCACCCGGTCGAGCGTGCCCGCATTGCCGCTTTTCCGGCCACGGCGCGCCGGGTCGTCTGGCCGCTGGTCCCAGTGGAATGCAGCCAGCTCACCGTTTCGCTGAGCGTTCGACATTTGCGACGGTCTAGTCGGGTGCGGAGGACGATGCTGCGTCAGGGTCGGCGCTACTGCTCGCATGACGGAATAGGCTGCGCCAATGCGCGAGCTGACGCTCGAGCGTGTATCGCGAGGCCGATACGCGCTCGCGGAGATCGGGACGCTTCGAGCCCTGCCGCGGTTCGCGGCTGAGATCGAGGCCGGAGGCGTGTCCTGGACGCTGCGGCGCGCCGCAGCAGGGTTCGGTCAGACGATCCATGCCCGCGAGAGCACCAGCGGCGAGCGCGTCAGCTCCTACGTGCCGAGCGGCTTCCTACATCTTCGGGGCATCTATGCCGGAAAGCTCACCTGCGGCGAGCGGGTGCTCGAGTGGCGCGCGAACCACCAGCTCGGCCGTCAGTTCACGCTGACCGAGAGCGGAGCCACGCTGGCGCGGTTCGCCGCCGGCTCCGGGTCGCGCCCAGTATCGGCTTCAGTCGAAGACTCGAGTCAGCTCGAACCGCTGCTGCTGCTGTTCTGCTGCCACGTCGTCAAGCAGGCCGTGGACACAGCGAAGGTGGGGGCCGTCGCCGGTACTGAAGCCGCAATCGGCGGGTAGATCGACGCTGCCGACTGAGGACGGGCGCCAAGCGTTCGCGATGTTCGGTTCACCTTAGGCTTCTGCGACCAAGTCTGGGGAGTTCACGGCCCAGCCAGCCCGACGGCCTTGGCGGGATCGCTCTACGCTCGCGGCATTGTGCCGGGGCCACCTCCGTATATCGCCGATCGTCGCGCAAGGCGTCGCGCGCAATTGCGCCGCCAGCGACTGGGAGCCCTCGGTGCAGTGGTCGCTGTGGTCGTTGTTCTCACGCTGACGCTCGCGTTGGTCACCGGCGGCCGCGGCGGCGGGCCCTCGAGCCGGGCCCTGGCCTCAGGGCCGTCGTCGAGTCTGGGGGTCAAAGGTCCTGTGCATACTGCGGCTCGGACGGGCGCGAGTGGGGAAGTAGGGCGCCTGCTGCGCGTCGGTCTGCCGGTCTACTGCGGCGGACCTCACGGTCACGAGGTCGCGTTCACGTTTGACGATGGTCCCGGCGTCTACACCCACTATGCGCTGAAGAAGCTCACGGAGGCCGACGAGCGTGCGACGTTCTTCATCGTGGGGCGCAACATCGACGAGTGGCCCGGATACCTGCAGCGCGAGCTCAGGGTCGGCGCCGTAGAAGACCACACCTACACGCACGTCGCGCTGATCGCGCTGTCGCCCAGCCAGATCACCTACCAGCTGCAGGCGACCGCTCAGCAGATCCACGCGATCACCGGCGAGCACGTCCAGTTCTGGCGCCCGCCATATGAGTTGCACAACCCCACCGTCGACAGGATCGCGCAACACCTCGGACTGGTGGACATCCTCTGGGACGATGACTCGCAAGACTCACTCGGCGCCTCCCACACCGCGATCATCAAGAACGTCGAAGCCGGGCTGCGCCCCGGAGCGATCATCGAGATGCACGATAACCGCGGGCAGACGATCCGGGCCCTGACCACGTTGCTGCCCGAGCTGCATCGTCGCCAGCTGCGATCCGTGAGCATCCCGCAACTATTAGCGACCGACCCGCCATCGCCCGCCCAGCTCCGCGAAGGACTCTCCGGCTGCGCCCACGAAGGCGAGGTTCTCACCTCCGGCCCACCCGAGTAGCATCGGACCCAAGCTCCAGGTTGCGATGTTCGCCGACGGCCATCCGCCGCCCGAGGACGCCGGGGTGGCGTTTGCGCAGAGTGTCCGGTGCGCGTGGGGACGTCCGCTGATCCTTGGGCATTTGCGACGCGCTCCCGACCGGAGTACGACGGTCCGAACGGCCGTCACGAACGTCCGGTGGTCGATGGCTCAGCGGACGCTCTAGGGGGAGCCGAGTTCCTAGGTCCACTCCGTGGTTGAGTAGCGCGCCGGTCGTCGTGAAGCCGCGCCCGTTGGGCGAGGCGCCGCGGCGATCCGGCGCGCTGTCCGGTCTGGAGCCGGGGCCCGCTGGCCGGAGCCCGCTCCCGGGTGGACGCCGGAAACATCGGCTCGCCTTCTTCAGTCACATGAGCGCGATTAAGCAGTCGCACGACGGAGGCGATGCGGGAGGCGCTCAGCGTACGGTTGCCGCGATGACGTGATCATCGACGGAGAAGCGAACGCCGGCGACCCTCAATCGGCGCACGGCGTCATACAAGCATCAGGGCCGTTCGCCCACCATCTCAAGTCCCGGAGGACACCATGTCTTTGACCTCATCGTTGCTTCGCCATGCCGTTCATCGCGGTCGGCTCCTCGGCGGCACTGCGGCGCTGGCGGCAGCAATCACTGCGACCGCGCTGACCGGTGTCGGCCAGGCCGCCACCCCTCGACGCCCCGTCCATTCCATGCACGTGCAGCGGCCGGTGAAGTTGACGGTGTTCTCGCCCGGCGCGGGCGACGTCTCCGGCGCCGCCGGGGACAACTTCATTGTCGACCTCGCTCTTGACGCCACGGACGCACAGGGCAATGCGATCCTGTCGTCGGCCAACGGCTACCAGCCGTTTTTCAACGACCCCTCGAGCAGCACGTTCCATCCCGGCACCGACCCCGGTGCTCCGGGCCTCGTGGTCCTGCTGTCGGGCACGCCGAACACGCCGGGCACGCCGCTGAAGGGCCCTGATACCAACCTCGCAGGGCTGTTCCAGCTCAACAGCGTGGCCAAGGTCGGGGGGCAGGCCGAGACGTGGAACACGTGGCAGGTCGGCAAGGCCCTGTTCGGCACCGGCAGCTCGACGCTGACCGTCTACGTAGTGCGCGGCGTCGCGCCGACGGTCGTTTCGCCGGACACCAGGGCGATTTCCAACGTTGTGCGCGTGCACTTCACCATCTCGAAGTAACCGCATAAGCGCCGTCTCCTCCATCGCCCGGGCCGGGGATCAACCCCGGCCCGGGGGACAGGCGGCGCCCCGAGATCCTCAGGGGATGGAGACCCCATGCACGCCTCGCGCGGTAGATCGACTGTCGGGCCCGGCCCAGGCGCTGAGAGGCCGGCCCGAATCTCGGCGTTGAGTAAAATCCGCCCAAGATGGGGAGCCGAAGCGAGTCGCTTCTGCGGGGCCGCGGCAAGGAGCGAGCACAACTCGCTCATCTCATCGCTGGGCTCCATGAAGGGGTGAGCGCCGCGCTCGTCGTCAGCGGTCAGCCGGGGGTCGGTAAGACCTTCCTGCTCGAGGATCTCGTCCGCTCTGACACTGGCTGCCGCATCGAGCACGCCGCGGGTGTCGAATCGGAGATGGAGCTCGCCTATGCCGGGCTTCACCAGCTGTGCGCGCCGATGCTCGGGTGCCTGGACCGCCTCCCCGCGGCCCACCGGGAGGCGGTCTGCGCCGCGTTTGGCCTGGCCACCGGGCTTACCCCGGACCCGTTCTTTCTCGGCCTCGCTGTACTCGGACTGTTTACCGAGGTGGCTGACGATCGGCCGCTGATCGTCATCGTCGACGATTCGCAGTGGCTTGATCGCAGTTCGGCGCAGGTTCTCGCGTTCGTGGCCCGGCGTCTGCGCACCGAGTCGGTCGCGCTGATCTTCGGGGTGAGGGAGTCCCGGCCGGAGTTTGCCGGACTGTCCGAGCTGGCGCTGGAGGGCCTGGCAGACAGCGATGCTCGCGACCTGCTGCAGGACACGATCCGGCGACCGCTTGATCCGCGGGTCCGTGAGCGGATCATCGCCGAGGCCCGGGGTAATCCGCTCGCGTTGATCGAGCTGTCGCGCGACGGCGGGCGTAGCCTCGCGGGCGGATTCGCGGTGCCCGGCCCGGCGCAGCTTTCCGGTCGGCTCGAGCAGCGGTTCCTCGACGATGCTCTCCAGCTTCCGGCCGAGACCCAGGAGCTGTTGCTGTTGGCGGCCGCCGAGCCGCTTGGCGATCCGGCGCTGCTGCGGCGGGCCGCGGGTGAGATGGGACTGTCGCTGGTGCCGGAGGTCGTGACCGAGACGGCCGGGCTGATCGAGTTCGGCCCGCGCGTGCGGTTTCGTCATCCCCTCATCCGCTCGGCCGTGTACGGGGCGGCCATCGGTGAACGACGCCGCGCCGTTCACCGAGCGCTTGGAGAGGCCACCGATATCGCTACCGATCTTGACCGTCGCGTCTGGCACCTGGCGCAGTCCGTCGAGGAGACCGACGAGGGGATCGCCGAGGAGCTCGAGCACTCGGCCGCCCGGGCTCGCGAGCGGGGTGGATGGGCGGCCGTCGGCGCGTTCCTCGCCCGCTCCGCGTCACTGACCGCAGATCCCGCCCGGAGCGCGCGGCGCCTGCTGGAGGCGGCGATCGCCGAGCACCAGTCGGGTGCCCCCGAGACCGCCGAGGCGCTGCTCGCCTCGGCCGAGATGGGACCGCTGACCGACTTCGACCGCGCCCGGGGCGCCCTGCTGCGCGCGATGATGTCGTTCGATCGCACCCGAGGCCGCGGCGCTCCAGAGCTTCTCCTCGCGGCAGCGCGCCAGCTTGCGGCCTTCGACATCCCCCTCGCACGCGTCACCTACCTCGAGGCGTTCAATGCGGTTCGGTACGCCGTCCCCTACACGACGGTGAGCCCCCAGGAGGTCGTCGCCGCCGTGCCCCCGCTGCCGACGCAGTCAGGGCCGCCGCGCCTCACCGATCTCGTGCTCGACGCCTGGACGACCCTGGTCAAGCGCGGGTACCGCGAGGGGACCCCGCTCGTGAGAAAGGCTCTCGCGGCGTTCCGCGAGCAGCAGCCGATACCGGTCGAGGACATGCGTGGCGCGTGGACCGCGATCTCTCCCTGCGCCGAGACATGGGACATCGACGGCTGGACATTCATCTCCGAGAGCCTGGTCGCCGGCGCGCGCGACGCCGGCTCCCTTCCGCTGCTGTCGCTGCTGCTCGTCGCGCTCGGCGGCGCCAACCTGAACCGGGGGCTGTTCCGGCTCGCCGAGACGCAGTTCGAGGAGGCCATATCTGTGGCCATCGCCAGCGGGCTGCCCCCGCCGCGCTACGTGATCCTGCTCATGCACAGTTGGCGCGGCGAGCGCGAGGCGACCCTCCGCCTGGCCGCCGAGGTCATGCACGAGGCTCGCCTGCACGGGGAGGGATTCGCGCAGTACATGGCCGAGATCGCCCTGGTGCGCCTCCACAACGGCCTCGGCGAGTACGAAGCAGCCGTGGCCGCGGTGCCCGACTGGATGGAGCGAACCGTCCACGTCATGGGCGGACTTCTGTTCGGGGAGCTCATCGAAGCCGCCGCCCGGTGTGGCCAAAGCGCACTCGCGCATCACACCCTGGAGCTCATGATCGAACAGACTCAGGCGAGCGCGACCGATTGGGCCCTCGGCGAGGAGGCGCTCGCGCGCGCTCTGCTCAGCGACGGCGCCGATGTCCCCGCGCTCTACGAGGAGGCGATCGAGCGCCTCGGGCGCGCCGGTATGCCCCTCTTGGTCGGGCGGGCTCATCTCCTCTACGGCGAGTGGCTGCGGCGCGAGGGGCAGCGGGTCGACGCCCGGGCTCAGCTGCGGGTCGCCCACGAACAACTGTCCGCCATGAGCTTGCACGCCTACGCCGACCGCGCCGCGCGTGAGCTGAAGGCCACCGGTGTCACCAGCCGCCAGCGCACGCTCGACGCCAGCGACGAGCTGACGCCCCAGGAGCGGCAGATCGCCCAGATGGCCGCGGAGGGCATGACCAACCGCGAGATCGGGCAAAAGCTCTTCCTCTCACACCGCACGGTGGGATCACACCTGTACCGGATCTTCCCCAAGCTCCGCATCAACTCCCGCAGCGAGCTCGCCTCCGCATTGCTGACCGCCGATGGTCGCAACTAGCGCTCGCTCGCGCCGACGGCGTGATCTCTTGCAGCTCTCGTTGAGCTTCAGCTGGCGGACTTGGTCGGCGGTGCCCACGCTCCGCTCAACCGTTCGGATTCGTTAAGTCGCCACGGACTGCGTCAGCTCCGACGCATCAGCCACGTCTGAACGCTTCCCGCTTCGACACCGCGACGAAAGCCGCCAGGTCACTGCCCAAACGGGTTCGAGACGGACACCGCTCCGGACACGACGGCCACCAAGCGTTCCGAACGGGAATTGACGGCGACCCGATCGGACTGGTTCTCGACAACGACAGCAGACAGATTCCACAGCATGAGCAACACGCCCGGCATCAGCCGCGATTCCGGTCGGCTGTCCTGGTTTCCCGTCTCCCCCGGCGCACAGGAATCCGTCGTCTCGAACGCTGCTCGGGGAGCTCAAGCACCCCCGCCGACGTCTTTCGCCATCTGGGGCCCAACTGGTACACGTCGATCTACGTATGGCTCGAGCACGAAGCAGCACACTGCAACCGGAGTGACCCAACGGCGGGCCCCGGCCGGAGGCAGAGGAGGCGGAGGCGGAGGCGGCCCTGTGCCCAGGCTGAGCGACCTCAAGCTCACCCCGGGGGTCTTCGCCGCGGCCGCCTCCGGCGCGACGATCGCGCGCGCTGCCCGAACCGGGACGACGGTCAACTACTCCGACACTGAGGCGGCGACGACCATATTCACGGTGTCGCGGCTGCTCGTCGGGGTCCCCCGCGGGCGACGTTGCCTCACGCCGCCAAAGCACGCGCGGAGCAAAGGCGGCAAGTCGTGCACTCGCTTGCAGCGCGTCGGCTCGTTCACGGACGCCGACCGCGCCGGACGCAACAGCTTCAGGTTCACCGGCCGTCTGGCTGGGGGCAGGCTGTCACCGGGGCGCTACCAGCTCGCCGCCACCCCCCGCGCGCCCGGCGCCACGGGGAAAACGATCGCGGCATCGTTCAGCGTCGTCCCGCACCCGCCGCTCCATGAACCGACCACAAGATCGCGCCGCGATTCACGAGTACCACGCTGAAGCAAACGGAGGTGTGGCACAACATGCTCTGCGCGCACGTGCCAATCCCGGCAATACCAGGTCCCCGACGCTCGAGCTCGCCGTCCGCTGAAGGTTGGGTTGTGCGACGCGCTCCTGCCGGGGCACAACGGTCCCGATCGCCCGTCAAAACCGTCCGGTGGTCGATCGGCATCTGAGACGCGCTTGAGGCTGGCGCTCGACGGCCCGCACGTAGCCGGCAACCGTCCGTTGGTGGATTGTCAAAGAGCAGTGCTCAAGTCACGCGGGCTGTCAGCCGCTGGTTCGGTTCAAGACCTTCGCGAGCGCCGAGCTGGCTGTTCGCGCCACTCGCCGATGCGATGAAGGCGCTCGTCGCGCCGTGGACAGATCCACCACGCCTCTCCCGTCGCCAGCGCTGGGCGGGCGGGGTGAGTGTGGTATGGGCATGCCGGTCTGGCCTGCGCGTAGCCGCTGTCCATATCCAAGAACGCGTCTTGCAGAAAATCGCCGCGGCCACCAACAACGTGGGCGATCAGACGAGCGGGGGACAAAGCTGCCTCGACCTCCCCGGCCCCCTGCCTCCGCGAGCCCAAGACGATTCCGGCTTCCGGCGCAAACGCCCCCTGCTTGGCGTCCAAAATGAGCCTGGCGATCGGATCGTGAGTCTGGAGATCTGCGAGCACGTCTCTGGTTACCTCGCTGATCCATGACGGCAGCTCGCCCACCGACACCAAGACGAATTGCCGGCCCGCGCTCCCGGCCGGTTTGACTAGGAGCCGGTAACCGTCTCCTGGGCCCAGCCCGAGGAATGCGAGCCGGTGCTGACGGCGACCGTGATCGTGTCGCTCCCCAGCGGCGTGGGGACGGTGACCGAGAACTGACCACTCGAGGCGGTGGTGTCGATGACCGTGGTGCTGTCGGTGGTCGAGCCAGGCTGGGCGGAGGAGACCGAAACCTCAGCCCCTGGGACCGTCGTTCCGCTGACCACCGTGGAGCCAGTCACGATGGCGCCGCTGGTCGGCGAGGTGATGGCGACGGGCAGCACCATCGGCGCGCCGGCGGCCACGTAACGGTTGCGCGTGATCGCGGGTTGGTCTACGAGCTTGCCGGTCTGCAGGTCACGCACCAGCCGCACATACTGACCTTCGGCCCAGATCAGGGGCGTGGCCGAGCCGGCCGCCTCGCCGTCGACGAAGCCGATCGACGCCGTGGCCGGATCCGAGCCGTAGGGCGCGGCCGGGATGTTCGGGTCCTCCCAGACCTGCTCGGGCTGTACGCCGATGCCCCAGGACATGCGGCTCATGGCGAGCGCCAAGCTCTCAGCTCCGCCGCGGTCACCGCTCTGAAGCTGCTGCTCGGCGCGCTCGCCATCGAAGATCGGCCACAGGTGACCAGAGCCGACGCCGTTGTATGAGGGCGCGCCGCTGGGTGAGCAGCTGGTCGGATCGGGCTCGTAGCAGTCGCCGTAGCCGTCGGTCGAGCCGCTGGATTGCACCCCGTAGCGATGCCAGCCGGGTCCCGACGGCGTCTGGCGCTCTAGGACCGAGTCGACCACTCCCAGCGAGGTCTTGACGTCCGCGTCATCAGCGGGGAGCTCGCCGAGCCGGGTCAGCTCGAGGAAGCCGGCGTCGACCACGCTGCGCTGATCGACGTCATTGAGGCTGCCGTTGTTGAGGTTGTAGGTCTCGGCGGCGTTGGGGTCCCCGGTCGAAGACAGACGAATGAAGTAGCGATGGTCGCCATACGGTCCCGTGTCGGTGACCGTCCAAGACTTCACGTTGCGCTGGTAGTCGTCGGCGGTGGCCTGGTAGAGGCGCGCCCGCGTCGGATCGCCGGCCTGCTGGGCCAGGTAGGCGGCGGCGGTCAGTCCGGCGATCTCGGAGGCGATCGTCGACGGCGAGTAGCCCATGTGCTCCTCCCAGCGATCCTCGCCGTAGTCGGGACCGTGGTTGACGATGAAATCGGCGTCGGGCCGGATATGCGCCGCGTAGAACGCCTTGTCCCCCGCGAAGCCCGCCTCCCACGCCATCAGCAGCGGATAGGCGTCCTCATCGACCTCGTAGAGACCATAGGTGTCCGGGGCCACCTCTCCGTCGACGAGCGAGTCGCGAGGGAAGGTGCCATCGGGCTGCTGGACCCGGTCGAACAGGAAGCTGACCATCTGCTGGGCGCTCGTCCGGTCACCGTCGGCCATCAGGCCAGTGAACGTCTCGTAGCTGTCACGAGCGAAGACCGAGCGGTACGTGTAACCGGCGTGGGTCGTGAGCGCCAGCATCGACTGCCCCCACGGGTCGGCGGGCGCGGCGACGAAGGCGCCGGGGTAGGTCTTGTCCTCCGCAGCCTTGATCACGTTGGCCGACAGCCAGTAGGAGAGCGCGTCGCTTGCCGGGGGGCTGTAGAGCGTGGCGTCGTAGGCCTGCCAGCCATTCAGATACTGGCTCAAGATGGTGTTGTACGACGTCGCTGCGCTGCGCTGCGCGGTGTTGACCGCGGCGGTGGCCGTGGGCCCAAACCCGAGAGCGAGAGTGAACGGAACGGTCGGACGATTGATCTGCGCCGTCTGGACGACGTTACCGGCGATCGCCGAGCCGTAGTCGTAGCGCAGACTGTGATAAGTGTCGAGCTGGCTCAGGCCATCGCTGGGCGTACCCACAAAGCCACTCGACGCGCGCAGGAAGGGGCGGTTCGCGGCCAGCGCGCCGACCACCTGGGCGGCGAAGGGCCCGGTCGGCATGGTGGTGTCCGAGGACACCAGGACGCCGCGGTCGATGACCGCGTCGTTGGGCAGCGCGTTGGTCTTCCCGCCACCGCCCGTGTTGTCGATCGTCGCGTCGTAGCGGACATAGACCTCGAGGCGGCTCAACGCGGCTTCCGTGGTTGCGCCGAGCGGTTCGAGCGTCGTGTGGATGACGACGCTGGCGCGAGCCGGATCGGTCAGGTAGTCGGAGATCAGCCTGAATTGATGGGCAGCATCGGTGCTCGTCACACGGCAGACCATCCCGCTGCGGTCGGGCGAGCTGACCGTATAGGTCATGTCGCGCTGCTGAAGGTCGGCGAACGACCGGCCGTCAGTAACTATGTACTGCAGCGTGTTGACGTTGCTGTTCTCGATCGTCGGACTGAAGGTGTCGGAAAGGACTCCGTCGGCGACCGAGTACCAGACCTTCGAGGTCGTGTCGCGCGCCGTGCCGAAGCAGTCCTTGCGAGCCAGGTCGAGGTAAGACTGGGCACCGGGGCCGTCGGGCGCAGAGGATGCCGCACGGGCCGCCCCCACGGAGAATGTGAGCGCAGCAAGGAAGGCCACAACGAATCCTGCGCCAATGGCGTTTGCTCGCCGCATCAACGTTTACCTCTCCCCGGTACGATTCCCTACTCCACCTACCCGATCGACATCCGCTCGTAGGAGAGGTACAGCCGAGCGGCCCACGCGATTGGGTCGTTAGCGAAGTACCGCTGTAGCGCGCCGTTGTTCAGCGCGTCGTCGAGCGCGGCCATGATCATCGACTGGTCGAGGACCAGGCGCCGATGGCCGACCGAGCCGGTGGTCGGATTGACGGCGTCGTAGAAGCCGCCGTCGGAGCTGTAGACGCCCGGATACTGATTGCGCAGAGCCTCGATGTTCGCGTAGGCCTGTTGGGGCATCACGGGCAGCGCGATCGCTGACGCGTGCGGCGTCACCGTGTCCTCGGTCGCGCAGGTGTTGCATAGCGCCAAGCCCTCGCCGGCGGGAAACGCGAGTCCCTCGACGCCGAAGCCGCCGTAGCCACCGGTGTCGTCCGCCGTGCTGGAGGGCGACATCCCCCAGACCGGGTAGTGCAGGACCTGCGTCGCGTACTTCTCCTGGACCTCGGCCCAGCGCAGGTCGTCGAGGCCGAAGCTGTGCGTCCCCCACGTCGCCTCGGGCACGACGAGGTTGGCCATCAGGCCCTCGAACATCCCGCCGGCATAGGTCGGAACGAACGTCAAAGATGTGCCGGGGTAGGTGTAGTGGCCCTCCCAGACGTTGAACGTCTTGCCCGACTGCGGGTCGGTGTAGGTCTGCCAGTACCCCGCCGGCGGCCATTGGCCCTGGGTGGAGAAGTCCGGGTCGGTCGAGCACTGCTTCGGAGGCAGTGTCCGCCACGTCCGCCACCAGACGTCGCCGGGCATCTGGTGCATTCCCATCCCCATGTAGATCGCGATTCGCGGGTCGCTATAGAGCGTGTCAACGTGGTATGGGGCTGGCCCCACGCCGACGTAGAAGCCTCCGTACATCGTCCCGGTGTGCGGGTTGCTGACCGCTGTGTTGATGTTGCAGTTCGTTTGAGCCCGGTTGTCGTAGAAGATCCCGAAGTTCATCGGCCGGAGCAGGCGGTCGGCGAGGCCGCGAACCTCGGGGAGCGCCTGGCGAACCTCGATCAGCCCGGACGCGTACCAGCCGTTGTCGACCGCGGAGACGAACGAGCAGTTGTCCGTGGTCCCGCTCGTCGCTGGGCAGTCTCCCTGTCCAGGGTTGAGCAGGACGTTGCCGTTGTTGGTGTCATACCACTGGTAGAGAAAGCCGTCGTAGCGCTGTAACGTGGCCACCTCATCCAATGTCGAGGTGGTCAGCGAGTCGGCCTGCCGGCGATCGATCAGGCCAAGGTCGCGGGCGGCGACGATCGCCCACAGGTACACGCCGATGTTCGCGGCCGAGGTGTAGGTCCCGCGGAGGGCGCCGGGTCCGAGGTTGTCCAGCGGCAGGTGCGTGTTGGGGTCGACGTCGGCGCCGTAGAACTTCCACGTGTCGGCGGCGATGCCCTGGAGCACTGAGCGCTGCTGGGCGCTCAGGCCGCCGCCTCCGTGGTCGGCGAGCGCCTGCCCCGGGAGGGCGACCGCAAGCCCGAACGCACTTGCGACGATCAGCGCCGCGACACGGGCGACGGCGGCGGGTAAGCGGCCGCGAATGCGCATCATCGGCCTTCTAGTTGACCGAGAACGCTGACGGCGTGAGCGTGCCGACGGCGGAGCTGTCGCTGACCCACAGATCGAACGGCCCGGGCTCGACCACGAACTGCCCCTGGTCGTTATAGAAGCCGAAGTTCTGGCGTCCGAGCGTGAACCTGACCGTCTTTGTCTGCCCCGCCGCCAGCGACACGCGCCGGAAGCCCTCGAGCTTTTCCACGGGCTGCAGGATGCTCGTGTAGTTCTCGTGGAGGTAGAGCTGCACGACATCATCGCCGGCTACCGACCCGGTGTTGCTGATGTTCGTGCTGACCGTCAGCGTACCGTCCGCCGACACGCTGGTCGACGACAGGTGCGGGCTTGACAGTGAGAACGTCGTGTACGAGAGCCCGTAGCCGAACGGATACTGCGGCGCGTTCGGGACATCGAGGTACTTCGACGTGTACTTGTTGTTCGGGTCGAATGGCCTGCCGGTCGGCAGCTCGTTGTAGGAGATCGGGATCTGGCCGACATTCACCGGGAACGACATCGGGAGCTTGCCGCCCGGATCGACCTTCCCGAACAGCACGTCGGCGACCGCGTTGCCACCCTCGGTGCCCGGGAACCAAGCCTCCAGCAGCGCCGGAGCGTTGTCGGCCAGCCAGCCGATCGTCAGCGGCCGGCCGTTCATCAGCACGACCACGTACGGCTTGCCCGTCGCGGCGATCGCCTGCACCAGCGCGAGCTGCTGTCCCGGCAGGCTGATGTCGCTGCGCGATGAGGCCTCGCCGGAGTCCGACGCCGGCTCGCCCACGACAACGACCGTAACGGCCGCGCTGTTCGCGGCGCTGACCGCCGCGCCGAAGCCGCTGGTGTCAGTGCAGCTCGTGCTACAGCCCGGGGCGGAGGTAACAGTTGCATTAGGGACGGCAGTCTTGATCCCGTGCACGACCGAGACGACCTGGCCCTTGGTGATGTCGTATCCGATCGGCACGTCGGGTCCGAGCTGGTCGCTCGGGTCGTCGGCGAGCGGCCCGACCACCGCGATCGACGGCGTGCCGGTGCTCAGCGGCAGCGCGTGGTTGCGGTTCTCGAGCAGGACCATCGACTTGTCCGCCGACTTCCGTGCCGCCGTGAGGTTCGCGGGCGTCAGCTCCGCGGTCTGCACCCGCGTCGGATCGGTCATCGGGTGGTCGAACATGCCGGCCAGGTACTTGAGTGTCAGCACGTGACCGACCGCGTCGTTGAGCTGCGCGATCGTGATGCCGTGGCCGAGCAGGCTCGGGCCGAAGGCGGCGTAGGTGGAGTTCGTGTTAGGGCTGGTGCTCCCGACCTGGACCGCCATCTCGATGTTGATCCCGGCCGTCAGCGCCAGCCGCGCGGCCTCCGAGCCATTGGCGGCGAAGCCGAATTCCTCGAGCTCCTGCACGGCCTGGTAGTCGCTGAGGACCGTGCCGCCGAAGCCCCACTCGTCGCGCAGGATCGTCTGCAAGATGTACGGATTGGCGGTGTTGGGCACGCCGTTTAGCGAGTTGAACGAGGCCATCACCGTCGCGGCGCCGGCGTCGACCGCCGCTTTGTACGGCGGCAGGTAGTCGTTGAACAGCTGCTGGGTCGACATGTCGACCGTGTTGTATTCGCGACCGGCGACAGGGGCCCCATAGGCGGCAAAGTGCTTGATGGTCGACGCCATCTTGTCCGGCGCAGAGAAATCGTTGCCCTGGTAGCCCCGAACCTTGGCGGCGGCGATCGCGCTGGCGAGGAACGGATCCTCGCCTGCACCTTCGACCACTCGGCCCCAGCGCGGATCGCGGCTGATGTCGACCATCGGGTTGAAGGTCCACTTGATCCCGTCCGCGGTCGCCTCGTCGGCCGACACGACCTCGTCGTTTTGGACCAGGGACGGATCCCAACTCGACGCTTCACCGATCGGCACCGGGAACAGCGTCTTGTAACCGTGGATGACGTCGAGCCCGAAGATCAGCGGGATGTTGAGCCGTGAGTTCAGCGCAGCCTGCTGGACCTGGTTGATGTTGGCCACGCCCACCAGGTCGAGAACAGAGCCAATCTGCCCTTTCTGGGCCTCGCTCACGAGGTCACCAGGCGTACCGTTCGGCCCGTCGGGCCCCGCCATCTCCAGCTGGCCGAACTTCTCAGCTACGGTCATCTTCGAGATCAACGAGCTGACCTTCGCGTTGATCTGCTGCGGGCTCAGCTGCGCGGAGCTCTGCTGCGTCTTAGCCTGCGAGTAGACCGGCGTGTTGTGCCGGACCGTGCGAGCAGCAGGCGCCGCCGCGGACAGCCAGCTCGCCAGCAGCACCACGGCAGAGATGAAGACAGCCAACCCCGCGCCAAACCCAATGCGACGCCTCGGCTCGGCCCACACCACGCGGACGATTCTGTCAGCCATTACCTCTCCTCAGCAGACGCTCTTCAACCCAGCCTAGTACTCGCAGCGACTCGCGTCAAACCTTCGAGTTCGACCACAGGCGTGAAGGTTTCCAAGTCCACTCGCGACCATCAACTCGACAATCTGGCGCTCCTCGAAATGCGAACGGCCAGTAGCCCACCTCGCTCTCGGCGTCGACGCGGATCCTGACCCTATGCGGGCCGGTGGACGCCCAGTACGCCCGAGCCGTCGAGTACGCGGCTATCGCTGGCGGGCGGGATTCCGGTCGTCGCCTACAACGCGGACGCGTCGGGCAACCCGCGCTTGGCCTACATCGGCCAGGACCTGTAAGTCGCGGGCCAGCAGATGGGCGAGCACATCGTCTCGCTGGTTCCGTCCGGTGACATCGCGCTGTTCATCACGACTCCCGGTGCGCTCAACCTCCCAGCCGCGGATCGCTGGGTAGTGGGTCAGTTTGAGTCAAACTGACCCACTACCGATCGCTGGCGCCCAGGCCACGCTGAAGAGCCACCCTCGCGGCGAGCCCTGGGAACCCGTCGGGCATCCGTGTGGAGGGTGCGGGCGACGCGTCACTGCGCGGCGAGGTCACCGCCGACCTGACGCAGGAAAGCGCCTGCCGCGACCAGGTCGGGCTGCGCCAGGCCGGGATTCAGCTGCGCCAGCTGGCGGATCGGCTGGAGATCTCGGTCTCGCCGGGAATCTCTCAGGCCGCTCCCCCGCTGCGTACTCGCTGTCCAGGACCCGAGCTCGGGTCCCACCAGCTCACCAGCGCCTCGGTGCCGCTAAGCGCGCTCCGGCATCCCTCGTTCACCGTCGCCCTGCACGGGGGTCGTTTAGCGACGGCCCGTACTGGGTGACCACTCGATCGACGCTGACCCTCACCCTTCGCCGGGCGGGGGTCAAGACCCAGATCGTGCCCTTCGTGGCGCGAGCGGGTTGATCGTGGGTGCTGGGCGTAGCGGCCGCTCGAAAGGTTCCAGCAGCAACCGGCGCGCAGGTCGTCTCGCGCGTCGAGACCGCCGAAGCGCGTTGCGCCAGCCATCTGCGGGAACTACGTCCTCACACCGCGCATATGGTGACGCTCGTGGACTAGAACGTGACCGGAGGCGACGATGGCTGCCGCCATCGCCTCCGACGCCGGCTTGATCATCGCCTGGCGACAGCTTGACCGGCAACGACGCCGACTCGCCGCCACAGCCACCCGCAGCGACGTCCTGCTCCGAGTCGACGGCGATCTGGAGCCGTTCTGCTGTATCCGATCAGACGACGACTGGGTCGCGGTGCGCCACCGTAGGTCCCAGACCCTCACGATCGCCGCCAAGCGGGTCGACCCTGCCAGCATCGACCTGCGCGCACTTCGCGACCCGACCAGCGACCTCGAGGCAGACGATGTGGCTTGATCGTCTCCGGCCCCCCGCCCGGCGAGCACTCGCAGACTGCCGGTTTCACGAACGGTGGGGTCTGTGGCAGGAGTGCCGCTCGGGCCGAACCGGACTTGAAGCAGAAGCCGTGCGAGGTTCTGTCCCCAGCGACGTTCGGTCAGTCCTCTCGCGCATGGCTCGGCTCCGTGCTTCCTGTGCGACGTCGCTGCCGGTCATACATCCGCCAGATCTCGTCGTAGACGCCGTGGGCGGCGAAGAACGGCGACAGCTCCTGCTCGTCGTCCCAGCCGTAGGCGTCGAGCATCGCTCGGATCGAGCGCGAGCTTGCTCCGCTGGCTCGGAGACTGATGACGTAGCCGGCGAGATCCCAGTGGACGGGACCTCGGAGAGTGTCCTCGAAATCGTTCCAGACCAGGCCGTGCGGCGTGCAGAGCAGGTTGGTCAGCGATACGTCCCCGTGCAGCGCCTGGGCGGGAATCCTCGCCTCGAACACCTCGTCTCGCAGCTCAGCCAGCCGCGCCCTGAGCCAGGCGATTTTGTCGATCTCTTGGGCGTCCGTCGGGCGGAGCTGGCCGAGCAGGCGCTCGGTGCCGTCGCAAAGAGCCTCGAAGTCGGCCAGGTCACCGTCGAACAGCCGCAGTGCATCGTGGAGCTCTCTCAGCGCTCGACCAAGCCGGTAAGGGTCCCGGATGCGGGTCGCGGGCCGGGCGTCAGGCATCCACTCCGCGAAGGTCATCCACAGGCCATCGCGGTGATGAGGCCCGGGTGCGATCAACGGACTCGGTGCAACGGCCAGCCCAGAATCGGCCAAGAACTCGAGTACCGAGATCTCGCGCTCGAGCCACCTTTGCGGCTGGTCGTGCAACGCCACCGTCCCCGTCATCACCCGGGCGATCACCGGCGCGGGCCGCAGATGCACCAACACGTTGCTCCCGGAGTAGACGACGGCAGCGTGATCCTGCGCCAGCCCATAACCGGCAGCGACTGCGCGGGCCGCTGTCAAGGCACGTTCTTCGAGCTTGCCTGCCATCTCGAGCAATCTCGCAGACGCGATTGCCCGGCGCCGGCACGCGAGCGAGACTCCCCCTTGCACGCATTCAGAGCAGTCTCGGCGAAGGAGGACGCCCCGGGCGAGACGGCTGCTTCCGGCGGAATACGGCAACGAGGTCGCACCGAAAGACAAGGGCCGGTCATAGCAGTAAGCGACGCGCCGCCGGCGGCATGGCCCGTCGCAGTAAGCGTTCCTTGGGCGACTGCGACGACGCGGCTGCAGCGTCCGTCGCACCGGAGGCCAGCCAGGAAGGTGCTTTGAGCGTGCTCTATTCCCGCGCAGGCTCATCTGGCTCCAGGGACGGTTGCTGGCTAGAGTGCGCGCCGATCCAGAACATGAGGCTGGGCTCGTGATACCAGCGACGGGTCACTCCGAGCAAGCGCATGCCCAGCTTGCGGCACACCGCGATCGATCGGCGGTTATCAAGGTGCGTCACGGCCCAAACCTCCTTGAGACCAGCAGCGAGCCCACGTTCGAGCACTGCACCGCCGGCTTCGGTAGCTAGTCCCCGGCCCCAGCTGTCGGGGTGCAGGTGCCAGCCGATCTCGATCTCGCCGTGACCGTCCGGTAGAGGTTTGAGCAGCACGGTCCCGGCGGGAATGCCTGTCGATCGCTCGACCACGGCCCAGGCACCGAACCTTGGATCGGTTGCGAGCTTCTTGATCGACTTCTCGATCAACGCGATCCCATCTTTAGGGTCGGTCATCGGATGATCGCCGATCCAGTCCGAGACTTCGGTGCGTCGATGCATGTCGAAGAACCGATCAGCCTCCTCTGGACGCCACGGGCGGATGATCACCCGGTCAGTCACAGCCACCACTCCAGGGTCGGTCGGATCCGCCACATGGTCATGCTTACAGCTCGCGGGAGCACCATCAATGCATCCGACTCAATTGGCGTTCGGCGATTGAGACGGGCTCAGGAGCGCCGCGGACCGACCGTTGACCGGCAGATTCGTCCGGTGGTGGATCGTGTCTGAGACGCGGGTTCGTAGGTGTGACCCCCTTCGACCGGATGCGGCAGTCTCGATTCCGTGGCTGCCTTGGCGACATTGCAGCAGTGGGCGCGCGCAGCGGGGCGGTGCGGCCCCTACCCGGACCTGTCGTTGGGTCAGTGGTCCGCGGCGCATCGGACGGCTGTATTGGTCGGCGCGACGCGGTGCGGTGTAATGAGCTCGCACATGTGCTCGGGCCGGCGACTAGGAGGTGGGCTTTGGCTGTTGCGTGCATCGTCGAGGTCGCGCTGAACGGGGCCACGACGAAGGACGTCAATCCTCGGGTGCCTCGCACACCGTCGGAGATCACGATCGATGCGCTGGCATGCATCGATGCTGGCGCGACGATCGTGCATAACCACAACGATGAGTTTCTCTGGGCCGAAGGCGGGATCCACGCCGCCGACCCGTACCTCGCGGCGTGGAAGCCGATCCTCGATGTGCACCCCGACGTCCTGCTGTACGCCACGATGGCCAGCGGCGGGCCCGGCATCGCGATCGAGGCCCGCTGGGGTCACCAAGCCGAGCTTGCTCGAGCGGGCGTGTCACGCATCGGGCTGGTCGACCCGGGTTCGTTGAGCCTCGGCTTGCTTGATGAGAATGGGATGCCGATGGCGCTTGATCTGGTCTACGTCAACACCTATGCCGATGCTCTCTACATGGTGAAACAGTGCGCCGACCTCGGGCTCGCGCCCAGTATCTCGATCTTCGATCCCAGCTTTCTCCGAGTCGCGCTGGCATTTCATGACGCCCAAGCGCTTCCGCGCGGAGTGCTGATCAAGCTGTACTTCGGCGGCAACATCCCGTTTGGTTTGCCGCCCACAATCGCGAGCCTCGAGGCCGACCTCGGGATGTTGGACGGCAGCGATCTGCCCTGGCTGGTCGCCGTGCTGGGTGGAGACGTCGTCGAGAGCGGTCTGGCCCAGGCGGCGCTTGACCGCGGCGGCCATCTCCGCGTTGGCCTGGAGGACTACGCCGGAACACGAACCCCCCGCAACGTTGAACTCGTCGAGCAGCTCGCGGAGCTGATCACGGCGAGCGGGCGAACGATCGCCACCGTCGAGGAGACCCATCAAATCCTCGGTATACCTGTCAACCGTTAGCGCCGGCAGGGCCGCAGCCCTGCTCGACAGATGCAGAGCCAATGCCGAGGCGCGCCCCCCGGTGCCCGTGCCCGCCCACTACCTCATGAACGAACCAGCAGGCACGACGGCGATGGCTTGGGCGTGCCTCCGCACTTCTCCTTCGGCCGAGCCAGGCCCGAGAGCAGCAGCCGGACCGAGACGGCCCCGTCGGCGACAAGCTGGAGCGATCGCCGCGGTTCTAATTGGTGGGTGGATCGTGCGGTGGTGGCGCCTCTGGCTCAGTGTCGGGTGCCGGTGGCTCGGGAAGGGCGATGCCGTCCGAACCGTTCTTGGGCTCGGACTACGCGGCTCGCGGACGCCGGCCGATCCGGGGTCGAGTAAGTCAGAGCCAGAGATGACCACGTGGGCCTCTTCGCGAAGCCGGTCCACAAACTCCCGCCGCAGAGCGTCGATCTGGGCATGCAAGGCCCGCCGCTCTTCCGAGGCCGCCTGCTCCCTGCTGGTGAGCTCTCTCAAAAGGGACGCCAACTCGTCTCGCGCGAGCGAATGCGGATCCGGAAAGGCGACCACACGACTCATTCTCTTATTCTCTTACGCGGCACGGATCACGGCAAGTTCAACTGGACGCAGGACACCGCGTCCCCGCGCTGTCGCCCGAGGACTCAGTGCTGCTTCCACGAACCACGGGTCGTGTCCCAGGACGGTCGAGGCCGAGGTCACGCTTCTCCTTCGAACTGACCAGCGGCAAAGCGGAAGCCGGAGCTCCGTACCCTTGCGGCGACGAAAGTGGAGGAGTCAGACTCGCTCTCGAAGCCGGAACCACTGCACGACGATGGGAGTTGAGTCATCGAGGACCGGTGGGTGACCCTCCCAGTTGGGGAAGACCTCCTCATACCAGAACCGCTCGTGCTCGGACCTCCAGCCGGCGGCTGTCAGGTATGACTCCCCCTCCGCACGGGCCACACGGTCATCGACCGCGCCCAGCGCGACCACCTCGGACGCGAGGATCTCGATGATCGCCACCGGAATGCCATCCGAGTCGATGACCGTCTGTAGCTCCCCGGCGGCTGGCGGCTGCTCGCCATCTCGCTCCCAATCGGCAAGCAACGATGACGTCGCCGTCTTGCTGCCAGACAGCACTGCGTCAACCAGTCGGTCGCGCAGTGGGCCCGGAAACCCGAACTCGCAGATGCGTTGCTCCATGCCGAGGCTGAAGTCAACCACCTGGGGACCTGGGAGAGGAGCCCCCGGCGCTCACACCTGGTTTGACGAACCTCCGGCACTATCGGCGAGGCCGGCCGCCGTGTGCGAGCCGACCACTCGTGGCCGAATTTGGCCACGAGCCCGGACCAGACCCGCAGCCCGATCACGATACGAAGCGCCGCGCCGCCGGCCGCATCGCCTCGTCGCAGTCAGCGTTCCTTGGCATTTGAGACCGGCGGCCGACGGGCGGCGGCTGCCCCGATTCGTCCGCAGAAACGTCCGCTGATGGATCGGCGTCTGCCACAAGACCTGGCATCCGAGCGCAAGTGTCCGATGCCGCCGACGAAGGACGCCCGGCGCGCAGCACGTGCCCCGCGGACCGCGCCGCGTGGTATGCGCCCGCCGCGACGGATCTCAGGTGCAACGGTCCGTGAGACCAGCCGTGTCGAGCCGGGGTGTACAGCCAGGAAACACCGGCTTCGACGGCCCGGCTCTGCACGACCGACCCTCGCCCTATCTTCCCACCGGTGAGCGACGCGGTCGCGGTTATCGCTGTGGCGTTTTCTGGGACTGCGGGTCTCGCGGGTATCGCGACGACGGCGTACGGTGCCGCCGCTCAGCGGCGCTGGCAGGGTCGAGAGGAGCGCGTCACGGAACTCCGGAAGGTGTTGGACACGGCGGCCGTGTCCGTTGCGAACGCGATGCAGGCGATCGCTCTTGCCCATCGCGAACTGCAAGGCCTGGACTTCGACACGACTCCCGAAGTCGTTGGCGAGAAACGCATCTCGAGAGCGAGGGAGCGCATTGACGAAGCTGTGGCCGCAGAGAGGGAGATTTGGGTCGCATCCAACTTCGCTGAGACTGCGGCGCGGATCCACTCGGCCAGTCGCCCAGGCCCTCAAGAGTGTTGAGCATGAGGTGGGCCTGTTAGTCGCCCTCGTTGCAATGAAGGTGATCGACCTCACTTTTGGCGGCTATGACGAGGCGTGGGCGAAGGCCGAAACAGCAGAACGGGCGTTCTACGACGCAGCTGCTAAGGAGCTTCGCGGTGACGCAAGGTCCCTGTGAACGGGCGGCCTCAGCAGCGAGACGGTGTTTCGTAGAGCGTTGGGGACTGAGACCGCCGCCGTCGAGCCCGGAAGCGTTCGCTGGTCGATCTTTC
>ODAK010001546.1_pt1 | contig 24915 bp, 27 predicted proteins | sample 1539591 | NCBI WGS metagenome assembly ODAK01 (sample SAMEA3539303, study PRJEB22396) | soil metagenome | biome: tundra; feature: field; material: soil | place: USA | collected 2010-05 | depth 0.15 m | reverse complement strand
AGCTGGCAAGGACATCTGCCCACTCGGTCGGCATAATCCGGGAGTCGGCATAAGCGGACGATTTCACCGTCGGGTTCGAGTACCGGGAGGATGCCGAGCGGTTCCGGGACGAGCTTGGCGGCAGGTTCGCGAAGTTCGGGCTGGAACTGCACCCCGGTAAGACCCGGCTGATCGAGTTCGGGCGGCGTGCCGTCCGGGACCGGGCGGCACGGGGTGAGGGGAAACCGGAGACGTTCTCATTCCTGGGGTTCACGCACCTCTGCGCGACCTCCAGGAGCGGGCGGTTCTGGGTACGGCGGAAAACTGACTCGAAACGGGTCCGGGCCAAGCTTGCCGAGGTGAAAGCCGAGGTCAGGCGTCGCCGGTACCTGCCCATCCCCGACCAGGGACGATGGCTGGCCGCCGTGGTGCGCGGGCACCAGGCCTACTACGCCGTGCCCGGCAACAACGATGCGGTGAACGCCTTCCGCCACCAGGTGACACGGCACTGGCACCAGGCGCTGCGGCGCCGCAGCCAGAAGACCCGGCTCACCTGGGCCAGGATGGACCGCATCGCCACCCGGTGGCTACCCCAGACCCGCATCCTGCACCCATTCCCGGAGGCGCGTTTCGCCGCCATGCACCCGAGGTAGGAGCCCAGTGCGGTAATCCCGCACGCTGGGATCTGTGCGGGGGGCCGCCCGCAAGGGCGGTCCCTACCGCGACTTCGAACCCAACACCTGCCACCATGTAAAGCAGCAGCTCAGACCCGTTCCGGTGGGCCGGGCCTGGTGCGTTGAGGGAGCGGCATGGGATAACCGCTCGCCACGCGGGAGGTCTGTGTGCCGGTCATTTGTTCGGGCAGGTCAGGATGCTGTGGGCGTGGAGAGCGGTTCACCTCGGCTGCCGCTGTGCTGTCGCGTGTGGTTGAGCAGTGGTTGAGTTTCAAGCTCGCGGGGCTGGGCTCCCTGGTAATAACGCATACGTTCTCGGGCGGGCGGCTAGTCATTTCTTCCGGGCCGGCGAACCGTTCACGCGAACAACTGGCGGGCGTCAGTAGCCGCGGGGGCAGGGGTAGAACTCCTTGCCGTCCAGGTCGACATCGAACTTGACCGACCCGAAGCCATCTGGTGGCATGTAAACGACATGGCAGAAGGTGGCGAATTCTCGCTTGTGCTGGCACTGCTGGCCGGGGTTACAGACGTAATGATCGGCCGCGTACTCGGCCTCGCCTACCCATTTGCCGGTGGGCTGGCGAGGACTGGTATCAGAGCTGAAGTCGTCCCAGCCGCACGGCGTGCTGCCGCGCAGGCTGGTGCAGGTGATCCCGTACTGGCGGCTGCCACGAAGCTGGGCAGCGAAACAGGTGTGGTTGATGTAGCACTCCTCGACCACAGCGCCGTCTGAGTACTGCCGTCCCCACCAGGACAGGTACGGCGAGTTCTTCCACAGCGCGGTCATTCCGTAGCGGTGGATCTCGTTGAAGGCGTAGGCGAGGAAGTTCTCCGTGTCGCCGGGGGTGAGCCGGAATCCGGTGGTGGACGGCGGGTCGAAGCTGTCGATGTCATCGAGTTCGACCGCGTCGAAACCCTTTCTCGCGCACATGCCGATCCGTTCGCGGAGCATCGGCTCGAGGGCGTCGAGCTGGCGGAAGTCCAGCCAGCGCTCCTCGGGATAGCCGTAGTACACCTGGCCGAGCGTGCTGGCCGGGAAGTAGCTGCCGCCCGGCGACGGGCTGGCGTCGGGGCGGTAATCCTCCCAGGCCAGGTCCAGGTAGCAGACCGTCCGCGGGTGCGGGAGGGTGCTTGCCTGCCAGGTGGTCCGGATCGCGTGGACTTCCGCCTCGGTGGTGAGGAATCCGTCGATGTCGTAGATGTCTACTGCGTGCGTGCCGGTCCGCTGCAGCGGGGTGACGCGGCCGATCTGCCAGTCCCAGCGCATCGGATGCTGATCGGCGGCGAGATGCGGCGGATACCAGCACTGATGTTGCCCCGAGGAACGGCAGGCCACCGGCGCAGGCAGCGGCATGACACGCCAGCTGAACTGGATCATGGTGGAGCCCGCGCGGTTGGCGGTGCGGACGGCCACGTGGTGCGGGCCTGGGCGGAGCTTGCCGGTGTAGAACACGCGGTCGCCGGGCATCGTGCGCCATGGGCCGCTGTCGATCCGGTACAGCTGTACCGGCTGGCCGTCTGCTGTGTCGTAATGCGGAACGGTTACCTGGAAGTATTCCTCCGCTGAGGCGGTGAGCCGTTCTGGCGTCCCGTTGACGAATTCCGCAGCAGGCCGCTGGTGCCGCCGGTAGGCGCGGACCCTGACTACAGCAAGTCGGCTCACCGAGCGCCGGATGACCCGGAATGTGAACGTGGACCCCTGCGTCTCGACCACCTCGGACGCGGTCTCGGTCACCCGCAGCCGTCGGCCCGTGTCAGCGTGCCCTGCCCGGTACTGGCGGGCGGCGAACGGCGCGGCCGCCGCGCCCGCCGCGGTGCGGCATCCCCGCCCGTCCGGCGTGCAGCTCTGCCATGAGTAGGCGACCTCGAAGCTAAGCAGCCTGGTACCGCGGGGCAGGCGGGGCGCGTGCCAGGCCAGCCCGGACGCCGTGATCACCGCGCTGTCCCGGGGCTGGCCGGTGATCCGCAACGTGCCGTGAGCCACGGGCGGCGGGATCGGTGTGCTCGCGCTGACCGCCGTTCGGGCGGCTGACGCCGGGGCGCCCGCCGCCAGCGGCACGAGGACCAGCGCGGCCGTGCCCGCCGTGATCGCGGCGGCCCGCCCGGGCCGGTGGGTCAATGCCAGCCGCATCGCCGCCTCCTGGTCGCCGCAGTCAGCGCGCGAACGCCGCGGGCAGCAACTCCCGGTGCGCCTCAAACAGGTCGTCGCACATGGCCACGACCTGCGTCGTGGTCAGCGTGGCCGCCGTGTTCGGGTCGAGCAGCGCCGCCTGGTAGACGTGCTCACGCGACTCCTCCAGCGCCGCCCGCACGGTCAGCTCGACGACATTGAGGAATGTCCGGTTCAGCGCGGCCAGCTGCGGCGGCAGCGCGCCGACCGGCACCGGCTTGGCCCCGCCTGCCCCGACCAGGCAGGGGACCTCGACGCAGCACTCATCCGGCAGGCTGGAGATCAGCCCGCCGTTGCGGATGTTCACGTGCAGCTCGCGCTCGCGGCCGGTTTCCAGCGAGTGGATGAACAGCGACGCGAGCTCGTGCGCGGGTTCCAGGTCGAGCGGCGCGTCCGAGGCCAGAGCCTGCTGCAGCGACTCCAGCTCGCGCAGGTTCTCCTCGGAGCGCTCCAGGTAGTCGCCCACGAAGATCTGGAACCGCTCGATCTGGTCGTCGTGGTGCATGAACCACGGCACGTACTCGGCGGAATGCTCACTGGACTCGGTCGGGAAGTAGCCGAACCGGCGGAAGATCTCCACGCGGACCCGCCGCTGCAGCTCGGGTGAGCCCTCGATGACCTCCGCCAGGCGCGGGTACAGGGACTCGCCGTCCTGCTCGAAGCGCAGCACGAACGCCTGGTGGTTGAAGCCTGCGGTGAGGAAGCGGACCCGGCCCGGGTCTGCGCCGATGAGCCCGGTGAGGAATGCCTGCGTGTCCCGGACCGAGTGGCACAGCCCGAACACCCTGGTAAACGGGGTGCCCTCGTACACGGCCCAGGGCAGCATGGCCATCGGGTTGCTGTAGCTGAGCAGGTAGGCGTCCGGGCAGACCTCGTGCATGTCCCGGGCCAGCGCGGTCACCACCGGGATGGTCCGCAGGCCGCGGAAGATGCCGCCGATCCCCAGCGTGTCCCCGATCGTCTGGCGCACCCCGTACCGCGCCGGGATGTCGAAATCCGCCCGGGTGGCGTCGTACCCGCCGACCTGGACCTCGTTGATCACGTAGTCGGCGCCCGCCAGCGCCTCGCGCCGGTCCCGGGTGGCGCTCACCACCGCGCCGCACCCGGTCTGCGCGGCGATCCGGGTGGCCAGCCGCTCGGCGTGGGCCAGCCGCTGCGCGCTGATGTCGTACAGGGCGAGATGCAAGCCCCCGCGGAACTCCGGGTAGCGGCACAGGTCGGTCACGACGTTGCGGGTGAACTCGATGCTGCCAGCACCGACAAATGTCAGCTTGATCACGGTTCAGTAGTGTTCCATTCTGCCTCGTTACGCGCAAGACCAAGCATTCAACGAATCAGACGATGGCCATCAGCAGCGCTGAGGACCCGGCCCGTCGGAGGCGGATGCCCGATTTGCCCGGCTTATCACGGCCAGATGGGCACCAGGGCCGGTAATACGTGACCCACAGGGCTTGACACGGCTGGCCTCTATGCACAAAATTGTCGGAAATCTGCATAGTTCGCGCAACATACATCATGACCTGGATGGTCGTGGTCGTGATCGGCGCGGCTCGTGTCACACCCCGGGCAGAGAGAAGAGGCAGATGGCGAAGCACCGGCTCCGTGTCACCCTGGCAGGCTCGCTCACCGCCCTCGCCCTCGTCCTGGCCGCGTGCGGCACTGACAGCGGCGGAGGCGGCGGCGCCAGTGCCACGGTGCAGATCTGGGAGGGCTACACCGGGCCCGAGGCCAAGGCCTTCGCGCACCTGATCACCGTGTACCAGAACCAGCATCCGGGCGAGAAGGTCAGCAGCCTGTACGTCAACAACGACAACACGCTGCAGAAGGTGCTGACCGCGGTGCGTGGCGGCAGCCCGCCGGACATCGCCTACCTCTACGGGTCGTGGGCGCCGAACGTGGCGCAGATCCCGCAGGTGGTGAACCTGACCACCGTGGTCAAGCGCTCCGGGATCAACTGGAACGACTTCTGGGTCGGCGAGCGGGACGTGGCCACGGTCAAGGGCAAGGTGATCGGGGTGCCGGCCGTGGTCGACAACCTGGCCGTGGTCTACAACAAGACGCTGTTCGCCAAGGCCCACCTCACGCCGCCGGGCCCGGGCTTCACCTGGTCGCAGTTTGTGGCCGACGCGAAGAAGCTGACCGACCCGGCCGCCAAGCAGTTCGGCACCGCGTACGTGACCCCGGCGTCCGAGGACACGGTGTGGCACTGGGAGGCGCTGCTCTGGGAGGCCGGTGGCCAGCTGCTGACAGCCGATAATCAGAAGGCAGCGTTCGACTCGGCGGCCGGGCTGGAGTCGCTCAGCACCCTGCGGACCATGGCCGTCACCGAGAAGTCCATGTACCTGGACCCGACCGACCAGGCGTACAGCAACCTGTTCAACTCGGGCAAGATCGGGATGCTGGTCACCGGGCCGTGGGACCTGGGCGTGTTCACCAACGTCCATTACGGCGTGCAGGTCATGCCCTCCTACCCGGGTTCGGGCGCCGGCCACCAGACCATCTCCGGGCCGGACAACTGGGTGGTGTTCAACAACGGCGCCACCCGGGTGTCCGCAGCGGAGAAGCTTATCCTCTGGCTCACCGCACCTGCCCAGGTCAAGTACTTCTCGCTGAAGACCGGCGACCTGCCGACCCGGGCGTCGGTGGGCAACGCGGCCGGCTTCAGCCAGCAGATGGACACCACGCTGCCCGGGGTCAGCGCGTTCGTGGCGAACCTGGCCAACGTGAAGCAGGCCCGTCCGCAGATCCCGCAGTACCCGAAGATCTCCACGGTCCTCGCCAACATGGTCGTGTCCGTGCTGCTCGGCAAGAGCCAGCCGCAGGCGGCGCTGAGCTCCGCGGCGCAGCAGGTCAACCAGATCCTGGCCGCGGGCTGACGTGACGGTTCCAGACGCGCTGCTCCGCCGGCGCCGGGCTGGTCGTAACCGCAGCGGCTTGCCGCCGCTCGGCGCGAAGCGGCGATCGGGGGGTCGTCCCCCCGGGTCAGCACTGCGCCGCCGGGTGATGGCCTCCGAGCAGTTCACCGGATGGGCGTTCGTCACCCCCGGGGTCGTGATCATCCTGCTGTTCGGCGCGGTGCCGATCGTCTGGTCGGCGCTGATGTCCTTCCAGCGGTCCAACCTCCTCTCGCCGAGCACGCCGTTCGTGGGGCTGAAGAATTACCGGCAGATGGTGCACGACCCGATCGTGGGGCAGGCCATCGGGCACACGCTGATCTACACGATTCTGTTCGTGCCCGGGACGATGATCGTCGGGCTGTTCCTGGCCGTGGCCATGAACCGGAAGATCCGCTTCATCTCCATCTACCGGACCGCGGCCTACGCGACGATGGCCATCTCCACGATCAGCGAAGCGATCGTTTTCATCTGGCTGTTCGACCCCTCCTACGGGGTCGTCAACTACTTCCTCAGCCTGGTAGGCGTGCCCCCGCAGCAGTTCCTCAATTCGCCGTCCGAGGCCCTGTACGTGATCGTGATCATGACGATCTGGGGCTGGACCGGCTTCGCGGTCGTCATCTATCTCGCCGCCCTGCAGGGCGTCCCGCAGATGCTGATCGAGGCGGCCGCGATCGACGGGGCCAGCCACTGGCGGACGTTCCGCCGGGTAACCCTCCCGCTGCTCAGCCCGGCCTCGCTGTTCCTCGCTGTGTGGCTCACCATCAACGCGCTCCAGTTGTTCGACGAGGTGTACCTGAGTACCCAGGGCGGCCCGCTCAACGCGACCACCGTCCTCGTCTATTACCTCTACGACCAGGCGTTCCAGCAGTTCAACTTCGGCTACGCCTCAGCCATCGCCTATTTCCTGTTCCTCATCATCCTCGTGGTGACTGCGATCCAGTTCCGGGTCGGCAGGCGCTTCACGCACTACAGGTCTTGACATCCTCCCCCGCCTGGCGGCGGGGGATTCCAGCTACTCACGTCCAGGTTAGGAGGCAAGCAGTTGAGGTTCGCGGTTCACCGGCCGGGCTGCCCCGTCGCCTCCCCGCGAGTGCACTGGCTCCTGGGAGGGCGTGGCATACAGGCGGTACCGGGACATACGAACAAACTAGCGAATGCTGCCGACATTTCTGCGGAGGTGAAGCGGCGTTCCCTCCCTGGCCTGAGGGCCGGGGTACCCACGCCGCGATCCCGATGACCGCGACCTCGGCGCCCGCCCGTGGCGGGGTGCAGTCGGCCGCCCGCGGCGTCCGGCCCGCCCGGCGCCGGTGGCGGCTGCCGTTCAGCCCGTGGCACCTCGTGCTGGTCCCGGCCACCCTGATCCTGATCTTCCCGTTCTTCTGGCTGCTGATCACGTCGCTGGAGACCCCGTCCGAGGCGCTGCACTTCCCGCCCATCCTCATTCCGCACACACTGCGGTTCGCCAACTACCCCGACGCGCTGAGCAGCGCGCCGTTCGGCCGGTTCTTCATGAACAGTGCGGTGGTCGCGGTGGTGACCGTGCTCAGCAACCTCGTGCTCTGCTCGCTGGCCGGGTACGCGTTCGCCCGGTTCCGCTTCCTCGGCCGCGGCGTCCTGTTCGTGGTCATCATGGCCACGCTCATGGTGCCGTTCCAGGTCACGATGATCCCGCAGTTCATCATCACCAAGTGGCTGGGCGTTCACGTGCTGGCCGCGGTCGGGATCAACCACATCGGCGCGCTCATCCTGCCCAACGCCGCGACCGCGTTCGGCATCTTCTTCCTCCGCCAGTTCTTCCGGACCCTGCCGCTGGAGTACGAGGAGTCCGCCCGGGTGGACGGGGCCAGCCGGCTCACCGTGCTGGTCAAGATCGTGCTGCCGCTGGCCACACCGGCCCTGGCGACCCTGGCCGCGCTGACGTTCCTGGACTCCTGGAACAACTTCCTGTGGCCGCTGATCGCGATCACCTCCACGAACCAGATGACGCTGCCGCTGGGCCTGGCCACCTTCCAGGGGGCGCACGCCCCGGAGTGGACCCTGCTGATGGCCGCCAACGTGATGAGCCTGGCTCCGATGCTGGTGATCTTCTTCCTGGCCCAGCGGTACTTCATCCGGTCGGTCGCCACCACCGGGCTGGCCGGGACGTGAGCACGGAAAGCCACGCAGCCGCGGGCCAACTCGTCGACTCGCGGGGTTTCCGGGGGCCCCCGGGACAACTCGCGGGGGGTTCCGGGGGGCCGCCCCCCGGGGCCAACACAGAGGAAAGGGAACAAGCCATGGGCAAGGAGGCCGGGGTGGCCGGAGGCGGCAGCACGGAACGTGAGATCGCCTCGCAGCCAGCGTGCTGGCGGCGGGCGGCCGGGCTGGCCGCGAGCGTCGCGGGAGCACTGCCGGCCAGCGGGGAACGGGTCGCGGTGGCCGGGTGCGGAACGTCCTGGTTCATGGCGCAGTCGTACGCCGCGGCCAGGGAGGCGTCCGGGCACGGGGAAACCGATGCGTTCGCCGCTTCCGAGATGCCGCTGGGGCGGCGCTACGACCGGGTCCTGGTGCTGTCCCGGTCGGGGACCACGACGGAGATCCTGCAGTTGCTGGACCGCCTGCACGGGACCGTGCCCACGGTCGCGATCACCGCCGGCTCCGGGACTCCGGTGGCGGAAGCCGCGGATGCCAACATCGACCTGGGTTTCGCGGACGAGGAATCGGTAGTGCAGACCCGGTTCGCGACCACCGAGCTGGCCCTGCTCCTCGCCCACCTCGGCGAGGACATCGGGCCGGCCACGGCCGACGCGGAGCGGGTGCTGGCCCAGCCGTTGCCGGCCGAGATGATGACGGCCCGCCAGTTCACCTTCCTTGGCACCGGCTGGACTTTCGGCCTGGCCAAAGAAGCCGCGCTCAAGCTGCGCGAGGCGGCCGGGATGTGGACCGAGGCCTACCCGGCCATGGAATACCGACACGGGCCCGCTGCGGTGACCGGCGAGGGCAGCGTGGTGTGGATGTTCGGCACCCCGCCGGACGGGCTGGGCGCCGAGGTCGCCGCGGCCGGCGGGATCGCCTGGTACAGCGACGAGGATCCGCTGGCCGAACTGGTCCGCGTCCAGGTGCTCGCCGCGGCGGTGGCGCGGGCCCGGGGCCTGGACCCGGACCGGCCGCGGAACCTGGCCCGCTCGGTTATCCTCACTCGCCGCTGAGCCGGCCAGATCACCATGATCGGAGTCGTCTGCCTCAACCCGGCCCTGGACATCACCCACCACGTGGCCGCCGTGGACTGGGCTGGAGTGAACCGGCCCAGTGCGGTTTACGCCCGTCCCGGCGGCAAGGGGCTGAACGTGGCCCGTACGCTGCGCGCCATCGGGGCCGAGGTCCTGGTCATGGGACTGACCGGCGGGGTCACCGGTACGGGCGTTGAATCGGCGCTCAGCGAACTGCTGGTGCCGACCGCCTTTACCCGGATCAGCGGCGAGACCCGGCGGACCTTCGCCGTCGTGGATGGGCGCACTGGCGGTTCCGCCCTGTTCAATGAGCCTGGTCCCCGGGTCGGCGTGGCGGAGTTCGGGGAGTTTTCCGTTGCGTATGAAAGGGCCCTGGCCGGGTGCGCGGCGGTGGTCCTTTCCGGCAGCCTGCCGCCGGGACTGCCCGCGGATACCTATGCCCGGCTGATCGAGATGGCGGCCGCCGCCCGGGTGCCCGCGGTGCTCGACGCGCATGGGGAGGCACTGCTGCGGGGGGCGGCTGCCCGCCCGGCGATCGTGAAGCCGAACCTGGCTGAGCTTGAGGCACTGGCCGGGCGGCGTCTGTCCACGGCGCGGGGCGCCGACAGGCCGGCGGTGGCGGCCGCGGCCCGCGAGCTGAGGGCGGCCGGTGCGCAGGCGGTCGTCGCCTCACTCGGCGCCGATGGGCTGCTCGCCGCCACCGAAGACGGCAGCTGGCAGGCGACGCCGCCCGCCGCAGTGGACGGAAACGCGACCGGCGCCGGCGATGCGGTGGCCGCAGGCCTGGTGCACGGGCTGGTCCTCGGCCGCCCCTGGGACGAGCGGCTGCGGCACGCGGTGGCCCTCGGCACGGCGGCCGCCGCAGCGCCGGTGGCGGGGGAGTTCAGCCATGCTGACTACACGAGCGTGCTGGGCACGGTGGCGGTGCACCGGGAAGAGGCTCCCTGATGCCGCTCAGCGCGATGCACGAGATCATCGGGCCCGCCCGCGCGGCGGGCCGCGGCGTCGGAGCGTTCAACGTCATCGGCATCGAGCATGCCGAGGCGATCGCCGCCGGGGCCGAGGCAGCCGGGGCTCCGGTGGTGCTGCAGGTCAGCGAGAACTGTGCCGCTTACCACGGCGCCCTGGAGCCCATCGCCCGCGCCTGCCTGTCGATCGCGCGGTCAGCCGCGGTGCCAGTCGCGGTGCACCTGGACCACGCGACCAGCGTCGAACTGGTCCACCTGGCGGCCGGGCTGGGCCTCGGGTCAGTCATGTATGACTCGTCGGCCCTGCCCTACCAGGAGAATGTCCGGGCCACGGCCGACATTGCCCAGTGGTGTCACGGGCGGGGACTATGGGTCGAGGCGGAACTCGGCGAGATCGGCGGCAAGAATGGCGTGCACTCGCCGCACGCCCGCACCCGTCCGGACGAGGCGGCCAGTTATGTCGCGGCGACCGGCGTGGATGCGCTGGCGGTCGCGGTCGGCAGCTCGCACGCGATGCTGACCCGCGATGCGGTCCTGGATCTCGGGCTCATCACCAGGATCCATCGCGCCGTCAGCGTCCCGCTCGTGCTGCACGGCTCGTCTGGTGTCCCAGACCGGGACCTGGATGCGGCGATCCGGGCGGGCATGACGAAGATCAATATCGCGACCCAGCTGAACAAGGTATTCACCACCGCCATCCGTAATTGCCTGGCCGCCGATACCGCATTGGTCGATCCCAGGCGGTACGGTTCGGCGGGACGCGACGCGATCGCCCCGGAGGTGGCCCGCCTGCTCGGGGTGATCGGCATCGATGTGATCGGCACTGGGCGGCTCGTTCAGGAAAGACGTGTCGAGCAGGAAGAATCGGCAGGCGAGTTGGGCCGCGAAGGCAGGAGGCGCCGGTGAGCCGCTATCGCCGGTGGAATGAGCTACTGGAACTGCTCGCCGCGGCGGGTCAGCTCCAGGTCGAAGACGCCGCGAAGGCCCTGGACGTGTCCGCGGCGACCATCCGCCGGGACTTTGATGAACTCGCCAGCCAGCAGATGCTCACCCGGATCCGGGGGGGTGCCGTCGCCCAGGGCGTCACCTATGACCTGCCCCTGCGGTACAAGACGGAGCGCCGTCCTTCCGAGAAGCAGCGCATCGCGGCGGTGGCCGCCGGGCTGGTGCGGCCCGGGCAGGTCGCCGGCCTCAATGGCGGCACCACCACCACCGAAGTGGCCCGGGCGCTGGCCACCCGGTCCGACCTGAACTCGGTTCCGCCGCCAGCGGTCACGATCGTCACCAACGCGCTGAACATCGCGACCGAGCTCGCGGTTCGCCAGCACATCAAGATCGTGACAACCGGCGGAGTGGCCCGGCCGCAGTCCTACGAGCTGACCGGGCCGCTGGCCACCGGTGTGCTGGAGCAGGTCACCCTCGACGTGGCGATCCTGGGAGTGGACGCCATAGACGCCGTGGCCGGTGCCACCGCGCATCACGAGGGAGAGGCGAGCATCAACCGGCTGATGGCCCGGCAGGCCAGCAGGGTTGTCATAGTCGCGGACAGCTCCAAGGTGGGCCGCCGCGCGTTCGCCAGGATCTGCACGGCCCGCGAGATCGACGTCCTGGTGACGGACAAAGGCATAGCCACCGAAGACGCGGCCCAGCTGGAAGAGGCCGGGGTTGACGTTGTCATCGCATGACCCAAGGCCGGCCGCCGGCCGGGATGTGGATCTGGTCGTGGTCGGCGACTGTAATCCGGATGTGCTCGTGCTCGGCGACGATGTGACCCCCGCGTTCGGCCAGGAAGAGAAGCTGGTCCAGAGCATGTCCCTGGTCATCGGGGGGTCCGCGTCGATCACCGCGGTCGCCGCGGCGCGGCTCGGGCTCAGCGTCGCCTTGGTTGCGGCAGTCGGCGCCGATCCAGCAGGGGAGTTGATGCTGGACCAGCTGGCCAGGGAAGGGGTCGATGTCGCCGCCGTGGTCGTGCGCGACGAGGCGGCGACCGGGATGACCGTGGCGCTATCCCAGGGCGGGGACCGCGCAATCCTGACCGCGCTCGGTGCCGTTGCCTCGCTGACCGCGGCGGATATCCCAGACGCGCTGCTCGCCCAGGCCCGGCATGTTCATGCCAGCTCTTACTTCCTGCTCGAGGATTCTCTGGGGCCTGGTCTGGCTGCCGTGCTGTCGGCCGCCCGGGCGGCGGGCGCCACCACGTCGCTGGATACCAACTGGGATCCGTCCGGGCGATGGGGTGATGACCGCCTCTCCGCGGCGATCGCACAGACCGATGTGCTGCTCCCCAACGAGGCAGAGGCTCTGCGGCTGAGTGATGAGACGGACCTGGCCACGGCGGCGCGAGCCCTCACCGCTGCCGGATCGAGGTTGGTCGTGAAGCTTGGTGAGCGCGGCGCGCTGTGCGCTGAAGGGCACCGTCAGTGGCGTGTCAGTATTCCGTCGGTGGTGCCCGTTGACACGACCGGCGCTGGGGACTGCTTCAACGCGGGGCTAATCGCCGGCCTGCTCGATGGCCTTGCCATGCCACAAGCTGTCGCGCTCGGCTGTGCCGTCGGCGCGCTCTCGACCCGCGCGCCTGGGGGCACGGCGAGCTGCCCCAATCTGGCCTCTGCGGTTACGCTCGCCCAGAAGGCATCCATCACGAGCGTCGCGGCAAGAACCTCATCTCAATGACCATGTTGCATTCCGTGGGCAGGCTGGGCGGCGGCGTCTGCCCTTGGACACGCCGGGCCACTACCACGTGGTAGGTCATTTCTTCCTCAGCCATCCCTTCCCGAAGACCGGTTCGAGGTCCCGCTCGATCGCTCGCAGGGACAGCGAGATCAGGCGAGCGGCTGGCCGGCTCGGTTGAGGAGTGGTTGAGCTTGCGCCGACGGGTAGCCGAGGAAGGCTGATGCTGCAGGCCAAGCCAAATTTACGATCTTCATCGGGTGCGCCCTGTAAAACCGTCGGGACCGATTGTCTCTAGCAGGTACAGCCTGGTACCTGGCACTAGGAGACAGCCCCGATGCAAGACACCACCGTCAAAACCGCAGCAGATACCAGGCTCACCCGCGAGTGCGAGCGTATCCGCGCGGCCGAGCGCGCCGGGGAGATACCGAAACGTGAGGCCGCCAGCCAGATCGAAGCCGCCCACGCGCGCCGGGACGCCTCGATAGCGGGCACGCGGTGAGCGGCGCAGACAAGGCCATCCGGGGCGCCACCGTGGGCGCCGTCGCCTGCGTGGGGCTGGTCGCCGCGGTGCTGTCCTACCGTCATCAGTTCGAGCTGGCGGCCGGGCACGGAGAGTCGGCGCTGACCGCCCGCCTTGTCCCGTTCAGCATTGACGGGCTGCTGCTGGCGGGCACGCTGGCCGTGCTCGACGCGGCCCGCCGTGCTCGCGGCCCGGCGTGGGCAGCACGCATCACGGTCGCTCTCGGGGTGGCGATGACACTGTGGGCCAACGTCGTGCATGGGCTGGCCTACGGGCCAGCCGGGGTGGTCATCTCGGGATGGCCACCGGTCGCGCTGATCGCAGCCGTGGAAGTGCTCGCGCGGATGGTCCGGCCTGCGCCAGCCGGCCAGCCTGACGCGATCCTCGCCGCCGTGGCGGCCGATGCCGAAACTGCGGCACGGGCCGCGCTCGCGGCCTCGGTGGCGGCGTCCAACCCGCTCAGCCAGCGGCAGCTAATGGAGCGGTTCGGCCTCTCACGGGCGCAGGAGCGCACAGTGCGCCAGGCAGTGACCGTGGGCGCCAACGGCCATGGTGCGGGTAGGTCACGCAGCGTTCTGTAGAAAAGCGTTTCTACAGAACAGGATTCTGTAGAAGTATCATGCGGTAGTAAGCAAGCTTGCCAAGGAAGGTGGCTAGGGCTGTGAGCAAGCCGGGACGCCTCCCTCGCGTCCTTAGCCAGCGGACGGCCAGGCAGCTCCTGGAGGACAACGGCTGGGCAGAGACCATTGGCGGAAAGCACGTCGTGAAGATGACAAAGCCGGGACACAGGCCGGTCACTCTTCCCAGCCACGGCGGGGACGACTACTCACGGGACCTGACCGCCGCGATACTCCGGCAGGCCGGGCTCAAAGGAGGCGAAGCGCGGTGAGTGAGACCCGCGAGAGCTATACCGTCCGCATCCACCGCGAGCCCGGGCAGCGCCTGTGGGCCGAGGTGGAGGAACTGCCCGGCTGCTTCGCGTCCGGCGCGGACATGGCCGAGCTGACGGAGGCACTGGCCGAAGCGATCAGCCTGTACCTGTCAGAGCCTGGCAATGAGGTGCGTGTCGAGCTGGAGGATGCGCCCGGCTCAGTCACTGAGCAGCGCATGCTCGCCCGCACTGCCTGAGCGGCGATTTCCTGAAATAGCCGGGCGCTAGGGCCGCTCGGCCTCTGGCACGACGTAGACACCACGGCCGGGCACCGTGCGCACCAGGCCTTCATCGCGGAGCACGCCAACGGCTTTCTCGACAGTGCCGCCAGCCACGCCGTATTCCTGCTCCAGAGTCCGGCCGCTTGGCAGCGGCTGGCGCGGCCCGATCTTCCCGGACAGGATTATCTGCCGCAGGATGTCCGCCAACTGGAGATAAACCGGCTGGTCAGAGTAGTGATCAAGGGACACATGATCACTCTAGGTACCTGCCCGGCACCATGTTTGGCAGGGGAACCCTAGGTACCCTGGGAACCTAGGGGTAGTGTCATATCCGGAAATGAAAAAACGGGCCGGACGGCGCTTACACGCCGCTACCCGGCCCTGACCCGGACGCGGAGGTCCGAGCTATGACCGATCATCCCACCCCGCCCAGCCTCGAAATTGACGCCACCGAGATGATCGCTGAGACCTTGCAGGAGCTTGTCACTCTTACCGAGACGCTGCCCGTGGCCACCAAGGACGCGGAGCGGACGGCCAAGGTGCTCGACAGGCTGTCAGAGGATCTTGCGGAGTCCGCAACCCTCATCCGCCGCGCAGCCGCCCGTGCGACCCGGTTCCTGCCGTGAGCGGTTTCCACATGACGCAAGGCGAGGCGCGCAAAGCCGCAGTTCGGCATCCTTGGACACCTCACCTCGGCCCAGAACCATCAGACAGGCGAGCAGACTGCGCACGATCAGGTAGACGCTCGAGAAGATCACCCAGAGATGATCTCAGCCTGGAAGACGCCACCAGCCAGACCAGATCGAATAATCGAGCCCCACAGGTCCAGGGGCTAGACGGGCTGAAGGGACCACAGGGAACTCTGGGGATATTTATTAGTGAGATTCCCCCCGGGCGACCCGACAACCATCGTCATGGCCAGGCGGTTGCTGAAATAGCAACATATGGGCGCTGTCCCGTTCAGCCGGGGGACATGCCGCGAACCACCGGCGTCAGGACGCGCCCTGCCCGCTCTGCCAGTAATGCCATCTCGTAGGCCACCAGGCCCATGTCACAGTCCGGGGCAGCGAGCACCGCGAGACTCGAGCCACCACTTATCGACATCACGATCAGCAGGCCACGGTGCATTTCCACTACTGTCTGGTTGACAGATCCCGCCTTGAACATACGGGCGGCACCCAGCATGAGGCTGGTGAGACCTGAGGTAACTGCGGCCAACTGATCCACGCGGTCGGGCGGAAGGTCGCGTGAGACCGCTAGCGGAAGGCCGTCGGCCGAGACGACTATCGCGTGCGCAACAGAAGAAGCGCGCTCGACGAAAGCCGTGATCAGCCAGTTCAGGTTCTGCGTTGGCTGCACGGGTACTCCTTTGCTTCCTGAAAGCGCCTGTTGCGGCTGCCCGTCTCCCGCTCCCTCTGCGCCCGCTCACACAACCGGGCTCAATAGGTTCCCCGCCCGAATGACCGGAACGGTCTCATGCTGCCTCCTCGACGGTCTTCGCCGATCACCTCGCTCGCGGTGTCAGGACGCTACCCGCCTGTTCCACTAGAATCGTCATCTCATACGCGATGAGGTCGGGATCGGAATCGGCTGCGGCAAGTACCGCAAGGCTCGATCCATCGCTTATCGCCATGATTACGAGAATCCCCCGTTCCATGGCTACCAGGGTCTGGGTGAGCGCGCCGCACTCGAACATCCGGGCGGTCCCCTGCGCCAGGCTGGTGAGGCCGGAGGTGACCGCCGAGAGGTGCTCCACGCCATCGGGCCGTATCCCGTCGGACACCGCCAGGGGAACCCCGTCAGAGGACACAACGACAGCGTGTGCCACATCGGGGACACGCTCGGTAAAGTCCGTGACGAGCCAGCTAAGATCCTGCGTTTGGTCACTTGCCGGATCCAATGCACTCCCCTCTCCGAGGTGCTCCTGCATCGTTGCGGGCCCGGCGGTGCGGCGAGTCGCTGGCCGACGGGCTGGCCGTGCTGCGCTCGCTCAGCGTCATGCGTTCGGGGCGTCATTGGTGGAGGCAGCGGCGGTGCGAGCCCGCCGCGAGCCCCGCTGGAAGCCCGCCAGCCGATTGCGGGCGACCTCAGCCGACTCTGCCAGCTTCGCTGATCTGCCCGCCTGATCGCCCGCGGAACCTGGCACGAGATTGGCCCGGGGTGTGCGCCGCGGCAGTCCTGCGGCGGTCAGGCCGCCAACGGCGGGTGCGAGGACCGTTTCCGCGGCGCGCCAGCCGTCATCACTGGGTGATGTCCACGACCGCGCTGCAATGGGGCCTGCCGCGGCGTCATGACGCCGTGGCAGTGTCCGGCCGCGAGTTCGGAACCAGTCAGACTCTACCGACTCGAAAATCGGCAGCGGGGAGTCTGGCTCTGGCCCTCCGGCTTCCGGCACGACAACAGATGAGTCCGCGGCCGGCCAGGCGGCAGGGGCTCGAGGCGTCGGGAACCTGGGCGCCCGCGTTAGGGCCTGTACCCGCGCGGACGGGCGCGCACTGGGGCGCTCCCCGGCCGCAGGCGCGCTGTCCTGCGAGGTCAGGCTATCGGGGATCCACACATGCGCGGCAAGGCCACCGGCTGAAAGCCGCTGCAGGCGCACCTTGATGCCGTGCCGTGCCGCCAGGTGCGCCACCGCGAACAAGCCCATGTGCCGGGAAACCTCTACGTCCGCGACTGGTGGAGTCTCCAGGCGCGAGTTCAGCTGCGCCAGTTGCACCTCGGACATCCCCATTCCCTTGTCCGCGACGTCTATGAGAGCTTCGCCGTTGCTGAGCGCATGGCCCGACACCGTCACCTGGGTGCTCTTCGCCGAGAACATGGTGGCGTTCTCGAGGATCTCGGCGAGCAGATGTACCGTGTCAGCGACCGCGTTGCCGATGACGGCGATGCCAGGCTGGATGCTGAAGACGACCCTGTCGTACTGCTCGATCTCGGACACTGAAGCACGGACCACGTCCACGAGCGAGACTGGCTCGGCCCACCGGCGGGGCGCCTCGTGACCCGCCAGCACAAGCAGGTTTTCCGAGTTGCGGCGCATGCGGGTGGCAAGGTGATCCATCCGGAAGAGGTTAGCCAGCCGCTCAGGGTCCTCCTCGCCGAGTTCCAGGCTGTCGATCAGCCTCAGCAGCCGTTCGAGGAGCGTCTGGCTGCGCCGGGAGAGGCTCATGAACATAGCGCTGACGCTGCTGCGCAGCTTTGACTCGTCCGCTGCCAGCCGCACCGCCTCACGGTGCACCTGGTCGAACGCGCGTGCTACCTGGCCGATCTCGTCGGTCGAGTGCACGTCGATAGGCTCCACGTCAAGACCTTGGCCGGTATCCCCGGCCCTGCTCAGCTCGCTGACCTCGGCGGGCAGACGCACTCCGGCGACTTCGAGTGCGCCCGCCTTGAGCAGCCGTAGCGGGCGCATCATCGATCTCGCGATGATCAATGTCGTCAGCAAGACGAAGATCAGGACGGCCAGCGCGGCGGTGCCGGTGAGCATGGCGGAATTTACCGCGCCTAGCCGCAGGGCCTGGGCCTGGGTGAGGATCGAGCTGGCCAGCTGCTGCTCGACTAGGCGCATTCTCCCGACGGTGTAGGACATGTCGGCGTACCACTGCTGGCTGGCGCCGCTGCCGAGGTTCAGTGCGCCGCCGTCGCTGCCGATCACCGTCGCGCGCTGCTCCAGTGCCTGGGCCTGGTCGACGAGGGGCCCGGCGACGGTGTTGTTGAAGACCTGGCTTTCGCCGAGTGTGGCTGACGTCCCGAACGATGCATGGTCGCTGGCCTGCTGCGCCTGTGCGGCGGTGAGGGCAGCCAGGGCGCCGGGCGCGAACTGTCCCTCAACGAGCGCCGTGTAGAGGATGGCCCGTTGCTGGGACGCTTGGTCTTTCATCCGTGCCAGTGAGCCGAGCGTCCGTACGCTGGCGACCAGCGAAGAGTTACCGCCCTCCTGGGCGATGTCGTCGTTGAACGAGAACAAGCTTGCTGTGGCCTGGGAATAGTCGGTGACTACCAGCAGCGCCGGGGTCTGGCTCTGGTCCGCGGAGCTGCGCAGATCAGGCAGGTCGGCGATCCTGGCCAGCACGGCAGCGGCGTTGATTCGCGTCTGGGCAGGGAAGGCTAAGCCGACTCCCCGCGCCAGCGCGCGAATCCTCCCGGCCAAGGCGTCGGTGACCGCATACTGCTTCTGCAGGGCCGGCCACGCCAGCGGCCGGCCTGCCGTCCGCGATGAAGGCCGCCGTGAGGTCGCGCTCGTCTTCCATTGCCTGCGCCAGGCCAGTGATTTGCTGGCCGAGCACCGCGAGCTGTTCTACGCGTCCGAAGGTAGCAGCGCTGCTCGCGGCGACGTCGACCCGCAGGCCGGCGAAGACCATGCCCATCACCGTCGGGAGGACGATCAGGGCGATCAGCCGCCAGGGCACTCGCCAGTTCCGCAGGGCCAGTGCCGGGCCCGCCAGGTCGTCGTGCCGCGGCGGCTTGCTGGCAGGCGCCTTCGTGCCGGGCAGCGGACTGTCAGGCGGCGGGGCGGTGGCCGGAATGGCGGGCTCGGCAGGGCTGAGCTGGCTCATCGCTCACGTCCTCGCTGATCTCGGCACTCTGTTGGTAAATGGCACGTAATACTTCTGGAATGGCTGACAGATCGCCACAACTGCCATGAGCAGGCAGAACTTGCAGCGGTCCTGGCCGTTCTGACGGAATCGTGCGCCCAGCATTGACCCCACTTCAGACCAGATGCGACGAAGGATCATGATTTAAGGTGACTTCTCATGACGTGGTGCCTTTAGGGTAGGTGTTCGGATACGGTAGCGCCCATGCGTCTGCGGCCAATCATGCGTCTGCAGGCAGATCGCACTGCGGCTGCAACTTTCAGCGAGCCCCTGCGCCACTTAAGTCAGCCACTTCAGTCAGCACTGCGATGTTTGCTCATGTTTTTTCGGTCCGGTCGCCTGCCAGCGGCGCCACGACCTTTATGTTCGTTATAGTAGCTAAGGAGCGTTATGAGAGTTACTAGCGGCGGTCGCGGCGGTCGCCGTCCCTTGCGCCACACCCTCGCGGTGATCATGATCGCCGGCACCGCCGTGGCCGTCGCCGCCTGCGGCAGCACGGCCAGCGCCACCAAGTCAGCCGGGCCGGAGAAGCGGGATCTGGTGGTGGCGGCGGTGCCCGGGGAGGGCGCGGCGGGCCTGTACATCGCGCAGGAGAAGGGCCTGTTCAGCAAGCAGGGCCTGCACCTGACGATCCAGACGGTCACTAGCTCGTCCACGGTGATCCCAGCCATGCTGCACGGCAGCGTGGACGTGGCTTCCGGCCAGTACACCTCCTACATCGCCGCCGACGCGGCCGGGATCGCGAAGATGCGCATCCTGGCAGCCGGGTACTCCCTCGGCCCGCACGTGCAGGAGGTCATAGTCCCGGCTCACAGCGACATCCGGGCCCTAGCCGGCCTCAAGGGCAAGACCATCGCGGTCAACGCGCCGAACAGCGAGACCACCGACCTGCTGTATACCGCGCTCAGCTCCTCCGGGATCACTCCCGGCCAGGTGCATCTCGCCGTCATCCCGTTTCCGGCAATGTCCGCCGCGCTGGCCGCCGGCCGGGTGAACGCGGCGTACGAGATCGAGCCGTACCTTACCGAGGCTGTGAAGCAGCACGGCGTTCAGGAACTGGCCGACATCGATACCGGGGCGACCCAGGATTTCCCGATCGCGGGCTACGGCGTGCTGGCCTCCTGGGCGGCTAAGTACCCGCGCACCGCGGCGGCGTTTGCGAAGGCTATCGAGCAGGCCAACGCGATCGCCGCCACGAACCTGAGCGTCCTTCAGCAGGCCTTTACCACTCAGTTGCACCTGAGCCCGGATATCACCGGTGTCATGGCCACCGGGACCTTCCCGACTGCCGCCGACGCGGTGCAGCTCCAGCGTGTCGCCGACCTGATGCTGCAGTATGGGCAGCTCAAGCAGCGGTTCAGCGTCAAGTCGATCACCGGGGCATGAGGTGACTGGATCGGGGACCGAGATGACCGCGGACGTGGCGGCGGCGTTTGATGAGGCCGCGGACCGGTACGACAGTGCCGGTCCGCAGTTCGCCGGGCCGGTTGCCTCCCGGCTCGTGGGCCTCGCCCGGCTCCAGCCGGGCTGGCGGGTGCTGGACGCCGGGTGCGGCGCTGGCGCCGTCCTCATCCAGGCCGCACTGGCCGTGGCCCCTGGCGGTCACGTCACCGGCATCGACGTCGCCTCCCGGATGGTTGCCCGCGCGGGACGCGAGGCCGGGCGCCAGGGCCTGGGCGATTCCGTCACGCTGCGCGCGGGCGATGCCGCCAGGCCCCCATTCGGCCCGGCCAGTTTCGATGCGATCCTCGCCTCCCTGGTGTTCTACCTGCTGGCGGACCCGACCGCCGCCCTCGCGCGGTGGCACGAGCTGCTGGTACCGGGCGGCACGCTTGCGTTTTCTCGCGGTGCGGGCCCGGATCCGCGATGGTCCCCGGTCCTCGCCGCTGTGGACGCCTACGCCGGTGATGCCGCCGGGTTCGAGACCTATGTCCACCGCCCCGGCCCGCTCTCCGAGACCGAGGCGATGCTCGACGCCGGCGGATACGCCGGCATCGCCAGGACAGTCGAGACGGTCACCGTCCGCTATGACAGCCCGCAGCAGTGGTGGGAGGCCGCCGTAGCGGAAGGACCCTGGGTAACCTGGCGGCACATCCCCGGCGAGCGTCTGGCCGAGGCCCGAGCCGAAGCCCTGGCCATGGCCGAGGGCCTCCGTGAACCTGATGGCAGCCTGCTGCGCCACATCCAAATGGCCTACCTGACCGCCCGCCGGGCGGGCAGCGATTGATTAGCGAGAACGGCCGCCCCGCCGCCCTTCGCCTGGGGGCCGCCAATCCCGCCGGGCCAGGGCGTGGGGACGGTTTTGGCTAACCGGATGGATACTGACCGTAGCCTGGGTACCGGGCGAGCGTTACTGCCTTTCTGCGCGTCTGCGCAGATGAGGAGAACAATGCAGCTGAGGAGCACAATGGAGTATGGCCGCATTCCTCGGGGCCGTGTATCAGTTACCACCGGCCCGCTGTCGGTGGCGCATGCATGCGTCTGGGTCGCTCAGGCTCGGCGCTTGCACAGGGGCAGCAGGATTTGAGACAGCCCACCTGATCATCGTGCGCTGGCCATTCTCGACGATGCCCCGTTCTTTCTCTTCATCACGGACAGCTGCTCCAGGCGATCGGCCGTGCGGTCCCCGTATTGCGTCGGCGCAGCAGCAGCAGCAGCAGCAGAAGAAGAAGAAGAAGAAGAAGAAGTGCGTTGAGTTAAATCGCGGCAGGCGGTCGGCCAGCATCAGGTCCGCGACTTGCTGCGTAGAGGAATGACGATGAGCAACGAATCCGGTGCGCCGTCGCGGGCACGGGATGTCCTCGCCGCGACGTGGGCTCGCGGCCTGGTCGGCGTCGCGGCCTTCCTGGTGCTCGCCGAGGTGCTCGGCCGCAGCGGCGCGATCAGCCCGTCGGTTCTGCCACTGGCCTCCACAGTGCTGGCCCGGGCGGTCGGCTTGGCGGGTAACCCGCGGTTCCTCGGGGACCTTGCTGCCACGATCGAGGCGTGGGCGGCGGGGCTGGCCATCACGGTGGCCGTAGCGGTGCCATCCGGCCTGGTGCTTGGCAGCGTGCCGGGCGTGCGCACCGCCGCGCATGCGGTGGTGGAGTTCCTGCGGCCCATCCCAGCCGTCGCGCTCATCCCGCTGGTCGCCCTGATCCTCGGCCCCGGGCTGCGGATGAACGTCACCCTGATCGTCTATGCGGCCATCTGGCCGGTGCTTTTCAATACGATCTACGGGGTCGGTGACGTCGATCCGGTGGCGAAGGAGACGCTTCGCGCGTTCGGGTTCGGGCGGCTCGATGTGGTGCGGCGCGTCTCGCTGCCAGCCGCTGCCCCGTTCATCCTCACCGGGATCCAGGTGGCGTCGTCGATCGCGATCATCCTCAACATCGGCACCGGTGTCGTGACCGGCCGTATTGACGGCAACGGGATCGGCGCCTTCATCGCAGACGCGAACGCCAGCGGGGGGAATACTGCCCTCGTTCTTGCCGCGGCCCTGTGGGCCGGCGTGCTCGGCCTGGCGCTGAACGGGTTGCTTGTCTGGTCGGGGCGGCGGATGCTGCCGTGGCATCGCGCCTATCTCGGGGAGCAGAGTCTCGGGGAGATGAGATGAGCAGGATCGTCGCGACGGCCCTGCGCTTGCTGCGGCGCTGGCTTGTGCTCGCAGCCGGGATGGGCGCATGGCAGGCGTGGGCCAGCTGGCGGCAGAGCCCCTTCTTTCCGCCGCCATCAGCGATCGTGGCGCGGATGTATCACCTCTGGTTCTCCGGGCCGGTCAGCCACCTGCTGCTGACCCCCGATGCCGCCGGCAATGTCCTGCCAAGCCTGGGCCGCGTCGGCGGCGGGCTGGCGATAGCGATCGCGGCAGGCTTGCCGCTCGGGATCACCCTCGGGCGCTCGGCAGCGCTGTCGGGCTACCTCGACCCGATCTTGCACTTCGGCCGCTCCCTGCCGGCGGTGGCCCTTGTCACGGTCTTCATTGTGATCTTCAAGATCGGCACTCAGATGGAGGTCGCCTTCATCGCGTTCGGTACGATCTGGCCGATCCTGCTGAACACGATTGACGGCGCCAGGTCAGTGGACCGGCTGCAGGCAGAGACCGCGCGGGCATTCCGGCTATCGGCAGGCCAGCGGCTGACCAGGCTGATCGTGCCCGCCACGCTGCCGAAGTTCTTCGCCGGGCTGCGGATAAGCGTCTCGCTCTCCCTCGTCCTGATGGTGATCGCCGAACTGACGGGGAGCAGCAATGGCATCGGCTACGAGATGAATGCCGCCAGCAGTGGCCTCGACCTGACCGGGCTGTGGGCCGGGATCGTGCTGCTCGGCATCCTCGGATACGTGCTGAACGCTGCGGTGCTCGGCGTTGAACGCCACTTCCTGGCCTGGCACCGTGGTGCCCGCATGCTCACGAACTGAGGGGAGCCATAGTGCTCGAGGTAACAGACCTGATGCACGCGTACGGGGGCGGCGACGGCGCACATGTGGTCCTGGACGGGGTCAGCCTGCAGGTGGCCAGAGGCGAGCTTGTTGTCATCGTGGGTCCCTCCGGCTGCGGTAAGTCCACCTTGCTGCGGTGCATCGCCGGGCTGCAGCGCCCGGCCCGCGGCACGGTCACGGTGAACGGCACAGTGGTCGACGAGGTACCCGAAGGGCTTGCCGTGGTGTTCCAGGACTACGGCAGGTCGCTTTACCCGTGGCTGAGCGTGCGCGACAACGTGGCGCTGCCGCTGCACAGGTCGCAGCCGCGCCGCGCCTTGCGCAGGGAAACCGCTCTGCGAGCGCTCACTGCGGTCGGGCTGGCCGCTGCGGCGGACCGTTATCCCTGGCAGCTGTCAGGCGGGATGCAGCAGCGGGCTGCCATCGCCCGGGCGCTCGCCTGCGATCCCGTTCTGCTGCTCATGGACGAGCCGTTCGGCTCTGTCGACGCCCAGACGAGGGAAGACCTGGAAGACCTCGTCCTCGGCCTGCGCCGCGACCGTGGCATCACCATCCTGCTCGTCACGCACGACATTGACGAGAGCGTCTACACCGGTGACCGGGTCGTGGTCCTCACTGGCGCGCCCGGGCGTATCCGCGCCGACCTGGCCGTGCGGCTGCCCGAGCCGCGCGACCAGATCACCACCAGGGAGCTGCCGGCATTCGTGCACCTGCGGGCCGAGGTAGGCCGGCTCGTCCGCGGTCGGCAGGCTGCGGACGCCCGGTAACTTCCCTGGTCAGCTAGGAACGCCGGGCCGCCAAGGGGCGGGCAGGCGGGATGGAGCGGCCGGGCTTGGCTGCCCCGGCCTTTGCTGCTGTTGTGAGGTCAGAACCGGTTGAAGGCGGTGACGAACGAGTCGGTCGGCGTGCCGAGGCCGGTCACGTCGTCGTGAGGGGCCCGCGCTTTGGAGCGGGAATCCAAAGCACGAACAACTGCCGCGTGCACTTAACGAGTTGGGGCGCGATTTCACGCCGGCCCGCTACCTGCCCAGCCAGTGCAGGCCGGCCGCCGGCAGAGTCCGCTGCGGACCGACCTGGCCGAGAACTCGGACGTCTACTTTGACCTGGGCATCTAGCGGTTCGCTTGTAGTCGTTGATGAGGCTGCCAGGACCGGGCAGCGTTTGGTCCACTCCTGGAAGAGGTCGGCGACGGATTCGTCGCGCCAGGGCGACCTAAGTTGGCGGCTGCCAGGGGTCGTCGTCCGTTGCGGTGCCGGCGTAGTCGGCGAGGACGGACCGCGGGTGGCGTTCACTGAAGATCAGCATCCGGGTGACATCGATCCGGGCGGTGAGCATAAGTCGTCCCGCGCAGGCGTTCGCGCGGGGGAATGCGGAGCGGGGCCTTGCGGCTTCGGCGCCGCCGCTGGCGGGCCCATCCCATCCCAGGCCAGCAATCAGATGAATGCGCTGGTAATAGGCTTGCGCGGACGTTGTCCGTGTCTGTCCGCGTTTTTATTCACCCGGCCCGGCGGGCGCACGGACATCTGACGGACAGGACCAGGAGCGAAGGCCGGTATCTGCTAGAAAACCGCAGGTCAGGCGACATAGGGCCGCTTTGGGTCAAGCGGTCTGACTCGAAAATAGTGAGTAGTGGGGCGCGGCAGCGAACGGGACTGGTGATTA
>ODAK010001545.1_pt1 | contig 24926 bp, 21 predicted proteins | sample 1539591 | NCBI WGS metagenome assembly ODAK01 (sample SAMEA3539303, study PRJEB22396) | soil metagenome | biome: tundra; feature: field; material: soil | place: USA | collected 2010-05 | depth 0.15 m | reverse complement strand
GACGGCACTCGAGTGTCTTCCGCTCTTGAAGCAGAAGACGGCTCCTCTCGTCCCAGCATGGAAAAACTCATCAATTGAAACCAGTACTCAGCTTGGAAGGCTGAGTGGCCGGGGACACGTGCTCAGCGCACAAAACTGAACACGTCGTGCGAGCAAGGACGGGTCAACCCAACATTACGGAATTCTCGGCCCATGCAATTCGTCAAGTCCGATGGAGCGGCTCAATGCAGCAGGGTCATCGGACTAGCGCCGGCGCCTGCGCTTGTCCGCTATCGACGGCGGCGTCCACCCGGGGTCCGCGCCGCCTACGTTTTGGCCAGGGGTTGCGATTCCGTCAATTCGATCAAGGACATCACCATCGAGGGAGATGGCTGCAGCCGGAAGTTGGGATTCGAGTTGCTCCATGGTGCGCGGCCCGATGATCGGACAGGTGACCGCTGGATGGGTCAGAACAAAAGCGAGCGCCAGTTCGATGAGCGAGAGGCCGGTGTCATCGGCCAGTTGCTGGATCTCGATGACTGCGGCGAGCTTCTGCTGGTTTGTGGGCAAGGAGAGGTCGTAGCGTTCCGGCAGCATGGCCGACCGCCGGGAGGTGTTCTCCTTGCCGTCCCCGAAGGCACCCGAGAGCCATCCGCCGGCCAATGGACTCCAGCTGAGCACTCCCATGCCGTACTGCTGGCAGACAGGCAGAAGATCGGCCTCGATGCCCCGCGCCAGGATGGAGTACTGGGGCTGTTCGGTCCTGAAGCGCTCTCGGACACGGCGCTCTGCCACCCACTGCGCCTCGACCACCTGGTACGCGGGAAACGTGGAACTCCCAGCGTACCGGATCTTGCCAGCCCGGACGAGATCGCTCAATGCACCGACGGTGTCGTCGATGTCGGTTTCAGGAGAAGGCCGGTGGATCTGATACAAGTCGATGTAATCGGTCCCGAGGCGGCGCAAACTGTTTTCGCACTCGGCAATCACCCAGCGTCGGGAATTGCCCTGGGCATTGGGGTCGCTCCCCATGGGTCCGTGCACCTTGGTTGCGAGGACGATGTTCTCTCGCTTGAGACCCGCGAGAGCCTTGCCCACGATCACCTCGGACTCACCGACTGAGTACATGTCGGCGGTGTCGATGAAGTTGATGCCGGCGTCGACGGCTCGGTTGATGATGCGCACCGAGTCGTCGTGATCCGGGTTGCCCCACGCACCGAACATCATGGCTCCGAGGCAGAGCTGACTGACTTGTAGGCCGGTTGTTCCGAGCGGGCGATAGTCCATAGGCACAGCCAACCACACCGCAGGCAGCTCCTGCCGATCCAAGAGGATCTCACCCGACGCCGGCGCGATGCGGATTGCTACCGCTGCGTGCGCCGACAGCAATGTGGGAAGTGGAGAGCAACACAGTGGAAGGTGGTGCTCGTTTTGGCGCCGCCCGCCCTGGTCGGGCGGGTTTGTCGGCAGCTCACCAGGGGGGCCTGCTGCAGGTTGTTGACTTCGTCAACTGAACGTGCCACAGACCCCAGCGCTTTACCAGGTGATCGCTCCGCTCGAAACCGTCCACTATGAGCCCCTGACAGCCCCGCGTCCTCAGCCTGCAAAGCTGAGGACTGGATCAAAGGCATTTTCAGCCGCGGAGCTGAGTACGTCGTGCGCTAAAGCCTGGAGGAACAGTCCGTGCTATCCTTACTTTCCATTGATGTTAAGGAGCACGACGATGGATGCTGCAGCAAAGGTGACGTCGAAGGGGCAGGTGACGGTGCCCAAGGCGGTGCGAGAGGCCCTCGGCATCAAGGAGGGTGACGAGATCGTCTTCCGGGTCGAGGGCAATCGAGCCGTCGTCGCGCGCACTCCTGACTTCTTGGATCTGGCGGGGTCGATTCGAGTGCCGGCAGCAAAGCGGAACGTGGCCTGGGACGAGGTGCTTCGACGTACACGTTCCGAGCGAGCCGCACCCTGAAGGTGAGCGCCTTCGTCGACACGAACATTCTCGTTCGGCACCTGACGGGCGAGCCGCCGGACATGGCACAGCGGGCCACTCGCTATCTCGCTACGGAACGTGGCCTTCTTCTGGCGGATCTCGTCGTCGCCGAGACGGTCTACGTCTTGGAATCCTTCTACGAGGCGCCTCGTGGCCAGGTGGCCGAGGCGATCCGCTCGTTGATCGCGTTCGACTCCATCGTGTGTGTCGATCCCGCACTACTACTCCGCGCGGTCGAGGTCTACGAGACCGATCGACTCGACTTCGCTGAGACCTATCTCGTTGCGAGTGCCGAGTCCACCGAGGTCTGCCGCGTGGCGTCATTCGACAAGGCCATTGATCGAATCGACACCGTGGAACGAGTTGAGCCGCCTCGGACCTGACTTGCGGAATAGACGCCGGCGGCGAAGGCGGCGGCCGCTGTCGATCTATGCGCACGTCCTGTCTGGCATGACAGGGAACAGTCTCCGGGGATCCCAGGCCAATGCATCCACAATCAGGATGTTGCATCTGCACAACGAAAGGAGGCGACGGGACTCCAACCCCGATCGAGGCGGGATGTTCTCAGCTCAGCCAGCTGAGGACACAGCTCCGGTGCTTAGCCACTTGAAGCGAGGTCCAGTGGCACCTTCGTCACTGGACCACGCAGGCCTAGACAGGTCAATTCCAGTTTGGCGGAGGGAGTCTTGCGGGTGGGGAGGACTCGAACCTCGACGGCGAGGCGCTGCGGGCGGATTGCGGGGACGTTCGGCCCTGTCCGATCCGGCGGACGAGCGCGAAGCTGGAGATGGGTCAATCGAGAGGAGGCGCCGATGACTGCGCTCGTGGTGTGTGTTTCCATTTCTGAGGGCAATACGAGACAGGTGGCCGAAGCCATCGGCGAAGTCTTGGGCGCGGCAGTCGTAGAACCCGAAGAGATAGCTCCCAATGAAGTGGCCGGCTATGAGCTCGTGGGGATCGGTTCGGGCATCTACGGAATGATGTTCCACGCCCGGCTGTGGCGATTCGCCCTCTCCTTGCCGAAGGTGCAGGGCACACCAGCCTTTCTGTTTGCCACCAGCGGGGGTCCCGAACCCCTTTGGCGGCCCGCTGTCCTGGTACTGAGTCGCCTGCTCCGTTCGAAGGGCTACCGCGTCGTCGGCACGTTCTCCTGCCGGGGCTTCGACAACTTGGGGCCCCTGCAACTTGTCGGCGGACTCAACAAGGGCAGGCCGAACCATACAGACCTCGTCGCGGCGAGAGCGTTTGCGTCGCGGCTCGCCAGGGACATGAAGAGCGTGTCTGGCTCCCACGCAGGACCAGCATCCAAGAGCAGAGGTGCGGCGGGCCAGCAGTCACCATCGAGCAAGCGCGCTGCATCCTGAATTTCGCTGAGGCAACTGGAGGCCACCCCTTGATGCGCGCCGTAGAGGTGGTTCGCTCCTCGTGTGGCCCATGAGACGGGGATGGTGGAGCCATTCATGCGCGCTGAGGTCGACTCCGCGCCTGCATCCGTGGGCAGCAGGCGGGTCGCTTCGGTTCGCCGCCAACAGGCCATCATCCGCCGAGTACGTCCTCAGCTTGGGAGGCTGGGCACAGGCTCGGCAGCGATCAGCGTCCGAAGCCTCGGAATCGAGTCTGCTCAGAAATCGGTTGACACCGCCAGGACTGGTCAGGCTGCCGTGCTCGTCGCCGGCGACGGGCCGAGCGCTCACATGATCTCGACGATCAGCGTCTCGGCTTCCGCCTCGAAGAGCTCGTCGACGACCGGGGGGGCTCCTGGTGGAGCACTGGGCCGCCTGAGGATGAGGGCTCCGAGGACCATGGCCACCAGAACACTGACCAGGGCGACGATGAAGGCGAGTCGGTACCCACCGTCCAGGGCATCGACGGCCGAACGTCCCGAGGCGAGCAGCGAGGTCGTGTGGCCGGCAGAGACGGCTCCGAGGATCGCGACCGAGAGCGCTCCCGACACCTGCTGGGACACGTTGACGACGCCCGAACCGATACCCGCATCCTTGGCGGGGACCCCGGCCAGGGCAATGGTCAGCAGGGGCGTGAACGCCGTTGCCGCCCCGAAGCCGATCAGCAGCACCGCCGCGAAGATCTGGGGGAAGTAGGCCGTGTGGGGACCGGACCAGACGAACAGTGCGAGCCCGACGGCCACCACCGGCAGGCCCATGAGCGCCGTGGCCTTGGGCCCGAGTCTGCCCATGATGCGGACGGTGACCCCGGCGGACATCACTGCCACCATGAGCGTCTGGGGTAGGAATGCCAGGCCGGTGACGACGGGGTCGTAGCCCAGCACGTGCTGGAAGTAGAGCACGCCGATGAAGAACGTGCTGTACATGCCCACGACCATCAGCCCTCGGATCAGACTCGAGGTCAGCAGACCCGGGGATCTCATGACGTCCAGGGGAATCATCGGATGGGCCAGCCGGCTCTCGAGGAGGACGAATCCGGCGAGCACGACGATGGCTCCCGCGCCGAACACCAGGGTGTGGGGCGAGCGCCACCCGTACTGGCTCGAGCTGACGATGGCATAGACCGCCAGCATCAGTCCCCCGGTGCTCAGCACGGCACCGCCGACATCCAGTCCCGCCCGAACCCCGAGTCCGGCATTTTCGTCGATCAGCGCGGCTCCTACAACGAACGTGGCGATGCCGATGGGGATGTTGATGAAAAAGATCCAGTGCCAGCTCAGCGCCTGGGTCACGTACCCCCCGACCAGGAGGCCCAGCGACCCGCCACCCACCGCCACGATGATGTACGAGCTCATCGCCTTGGCCCGTTCCGCGGGGACGGGGAAGTCGGCGACGATGATCGCCAGGATGACGGACGACGAGAGCGCGGCCCCCAGCCCCTGGGCGAATCTGGCCCCGATGAGGAGGGCCTGTGTGTCGGCGGCGCCACAGGCAGCCGAGGCCAGCGTGAACAGCGCCAGACCGACCAGGAAGACCCTCTTCCGCCCGATGAGGTCGCCGAGTCGACCGGCCAGCAGGAGGGCCCCGGCAAAGGTGATCAGGTAGGCGTCGATCACCCAGGCGAGCGACGCCTGGGTGAAGTGCAGATCGTGCTGGATGGTGGGCAACGCCACGTTCACGATCGTCTGGTCGAGCGTGTTCATCAACATCGCGAAGCAGACGACGATCAGGGCGACCCAACGGCGACGCTCATGGACGAAACCGCGGATGGACGACGGCATGGGAGCTTCCTCGGTCTCTGGGGGTACAGGTTCCCCTGACGATTGATAGTCACTGATCTAGTGAGTGTCAAGCTGCGGTGGTAGTCATCACTTCAGGAGGGATTCGGCTATGATTCGGCCGATGTCGAAGAGCACAGCACCCGGGGTGACGGTCCTGGTGACCCAGCTGTCGAGGCTCATCTACCGACGCACGTCAGAAGAGCTGCTGGGTATGCGCGTGAAGGAGTTCGCCACACTCGCCATGCTGCGCGACCACAGCCCGATCCCCCAGCAGGAGCTCAGCGAAATGTTATGCATCGATGCCAACAATCTCGTGCTGCTGCTGAACGACCTCGAGTCAAAGGAGTTCGCCTTCCGCCGTCGTGATCCGGCCGACCGTCGCCGGCACCTGGTCGAGATCACGGATGAGGGATTGCGGGCGTTCGACAATGCCGAAAAAGGGATCGAGAGCGTCGAGGACGAGGTCCTGGCGCTGCTCACCCGTCACGAGCGAGTCGAGCTCCAGGAACTGCTGGCCAAGGCGCTCGACTGAGCTCCATCTGTCGCACGATCGACAGGCTCACCTGTCGAAGGTGAGATCTGGATTCATGACGATGTCCCCAGCCTTGGCAGCTGAGGACCTTCCAAGGCACCGGCACCGGGTCTCGTTCAACGTGTGGACGACCAGGCCCTGTCCTTGTGAGGACGCGCTCCCTAACCTGGGCCCATGGCCTTCGTCCCCGTTCGTCCCGGCTGGGCGAGCTGCATGGGTCAGTCAGTGCTGGTGGTCGTGGCCGTGGCCCTCGCGTCCTGCAGCTCGGGCGGGTCAACGGCGGGCATCGGGAAGCCGACCACACAGACGCGGGAGCATCCCAGTACGACGGCCCCAGGGCGGTCGACGACAACAGTGCCGTCGCGCACCGGAAGCCGGAAGGCAGGTGGCCTCGGAACGCCGTTGCCCGTGCCCACGGCAATGCCGCCATTCAACGCCCCTGCCTCCCCCGGTGAGGGCAGCTGGCATCCTGCCGGACGTCTCGTCGGTGGAGTCCCAGCGGTCTACGAGACCACGCTGGTTCCGCCAGGAGGCTCACAGCCGGCCGGGATCGCCTGGATGGACACCCATCTGCTATCTGCGCTGCTCTACTCCGGCTCGAAGAGTCCGGGCGGTGGGCCTTACCTCTACACGGCGCCGATCGAGCCGGCGCAGGCGGCGTCGCTGGTGGCAGCATTCAACGGCGGCTTCCTCATGGACACCGCCGGTGGCGGCTACTTCACCGAGGGACGGGTCGTCGTCCCGCTGGTCACCGGGGCGGCGTCGCTGGTCATCTATGCGAACGGGACCGTCAACGTCGGTGCGTGGGGCAGCGACGTGTCGATGACCTCGGACGTCGTAAGCGTCCGCCAGAACCTGATGCCGCTTGTCGAAGGGGGCCAGCCGACGGCGCAGGCGGCGGGTCCCGACTGGCAGTCATGGGGAAACACCTGCGGTGCGACTTCGTGCGCGCACTCGGTCCCCAGTGTCGAACAGCAATGGCGGTCCGGGGTTGGCGTCACCGCCGACAGCGCGCTTGTGTACGCGACAGGGCCATTGCTCGCACCCCTCCAGCTCGCCCAACTCCTCGTACACGCCGGCGTCGTGCGCGGAATGGAGCTCGACATCAACCCGTCATGGACCTTCCTAGTCACCTACGACCCGATCGACCCGGGCGGGGTTGCCGCTCCAGGCAACGGCACCCGACTGCTCGCCGACACCATGCAAGGGCCGGCGACGTTCTTCGACCCGGCCTGGGCGCGGGACTTCGTCACCATGTCCGCGCGAACGACGCCCGCTGGCTGAATAGCGACGTATTCGCGATCCGACCCAGGTCCGACGAGATGATGGCAGCGGTGGCCTGGGCGGCGACATCCACATGGACTTCTGACTGAGGTCGCTTCCAGCGGAGAGGTCGTCTGATCACATCAGGTACCGAATTGAGCCAAGCGTGACGGTCGCGCACGGATTCTTCATCGATACCTGACGGACGGAAGGTGGGGAAATCGGCACTCAGCTTCGCTGGCTGAGAACTCCTCAATCAATCATGTCCTCAGCCATGGAGGCTGAGGTCCGGCGAGCTCCTGCGTTCGGCAAGTGGGTTGTCAGCTTCGAGCGTGCTCGACGAAGGCGCACAGGGCGGAGAGGAGCCGCATCTCATCTACGGACCGGGCCCGACTGTTCAGGAGTCGCTCGGTGCAGACCAGATACGCCAGGCACCGGGCCCGACTGACGGCCACGTTGAGCCGGTTGCGCGAGAAGAGGAATTCGGGACCACGGGGCATGTCCTCGGCGCTCGAGGTCGTCATGGTGAAGAAGACCACCGGCGCTTCCCGGCCCTGGAACTTGTCGACCGTCCCGACGCGGACGCCCCGTGTAGGGGCATCGGCCTTGAGAGTCTCGCTGATCAGCCTCACCTGGTCGTTATAGGGAGCGACCACCATGATGTCGTCGACGGTGATGGGGGCTGTGATGCCGTCCTTGTCAATCCAGGTGGTGCCCAGCAGATCGCAGATGACCGATCTGACGATCTCCGCTTCTTCCTCGGACTCCGTCGAGCGGTCGGCATGATCTGCCTCCAGCCATCGGAGCCCGGTACCGAATCCTGTGGCTTGAATCGCACAGCTCGGGTGGCTGTGGAGGCGACTCTCGTAGATCTCGTCCGAGATGAACCGGCAGATGTCGGGGTGCATCCGCCAGGTCTCCGTCAAGAACACCCCTCGGTCGGGCTGAAGGGTCCTGTCCTCACCCATTACGTGCTCGAGCACGCTCAGGCCGCCCCCAACCGGGTGGGAGGCCTGTGACACCTGCGGGAGCTGGAGCGGATCACCCAGCAGGATCAGATTCCTCGCCGACCGGGACGCGGCCAATGCGTCGGCCAGGGCCAGCTGTCCGGCCTCGTCGACGATGAGGACGTCCACCGGTGCGTCCTTCATGTCTTTGCCGGCGAAGAGCCACGTCGTCCCCGCCACCAGGTTGAACTCACCCCGGGCGCACGGTGCGTTTCCGGTGGCATACGTCACCCCGGGAATGCCACCGTCAGACGGCTTCCGGTCCCTCCTGACGCATTGAAGGCGGGCGGCATCGCCATGGTCGGCGAATACATCCACGATCTCCGCCAGCAGATTGTCGATCGCACTGTGACTCATCGCCGTGATGCCCACACGCTTGTCCGAGGAGATCAGGGCGTGGACGATGTGAGCCCCGCGATACGTCTTGCCGGTTCCGGGAGGCCCCTGGATGGCCACATAGCTCTGGTCGAGGTGAACGGCCCACCGGGTGATCGACTCCACATCGTCGGTGAAGACACCGCCGTCGGGGTCCGCCCCTTCCTCGAATCGCGGCAGCTCACGACGAAGTAGCGCCATCGAAACCTCGTTCGGGCCGCCATTTGCTCCTGGGTCCAGCACCTTGGCCGCAAGATCGGAAAGCGCTTCGGGCTTCGGTCGCGGGCTGACCCAGTCGTCGAACGCCACGGCGGTGGGGATGACGCCGAGTTCCTCGCAGCGCTCGCTCCAGGTGAGCACGACTTCGTGTCGGTCCCGGTCCAGATGTGAGACCGATGCATACCCGGTCATTCCGTCCGGAGTCCCGAAGAGGACCGAGGCCGATCCGCCACCATCGAACTTCGAACTCAGTTCCTGCTCGGGCAAGCTGAACTTCGCCCCGTCCCTTTCCAGTCGCTTCCCGCTCTTGCCGGTGCGGGCGACCATCCCCTGGAACGCGAGCCCGGCGATGACCTCCGGATCCTCCATCAGGAGCGAGGTGTCCCAAGCGGACTTGGCCAGCTTCGGCGCCTTCTGGGCACGCCGCTCCCGCAGCCAGTAGCCCAGCAGATCGCCGAGGAGGTGTTCCTCCGACTCCGGTCCGAACGCATTCAGTGCCTCGACCTGTGCGTCGAGTTCCGGGAAGTCCTCCCCGGGCTCGAATACCGACGTCCGCCAGGGGAGGTCGTCCGGCCGCAGTCCGACCAGCCAGTCCCTGAGGGTCAACGTCGACCGGACGTCGTCCTCGTTGTAGGAGGCGATGCGGTCGAGTCGATCGTCGTCGCCGTCGACCATGTACTGCTCGTACTCGACGATTGCCCCGGCACCCTCGTCGATCTCGTGTCCCCGCTGGTAGCCCGTCACCCGCTCGAGGTGCTTGAGCCCGTAGGACTCGATACCGATCTGCACTGAGTTCCGGACCGCCGGCATCAGGTCGACGAAGAGGCCGGTCTCGACCAGGCCCTCGAGTGCTGCCTCCCCCACCCCGTGGTCCGCCGTCAGGCGCTCCAGGGCCGAGCGCTCGGTGTGGTTGTAGTGGTAGACGTGCATCGAAGGGAAGCGCTTGCGTCTGTCGATCAAGAACTCGATGAGGTGCTCCGTGGCCGATGCTTCCTGCACCCGATCATGGGACCAGAACGTCTCGTAAGCCCAAGCGCCGGAGGCATCCCGGACGATGAGCCCGAAGAGAAAGAACAGGCCGACGTCGGCCTGCCAGAACGGGTCTCCCTCGAAGTCGAGGAACACATCGCCTTCGTCGGGTTCGGGCACGAGGTCGAAGCCGCGCCCCCAAGTCGGATCCTCGGACGGCTCGATGACCTGGCAGGGCGGCGGATGCTCCTCGTCCGATCGTGCCCTCACCTGGAGACCGGCCTGCTCGACCAGGCGGTCCAGCCGTTCCACCCTCATGCCCTCGATCGGGCCCCGCTGTCCAGCCAACTGTTCCACGGTGTCCACTCCGGCCGTCTCCAGCGCCAGCCGGTCGCCGCCCCGGATGCCAGCGACGTAGATGAGCGAGTCACTCTCCCGCCACACGTCGGAGCACGTGTCCTGGAACTCGCAGAAGTCGCAGTGGGAACACGGCTCGGGAACGGTGTCCGGATCACCCATCTCCTCATCGAGCAGGGAGGTCAGCTGTGACCGCAGCCGGCGCCAGTAGGGCTGGAACTCCACAGCCACGAGTGACTCCGCCTCCCCGGATCCGAGCCACAGGTGGAGGTGCTCGGGCGGATGACCGGTGACCGCCTCGATGGCATCGGCGTAGAAGCAGAGTTGGAGCACGTGTCCAGGCTTCGCATCCGAACGGGCCAGCTTGGCGTCGACCGGCTCGTATCGACTGAAGCCCAGACCAGGCTTTTCGAACCTGACGAGGAAGTCGGCCACGCCCCGCACCCCGTCGTGGAGGAATGGCATCTGATAGATGACGTCGTGACCGGCATCCATCGGATTGCCCACTCGCTCCACCCACGAGGCGAACGACTCGCCGTCACGCTTGGGTGGTACCTCGTAGACGTCGTGTCCCCGAACCCGGTATTCGGCCAGGCAGGCCGCTTCGTGCTGGATGCCCTTGTCGACCAGCAACTTCGCCATTGACCCGAACACCGAGCTCGGTGGCTGGATCGTGCTGGCCTCCACTCGGTGCTGCAGCGTCAGGTAGTGGGTGCAGTCCAGCCACGCCGTGATCTTCGACGGAGTAAGCAGACGGTCGGCCATGGATGAGCCCCTGTCGATCGCGGGCCAGAACGGCTTCCGTCATGACGCCGGAGCATCCGTGCCTCTGTGACCCGAAGGCTAACTGCAGAGGAGAGCAGCAGAGGAATGCCACTTCTGCCACCGAACCACCGGGCTGCACAGAGATTCACCAGCCCGATACAATGGGCCTTCCTAATCCAGATCAGGGACGAGAGACCTAGCTCGTTGACTCCCTAGCCAACCGGCCTTCGGGCATCGGTGGTCCTGCTAGAGCGATTGGAGAGCAACATGAGCACTGACATCAGCTTTGCCATCCCCGTGGACGCCCCCAGAGATGTCCCACCTGAACTCCTTCCGGCCCTCCACTTTGGGGGGCAGTTGAACGGGGCCGGGTACGGCCTGGGGCTCATCGAAGAGGTTCCCGCGGAGATCGCCGCCCTTCTGGAAGACAAATGGGGGAGACCACCGACGATCGTCGAAGCTGCCGCCGTCCACCAGATGCCGACCTCACGGCGGAGCGAGGCGCTGGCCGCCACCGGCCTGAGCCTCGGCGCCCTCTACCTGGCCGACAGGAGTCTCCACCATGGGCGGTGACCGGTCCGAGAACGGGGAACCTGCCTGGGCGATCACCTGCATCGGAGCCGGGTCGTCACCACTCATCGTCCACGTCCCGCACGCCGCCACCTGGATCCCTGACGGAGCACGTCGCGACCTCCTCCTCGACGACGCCGGACTCGATGTCGAGCTCGCCCGTATGACGGATCGGTTCACCGACCGTCTGTCGTTCGACGGTCTCGCTCGTGCCGAGGCTCCGGCCGCCGTGTTCGCCAACAGGGCGTCCCGCCTGCTCATCGACCCGGAGCGCTTCATCGGTCCCGACGAGCCGATGGAGGTCGTAGGCATGGGTGCCGTGTATCTGTCGACCTCCGACCGGCGCCGGCTGCGGGTCGAGGACCCGGGACGCGACGAGCGGCTCGTCACCCGATGGTTCCACCCCTACGCGGCCGCGCTGACCGCACTGGTCGACCAGACGCTGTCCTCCCATGGGCGGGCGGTGATCGTCGACCTCCACTCGTTCCCCAGCAGCCCGTTGCCCTACGAGTTCGACCACGGTGCCCATCGCCCTGGGATCTGCATCGGGACCGACCAGTTCCACACCCCGACGCATCTCATCGAAGCGGTGACGGAAGCGTTCGCGGGCAGCGGGTGGGACATAGCCACCGACACGCCGTTCGCCGGCACGTATGTGCCACTCAGCCACTTCGGCCGAACCCCTGAGGTGACGTCGGTCATGGTCGAGGTGCGCAGGGACCTGTACCAAGTGGAGCCGGGTGGGGACCCACATGACGGCTACGACCTCGTCGTGGCTCACCTGGCGAGGCTCTTTCGATCGCTGACACAGGCCGGCGGTCAGTCACTGTGAAGGCAGGTGAGCGTCGCACGACCCAAGATTGCTGGCGGGGCGCTACCACTTGGGGGCGCTGAATGACCGAGGTCGGTCACCGACTTCTCCTCTCCGGGGAGCTGTTACACCCCTTCCCTACGATGGTCATCGGAACATCAAGAGGAGCCGAGGGACCTGGCCCGACGACACTCCGCCAACCGACCGAAAGGCACGGTGGCAATGCCAGGAACGATGAGGAGGTCATCATGCCGTCGAAGGCAATTGAATCACTCGACGAGTGGCTCGCTCGGGCCGAGGAAGTCCTCCTCGAGCAGCACGAACAGGCGCTGTCACCGTCGTCCTCGGGCGCATGGGAGGGCGTCAAGCACGAATGGACGGTGTCGCTCGGATCATTCGAACTCGGCCTCGGGGCCCTGCTGGACCGCCTGTCCTGCCGGCCCGGCCGATGGATCCTGATCGCCGAGGACGCCCGGAGGTCCTACCGCTTCTGGCAGGCACTGGCGTTCGAGGACGGGTCACTCGTGGTCGAGGCGGCCAGTGGCATCGGCTGCCCTGATTCGGAGCGACTTTCACCCGAGGCGGAGGATCTCCTTGTCGAGCTCGGATGGGATGCACCCGACCCTCCTTCGAGCCCGAACTGGAGACGCATCGAGGCCACCACCAGTCCGGACATATCCGGCGTGGCCGCCCAGGCCGTTCGAACTCTCCACGAAGTGTTCGAGCTCGCCGACAAGGACCGGGTACTGCTCGAGCTGTTCGCCAGTCCGAGGCGCGGTGGGACCCCCGCTAGCGAGTGCCTGCCGGATGACGACGCGTCGCTGGAAGAGGCCGCCCCGCGCCGAGGGTTCCAGCCGACGACGGAGGAGTGGGCGGACTACTACCGGCAGCTCTTCCCGAGCCATGCGAATCCTCGGAACAGCTTCGAGGTTTGGAAGTACGCCACTACTGCCACCGCCACTGCCGAGGGGTTCTGGGCCGCGCGCCAGCAGGCGCTACGCGAGTGGGAGTCGGAGTTCGGCGACGACCGCCAAGGTTGGCCGTGCTCCCACCCACCGGCGATCCTGTGTCACGAAGGCATCGCAAGGGCTGCGTGTCTGGGGTGCGCCTGGATAGCCGGCGGCGAGGACGAGGGCGAACTGCAGACTGCAGCCCGTCGGCACTCGTCGGATCACGGTGACGCCCTCAGCTCTAGAAGCTGAGAACATCAGCTTGGGCCCTCAGCCATACAGGCTGGGGACACCTTGGCGGTTGTCAGCTCTAGAGGCTGAGGACTGTCCGGAGACTCACCAGACCTCACCGATGACAATGGGGCGAGAGGGGAAATCGGCGTCCCGTCGGTTTGGGTGCTTCGGCCACGGGAGGCTCAGCAGCCACGGCGGCGGCCCGATCCCCCGAAGAAGCACGGATACGGCATCTGAGGTGGTTGGTCGAGCCCGAGCTTGCGACGCTCCTCGGGTGTCAGCAACTCACAAGCATGCCGCAGAAGAAACAGCCGCCGCCGCCTCAAAGCCGAGTCGACTCGATCGGCCATCAACAGCATCTGTCGGCCGCCCTATGCCCCGAAACCGGTCCCTGTTCGCGCCCACCCCTGGACACCGGCCTACTCGACAAACCCACGAGTGGGATGATCGGCTATATGGCGAACGAAGAGCGTGCACCAGCCGGATTCGGTTGCCTCGGCATGATCATCGGCGTGGTTGTGCTGGCAGCGATCGTCGTGCTGGTCTTCTTCGTCGGATTCATTGCCCTCGGCATCTTTGCTGCCCTACTGGTCATTGGCCTCTTCGCCTTGGCCGTGGACCGCGTCATGCTCGCACTGAGCCCGAAGCGCCGAGAGCGACGGGCAAACCAGAGTCGGGTGTTCGTCTGGCGGTTCGGCCAGGTGCAGTCTGGAGGGGTGATTGACACCACGGCCATTGACACGACGGAGAACATGGACGAACTAAGGCCCCACGAACAGGGGCCGGATGAGTTGAGGCCGGAGTAGACGAAGCCACTACCTACCATGCTCGGAGCCCTCAGGATCAGTGACGGGGTCGAGGTCCGCGTCGCCCTGACGCTGCCGGCGTCTCGAGCTGTCCGTGCTCGGCCCTGGAGGCTTGGGGCACATTGGTCGACCTCAGCTCGTTCATCTGAGGACAGGCTGAGGACACCTCAGCTCATCAAGCTGAGTACCGGACCAGCCGCTGACCTGGGTCTTCGTTTTGAGCTCCGTCAGCGGCTCGGTTGCACCGCCCCCGCCCCGGCCCGCGTCAGACGGAGACGGGCGTGAAGTCGCCCGTCCACTGCAGGTCCTGGAGGCGGGCCGGCGTGGAGAAGTCCACCGAGGCCAGGTCGACCACGTAGGTCTCGGGGTTGCCGATCATCCGGTAGGCGTAGCGGGGGGTGCTCAGGTTCAACACGGCGTCCCAGACGGTTACCTCGGGCACGAGGTCCTTGCCCATGACCTCCTTGATAGCGCCCGCGGGGATGTCGAAGGCGTTGCACACGTGCAGCGCCAGCAGTTCGGCCTCGTGTGCGTCGGCCGCCTGGTCGACGAGCCGGAGGACGCTGAAGAGGCGCACGAACCGTGCCGCCGGGGTGTAGTCGGCCGGAATGCCGCGCAAGCCCTCCCCCTGGCCGGGTGCGGACAAGGTGAGGCCCCCGACCACTTCGTCCGGCGGGTTCTCCGCCGAGACGCCCAGGTAGTTGCCGAGGTTGGTCAGGTGCCAGTCGAGGTAGGGCGCGTTGGTGGCGATGCCGACGGGGTTGTCCACGACCCGTGTCCCGTGGGCGTGGAACTCGATGGCGATCGAGCCCGTGGTGTCGTGGACGAGGCAGTGGACCGGTGGCACGAAGCCCATCCCGGGGTCCCTCCCGACGACGGTGACTCCGGCCACCGCCGCCTTCACCTCGTCGATGCTCCCGCACGTGCCGAGCAGGTAGGCCGCCAAGTCGAGCTGGGAGAGGTCGGAGCCGTCGCCCTTGGGCTTCCGAAACGAGCAGTAGCCGCCCGGCATGTAGAGCAAATGGGCGCTGACGCCTGCCGTGTTGATGCCGTCGACCAGCCAGTCCGCGTGGCCGAAGACCCCCATGCCGACGACCCCATGGGTCGCCGTCCACGTCTTCGGATGCCCGCCGTCACCGACCGAGCCGGTCCCGGCGTGGTCGGCGGGAAGGACCGCCAACTGGGTCGGCATACCCATCGGGAACTCCATGCTCCGGGCCGCAACGACGGTGCCGTCCTTGGCGACTGGAAGTTTGAATGTCATGCACATGTGCCTCTCCCTGCACTCTCTGCTCGCGGGCCCCGGGGCGGTGGCCCCGGTATCCCTGGTTCGATCCTGGGTGGCGTCCGCCGTCAGCTCGCCGTGGCGACGTCGGCCGACTCGGCGTCGGCGTCGAAGTGCGAAGAGCCCTCGCTCCCGGACAGCAGCACGAAGGCGACGATCCCGACGACGAGGGTCAGCCCGCCGGCGATGAAGAACATCGTGCTGAAGGCGTGCCCGTACGAGACGACGGCGTCCTTGAGGGCAGCCTTGCCCGCCGAGGTGGTCGGCGCCGTGCCCTTCGACGCGTACACGTTCACGGCGTCGAGGCCGGTCGAGAGCTGGTTGGCCGGCACGCCGGCGTGCTCCATCCGGTGGACGACGCCCCCGGCGGTGAGCCGGTCGATCACGACTGCCGAGATCGAGAAGCCGATCGTGTAGAAGAACTGGCCGAACGTGGTACGCGAGCTCGACACCGGGCCGAGGTACCGGGCGGGCGCCTCGGCCAGGATGAGGCTGCCGAACGGCACGGCGGCGATGATCACGCCCGCACCGGTCAGGACCAGGCCGGGAAGGAAGCCCACGAGGCTGGTGGAGCCGTGGGCCGTCGCCAGCAGCACGAACCCCGCAGCAGAGACGATGCCGCCGACCAGGATGGCTGTCCGGCTGGTCAGCCCCTTGGTCATGAGCCGGCCGGTCACCAGGCCCGCCACGATGCCGGCAACCAGCAGCGGCAGCTGCCAGACGGCGACCTTGGCGGTCGCCAGCCCGTTGACGTACTGCCACAAGTTGGTCACCTGCAGGAACGCCACGGCGGTGCCGAAGGTGTAGATGAACCCGGCACACAGGGCGGCCAGGAAGACGGGCGAGCGGAAGAGCCCCACCGGGTAGAAGTGGCCCTCGTACCGGGACTCCCAGACGAAGAACGTCCCGAGCAGCAGGGCGCCGAGCACCAGCGGCACGAGCGTCTTGGGGCTGGTCAGGCTGTGGGCGAACTGGCTGGCCGAGTACAGGACGAGGATGACGCCGGCCATGAGGAAGCCCTGGCCCGGCAGGTCCAGCTTGTTGCCCGTGATCCGGTCGACCCGGGGGAGGAGCACTGGGGTGACGACCAGGCACACCATGCACACGGCCGGGATCAGCAGGAACGCCATCCGCCAGTGGGCGCTCGCCAGGTTGCCACCGATGAACGTGAGCACCACGGTGCCCGCCATGACGACGGCCGTGAACACGCCCATGGCGCCCGCCATCCGCTCCTTGGGCACGACCGCGTCCATGTAGCCGAACGCGGCGCAGTAGACGGCGCCGAGCCCGATGCCGGTGATCGCCATTCCCAGCATGTAGAAGACCGGCGACGGTGCGGCCACCACCGCCAGGTTGCCGATCGCCCCGACGATCAGGGCCACCATCAAGACATTGCGCCGGCCCAGGCGGTCGGCGAGGAGGCCCGTCGAGATCACGGTGGCGGCGATGGCCAGGGTCTGGACGCTGGCCGCCAGCGCCTGGGTGCTCCCGGCCATGTGGAGCGACCGGCTGGCACCCACCAGCGCCGTCGAGGCGATGTTCGGGCATGAGCCCTGCACGGCGCCGAGGAGCCCGAGGAACGGGACCACCAGCTTGGAGACCTGCTTGACGGTGTGCGCCGGGAACGGCGCCGCGACCTCGGTCGTGGGGTGGACGGCGGTGCTCACGGGTGCCTCCTCCTTGCGGCTTGCCCTGCATTCGGGAGGCTCGTGCCAGCCGCCGTGCGCACCAGATCCAGCTCGAAGGCCATCGGGCCCTCCTCTCACGCCGGAGAGTCCACCCCCAGCTGAGGCCGCCGGTGTTATCTCCAACCCCGCGCCATCGACGCCACAGCACCCCAACTTGAGGCATCCCGGGGATGCGTTGGGCGTCCTCAGCTCGCGCAGCTGAAGACAGGCGGTTGGTGGAGGTGCCGATACCGAGGACCGCATGTTGCCCGAGCGAAGGGGTCGAAGGCGATCAACCCTCGGGAACGGTCAGCAATCGGAGCCTCTCCACGCGATCGTCATCCTCCCCGAGATAGCGCACCAGCACGCCAAGGGTCTGATCGACGTTGAGCGCCCCGATCGCAATCATCTCCTCAAGATCAGCCCAGTCCTTCGTCCTGTTGAAGAAGGCTTTGAAGACGGCCAGATCGGAACAACCGAGGAATGGAATCTGCCGGCCACCAAACTCATGGAATTGGCGACGCTGTGCCGCCTGAAGGTGGAATTCGGTCGTGTCCAGGAAGATGTCGACGGGCGTCTGTTCCCACCACAGCCGGGTCTGGCCGTCGCGTTCGAGGGCCAGTAGGTCTGCATCTGAATGGCTCAAAGGCGGATGCAGTGAACTCAGCACTCTGTCGGCCTCGTCCTGGCCGACGAAGACGTTCACATCGATATCGATGGTGCCCCGGGCGCGCTCGGTGCAGAAGGCCAACGCCAGCGCGCCGCCGAAGGCGTAGGGGAGCCGCTGGCCATCCAGGGCTGCGCTGATCACCAGGATCTTGTCGACAATCGACGTCATGTCGGTCGAAAGAGCGGGAACTCCAATTTGGATGCATGGCGGGCGGGGAACTGCTCGGCCAATTCGAGAACGGCGATCAACTCTTCACCGCGGGACATTCCCTCGATATCGGAGGGGATCCCGAGAAGGGTCGCTTCGAGCGAGTGTCCCGTTGCCGCAATGATCCGTGAAAGTACCGTCGTCGTCGGATCCACCCGGCCGTTCTCATAGGCCGAGAGCGTCGCGTGCGAGGTTCCGGCCCGAGCGGCAAGGGCCCGAAGGCTCAGCTTCGACCGCCTCCTGGCCGTTCGGATGACCAGTCCCGCGTCCATACACTGATGGTATCAGAACAGATGCCATCTCGTGAAGGGGCAGCGGTGCCGTGGGTGTCGACCTCAGCTCGTCTAGCTGAGAACGCCTGCCCCGGTTGAGGCCCCGTCGACCTCAGCTACTCAGGCTGAGACGTCGGCCAGGGGACAGATTCGGTCCGGAGTGCAGCCCTAGAGGCCGAGGACACATCTCGGGTACTCAGCGCCCCGAGCTGAGGACGTCCGTAGGACATGCAACGGCGTGGACACTTGCTGGGTCTCGACGCACCTCGCAAGTGCGCTGTCGACGTGATCACCGAGGAACAGCTCAAAGGAACAATCACGAACCTGAAAGTTGAGAACGACGCCATGGAGGAACGCACCGCTGTCCGAGCGCAGTCGGGATCCGTCCGCACCACCTCGGTGCCCTTGGGTAAGGACCTCGTCCCTGACACCGTCCTGCCTGGAGCGAGCCAGGGTGGATAGTGTCTCGGTTGCGCCGGTCCACGGTGCATACCGGGTCGCTGCTCGGAGGAGTCGGCGGGGGTGAGGGGCGGTGCCCGGTCGAGCAGTGTCGCGAAGAGCGGCACCCATCAGGGGGAAGACCATGCGGATCGATCGTTCCGAGCAGCCTCGTATTGGGAGCGGCATCCGTCGCCGGGGGGCGCTGGTACTGGCAGTACTCGCCATCGGGGGCGGTACGCTCACAGCCTGTTCCTCGACGAACAGCTCGAGCTCCAACAGCACTGGTTCGTCTTCCGCGTCCTCCGCGTCGACATCGTCGTCCGCCGGTGCGTATCGTGCGCCGATCCCGACGTCGGCGTTCACCAGCACGACTGGCCTCACCTCGTCGACGGTCACGATCGGGAACGTGTCCACGGAGACCGGGGGGATCTTCACCGGATCGGTCGTGGGGACGGAGGCCTTCGCGGACTACATCAACTCGCTCGGAGGGGTGAATGGTCGGAAGCTGATCGTAGACGCACTGGACGACCAGTTCAACGGGGCCCAGAACAAGCAGCAGACCCAGAACGCAGTGAACAACGACTTCGCGCTGGTCGGGAGCTTCTCGCTCGAGGACAGCTTCGGCGAGACGGTGCTGGCGGCGCACCCTCAGGTCCCGGACGTATCGACCACGCTCGACCCGGCACTCAACATGCTGCCGAACACGTTCAGCGCGAACCCTACCGGGCTGGGATGGCCAACGGGGCCGCTCAATTACTTCAAGAAGAAGTACCCGACGCAGGCGCTGCACACCGCAGTGCTGTCGTCCGCGTTCCCGTCGGCGCTCGCCAGCTGGGATCTCGAGAAGCCCGTCCTGAAGCAGGCCGGCTACAAGCTCGACTACTACTCCGAAGTCCCGGTCACCCAGACGGACTTCACCCAGAACGTCGTCGACATGCGCAAGGCGGGAGTCCAGTTGATCTACATCGACCAACTCCCGGAGAACTATGCCGGATCGATGTTCAAGTCGCTGGACCAGCAGAACTTCCACCCGGTCCTCGTCATCGGAACCGCTTCCTACAGCGAAGCCCTGGTGCCGGCTGCGGGAGGCCCTGCGGTGGTCGATGGGAGCAACTTGGAGATGCCGAACGCCCTCTTCCTGGGTGAGGACGCGTCGCAGATACCGGCGGTGGGCACGTTCTTGAAGTGGGTGCAGAAGGCGTCGCCGGGCTTCAAGGCGGACTATTACACCCTGGCCGGCTGGGCCAACACGCAGCTGTTCGTGCAGGCGCTCAAGGCGGCCGGGAAAGACCCGACCCAGGGGTCGGTGCAGCAGCAGCTCCGCAAGATCACGTCGTTCAACGCCTCGAACCTGCTCGCCACCACCAACCCAGCGCAGCGCAAGCAGGCGACCTGCTACCTGATCGCCAAGGTGGTGAATGGCCAATTCGTGCGCTCGGATGATCCGCCGGTCAACGGGTCGACCAACGGCTACCGGTGCGACGGTGGCTTCCTGGCTGCGTCCAGCTGAGCACCGGCGACAGAGGCTGTCGGGGGCCTTCTCGGTTGAGGGTCGGCATCGGGTCAAATGGCCGGCGGACACCCACGGATCCGTGCTCACCGGGGACCGCCGGCGGCGGTGCCATGGAAGCGGTGTCCAGCTAGGTCTGGCTGAGACCGCACGAGAATGTGCTCAGCCAGGCAAACTGACAACACTGGCTCGTGATCCCAACTCTCAAGGTTGAGACCGCGTTCGCAAGGACCATCCCGAACTGCACTTCAGTGGCAGGTCTGAGCGCCCGGCTGACTACCCGGTACTGAGTTTCGCCCGACCGGTGCGCGCTGAAGCGAGTGAACACCAGCCACGTCGTCCACAGCGGTGGGACGGCTGGGCCAGCCGGTCGATCCTCATGCCATCAGCCGATGTGGAATGCTCATTGTGGTCATGCGGCGTCGGCATTGCGTCGATGGGCGTCGGTCGGCCCGCACTGTCACGGAAGGGGGCGCTGTGTCCGAGCGCTACTTGATCATCTCCGCCGACGGCCACTGCGGCCTGCCGCTGGCCGACTACAGGCCCTACCTCGAAGCCCGCTACCACCCCGTCTTCGACGACTGGGTCGCCAGCAAGAACGCTGAGCGCTCAAAGAAGCTGGAGGCGAACTTCGAGTACATCATGGGCTGGGAGACCTCCAACGAGGAGGGCCTGCGCGGGGCCTACGACCCCGCCGTACGCGATCGTGAGCTTGATCAGGACGGCGTTTCGGCCGATGTGCTCTTCGCCGATGCCGACGCGATCACGGGAATGGGCTCGCCGCCGTTCGGCGCCGGACTCTCTGCCGGGGAGATCGACGATCCGGACCTGGCGTTCGCCGGGGCCCGCTCCCACAACCGATTCTTGGCTGAATTGTGCTCGACCAGCCCGGAACGCAGGGCCGGCATTGCCCTCATGCCTCTGTGTCACGACCCGTTACGGGCAGTTGCAGAAGCCGAGTGGGCCGCGGAGCAGCCTGGCATCCGAGGCGTGATGATCCCGACGATGTGGCGCGAGCGAGCGCCGTATAGCAGTGAGGTCTACGAAGACTTCTGGGCGGTATGCGCCGCCGCTCACCTGCCAGTCCACACCCACTCCGGTGAGGCGCCGCAGGAGGACTACAACGGCCACCTCGGCATCTACCTGGCCGAGGTTGTCTGGTGGGCGGCACGGCCGTCATGGCACCTCTTGTTCTCCGGGGTCTTCGAGCGCCATCCGGATCTCAAGTTCGTCGTCACGGAAGCTGCCGCCTACTGGATCGCAGACTCGAAGTGGAAGTGGGACCAGTACATGGGCGGAGGGCACACAACCAAGAAGATGGCCGCGTTACTCGAAGGGAAGATCTCGAAACTTCCGTCCGAGTACTTCGGGACCAACCTCTTCGCCGGAGCATCGACGATGTCAAAAGAGGAGATCCGCCGGCGTCACGTCCTCGGCCTCGACGCCGTCATGTGGGGAACGGACTACCCACATCCCGAGGGCTCATGGCCGAACACGGCGGTCAAGCTCAAGACGGACTTCTGCGACGTCCCGGTGGAAGAGACCCGGCAGCTCCTGGGCGGGACCGCTGCCAGGGTCTACGGCTTCGACCTCGACGCACTGCAGGTGGTAGCTGACCGGATCGGCCCGACCCCATACGACCTGGGCCAGGACCCCTCGTTGGCTGCCGACCCCGATGCTCCCGCGTCAGCCAAATGGTGGCTCGCCGAGTACGGCATCACCCCGACCCGCTGATCTACCAGGCCCTCAAGACCTGCGTCGTGTCGAAAGCGTTAGAGGTCGACCCGGCCGGGTAGTCGCCTGCCGCGATCGGCACGGCGATCTCTTCGGCCAACGGTCCGAACCGCGCCGCCAACGGGGCAAGAGCGTCGAGGTCGAAGCCGTAGAGCGCGGCTGCATTGGTACCCACACATCGCTGGACGACGTTGGGATCCTCGCCGGCGAACGCCACGCGGAGAGCCTCGCGACTGAACGGCCACGTCCCTTCCGAGTGCGGGTAGTCGTCGCCCCACATGATCCGATCGGCCCCGAAGCCTGGCCGCAATGCGGACTCCGAAGACCTCAGGAACGACGCTCCCACCCACACGTTCCGCGCGAAGTACTCCGACGGTTTCATCGACATGCCCTGGGCCGCCGCCCCGAAGAACATGGCCTCGGCGGCGCTGCCACCCGCCATGCGGCCGTAGAACCAGTCCAGTGTCTCGAGCCCACGAGGCAACCAGGCGACGCCCTGTTCGGTGAGCGCCACCTTGAGATTCGGGAAGCGATCGAAGACACCTCCGAAGATGAGGTGCCACAGCGGACGGTGGCTGAACCACGGGAGCTCGACCAGCATGACCGCCCTGGCGATCTCGAGGTCGCCGTAGTCGGGCAGGCCTGAGCCGGCATGCACGTTGACCACGGCACCGACCTGTTCGCACAGCCGCCAGAGCGGGTCGTAGATGGGGTCGTACAGACCGGGGAGGTGAGACCCCGGCGGTATCGACGGCAGCAGGATGCCACCGAAGAGGTCGACATGCTCGGCCGCCCATGAGACCTCGGCGAGCGCGTCGTCGAGGCGATTGACGAAGATCTGGACAACGCCTGCCCGCCTACCGGGCGCTGCGGCGCAGAAGTCCGCCACCCAGCGGTTGTGGGCTTGGACCCCGGCCCAGCGTCGCTCGTAGTCGGCCTCAACCGGAGGCAGTGCCACCAGGTTTCCCTCCTCGAAGAAGGGGGGGACCGTGTTCGGAAACAACACCTCGGCGACGATTCCATCGACCTCGTGCTCGGCCAGGCGTCGGTCCGAGTCCCAGTTGCGGTAGCGGATCGGGGCGAGCAGGTCCGCGAAGGGGACCTCGTACGTCGCTGCCCACGCATCGAACTCCTCGTGGAATCTCGAGGCGAGGTACGGCCGGTAGTCGATGACGTCCGCCCCGCAGTGCGTGTCGGCAGAAATGACGGTGTAGCGGCGCTCCATGTCGGTTCCTCCTCTAGTGCAGCAGCGTCGGGGGCAGCTCACTCTTGGCGATGGCATCGGCACGGGCATGCAGGAGGCTCCCGAATCGACCCGCGTCGGGGCCCAGGATGTAGCGGCCTTCGTCCAGGTCCTCGAGAACCTTCATCCCCAGCCAGTTGAGGTCGACGATCTTGGCCGGGAGCCCGGCCGCTTCGAGCTGGGCCTTGAACTCGGCGAATGTCGTCCCCGGGGCGGGGGGACGGGGACGAACCCGTTCGAGCTCGGCAGGACGGTTGCGTGCCGCGGTCCACAACCCGGTGTCGAGGAGTCCCCCGCCAGGGTAGAAGACATGGGCGTTGACCGGCGCCTCGATCTGGCGCAACTGGTGCGCCACCGATTCGATGAAGCAGCTGACCGCCGCCTTGGACGCGGCGTAGACGCTCGCATAGGGAACGGGTGCCACGCCTCCGTCGCCTGACGACGTCGCGACGACCTCCCCGGGAATCCCCACCCCCAGCATTCTGGGTAGGAAGGTCAGTACTGTTGCAGCAACACCGAGGACATTCACCGAGAAGCACCATCGCCAGTCGTTGACCTCCTGCTCCCAGGGCAACCCGCCGCCCCCGGAGGTGACGCCAGCATTGGCAAAGAGGAGATCGCACCTGCCTTCGGTTGCGTAGACGTCATCTGCGAGCGCCACCACCGAGTCCTCATCCGCGACATCTACAAGCACCCCTCGCGTCGTCCCGAGCGGGGCCAACTCGTCGATTGCGGAAGTGAGCGCTGCCGCCTCGACATCTGCGACGACTACGTGGGCACCTCTCGCGAGCAGTGCATGCACAAGGCCCCTACCGATGCCGCCCGCACCGCCGGTGACAACGGCAACCTTGCCTTCAATGTCCATCAGGTCCCCCATCGTGAGTCTTGTACCTCGTGTCGCTCGGCACCGACAGTTGTGGGCAGATCGGACCGGACGAAGCCGAGCCTGCCTATTCCTCGGCGGTTGGGGAAAGGTCGTCGTAGCGCTGGTGCATGAAGGGCACGATCCATTCGGCCGGCACCTTCGAATGAATCTGCCCCCGTTGAATGGCGCTGCGCTCGCCCACCGTCACTCCGACGAGTGAGAGGACCGGGAGGTCTGCGACAGGATCGAACCTCGAGTCGCGTAAGTCGAGTTCGCCTTCGCACGCCTTGACCCAACGAACGGTCTCCTCTCGAGTGCAGTAGACGAGGCTGGGGTCTGCATCGAGGCCTTTGCCATCCGGAGCAGGGAGTGCCTTGAAGTAGAAGTCCGTCCGTGTTTGCGGCGCGGGTACTTCGAGTGTCTCGGTTGTGTGTCCGGCGAACTCGGCGAACGTGACGCCCATCCGAGCCATTGTGCCGCGCACCGAATCACCGTTCAGCTCAACCGCGACCTGGCCCAACTTCTTCGGCTCACCAAAAGTCTCGCGGCCGCCGATCACTGATTGTTCGGTGCTCATCGGCATCACGAGACAGTAGTATCCGAGCGTGCCCTCGTGGGAGCACTGCACCGACACGCTTCCAGCACCGAAGGTTGTCAAGCCGGCGATGTCAACAGTCGCGAACGTTACCTTCGCAAGTGGCGTCGCGGATGGCTCAAGAGGCCTGGGAAGCACCGACGCCAGGATCGCAGGGTCCGTTTCGAAGGTTGCGACCAGAACCGTCGACCATGCGCCAACGGAGGTCTTCTCGACCTCGCGACTACGGATCTGCTCAGGCGTTTTCGCTGCGTAGCGAACGACCATGGCCACCCCCTTCGCGGTCGGCATCATGGCCGAACCGCCTCGTGGGCATCGTCGCAGTCAGCGGCCACCGCGTCAACTGTCCGGCTAGAGGTACAGGACCGCAGTTCTACTAGGGCGGGCTGCAGCCTCGCCACTGCGGTCATTCTCTGCTTCTCCGGCTGG
>ODAK010001544.1_pt1 | contig 24932 bp, 22 predicted proteins | sample 1539591 | NCBI WGS metagenome assembly ODAK01 (sample SAMEA3539303, study PRJEB22396) | soil metagenome | biome: tundra; feature: field; material: soil | place: USA | collected 2010-05 | depth 0.15 m | reverse complement strand
GAAACCGGACATTTCACTTGCTACAAAAACCGGACATTTTAACTTGCTACCGACAGACTAATATTCGGGCTTTGGCCGGTAATGCCTGCGTCGAGGAACCCCAAACCAGACGAGCGGTTGATCAATTCCAAGTCCTCAACTGTTGCAGAATCTCGATATCTCTCATTGACCAACCGAGAAGCCCCCCAGCCTCCAGCGCTGCTAAGATCTCCCCCGGTGCCCAAACTCTCCCCCGTCGCCCGCGCCCGCAAAATCGAACTCCTCTGACGCAGTTGACGAAATGACCTCCGTGTCCTCTGCGTCCTCTGTGGTTCATTCGTCTCAATCGCTTCTCAGGAAAAAACGAAAGATGCGAAGATCTCTGGACGGGGTCGTCGGAAGGACTGGAGTCGGAAAAACCCCGAAAGGATTAGCTTTCAGGGTCTTGATCTTGCTTTCAAACAGCGGACTTGTGAGGAGCACTATTTCGCAGGTATCGTGTCGAACTTCCCTGACGCTTCTTCGTAGAAGAGCGCGCCTTCCGTTTTGTCCCCGCCGCTCCAATGCTTGTGACCGCCCGGAACTCGGAGAAACTCTCCCGGCCCCACACGCTTTTCGCCCGCGTCATCCTTATACAGATAGGCGCCCTTGATCACGACGAGCCAGACATCGTTCGTGTGCGTGTGCATTCCCGCGTCGTACCCCGGCGCAAATTTCGTGAACGTTCCATGAACGCCCTTGTCCGGATCACCCCAAACGGTCGCCATCGAGACCCCGCCTCCCGGAGCCTGCTTGAACGTCGCCTTATCTGCAGTCACATAGATGACGTCCTTCGCGTTGCTCGACGAGGCTTTCTGAGCCTGCCCGAGAGCAGTCGCCAGGAGCACCCCCAGCAAACCCGCAGCCAAAGCTAATCTCTTCATCATTTCATTCACCTGTACTCATTCTCCACCTAAGTAGGATGGCTGGGTATGTATGTCGTGCGGGACACTCAGGAAATCAAGCCGGCATTTAGGAGTGGCATGCCCGTCACTCCTTCTCCCGCCTGGGAAGCAAAACGACGAGACTGAAACAGATAGAAATGCGAAACAACCCTACGCACTATTGACCCAAATAGCAAATTGAGAGCATGGCAATTGCAAGGTTGCCGTCCAAGAGCCGCTCTTCGCAAAGGCTGCTAAAATTCCGCTCGATGCCCAAACTCTCCCCCGCCGCCCGCGCTCGCAAAATCAAACTCCTTCTCTTCGACGTCGACGGCGTCCTCACCGACGGCAAGCTCTTCATCTTCCCCGCCCCCACCGGATCACACCAAACCGTCCTCGATCAGCGGACGCAAGAGCGATCCGCCCAACAAGCCGGCCAGGGCGGATTCGGCTTCCAGAGCCAGTCCCTGATCGAAGCCAAAGGCTTCCACGCCCACGATGGCACCTCGATCTCCCTCGCGCGCCTCGCCGGCATCCAGACCGGACTCATCACCAAGCGCATCTCCGAAACCGTCGCCCTCCGCGCCCGCGACCTCAAACTCGAATATGTTCGCCAAGGAATCCACGACAAGCGTAGGTGCTTTGAAGAAGTAGTGAAGGAAGCGAGAATTAAACCGGAAGAAGCCGCCTTCATCGGCGACGACATCATCGATCTCCCCGCCATGCGCGCCGCAGGTCTGGCCATCGCCGTGAAAAACGCCCGCGCCGAAGTGAAGCACGAAGCCCACTACACCACGCCCCACGCCGGCGGCGACGGCGCCCTCCGCGACGCGGTGGAGTTCATCCTCAAAGCCCAAGGCAAATGGAAAAAAATCCTGGAAGACTACATCGGCGAGCGCAGCCCGAAAATCAGCCGTCAGCTTTCAGCTATCAGCGCTCAGCAAAAACCAAAGTCTCGCTGACGGTAGCTGCAACCGCACGCCCTTTGTTTGGTGGCAAGAAAATCGAAGTGAATTCCCCCTTACTGACAGCTGAGAGCTGATAGCTAAAGAAAAAACCCACCGGATGCTTGCTTGGGGCGTGCTCGGGTCAGCATCCGATGGGCTACCGTTTCTCCTTACTCACCCTGTTGTTTTCAGGAGTATGTAGAGAAATTAAACACCGGAACCCGCATAAGTTCCGTCTATTTTTGTAAAGAGTTGTAAAATCTCGAACCCACAAAATAGCCGGAACCCGATTCGCAACGACCGCCTCTACCGCAGCGCATACAGATTCCCGTCCGCACTGCCCACATACACCACCGCGCCCGAGACCACAGGAGACGACAGAATCGCTCCCATACTCATGACCCTGTCGACCCCAGCCACCATGTCGTCGTAGAAATCAGAGCGATAAATCACATCATTGTTCGGCGCCCCATCCGCTCTCGTATAAGCAGGCCCGTGTTCCTTCATCCCATCAGTTTCAAAGCTCCAGGCAGGCTTGAACCCGCCGAGATCGACTGCGACCAGCTTTCCCTGCGTCAACCCGACGTACAACATCCCACCCGCCAAGGCCGGTGACGAATACAGATACCAATGGTTGAATCCCACCGACTGCAACACCGCTCCCGACTTGGCATCCAGCGCATACAACAGGCTCGAGTCGGAAGTTACGAAGTAGACTCTACCCTCTTTCACCGCCGGCGACGACACCACCCACGAACCCTCGCCTGAAAACGCCCATTTCTTCTGACCGGTGGCGGCATCGAGTGCGTAGAGATGCGAATCCCGGCATCCGAAATAAACCATTCCATCCACCACCGCCGCCGACGACTGAATGCCCACTTGATTGTGAGTATCCGCATCTTCTCCTGTCTTGAACCGCCACTTCTCTCGCCCGGTCACCGCATCGAGCGCATAGAAATAACTATCCCAACTCCCCAGAAACAGCGTGCCGTCCGCAATCGCCGGCGAAGCATGCACCACATCCCCGGTCTTGAATTTCCAGTTCAGCGCACCCGACGCCGCGTTCAGCGAGTAAATGTTCCCGTCACCGCTGCCGAAATAAACCGCCCCCTTCCACACCACCGGCGACGAAAGATAACAGTCAAACGGATCCGGCATGGTCTCGCTGACCGGCTGCACCCCATGCAGATGCTTGCCCGCGAATCGTCTCTCGCCTCCCGTCTGAAACTTCCACTTCAACGCTCCCGTGGCAGCATCCACCGCATAAAAATTCCCGTCGTACGCGCCGAAGTAAACGACCTTCTCCGCGACTGCCGGAGACGACGGAATCCGGCTCTTCGCATCGAACTTCCACTGCATCGCTCCCGACTCGGCATTCACCGCATAAAGCTTCCCATCCGTGCTGCCGAAATAAACCCTCCCATCGGTCACTGCCGCCGATCCAATCACCATTCCGCCCGTGTGAAACTTCCACTTGAGGCCGCCGAATTTCGTCAAACCGGCCCCGTCATAGACCCCGCTATGCGCCGGATTCCCCCGAAACATCCAGGGATCTTCACCCACCGATGGCAAACACCCGCAGAAAAGAAGCACAAGAATCAAACTGCCCGCACGCACCCCTTGAATCCGCATAAATGAGTTGAGTCCTCGCCGATTAGACGCCGCAGGTCAGATTACGTGAGAAAGGCCGCGCAGGATTCCCGCAGTTTGCAGGAAAACGATTGAGACGAATCTACGGCGGAACGATCCGTGCAAACCCCAGCCGCGAAGCGGCGGCACATGAAAGCCCGGCACGGAAGTGCCGGGTGCGCGCATGGAAATGAAACCGAGTCCCGGAGGGACGACACTACTTTTCTCGCACGGCGGCTCTGAACACATCCTCAAAAAACGCAATCGGGCGATCCGAACTCCCCAACTCCTACAACACCGGAGGCTTCGACGCCACCAACTCCGTAAACCGCTTATCCTTCCGCACCTCGGCGAACTCCGCATCCTTATACACGTTGTTGAAATCCTTGTATCCCTCTTCCAGCGCCTTCCTCAAATATTCCAGCGACCGGTCCGAGTAGCCCATCTTGGCGTAGAGTTTCGCCACCGTGAAGTCGTAACGCGCCCGGTCTCCCGGGCTGGGCAACTGCGCCTGCACCCCGCCGCGCGACGTCCGCTCAAACACGTCCGGATCAATCGCCACTGCGCGCTCATACGCCAGCACCGCCGGATCGAACTCCTTCTTCGCGAACAGCGCCGCGCCCAGATTGCTATAGAACGACGCCGACGAACCATCGATCGCGATTGCCCTCCGGTAGTCCTTCACCGCCGGACCGAACTTCTGCTCTTCGTAGAAAACCACGCCCCGATTGTTGTAGGCATCGGCAAACTTGCGGTCGCATTTGATCGACTGATCAAACGACTTCTTCGCTTCGCGATAGCGCTGCATCATCAACTCGGTGATTCCCACCTTATTCAGCAGACTCGCCGAATTCGGTCTCTTCACCATCGCCGCGCGATAGTAGTCGAGCGCGTCCAGATAAAGTTTCACCGCGCGCAACTGGTCCGCCCGCGCCTCCAGATCGGCCGCCGTCGCTTCCGGCGCCGGAGGATCAATCGTCCTCAGCAGCGGCGGTTTAATTTGCACTTGTTCGGCGTGAGAAGCCTGCCCCCACGACACACTCGTCAGGGCGCAGACACAAATGGTGAGAAGCGAGACGGGAACCAGCAACAACCTCGAGCGGGACGACATAGGCCACCCCCAGTTAGTGGACACATTCTGGCACAGTTTTGGGCAGTCGGCGAGGGTTTTGTGACGAAATCCGGGTCTTAGACCACGACCTAACACCATCCTAATGCGGCGCTGTCTGCCCACTGTCTGCTGGTTTGGACACCGGAGCCGCCGTTTTGTCATCCTTAAATATTCCCGCGATCTTGCCGAATAACCCCTTCTTTTTCTTAGGGTCCTGAGGATTATTCGGATCCTGCGCCGGATCGGCCTGGGCCTGCTGCGGCTGCACACCCTTGTCCCCGCTCCCAAACATGCGCGAGAAGAACCCCTTCATCCCCTCCTGCGCGTCGCAGGTGTCGCGCGGCTCCGTCCCCGCCACGAACGCGGAGACATAATCATCCGGGCAGGTTGGAGTCGCCAGCCGGTTCGTCACCTTATCCAGCTGAACGTCCACCACGCCCGTCGGTTGCTGGAACGGCTTCATATCGGCGTACTGCGGCAGTGCAGACGCCCTCTTCATGAACTCCGTCCAGATCGGCGCCGCGGTCATCGCGCCGCTCAGCCGCAAATCGCTGTAGTCGTCATACCCCACCCACACAATGCACAGCAGGTTCGAGGTATATCCCGCGAACCACCCGTCATGCGAACTGCCAGTCTTGCCCGCCGCTGGCAGAGTAAACCCGCGCAGCCGAACCGCCGTATATCCCAGCCCGTTATTGATCACGCCTTCCATCATGTTGGTCATGACGTAGGCAATCCGCGGATCCAGCACCTGCCGCTGGTCCGTCGTGTAGTTCGCAATCACGTCGCCCTTGCCGTTGCGCACCGACCGCAGCAGAATCGGCGATAGCCGAATTCCGTTATTCGCAAACGACGTATACGCCCCGGTCATGTCCAGCGGCGAGGCATCATACGACCCCAGCGCCATCGCCGGAGTCGCCTTCACCGACGCGATCCCCGCCGACTTCGCCAGGTCCGCCACCTTGTCGTAGCCCACCTGCTCGGCCACCTTTACCGTCGCATTGTTCAGAGACATCGCCAGCGCGTACCGCAGCGAAACATCGCCCTTGTATTCCTCTTTGTAATTGCGCGGCTCGTAGATCTGGTCGCCATACGCGAAGCTCGACGGCGCATCTGTCACTACCGACGCCGGAGTCAGCACCGTCTGCGATCCGTCCAGCGCCGTGTTCATCGCCGCCGCATACACAAACGGTTTGAAGATCGATCCCGTCGGCCGCTTCGCCACCGCGTGATTCAGCTGGCTCCAGCCGTAATCCCGGCCTCCCACCAGCGCCAGCACAGCGCCCGTATGCGGATCGAGCACCACCATCGCGACCTGCGCCTGCGGGCCCGGCGCCACCGTCGTCTCAAACTTCTTCCCGACCTTCACCTTCTTCGTCCGCAGTTTCTTGACCTGGTCGTCGACCAGTTTGATACCCATCTCCACCGACTGTGCCGCCGCCTTCTGCAGGTCCGGATCGAGCGTCGTATAAATCCGGTACGACTGGTCGTTCAACTCGGTCTCGTTAAACTTGCTGATCAACTGGTCGCGCACCATGTCGACAAAATACGGAGCGTCGCTGGCCTCCACGTTCGGCGGCGCCAGCTTCAGCGGCGCGGCCTTGGCCTTATCCGCCTGCTCGCGCGTAATCGCGTGCGTTTCCACCATCGATTCCAGCACCAGATTGCGTCGCTCCAGCGCGCGCTCCGGATGGCGATACGGCGACAGATAACTCGGCCGTTGAATGATGCCCGCCAGCAACGCCGCCTCAGGCAGCGTGATGTCCTTCAGATCCTTGTTGAAGTACGCCTTCGACGCCTCCGCAAACCCACTGATCGCAAACGATCCCCGCTGCCCCAAATCCACCCAGTTCGCGTAGAACTCGAAAATCTGCTTCTTCGTGAACTTCTGTTCCAGTTCCTCGGCGATCAGCATCTCCGTCAGCTTGCGTTTGATCGTCTTCTCCGGCGTCAGAAAGAACCCGCGCGAAAGCTGCATCGTCAGCGTCGACCCGCCCTGCTCGTGCCGCCCGCGCACTACATCGATCCACGCCGCTTCCGCCATGCGCAGAAAATTCACGCCGCTGTGCTCAAAGAACCGACGGTCCTCAATCGCCAGCACCGCCTGCACCATCTGCGGAGGAATGTCGTCGTACTTCACCAGCTCGCGCTTCGACCGCTGCTCCGCGTCGAACAGCGCGGTCACCAGCTGCGGCTCCAGCTCGTACGCCGAAAGATCGTTCCCGTTGCTGCTGATCTTGTCGACCTGCCCGTCCTGAATGCTGATGCGCGCCGGCTCGGGGCTGTGATATGACTCCGGCCCGGGCGTAATCTCAATCCCGTCCTTCGACACGTGGAATGTGCCCAGCGTCGACTGTCCGTCTTTATCCGAATACCCCGCCCGCCGCAGCTCCGCCGCAATGTCCTTCGCCTGGATCTGCTCCCCATCCCGCACCGTCTTCGGCAACGCATAAATCTTCGCGGAATTGGCGAATACCGGCGACCGGAACCGCTTTACGATAATCCGGTCGTACTTGATGTAAAAGTAAGAGAACAGAACTGTAAACGACACGGCCAGGATCAGAAACACCACCAGCGCCGCGCGCAGGACTGGGTCGCGCGGCAGCCCGCGGATCCTCTTCCCCGCTTCTCCCCCAGTCGCTTTCGGAATTCTGATCTTGATGGTCACAGTCTCGACTCTACGCCCCGCCTCTATTCAGACGACTAGACGAGCCAAAAGGTTTGAAAGGGTGCCCCGTTTCTCGCGCGTCTTTTGCGCGAGAAGCGGGGACGTTTCCGTCCGCACGCCTCAAAACTCTACCCTCTTCGCTCCATCGCAATTGTGGTATTTCTCATTGTAACGCCGCTCACTGAAACGAAAAGAGACCCGCAGTACATGCGGGTCTCGAACCGTTAACATCCGTTTTACTCTCTCATTTTCCCAAGGAGAACTCTACGGAACGTCCGATGCCGCCCAATATCCGCCGGTGGCCAAAGTCACCGGACTTCCCGTCGCCGTAAGACCTCCAGTACTGCCCACGGTGAGTGCTGCCAGGCTGATGGCGGAGCCCGAATTACTGTAGGAGAACAAGTAACTTCCGGCCGGATCGAACTGACCCCAGGCCGTGGGCGTCGATGAACTGAGAGATAACGCGGTAAGGCCCCCGGTGGTGGTGCTTATTTGGTAACCCTCGATGGGATTGTAGGCTGTGCCGCTGTCGTTGATGCTGAAGGTGTAGACAAATTCTCCACCCGTAGAACTCGGCCGCACCGCCATGTTGAACGGCGCATAAGTCGTGGTAAACGGTGAGCCCGTAACCGGCGAAATGGCTCCGGTGCTCTGGTTAATGTTGAACACGTACAGGCTGTCGTCGTCCGAACCGTACCAGTAGGCCGTTTTCCCGCTGATGCCAATCAGATAGTTCCCGCTCGGATCGCCCTGCATCTGCCAAATCGGATAATTGAAGGGGCTGCCTGCGATTTGCTGGAGCACTCCGGTACTCGAGACACTGAATGCCCCCACAACCGTGCCCGCGTGGTTGAGCGAACTCCCCTCGCTGCTAACGTATAGGTATTTACCCAGCCCATCCATACCCATATTCTGGGGCTCGATGGTGCCCGCGGAGAACGGTGATCCCGGAGCCTGAGTCAACCCGCCTGAAGCGCTGATTTGATACACGATAATCTGATTAATCCCCGCGTCGGAGACGAAGAGCAGAGTCCCCGCTGGGTTCGTGATCACCGCGTACTGGTTGAACGCCAGCAGCGTAGGGATCGTCAGCGAAACCGGCATGGGGAATCCGCTCAATGGCGTCAGCCCACCCGCGGAATCAATGGTCCATCCATAAATCTCATGCAGATCTGCATACACTGTATAAAGATATTTCCCCTGCGCGACCACCATGCCCACGCCACCGGCGTTGGCTGTGGTCGTTGCCGCTGTATAGTTTGGCGTAGCGACAAAAGTTGACGCAGACGCGCTCAGAGTGTAGCCGTCGATGGTGCCGTTGTCGTTCACCGCGAATGCGTATGCCGACGCGGCGGCGTTGCCCCCGCCTCCACTTGATAAACCGCCGCCCGACGGTGTGCACGTGGAACTTCCAAGCGTCGTATGACACACGTAGTGGCCGCAGCTGCTCAGCCACATCGCGCACAGCACCACACCAAAACTAAGGAGCGTTCGAAACTTCATGCTCATGACTTCTCCAAGAATTTTTCTGGAATCCGACTTCGACGATTGCGCGAAAAGACCTCTTTCCCACGCCGATGTTAGGTCCCGACGTAATCACCTGACAAGGTTACGAACGTCATTGTCCGATGACGCGGGTGCCCCACCCTTCTCGCGTTTTGTGCGAGAGGGTGGGGATTTTGACTTTTGGATTTTGGATTTTTACTTCTGACTTCTGACTTCTGACTTCAAACTTCCGAAGGAAATTCCGAAGCGGGAAAAACAGCCGACTAGAAGCCCTTGTTCCCGCTTGTAGGAGTGAAATGCAATGTAAACGAATATCCCGGCAAACTCACCGGCACACTATAATCCGCCGCCAAATACACCGCCAGCGCTCCCGGCGACCCGATCCGCTGCACCGTCACGTTCTCCGGGGCCAGCGTAATCTGATGTTCCTGCGCCTTCTTGATCACGGCGTCGATCAGTTCCTGGTCTGTCGTGTGGGCGTTGGAACCGCCCATCATGGCCACATTCTTCAAATCGTCCTGGAACGAATAATTCGTCAATTCCGGTGGAACGATCTGAAACCCCGCATAAGCGCAGGCGATAATGACCAGAAATCCGAGCAATGCTTTGACTGTTCCCATGTCCCACAATCCGCCCGAGCAAGGACTTGGGTGCCCCATTTCTCGCGCACTTTGCGAGAAGTGGGGATTTCACTCAGCCCTGCCAAGCAACTCCCGAAAAGATTCCACAACTGCGCCGATCCTAACATCGCGCACTTCCCGAGTCGAACGTAAAACGACCTCCACAGTACCTTCGGTAACTTTGTTTCCCACGGTGATTCTAAAGGGGATACCCACCAAATCCGCATCCTTGAACTTCACTCCCGGCCGCTCGTTCCGGTCATCGAGGATCACGTCGAACCCCGCCGCCTCCAGTTGCTTCGCGATGTCCTCGGCCGCCGCTCGCACCGCCTCGTCCTTCACATTGACCGGCGCCACCACAATCTCAAACGGCGCAATCGACGGTGGCAGCCAAAATCCGTTCTCATCATTGCTCTGCTCCACCGCCGCGGTCAGAATCCGCTCAATCCCAATCCCGTAGCACCCCATGATTGGCATCACTTCCTTGCCATTCTTATCGAGCACCCGCGCTCCCATCGACTCCGAATACCTGTACCCCAGCTTGAAAATGTGCCCAATCTCCACCGCCGTATCAATGCGCAGTTCCTTCCCGCACGAGGGACAACCCTCCCCCGCCGTCACCGCCCGCAAATCCACATACGCCGTCGGATGAAAGTCCTTCCCCGGCGTGATGTTCTTCATGTGATAGTCCTCTTGATTCGCGCCGCCGATCAGGTTCACTCGCCCTTCGAGCGCCTTGTCGACAAACAGCACCGCCTTGTCCGCATCCTTTTTCCGATCGCGCGCCCACTCAACGCCCACCGGACCCAAATATCCCGCCGGAGACTTGAATAGCGCCTTGATCTCGCTCTCTTCCATCGGACGCGTTGCCGCGCCCACCGCGCCATTCAGCTTGGCCTCGTTCAGTTGATGATCCCCGCGCATCAGCACCACGATGCCGCGCAACTTCACCTTGCCCGTCTTCTCATCCTTCTCCTCTGCCATGTAGGCCAGAGTCTTGATCTTGTTCTTCGGAGACACGCCCAGAAACCGCGCCACATCCTCAATCGTCTTCTGGCCCGGCGTGTGCACGAGCAGTGGATTGCCGTCTCCCTCCCGCGCAAGATCGCCCCACGCCTCCAGCTTCGATGTTGCCTTCTCCATGTTCGCCGCGTAATTGCATCCGTCGCAGCTCACAATCTGATCTTCTCCCGCCGGAGTCCGCACCATGAACTCGTGCGACTCCTTCCCACCCATCGCCCCCGAGTCCGCCTCGACCACCATGTACTTCAATCCGCACCGGTCAAAAATCCGGCAATAAGCGTCGAAATGCTTCTTGTAAGAAACATCGAGCCCCGCCGCATCGATGTCGAACGAATACGAGTCCTTCATCATGAACTGCCGCACCCGTAGCAGCCCCGACCTAGGCCGCGGTTCATCGCGAAACTTCGGCGCAATCTGATACCAGATCTGCGGCAGCTGCTTGTAACTCCGCAGATCCTTCAAGGCGATCGAAGTCATCACTTCTTCTTCCGTCATCCCCAGCGCCAGGTCCGCCCCTTTGCGGTCCTTCAACCGAAACAGGTTCTCCCCCATCAAAGCCCACCGCCCCGACGCCTCCCAAAGCTCCCGCGGATGCAGCGCCGGCAAATAAAACTCCTGCCCGATCTTGTCCATCTCCTGGCGCACAATGGCAACGATCTTGTTAAACGACCGGTTCCCCAAGAAAAGATACGAATAGATTCCCGCCGCGAGCTGCCGAATATACCCCGCCCGCACCAGAAATTTATGCGAAGCAACCTCCGCGTCGGCAGGCGCCTCGCGCAATGTAGGAATAAAGCTTTCAGACCATCGATGCATAGTGAGCGTCCCGATAGAAAGTAGAATTTTCGATTGTAAATGATTGCCGCAGCAAGAAACGTATGTGGGATAGCGGAGCTCCGCCATTGTCGAAAGGAACAAAGGGACCTTCTTAGAAAGTTCTAATCACACAAGGTTACCAGGTTGCTTTAGCAATGTGGCACCGCGCAAGAAACCTCAGTACGCCGCGGCGCTGGAGCAATCGTGAAACGCGCAATTCTTCTCGCCTCGGTTCTAACTCTTCTCGCCTTCCTAGTTAGCACAACGCCGAGCAGTTGCCAGGAGGCGGTGCTTTCTTCCGCGGGATCAAATACCGCTGGCTTGCCGGATGCCCCCTCCGTAACAAAGGCCACCACATGCACGGAAAAAAATGGCAAACCGTGCCCCGAGTCGTTGCATAAGTTGATTGGGCAGTATCCCCCGTTGCCAGAATCGGCGACGCCACAGCCCGAACGAAACCCTTCCTCCGTGCACTTCTGGACATATCGAGGCTTGCAAGATCCACCCCTACGAACGAATAAACAGGTTTTCCATTCGAAGATATTCCTCGCGGCGCACGTCGGTGGAGCGGTCGCCATGATCGTGGCCTGCCGCACAAGAAACTCTGGAGAAGATTGGGGATCCGAGGTGCCCGCGGTTGCCGGACTGTTCGGGATGGACTACCTGCAGTTCCGTTTTGTGGGCGCACCGAACGCCGTAGGACCCGCCATCTACGAGATGATCCACTACAGCCGGCCGAGCACGCGATGATCACTCGCTCAGGCCTGACTTGCTGAGGCAGAAGATCCGCTCCGCAACCTGTCGAGCCAAAATCGAAGCGTAGGTGACGGCCTCGGCTCCCCCGTCTGACGCAAGCCGCTATCCCGCCAACTGCCGCAGAATCTCGTTCCCCAGCTTCTGCGCCTCGCCGAAAAACTTCTGATACTCCAAAAACAGCCGGTTTAACTCCAGCGACTTGTCCGCCGACAGATGCTTGCGCAGCATCATGTCCCGCACATGCACCGGGTTCGGCAAGGTGGCATCTTCATTCAACTCTTCCAGCGCAGTCTTGGGATCATAATGATACATGGAAGATATTGTAGCTCGCAGTCCGCATCGCACGCCGACCGTAGCGCCGGCGTCCCGCCGGCTGTCGGGAGGGCGGCCCCGCCCTCCCACCCTGCAGCACACCGACCTATACCAATTCCGTACTCCACAGATCGTGCAAGTGCACAATCCCCCGCAGCGTTCCGACGCCGTCCACAACCATCAGCGACGTAATCTTCTTCTCCTCCATCAAAGCCAGCGCCGTCGCAGCAAACTCCCCGCCAGAAATCGTCTTCGGATCCCGCGTCATCGCCTCCCCCGCCGTCAGATCCATCACGTCCTTCCCCCGCTTCTCCAGCAACCGCCGCAAATCCCCATCACTGACAATCCCGACCAGACGATCGCCTTCCACTACGGCCGTCACACCCAGCTTCTTCCGCGACATCTCATAAATCACATCCGGCATCTTCGTCGAAGGCTTCACCCGAGGCAACGCCTCACCCGTATGCATCAACGACTCAACCCGCGCCAACCGCTTCCCCAGTTTCCCCCCCGGATGCAAGTTCGCAAAGTCCTCTTCCTGAAACCCGCGCCGCTCACTCAAAGTCACCGCCAGCGCATCTCCTAAAGCCAGCATGGTCGTAGTCGAAGCCGTCGGCGCCAGCCCCAAAGCACAAGCCTCCTGCGCAATCGAACAATCCAACGCCACATCGGCCGCCGCCGCCAAAGTAGATATGGACGAGGGTGCCCCACCCTTGTCTCGCGATTTGGGCGAGACAGGGTGGGTATTTTGACTTCGTTTATTCGCAGCGGCTGCCCCACTCTTCGCGGTTTTCGAAGGGTGGGAACCTCCGCAAATCTCATCCCCCGTCATCGCAATCAGTGGCACCCGCAACCTCTTGATTGTCGCGAGCAGCGCCAGAATCTCCTCCGTCTCGCCCGAAGCCGACAACGCCAGCACCACATCCCCCCGGACCACCATTCCCAGATCCCCGTGCAGCGCCTCCACCGGATGCAGATACAACGACGGAGTCCCCGTCGAACTCAAAGTCGCCGCAATCTTCCGCGCAATCAGCCCGCTCTTCCCCATTCCGGTCACCACTACGCGCCCCGCGCACCCATACAGCAAATCCACCGCGCGCTGAAACGCCTCCGCCATCGGACCGCCAATCCGGTCCGCCAGCGCCCGCAAGGCCTCCGCCTCAATGCGCACTACATTCTCGCCAGTATTTTTCATTCAGGGGATTCCAGAAAGAAGGATGTTAGCACGCACGAAAAGCGTGGAAGAGAGAACTGGAAGAGAGAGGGTGGAAGAGCGGCCCTTTAGGGCCGCGAACGCCGCTCATGTGATCGGGCTTTAGCCCCCGGGGTTGTGACTCCTTAGAAATGATCCTCCCCCGGCGGCGGCGTCACCGTCGTCTTCTGTCCCAACACAGCCAGCCCCCGCGCCTGGATCACTCGATCCCACGGCCCCGCCTGCCAATTGTCCCGCGTCTTCGTCACAAACCGCCACGGCGGTAGCGCCAGCATCAGATTCTTCGCCGTCGAATGCACGTAAGGCTCATACATCGACCGCAACCTCGCGAGCTTGTCCCGCCCGTACTCATCGCTTCGCAGCCGCAGTCCGGCCGCCGCCAGCGCATCCCGCAACGCGGTCAAGTCCCCTTCCGGCAACCGGTCCGCCGCCGTGGCATCATATTTCGCATTCACCACCTGCGCCAGATCCACCGCCGCATGACGCGCCATGGCAAACGTCAACTTCGCCTGTCCCGGCTGCACTCCTTCAATCCCCGTCAGCACCAGCGAGGTCACATCCAGCATGGTCGTCAACGCGCCCACCCACGACTGGTTACTGTGCTGCGACCGGAAAAACGTCAGCACCGGATACGAAATCTGGCTCTCCAGCAACTCTCCCGCCCAGCGCTCCCATTCCCGCAACACTTCATCGAGAACTTTCTGATCCACTCCCGGATCTTCCGACCTCCCCGCCAACCTCACCAGCAACTCCACCGCCGACGGAGGCGATCCCGCCCGCGCATCCAGCATCGAAATCTGAATCTCCCGCCGCGAAAACGACGCATACACCACGGGAATATACCCAATCACCACGCCCAGAAACGCAAACCCCATCCCCGCTTCGAACACCGAAAGCGCCCGCGACGCGCCCGAAATCGGCACAATGTCGCCATACCCCAACGTGAAAAATGTCTCCCCACTCTGGTAAAGAATCCGGCCAAACGTGATCGGCTCATTCCCCAGTTGCTCGTGTGCCCCAATGCCGTGCTGGATCAGCGCAAATCCCAGAATCAGCCCCGCGGCCCAGAACCCCAGCAGCAGAATCAGCGACAGAGGCCCGAAGTACCCCAGAAAGTTCTGCTGCCGCGAAGCCTTCTTGATGTGACGAGCAACATTCCTCCATGGAATCCAGGTCTGCCGGTAGAACCACGCTGTCAGCTTGAAATGCCGCGTCACCCGCCGCGGCAGCACCACGGTCTCAAACGCATCCAGCAGCACCACCCAAATGATGATGACGCCAAACACCGCCGTCACCACGCTGCCATGCGAATTCACGAGGATTGTCGAAGCACGAAACATTGGGATGTAGATGCGGTGGGAAGAGTATCAGATTCGGCGCTCGCAGAGGCAACTGTCAGGGTAGAGGCAATCGGGTGCCCCATGTCTCGCGCATTTTGCGAGACGTGGGGATTTTGCCTTCGCATCAGTTACGGCATCGGGTGCCCCATCCTAAGCCGCGTTCTTTGCGGCTTAGGGTGGGGATTTTGCCTTCGACTACTGTGGCTTGGTCGCGGGCGGCTGCGGCGCCGGAGCCTGCGTCTGCCCGGTCGCAGGCTTAGCCGTGGTCGGGGTCGTTGTAGTCGGCTTCGCCGCTGGCTTCTTCTTAGCCGCCGGCTTCTTCGGTGGCTGGGTGTCATCCACCACGATCTTCGCCGGCGGAGCTGCCGGAATCGCTGCCCGCGCCGTCTTCAGATCCTCGCGGAGCCTCACAATCTCGGCTTCCTTGGCAGCCGATATCGTTTCCATCCGCTGCGCCAGTTGTTTGCGCGCGCTTTCAAAGCCGCTCAAATCGTTCGCGAGCGCCTGCTGCTCGTCTTTCGATCCCAGTTGCTGCGTGCCTTCCGCCACTGACCCGACTACGTCACACAGGGCATCCAGATTGCGGTAGAGCTTGAAAGTCCCCGGGAGATCCTCGGGGGACGTCCGCAATTCCGAAATGATATCTGGCAGAGTACCTTGCAGATTGCGCTGAATGGAATCCACCGCGGCCAGTGCGTCCTTCTTCCCCGCGCTGCTGGTCTTCCAGTGCTCAATCCGCAGCTTCACCAGGTCGGCCTGCGTGTTCTTGGCAGTCGCTTCCAGTGACGCCAGCAGCCCGTTCAACTGTGTCACCGAAGCGTACGAAACCGGCTGGCCGCTCTGCGCGTTCGCCGCAGCCGCGGACGGCGCCGGCCCCGATTGGCCCAGAGCGGCACTCATGCACAATAAAAAAGAAGATAAGAAAACCGACAGAAGAGAAGTTCGTTTCATTGTTTGGGGCGTTGGCGCTCGCGAGCAACAGCATACTATATCAGCCATCCTCCCGTTCATCGGGTGAATCCCCGACAACCTCGCACTCTACCAACAGGCGTCATCCTGACGGAGCCGTTTTTCAGGCGGAGGAAGGATCTGGCGCAGATCGGCAACGGCGGGTGCCCCATTTCTCGCGCGCACTTTGCGCGAGAAGTGGGGATTTTCAGCCGTCCCAGCGCAACGGAAGGTTGGGGTTCGATCCGTACAACCACCATTGGCGAAGCCAACTCCAACAGTTGATAATGGGGTGATCTCATGTCCCGCCGCCCGCACCCGCGCTCCCGCCATCAATTCCGCGCTGTGATCCTCATTCTGACCGCATTCCTTTTTTTGCCTCGCCCCTCCCCAACCCAGGATCTCGCACGCCGCCTTATCCTCAAAGACGGCTCCTACCAATCCATCACCAAGTATGAAGTCAAAGGCGATCGCGTCCGCTACTTCAGCGCCGAGCGCGATGACTGGGAAGAACTCCCCACCTCGCTGGTCGACTGGCCCGCCACCGAGAAATACGAGAAGGAACGCACTGCCGGATCCTCCGTCCCCGAAGCCGCCCAACTCGACAAGGAAATCGAGCAGCAGAGCGAACGCGAGGAAGCCCAGCTCCCGCAAGTCGCCCCCGGCCTCCGCCTGCCCGAAGATTCAGGCGTATTTCTCCTCGACAGTTTTCAAGGCGAATCCCAGATCGTCGAAGTCCAGCAGACCGTCGGCGACGTCGTCCGCAACACCAAAGCCAACATCCTGCGCGGCGCCATCAATCCCATCGCCGGCATGAAACAATCCATCGAACTCGATGGCGCCCATTCTCCCATCCAGGCTCACGTTGACTTCCCCGCGCTCTACATCAAGATCGACGACGACCCCACTCATCCCGATCAACCCGCACCGCCCAAAGATTCCACCCGCTCGGCACAGGGTCCCCAGCAGCCGCAACAACCCGAGGGACCGGTCGTCCCCTTCGACCGCTTCCACATCGTCCGCATGGAGGTTAAAGGTGGCAAGAGAATCGTTGGCGACGTCAAACGTCAGGTCACCGGCAAAATCAGCCAGGAGCAGCACGTCGCCAAGACCACGATCACCCGCGTCAGCGGCGGCTGGCTAAAACTTACCCCCACCGAAAGTCTCACCCCTGGAGAATATGCCCTGGTCGAAATGATGGGAAAAGATGGTACGACGGGCAGCGAGAGCATGAACCTCTACGTCTGGGATTTCGGCGTCAACCCCAAAGCCCCCGCCAACCACAACCCCTGGAAGCCCATCGCCCCGGCCCCGACGCCAACCGCGAAGCCAGACTCAGACACAAATCCAAATTGAGTCGAACAATGACCGCGATGAGGGCCTTCGGAGGACGCACGCCGCGAGAGCCATAAAGGCGGGGAAGCCGCGAAGCGGCGAAACAACTTAGCCCAGCGCTTCAGCGCTGGGGTTAGCTCCCGGAAAAATGGAATCGAGTCCCGGAGGGACGACAGAAAAGAACTTCCACAAGAGAAGAGTGTTGAAGAGCTGAGTACTGGGTACCGAGTACTGAGTACTGCTCCCTACTCCTTCAACATCCCTCTCTGCGCAATCCCAATATTGTCCCGCGACGAATTCTTCACCACATACATCATCCCATCCGCCTGCCGGATCACATCGTGCGCCGTCCGCGCGTCATGCGGAAACGTCGCCAGCCCGATCGACGCCCGCACATTCAAATTCAATCCTTCTTCGCGGCAGAAACAACTGGCCCGCAGCCCATCGCGCAACCGCTTCGCCACCACCAGCGCCTGATCTTTGCTGGTCTGCGGCAACAGCACCACAAATTCGTCTCCGCCATACCGAAACGCGAAATCAATCAACCGCAACTGCGCCTTCACCAGATACCCGATCTCCGCCAGTAGCTTACTTCCAATCAAATGCCCATGAGTGTCATTCACCGACTTGAAGTGATCGAGATCGATAAACAGTACGCTGAATTCGTATCCAAATCGCGACGACCGGTACACCTCGGTCTCCAGCGTCTTATACAGATGCCGCGCGTTATACAGCCCCGTGCAGTCATCGGTGATCGTCAGTTCCTGAATCTTCTCCACCCACCGCGCGTTCTCAATCGCAATCGCTGCGTAGTCGCACAGTGATTGCAGAAAGAACAGCTCCGGCTCCTTGAACCGCTCCATATCCACGTTCACCAACTGGATCACGCCCAGCACCCGCAGCTTCGATCGCAGCGGAACGCAGATCACCGACCGCGTTTCCCACTTCGTGGCATCATCCACGCGGCTCGCAAAGAACGGATCCGACCCCACGTCAGGCACCACGCGCGCTTCGCCGTGTTTCGCAACCCAGCCCGCGATCCCTTCCCCCACTTTCAACCGGACATTCTTCAGCGCCTCGGCCTTATCTCCCACCGCGATCGCAAAATAAAGTTCCTCGCGCGCCTCATCCACCATCAGCAGTGACCAAGTATCTGGACGGAAATATTCCGCCATCTTTTCCATGATGGTCTGCAGAATGGAATCGAGATCCAGCGACGACGTCAGCGCCTTCGCCACATCGTGAAAGATCGTCAGTTCCTGGTTCTGGCGCGTCAATTGGGTGCCGGCCTCAGGCATGCAGAGAATTCCGTTGTTCCTCACTAGAAGGGTGGCGTTCAAAAAATTATAAGCGTCACTTTCGTACACGGGCAATGAACGTTGGTAACAGGAACCCCTAAAGCCAACGGGATGAATCGTTTCCGGCCCAAATAGCGCAGTGGCGGCACCGCGTAGAGGCGACCCTCGTGTGGAGCACAACTCGTGTGGAGCGGACACTCCTGTCCACTGCCTTTGACTTTGCTAATTGAATGTAGCGTCACTCCGCGACCTCAACTTTTGTTCCGTGTGGCCGCGGGCGCCTCGCCCGCGGCTCTTGCCCTTGCTCTGGATCCCCTTGCTCTTGATCCCTTCGGCGAAGCAACCAACCCAGCCGCGCCGCGGCGAAACAACTTAGCCCAGCGCTTCAGCGCTGGGTAGGCATACAAGGTGAAAACAGAGCCCCAGCGGGGCGAAAGAAAAAACCGCGACGCACCCTCGCCTTACGACATCTCTCCCTGACAGGCGTAATCTTAATTGTGAGCATGTCCATGAACAACCGAACAACCCGCGCCCTGTCATCAATTCTGTTTGCTGCCGCCCTGTCGCTCCCGGCCATCGCACAAACTCCCGCTCCCCCCGACCCCAAATCCGTCCCCGTCGTCGACGGCGCCATCGGCACCTGCTCCTACGACTTCACCGTCACCGACACCGCCAGCGCTCCCGTCTACGCCGCCAAAATCAAAGTCCACATCGCCTACGGATTCATGTACACCCGCAAGCTGGACCTCGAAGTCGGCACCAACTCCGACGGCAAAGCCCGCTTCACTGGACTCCCCGAGCGCACCAAGCGTGGACTCTTCTTCGAAGCCTCCGAAGCCGACCGCACCGCCACCGCCTTCGTCGATCCCGCCACCACCTGCAAATCCCAATTCACCGTCGTCCTCCGCAAGAAACCCTGAAGTCGCCGCGGCCGAGATCCTGACCTGATAAGCGTCTCCTACCCATTACCAAGGCACTGGCGTCATCGCGACCGGAGCCGTTCTTCAGGCGAAGGGAGGGATCTCGCGCGCGACACCAACGACACTTCCGTTCCGCGCCGTCCACGCAGCCATCGTCTACCTTGCAAATTCCTTCATCTTGCGCACCCACAAATCCCAGGGTTAACATCCCGCCAGATCCGCTCCAGGGCCGACCCCGATCTCGAATTCCTTCGTGAGGTATACCGATGCCAAGGATTTCCGCACTTGCCACCGTTGCAACCTTCCTACTGGCACTCGCCATTGCCGCGCCCGCCCAGACCTTCACCACTCTCGCCAACCTGACTACGACCACCGGCCAGACTCCTCTAAGCCCGCTGGTCCAAGGCTTCGACGGAAATCTGTACGGAACCACTGTGAATGGCGCGAATGGATTTGGCAGCTTTATCCAGGTCACGCCTTCCGGAGTCCTCACGAGTCTCTATAGCTTCTGTCCAAATTTCAACGCCAACTACGGCTGTGCGGATGGTGCTTATCCGATAGGTGCCGTCGCGCTCGGCATCGACGGCAATTTCTACGGCGTAACCGAAGAGGGCTTCTACTCTGAAACCGGGAACGGCACCATTTACAAAGTAACTCCCGCAGGCGCTTTCACCGTGCTGCATACCTTCTGCCAGAATGTGAACTGCACCGATGGAGCGAATCCCAGCCTTGGCCTCACCTTGGCTCGCTCCGGCAACTTCTACGGCCTCAGCAGCGCGCCCGAAGGAAGCTCGGCCTTCTACGGGCAGGTGTTCGAAATCTCTTCTTCGGGAGCATTCCACAATCTCCTGACCGTCTGCCCCAATACTCTCTGTCCCGCCGATGCCGGACCGATCAGTACCCTCCTTCTCTCCAGCGGCGGAGCTTTCGTTGGCCCAGGTCCAGTCGCAGGCTTCAGCGATAATGCCGCCGCGCTCTACAAGATGACCCCTTCCGGAACTCCCTCCATTCTCTATACCTTCTGTCCCGATACCGTGTGCCACGACGGCGGCTATAGTCTTCGAACTCCCCTCGCCCAGTCCGCCACGGGACAGATCTTCGGCACCTTCTTCGAGGGCGGCTTGGGCGCCAACTGTACGCAAGTCTACGGTTGTGGCACCGCGTTCGAAGTTTCCGCCAATGGCTCATCCTTCACCAAACTCCACGACTTCTGCAGCCAGACCGCCTGCGCCGACGGCTACAATCCCGGCGCGCTGATTCTCGCCACCGACGGCAACTACTACGGCACCGCCATCGCCGGTGGCAAGCACGGCTACGGCACGCTTTTCCGCATCACTTCCACCGGACACTTCGCCGTCGTCCACTCCTTCTCCGCCGCCGACGGCTATGCTCCCACCGCCATCTCGTTGACGCAGGCCACCGATGGAAACCTCTACGGCGCCACTACTCAAACCATCTACCGCGTCTCCCTCGGTCTCGCCCCATTCGTGAAGACGGTTCTGAACTCCGGCAGCGCCGGCAACACCGTTATCATCCTCGGCAACAACCTCACCGGCTCCACCAGCGTCACCTTCAACGGCATCGCCGCGACGTTCACAGTGGTCTCGCCTACCGAAATCACCGCGACAGTTCCCACAGGCGCAACCACCGGAACAATCAAAGTAGTCACTCCGACCACAACCCTCTCCAGCAACGTCGCATTCCAGGTATTGCCCTAAGCTCGCGGGTGCCCCACCCTTGTCGCGTTTTTCGAGACAGGGTGGAGATTTTGATCTTGTGACCTGGAAAAGGCTCGCCCACCCTTCGCGGTTTTCGAAGGGTGGGATCCTCGGCTCGGTTACCCACCTCTAGACCTCTTGGCAGTGGCAACCCCTCGCCGCTTGTCCTATGATGTTCCCGTAATCCTCCGTAAACCCACGTGGGCGAATTCGGCGACAAATTCCGCAAGGCGCGCGAGAAGAAAGAACTCTCGTACGATGACGTCTCCAACGTCACCAAGATCGGCTCGCGCATGCTCCAAGCCATCGAAGAGGAGCACTTCGACCTCCTCCCCGGTGGCGTCTTCAACAAGGGTTTCATCCGCGCCTACGCCAAGCATCTCGGACTCAACGACGAAGAAGCCGTCACCGACTATCTCGCCTGCCTCCGCCAGGCGCAGATCGACGCCCACGAAGTCTGGGAACCCGAACGCCCTCGCGCTGCCGCGCCGCAACCGCGCCCCGCGGTGCCGGACAGGCGTCGCCCCGTCGAGCCCAACCTTCCGGTCGTGGAACCGCAAACCCCGGCGCAGGTCGAAGAACTCCCCGAACTGCAACTTCCCCGCGCCGAAGACGTTCGCCCTCGCCGCAGAGACTTCGGCGACAGCTCCCCCGACATTCCGTGGAGAATCATCGCCGTCGCCGCCATCGTCATCGTTCTCGGAATCATTCTCTGGACGCGCCGCTCCCACAACACCAACACCGCTGCCGCCAGTGCGCCTCCTGCAAAAACTGTGCCGGCGAGCAACACATCGCCTACACCGCTGCCCGCGTCCACGCCAGCACCCGCAAATCAGCCGCCGCAAACTTTGTCCACCGCCGCGACTCCGGCGCAGTCTCCCAATCCGAATTCACAGCCGCCGCAGAGCACGCCACCACCCGCAACCACTCATACACCCAACGCGGCTCCAACCAGTTCCCCGTCCTCTGAACCAGACGACAAGAACGATGTAACCGTTCGCTCCTTCGCCAAGCCGACTACCAAGACACCAGAAAAACCCGCGCCCACGCTCACGCTGGTGATCCGCGCCACCGAAACCTCCTGGATCTCCGTCCTCGCCGACGGCCAGACCGTCAGCCAGGAAACCCTCATCGCCCCAGCCCACGCTTCCATCCGCGCCAACCACGAAATCGTCGCCCGAATCGGCAACGCCGCCGGCGTCACCTTCCTCTGGAATGGCCAGGAAATCCCCGCCGACGGCGCCGAAGCCGAAGTCAAAACCTTCATCTTCGACTCCACCGGCATGCGCGTAGTCCCCTCAACCCAACCCACCCCACAAAATCAGTAGTTCTCTTATCGAAAGTTGTCATCCTGACCGAGCCGTTCTTCAGGCGGAGGAGGGATCTCGCGAAAGGTGCGACTTTAACTGATGTGGAAGTACTACGAATGCGTACACCAACGTGGAAGAGCGGCCCTTCCAGGGCCGCGTAACCATGTGCAATCAGCGTCAGCTACCGAATCACTCTGGAACCGGCAACCGCATGAGCGTAAAGTGCTCGCATGAAAATCGCGACTCTTTTCCCGTTCTTATTGGTTTTTTCAATGGCGTGTGCGGCACAAGAAAGCGGGCAGCCGGACTCCAGGAGGGAGATCGCACCATCACAATCTCTGTGCGAAGCCATTGCATCGAAGCTGCACGAATCCGGCACGAATAAGGCGGTTGTGACTATGACGTTGGATACCCGTGGCAAAGTGGAGTCATTCAAGACATATTCCCCAAACGGCCTCCGGCTGGAGAAAATGAAGGAGGCATCAGCCGCGATCAAGGCGTGGCAGTTTTCGCCAGCAACAAAGGATGGCCGACCAGTCCGAGTAATGGTCAAGGTGGAGATTGACTTTCACTGCTCGGGACCAGCAACCGATGCGCCCAAGAAACCGTAGGAACATTGTATGGCCTGTAACCGCGACACCATTAACTGCTGAAATATCTCCACTACACTCAGAATCTCCTCGCCATCTGTTTTGCAGCCGGGTTCGCATCATCCAAGAATTCCTAAGTGGGGCGTAGAATTCACGACGCAGGAAGAAGTAGTTGTCTTCATTCGAGGATATAGAGCCTATGACAGACTGGTTCGCGCGCCCCGTCCTGCACGTGACGGACGTTGAGGCCTCGCTCCGCTTTTACGTTGACCGGCTCGGCTTCACGAGCCCCTGGCGCTACGACGAGGACGGCAGAGCGCATGTCGCACAGGTCGACCGGCAGGGCTGCGCGCTTATCCTGGCCGACACGTGGCCGGAGAAGATTGGCAAGGGGCTGATGTTCATTTCCCTGAACCTCGAGCCGGAGACGCAGATCGCCGCGTTGGACGCGCTGCGCGCGGAACTCGAGGCCAAGGGCGTTCCCGTCAAGGATGGTTCGTGGGGCTACCGGCTCCTGGTGGTCGATGATCCCGACGGCAATCAACTCTTCTTCAACTACCCGGCCGAGACTGCAACCGGCAACATCGTCCAGAGATGAAACCTAATCGTCCAGCCGCGCCAGGAGTGGCTCTGGATTGGCTGCTCTGTCTGTCTCCTTGAAGGCGGGTGCCCCACCCTTCTCGCGTCTTGTGCGAGAGGGTGGGGATTTTGACCTTCCCATTAAGCCTCCATACCTCGCATCCGCTGAGCCAAATGGTCATCCTGACGGAACCGCTCTCGAACGCCATAGCACGAGTTTGCGCTCTCCTTTCCCCTGTCCAGCGAACAAAAGGCGCAAGCTTGTGATAAGGCCTGTGGCTGTTGAAAAACTCACTCACCAGAAAATGGCCGAAAAAACTTTGCATTAGGAAGCCCTACAAACGACGTTCTCAGCTTTCCTAGACATTTTCTATTCCTCCAATTTGGCTGTTTGGGACGAAAAGGGAGTTTTTCAACAGCCACGCCTGTTTGCGACAGCTACTCAACAGGCGCGGCCTGAGCGACGCCGATTCCTGCCAATTCCCGACGCGTTTCCACACGGAGGACGCGATTGCAAAATGAGGCCCAAGATTTAATAAGTAATTTATTGTTTACATTATGTATATCTTTATTGACATTATGTAAGTTATTTAATACACTCAGCCTTGAATTGAGGAGGCTGAAATGTCGTACCGAGAAAAAATCGCCTGGCTATCGTTGATCGCGATGGCTGTCGCCTATGGCCCGTACTTTAAGTTTGTTGCGAAGGGTCCCGGCCCCTGGGAGCCATTGCCTCAGCTACACCCCCTTGGCCTGTTTGCCCTGGCATCGATTGTGCGGATGCTCATCCTGGGCGCCGGCTATCTGTATCTCCGTCTCGGCTCCCCCCGGGAGGAGCGCCCGCCGCTGGACGAACGGGATCGCGCAATCGAGCACCGCTCGATCAGTGCCGCTTACTATGTGCTTATCGCCGGGATGATCCTGGTGGGCTGCTTCATGCCCTTCAGCTCCACCGGATGGACCATCGTCAATGCTGCGATTTTCTGGATCGTTGCCGCGGAAGTCGTTCACTACAGCGTAGTCGTGGCGAGCTATCGCGTGCAGGCATCATCATGATGCAAGGATCGATTTCTAATCGCATTCGCACCCTGCGTTTCATGAATGGCGAAATGTCGCAGGCCGAGCTTGGTCAGCGCATTGGCCTCACCCGGCAGACGATTGCCGCCATCGAGGCGGGGAAATACTCGCCGTCATTAGAGGCTGCGTTCCGTATCGCCCAGGTCTTCAACGTCCCACTGGGAGAGGTATTCGAGTGGGACGCGAAGGCCACCCCACTGAAGGCGTCGTAGTTGTCATGAACCAAGTATGCACGTCAATTGGCGTAACATCGCGATTACACGCAATATAAAAAGGCGCCCACTTTTGCGGTAGGTTGAGATTGTTCGGACCAT
>ODAK010001542.1_pt1 | contig 24964 bp, 30 predicted proteins | sample 1539591 | NCBI WGS metagenome assembly ODAK01 (sample SAMEA3539303, study PRJEB22396) | soil metagenome | biome: tundra; feature: field; material: soil | place: USA | collected 2010-05 | depth 0.15 m | reverse complement strand
GTCAATAGGTTTGTCTGCCATAAAATAAGATGCCTGTTTTCTAGCTTACAATCGCTGTGCGCGTCAAGCCTCGAATCCATTTTTTCCTGACGCAATTCGGATTTTAATCTTAATCTGCTTGGAAACAAGGATTAAGCCTGCGATTAAAATTTCGAGGCTACATCACCATCCCGCCGTCCACCGTCAAAACTTGGCCCGTGACGTAGCGCCCGGACACACCGGCCAGATAAAGCGCCGCCGCCGCGATGTCGTCCGACTGGCCGAGACTGCCCAGCGGAATCTTCTTCAAAATTTCCGCGCGCAACGCCTCGTTCAACTCCGCCGTCATGTCCGTCTCAATGAAACCCGGCGCGATCGCATTCACCGTGATGCCGCGTCTCGCGAACTCCCGCGCGCACGACTGCGTAAAGCCGATCAACCCCGCCTTGCTCGCCGCGTAATTGCTCTGGCCCGCGTTGCCGATCAGGCCGATGACTGACGAAATGTTGATAATGCGGCCCGTGCGCGCCTTGATCATCGCGCGGCTGAACGCCTTCGTGACGAGAAAAGCGCCCTTCAAATTCGTGTCCAAGACCGTGTCCCAATCCGCATCGCTCATGCGCATCAGCAAGCCGTCGCGCGTCACGCCGGCGTTGTTCACGAGAATGTCCACCTTGCCGCAATCGGCCAGAATTTTCTCGGCGGCGGCGTTGACCGCGTTTGCGTCCGCCACGTCCACGGTGAACGCCCATGCCTTGCGGCCGAGCGCGCGGATTTCCGCCGCGACCTTCTCGGAATTTTCCTGCGTGCGCGAGACGACGACGACATCCGCGCCCTCAGCGGCAAATTTCAACGCGATGGCACGACCGATTCCGCGGCCCGCGCCGGTGACAACGGCGATTTGATTGGCAAGTTGGCTCATAAATTACCGCCATGTTTAACCACGAATGGACACAAATCCACACGAAAATGACGAGTGAGGCGTGAGGCGTGAAAAAACTTGTGAAGCAAACCACTAAACCCTGCGGCCTATTCCTATATTAGGCGACGACTTCATGGTTTACCTGTCCTTTTTTGCCCCACAAAGCCTCCGAGCAAACCCAACCCAACAACGGTCAGCAAGAAAACCAAACTATGCAAACCAAGCCGCCCGCCAAAAGCCAATATCACCGCCAAACTCAACAGGCCAGTGAGAATACCAATGAAAAGACCGTGAAGGATGCTGGCCGTCCCGGCTCTGCGAGCAATGATGAGGCTCACAACCAACGTCAGAAACATCTCAAGCCACGGCATCAACTTGGGGCCGATCCTCGCGGCAAAGTGATTGATGGCATTTTGGTCGGGAGCACCCCGAACTTGAAAAGCCAAGACAAACGCATAGCCAGTAATTATGACCATCAGAATAAGGAAACTCGCCGCAATAACTGCAACCGCAGCGATGAGGATGCGGAGCCATCGGACACTCGATAATGAATAGTTCATTTGTGTTGCACCTTACCCGAGTCGCCTAACATTGTATTTAGCCGAGCCTGAGTTGGCTATTTCTGATAGGAGACAATCGGTCACACTCGTGACCGTGAAAAAGTTTTGGTGCAAATTGGCGCACCTTGTCTGCCATCACCCCGGCCATAAGCCAATCTTTCCAGAATCATCCCGCCGCGCAAGGGCAAAAGCGCGATGGCAGCATTTTGGACTGATACGGTATCCGGAGTTAATCACCGGTGCGGGAAGCGGTCGCAGAAAACCGCTCCGCCCGGGCTGGTGAATAACTCCGCCGCCGGGGCATACTCCGCACGGCCCGTTTCCGGTTCGCGGCGGTCAACACAGCGCCACGCCGCTTTCGCCCGCCCGAAAATTTTCTGTAACACGACCGTTCTCGTCCGCCCGAGAGCGGTGTCGCGGCTCCGCCTTGCCACCGCACTCCAAATCGGCGGAGCTTTTTCACGTATCACTCGTCACGCATCACGCCAAAGCCTTCACCGTAGCGTCCAAGCTCGCCGCGTCCGCGATGTTCAATACTTTCCGAATTCATACGCCGCATCAAACATCGCCAGGATGTTGGCCGGCGGCACGTCGGCCTGGATGTTGTGAACGTTGTTGAAAACGTAGCCGCCGCCGGGCTTGAACGCTGCGAGGTTGGCGCGGACGTTTTCGCGGACCTCCTCCGGTGTGCCGCGCGGCAGCACATGTTGTGAATCCACGCCCCCGCCCCAGAACACAACCTTGTCTCCAAACCGGGCCTTCAACATCGCCGGGGCCATGTCCTTGGCCGAAATCTGGACCGGATTAAAGATGTCAATCCCGTTGTCCAGCAGGTCGGGCAGGTAGGTGACGATGGAACCGCAGGAGTGATACCACAGTTTGGCGCGGGTGCGGGACTTGATGTATTGCACCAGGCGTTTATGGCGCGGCTTGACGATCTCCCGGTAGATGCGCGGCGAAAACAGCGGCCCGCTCTGTCCGGCGAGGTCGTCACCAATCATGATCACGTCCACCACGTCGCCCGCCTCGTCGAGGAACAGCCGGAACCAGTCCAGCCAGAACTTCAGCGTGCGGTCAATGATCGCCTCGAACACCTCCGGTTGTTCGATCATGTCGGCGAAAAGGTTCTCCAGTCCGCGCAGATACCAGCAGAATTCATAGACCACGCCGGAGATGCCGCTGACGACGGCGCAGGGCGTGTCGCGTTTGATGGCCAGCGCGCGGTCGCGCAACCCTTGGAAGCGGCTCGGATCGTCGCCTTTCGGAAACGGGTGGTCCTTGATCTGCTGGAGCGTCAGCCCGGCCAGCGGCGAATGGGAAATGTCGAAGTAATACGGATGTTCCTCCGGCATGGACCAGGTGATGCCGAATTCGTCGGTGAAATCGTTCCAGACCTGGCCGTCTCGCGTGCGTTTGACCGCGCCGCCCTTGAAGCTGGCCGCGCCCCCGGCCCAGACGTAGCGGGTGTCCACGCGCAACCGCTGCAGCACGGCCTCCGACGGCCTGGCCAGTTGCTGCACAAGATCCATGATGACGATCTCCTCCTTGAGGCCGAGGCGGGCGAGGAGGTTCTCGTAGGCGAATTTGTGAATGCCGGTCTGATTGCCACCAAGGTCAATCGGCACGCGGTCAGGCTGGCGATGGTCCAAGGCCGTCAGGAGTCGTTCGCGCGAGGTCATGCTGGCCAATGTTTAACCATGAATGGACACAAAGCCACACGAAAATGACGAGTGATGCGTGATGCGTGAAAAAACTTGTGAAGCAAACTACTAAACTCTGCGGCTTATTCTCATATCAGGCGCGGTGGTTCATTTGGATCCTGTCTTTTGTTGTTTGTGTTGCGAACTTGTAAGCAGTCTTATCATCTCGATTCCTGCTCCGATCAAGCGTTGCCGCGTTTGCACTAAAAGCTTCGGGGCATAACCAATTTCGAGGTCTGCCGGAATATTATTGCCGGTTGGGAGTTGATTCAGGCTTGGATGAGCCGAAAGCACAGTGGCCTCGTATGCTTCAATGCAAAACTCAATCTGTTTATGTGCTTCGGAACTAGGATCAATTCTTCGCAGAATCGAGCGGGCCGCGCGGAGTAAATTACGATGCTCAAGCTGTTCAATTAGGACTGTCATTCGACCATCTCTGCTTGGCGGACTGTCGGGCGGCGGCAAGTTAGCGAGCTTAACGAGATTCCAGACTGCCGTTGCAATCGAATGGACCGCAGGCAAAAGCTTCGATGCTAAGTGTTCGTTTTGAAGCGCATTCTGGAGACTTCCAAAATGCTGCTTCAATTGTCTTCTAATTGTGCCCCATCCATCTTCGTTGAGTTGGCTGCGTTCAGGAATCCGGATGGTCAGCGTCTCGGCATCACCACCAAATACTTCTGCTGGTGAGTCGAAAAGATCCAAATGCCATGCGAACCAACCACAGCGCTTTGTAGTGTCCACCGCAACGACGAGGGTTGGTAGCGGACTCGCAAACCAATACTGGACTGACGAACGGGATACGCCGGACTTCACAACGTAGCCGTTGCGGATGAGTGGCTGGGTAGATGACTTTATTTGGACAGCAAATTCAAGATTGTGGATGTCGGAGTTGTCGCGGACTACGATCAATCCGTCCTTGCCGAGATCGCGCCGGGGTGGCTGCCAAACCCACCCTATTGGGAGTTCGGCGGCGAACCATAGTTCACCGTGATCGCCAATATCCGCATTCTGGCTTGCGCCAGTTGAGCGGGTGTCGGTGAGATAATCGCTCTTGCTCAATGGCGTGTGGTTTGTTGGCCTAACATTGTATTTAGCCGAGCCTGTATTGGCTATTTCTGATAGGAGACAATCGGTCACACTCGTGACCATGAATAAGTTTTGGTGCAAATTGGTGCACCTTGTCTGCCCTCGCTGCGGCCAGGAGCCAATCTTTCCAGAACCCTCCCGCCGCGAAAGAGCAAAAACGCTCAATATGCGCCCGGAGCGCGGCTGTGTGCGAAGCACCAGCCGCAGCACATCCAAACTTCAAGTTCACGCGCATTTTGCCGACGGAACTGCTGCGACTGGCTTTCAGCACAGTCGCGCTCCGCATTTTGCGCCTCACGCCAGCGCCTTCACCGTCACTTCCAAGCTCGCCGCATCCGCGACGTTCAGCATCTGCGCAGTTTTATCAATTCGCTTCATGAAACCGCTCAACGCCGTGCCCGGGCCGAGTTCGATGAACCGCGTAAAACCCTGCGCCAGCAACGCGCGCATGGATTCCTCCCAGCGCACCGACGCGCAGACCTGCTCGACGAGCTTGGCGGAAATGTCTGCCGGCGTGCCGTGCGCCTGCGCCGTGACGTTGGAAATCACCGGCACGATGGGCGAAACCAAATTTACTTTGGCCAGTTCCGCGCCGAGCTTCGGCTGCGCGCTGGCCATGAGCGGCGAGTGATACGCGCCCGCCACCGACAACGGCAGCGCGCGTTTCGCGCCATTGGCCTTGGCCAGTTCGCACGCCTTCACGATTTTTTCCGCCTCGCCGGAAATGACAAGCTGGCCGGGACAATTCAAATTCGCCAGCACCACGCCGGCTTCCGCGCAAACTTCGCGCGTCGGCGTTTCGTCCAAGCCGATGATCGCCGCCATGCCGCCTTTGGTCACGTCGCACGCTTCCTGCATGAATTTCCCGCGCTGTCGCACAACGCGCAGTCCGTCCTCGAAACTCATCGCGCCCGCCGCCGTCAAAGCCGTGAATTCGCCAAGCGACAAACCGGCGGTCGCATCAAATTTAAGTTGGAGTTCACGCTTTAGCGTGTCTGTGGCGGAACAAGCTGAAGCTTGAACTCCAACTTGTTCCTTGAGCAATTGAAACGCGACCCAGCTCACGAGGAAAATTCCCGGCTGCGCGTTTTCGGTTTTCGTCAAATCAGCCTCCGGGCCGTTGAAACAGATTCCAGCGAGGTCATAGCCCAGCGCGGCGTTGGCACGGTCAAACCACGCCTTCGCGGACGGAAATTTTTCAGCCAGGTCTTTGCCCATGCCGGTGACTTGCGCGCCTTGACCTGCAAACAGGAGTGCGGTTTTGCTCATTCCGGAAATTTTAAGCACAAAGGCGCAAAGTCACGAAGCAGAAATTTTCACCTGCCGCTTTCAGTTGCCGGCCGGATTTTCGCCGTTTTTCTTTGCCATGCGCTGCCCGGCAAAAAAGTTTTGCAGCAACGCCCGGCATTCGTCCAGCCGCACACCCGGCGTGATTTCGCAACGGTGATTCAACGTGGGGAACTGCAATAAATTCAAGGCGCCGCCCGCCGCGCCGCCTTTCGGGTCGCCCGCGCCAAACACCACGCGCGCCAGCCGGGTGTGGACCGCCGCGCCGGCGCACATGGGGCAGGGTTCCTTGGTGACGTAAAGCGTGCAATCGGTCAGCCGCCAGTCGCCCGCGGCATTTTCCGCCTGCGTGAGCGCGAGCATTTCTGCGTGCGCCGTGGCGTCCTTGAGTTCCTCCACTTGATTGCAAGCGCGGGCGATGATCCGGCCATCCCGCACGATGACTGCGCCGACCGGCACCTCGCCGCGTTCATAGGCCCGGGCCGCCTGCCGCAACGCCTCGCCCATGAAATAATCGTCGCTGTGCAAATCAATGATGGGATCGCTCATATCGGGAAAGGCAGAAGGTAGAACGAAGCTGGAGGAAACGAAAATTAAAAACCGCGGCGGCAAACCAGTGGGACACGCCTTCAGCCGGTCGGGTCATATGCTGGGACCGGACCGGCACGTTGTGGTCCGGCTATTTCGCCTGCTCCTCGCCCGACAGATACACAGTGAAGGTCGAACCCGCGCCCACCTCGGTGTGGACATGCAGCGCGCCGCGGCCTTCCTTGATGAGTCGCTGGACGATGTTGAGGCCGAGGCCGGTGCCCTGGCGCGGGCCTTTGGTGGTGAAGTAAGGCTGGAAAATTTTCGGCAGCAACTCCGCCGCGATGCCCGGCCCGGTGTCCTGCACCCAGAACTTCACGAGCGGCGCGGTGTTGTCCAGGCTCTCGACGTTTAGGAAACGGTCGTTCGGGCCGTCCTTGAATCCCGCGAGATCCAGCGGGGCGCGCAAAATCTCGGCGCCCACGGTGACACAATGCGGCTGCGGCAGGCACTGAAACGCGTTCACCGTCAGGTTCAGCAATATCTGGATCACATCCGTGCCGTTGATTTTCACGCAGATGTCGGCGGCCGGTGGCGTCGCGCGGAATTCGTTTTCCTGGATGCCGGGATGCACGCGCACCAATTGTTCGAGGTCGTCCAGCAACTGGCACACGCCCGTCGGCTGGGTTTCGTTGCTCTGGTGCCGGAGAAAACCGAGGTAGCGCCGCGAAATCTCGATGCAATTCGAGATCTGCCGCTCGATGATGCGCAACCGTTCCTTGATGAATTCCAGATCCTCCAACTCCAGGCGCGTCACCCGGCTCAATTTTTTGTTCAGCAACTGGATGAAGCCGGACACCACGGTCAGCGGCCCGTTGATATCGTGGATGATGCTGGCGTAAATGTCGCCGCGCGTTTTGGCGATCTGCTCCTCGACCTTTTGGTTCTGCAGTTCGCCGAGCAGTTCGTGGACTTTTTCCGCGCTGCTGTGAATTTCGCTTTCCAGCATCCGCCGTTGCATCGAGGAGGTAACGGCGGCGCGGATGGTGGCGATGTCAAACGGCTTGTTGATATAGTCGGCCGCGCGCAGCCGCAGCGCCTGGCGGATCGTGTCCGTCGTCTCGAACGCCGTGATCATGATCGCCTCGATGTCGGGCTGCACAAACCGCAGCCGCTCCAAAACTTCAATGCCCGACATGCCCGCCATCCGGATGTCCAGGATTGCGACGTCAATGTCGTGCTTCTGCGCCAGTTCGATCGCGGTCGGGCCGTCCTCCGCCAGCAGCAAATCATAATTGTCCTTGAAGATCACCCGGAGCGACAGGCGCGGTCCCTCCTCGTCGTCCACGATCAACAGGGTTCCGCGCCGTTTCGGCGACCGGGTCGCCGTGAGACCAATGAATTCGGAAAGGGTGACGTTTACCTGCGTTATTGGGTCGGCGGTGGCGAACATAACGTCACCATATTATCGGAAAAAATTTCAGGCTCAAGCAGAAACAAGCAGGTATCGCAATTGGTCAAAAGCCTGCGTCGCCGTCAGTTCCTTGAACGTCGCCCGATCCCAGGGATTCAACCTTTTTTCCACGGCCACGCCGGTTGCCGAAGCGAGGGCGATGAAGACCGTTCCCACCGGTTTGTCAGTTGTTCCGCCACCCGGCCCGGCGATGCCCGTGACCGCAACGGCAAAATCCGAACCGAACTTTTCCCGTGCGCCCACGGCCATTTCCCGCGCCACGGCTTCGCTCACCGCGCCATGCTGCCGCAAGCTCTCCGCGCGGACGCCGAGAAATTTTTCCTTGGCGCGGTTCGCGTAGCTGACCACGCCGCCGAGAAAAACTTCCGACGCGCCGGAAACATTCGTGAGGCGATGCGCCAGGTTCCCGCCGGTGCAGGATTCCGCCAGCGCGAGGGTTTTCTTTTGCTCCGTCAGCAAGCGCACCACGACATTTTCAATCTCGTCCTCGTCAAAACCGAAAATACTCGCGCCCAGAATTTTTTGCACGACCGCCTCGCCCTCGCGGACCAGTTGTGCCGCGCCCGTGTCGGTGGCGGTCAGCCGCACGTCCACCGCGCCGGGCCGCGCGCAGTAGCCGATTTCCAAGCCACGCTTTACCAAAGGCTGCAAATCGCCCGCCACCATTTCCTGCACGCGCGATTCACCGATGCCGGTCGAACGCAGCGTGCGGCAGATAAAAATTTCATCCGCAAATTCCCGCTTCAGCAACGGCACGACCGAATCGTCAAACATCGGGCGCAACTCGCGCGGCGGGCCGGGCAGCATCACCAGCCATTTATTTGAACGCGAGGAAGGAGGATTGAGGGTGGAGGATGGCGGGGAAGCTCTTTTCCCATCTTCCATCTTCCATCCTCCATCCTCGACTCGCACAGCGAGTCCCGGCGCGGTGCCAAATTGATTCAAAAAGACCAACGCGCCTTCGGGAACAAATGTTTCCACGCTCGTCATTGCCGGACGCGGACGGTTGCGTTGCGCAAAAAAATTCTCGATGTGCGCCAAAACGCTCTTATTCTCGACCAGTTTTTTACCGAGCAATTCCGCGATGAGTTCGCGCGTGATGTCGTCCGAAGTCGGGCCGAGGCCGCCGGTGGTGATGACCAGATCCGCGCGGCTCAACGCTTCGCGCACGGCCTGCTGGATTTCGTTGCCCGCATCCGCAATCGCCACCTGCCGCGTGACGACGTGCCCAAGATCCGCGAGCCGGCGGCAAAGCCACTGCTGATGCGTGTTGAGAACGCGGCCCAGCATCAGTTCGCTGCCGGTGTTGACAAGTTCGACGTTCATGACGTAGGACAGGCGTCGCGCCTGTCTCTATTTTGGTTTTGAATTTTAGCTGGAGACAGGCGCGACGCCTGTCCTACGGATTTACTTCTTCGGTGCCTTCGGCTTGGGCTTGCGCGCATCGGCGTTGAATGAACCCAGCAGATAACTTTTTTCCGCGTCCGGCAGGCAGAGGTAAATTTTCCCCGGCAGCCGGTTGTTCACCAGTTCGCCGAACTCCAGCCGCAGCGCGTAGCGGTCGTCGTAGTTTTCCGTTTGCACCGTGCCGGCGGCGTCCTTCCAGCGCACCGACACGCGCGCCGATTTGTTGGTGTCCGCGAGGATGTTGAGGTTCTTGCCCGAAAGCGCCTCAGGTTGCGTCCCGCTGAAATTGAAGAACGCGCCGAACTCCACCGCGCCGCGCGTCCCGGCGCGCAGCATCAGGGAACCATTCTGAAAAGTGGCGCGCTCGACGATGAAATCCTGCCCGTGAATCCGCCCCGCCACCGGCGCATCGGGAATCGCGTTGGTGCCCAGCGTCAGCAGCCAGTTCGTGCCGCTCGCGTGCGGGGCGATCAGTTTCGGAGCGGCGGGCTCCGCCGGGCCGGCTTTGAGTTCCGCGCGCAAGGTCACGTTGTCAAACTGCGCCTGGCACAAAGTTCCATTATTGTGTGAACTGACGGCCAGACCGGCAAAGAGGCGGCCGCTCACGGGAATCGTCGTCGAACCCAGCGCGGTCCAGGTGGCTCCGTCCGCCGACGAGTAAGCCGTGAAGGTATGGCCCTGCCGCACCAGACGGAGCCAGCATGGCGCGGCGAGTTGGGGAACGATCAGGATGGACGAGGCCTGGTTGCCGGCGCGGTCGCGTTGCTGGAAAGCGATGCCGGACGCCGCCGTGACGAGCGCCATCACATACGGGCTGCCGGGATCGAGCGATTCGCGCAGCATCACGCCCGCCTTGGCCCACACGTCGGTTTTTTTCAGGTTCAGCACCCGCGCCGTGAGCGTGCCGTCGCCGTTCAGCGCTTGAAAGACGTAACGGAACGAATCCGCCCGATTCCAGATGTCCGCGCCGGAGCCGCTGACGGTGAAAACGCCCTTTGAAAAACCAAACGCTCCGTCCACGCCGACACTGCCGGTGTCCCCGGTCTGCCAGGCGTTCGCCGGAAAAACTTTCGGGCCGAAGAAATAAATGCCCGCGCCCCCTGCGCCTGCCACCAGCAGCAAAATCAGCACGACTGCCGCCGGGAATTTTCTCTCCGGGGCCGCCACGCCGCGGCCGCCCGCCAGCAGGGAAGTTTTCTTCTCCGTCACTTTCGAGCCGGTGAGGATGAATTTCTGGTCGTCCGACGCGGGGGCCTGCGGCACGGTGATTTTTTGGAAGCACGTCGGGCAGTCCATGACCGAGCCGGCCTGCGATGAATCGCACTTGATGTGCTGTCCGCACACCGGACACGCGTATTTGAATTCACTCATGCCTGTTCCAGAATGGTCTGATGGCAGAAACATTTCACATCTGCGCGCCGCTGGCAACGCAGATTTTGAAAACTTTTAACGCCGAAGCGCAAAAGCGCAAGGACATGGCGCTGCCGACGCCGCAACCCAAGGAGCGCGGACAGCCTTGTCCGCGAGTTCCGACCCGCCTGCGAGCAACACGCGGACAAGGCTGTCCGCGCTCCTCGAAAATCTTCGCAGCACGCGACAAAGTTGGGATATAGCACTGCGGGGGCTAAAATGAAAAATCTTTGCGGCTTGGCGTCTTTGCGCCTTTGCGTTAAAACCTGACCGTGAGCACGAACAAAAAATCTCCCGTCTCCCGCAGCGCGCGCTTCACTGGCGATCCTGCCGCCGACGTCGCGCAATTCACCGAATCCATTTCCTTCGACTGGCGGCTGTGGCGGCACGACCTTCTTGGCTCGATGGCCCACACCCACATGCTCCACACGATCGGCGTGCTGACCAAAAAGGAATGCACCACGATCATCCGTGGCCTAGACCAAATCGGCAAAGAGATAAAAGCCGGCAAATTCAAGTGGAAGCCGGAACTCGAAGACGTCCACATGAACATCGAAGCGGAACTCACGAAGCGCGTTCCAGCCGGTGCGAAGCTCCACACCGCCCGCTCGCGTAACGACCAGGTCGCGCTCGACGTGCGGCTCTGGCTGCGCGATGAAATCACTTTGCTGCTCGGCGACATTGCCGGCTTGCAACGCGCTCTCGTCGCGCTCGGCGAGAAAAATTCCGACGTGCTGATTCCGGGTTACACGCATCTGCAACGCGCCCAGCCCGTTTATCTCGCGCATCACTTGCTTGCCTACGTCGAGATGCTCGAACGCGATTGCGAGCGCCTCTGGGACTGCCAGTCTCGCGTGAACGTCTGCCCGCTCGGCAGCGGCGCGATTGCCGGTTCCACGCTGCCCCTTAACCGTGCGCTCGTCGCCAAGCTGCTTGGCTTCGTGGACGTGGATGGCAAGGTTCAGCTCACGCAAAATTCCATGGACGCCGTGAGCGACCGCGATTTCGCTGTCGAATTTTGCGCCGCCGGCGCGCTGCTGGCCGTGCATCTTTCGCGGCTCGCGGAGGACGTGATTCTCTGGGCTGGCGCGGAATTCAATTTCATCAAGATCGCCGACGCCTACACCACCGGCTCCTCGCTCATGCCGCAGAAGAAAAATCCCGACATCGCCGAACTCGCGCGCGGCAAGACCGGGCGCGTCTTCGGCAACCTCATGTCGCTGCTCACGCTGCTGAAAGGCTTGCCGATGACCTACAACCGCGATCTGCAGGAGGACAAGGAACGGCTCTTCGACACCGCCTACACCGTGCGCGCCTCGACGCGCCTCATGGCCGCGATGTTGAACAATACCAAGGTGAACAAGCCCGCGTGCGCCGCCGCCGCGAGCGATCCGGCGTTGCTGGCGACCGACCTTGCGGATTATCTCGTGCGCAAAGGCATGGCGTTCCGGCCGGCGCATCACGTCGTCGGCGCGGTGGTTGCGCTGGCGGAAAAAATGGGCAAACCGCTGAACCAACTGACGCTCGCGGAACTGCAATCCGCGGACCCGGAGACCGGGACCAAATTTTTTGGCCGCGACGCGCTGGGCGTGTTCAATTTGAAAACCGCGATGGCGAAACGAAACCTGACCGGCGCACCGGGAACCAAGGAAGTCGCGAAACAACTGGCCCGCTGGCGGGAACAGCTTTCGTGATATGAATAGATGCTCCAAAATAAGGTTGCTAAAATATTTCGTCTCGTTTGGGATGATGACAGTCAGTTTGATGGGGCATTCAGAGCCGTTGGCATTTACAAACGGCCTCTCCGTGGATGATACGACCGTTGGTTCAAAGGCCATTCCTCCAAGGTTTGTTGCTTGGCCTCCTGCTAAACAAACTGAATTACCAGATGTTGTTGCAGAAGACCCTGCTGCTACTGGCTTCGTTCCGAAGGTGCTGATAATGACTGGCAAGATTCTTGAAATAAGGACGACGGGCTATCCGATTGAATGGTGCGGCGATAGTTTTGAGTTGGCTGTTCTCGATCCTACGAATTATTACTACAAAGAATGGCGCAACAAAGGAGACAAGGCGCTTCTTCAAATATATGGAAGCCGCATTTATGTTATACAGGGAGAATCGTTCGCTGAATGGGGTTGTATGCAACCAAGATGGGGTGACGGAGTAGATTGCGGTGGCGGCAAATCTTCCACGCGCCAAGTGCCGCTGATGCTACCTGCCAGAGATTTTTGGGCTAACTATGCATTTATCGGCGTCGAAATTGATAATCTAAAACTCAAGACAGGCGGTGGATTCTACGATGAGGAATATTCCGATTTGAAAAAATTCGGCCCGTATTACCTGCCTTGCAAGATGGCTCTGACAATGAGACTGGGACCCCGCGAAGTTCTAACCAAGAAATACATCGTCGAAAAAATCATTTTCTCGAAAGAGCCAGATATTCAGTGGCTCAATAAAATCAACGAGAAGCATTCCGAAAACGTGAGTTATCCTGCAACAACGCACGATGCAAAATTAATTGAGAATCAAAAGCCCGTTTGGAAAACTCCAACATCACGCAGCGCCCAAAGCACAAATTAGGTTCCTAGCCAACCTGGCGGCGCCAATTGAATTCTGAAAATCCGGTTCCTTCGGTCTAAAAATGCCAGCGGCGGCAAATGATCTGCTCCCGTCGCCGTCGTGTCCGTTTTCTCCGCCGTGGTGCGGGCTGCCCGTGCGCGTGTGTCCGCCAGCCGGCCTCGCCAGCGGCGCGCGGCGTTCACGCCGCTTCATTGTCCGCTAAACCATGCGCCCGAATTTCTCGAATGACCCGCTGTTTTTGAACATTGAAGCGGCCTGAAGTCCGCGCCCCGGAGCGGGACTGTGTCCGCAGGACCAGTCGCAGCAGCTTCGCAACGAAGAGGTCAACCGGAAAATTCAGACGCGTGTTGGTGCCATCGGATGTGCTGCGGCTGATCCCGCTCTGCGGGACACAGCCGCGCTCCGCCAGCAGCCCGGCCGCATGAAAAGTATTGGCCATGCGCGGGAAGGCGGGTTAAGGTTTTAGCGTCATGCAAACGGTCGTTCTAGAAAAAGCCCAGGCCACGCTTGGCGATTTGCTCCGGCAGGTCGCGGGCGGCGAGGAGTTCACCATCACGCAAAATGGCGAACCGAAGGCGAAGCTTTCCCCGATGATGCCCAAGGCTTACCGCAAGAACGGCATCTTGGTGCATCACACGGGCAAAAAAATTTCTTCCGAAGCTGTCGCAAACGCTTTAGCCGAGGAATGAGGCGTGTATCTGCTGGATGTCAACGTTCTGATTGCGCTCGACTGGGATGACCATGAGTATCACACCTATGCTCATGCCTGGTTTGGGCGATCGGCGGATGAATCTTTTGCCACCTGCAACGTGACCCAGAGCGGTTTCGTCCGCCTTTCCTTGAATCCGAAGGTCGTGCATTGTCAAATTGGCGTAACCGACGCATTTGAAAAGCTGGAAAGCTTTACAAATCATCCGAAGCACAATTTTTGCGAAGATGGGGCGTTGCAGAAGGAATTGCCAGCTTGGCAAAGAGTCACGGGCCACGCATAAGTCACCGACACAAACCTGCTTTTAATTGCGCACCGTCACGGCCGCAAATTTGTAACCTTCGACGGCGGAATTCAAAACCGATTGCAAGATGACGAGAAATCTTGGGTTGAGGTAATTCCCGAATAATTGATCGCTGACAAGAATTAAAACTCGAACTGTCGGCGCAAATTGAATTCTGAAAATTCAGTTCCTTCGGTCTAAAAATGCCAACGGCGTTAAATGCTTTGCTCCCGTCGCCGTCGCGCTAGTTTTCTCTGCCGTTGCGCGGGCACCCGCCAACGGGATTCGCTCTTGGCTCTTGCCGAAACAAGTTTGAGCGCGCTGTGTCGCTCACAGACATCCCAACTTTGCCGGCAGCGATTCCGAATTTTGTGCAAAATTATCACTGCAAATTTCGCCGCGATGCGGTTTGATGGCGACATGACACGGCGCGGCGCACATTTGATCCGTCTTCCGGCTTGCATTGGCAGCCGGTTTGGTGCTCTAATCGGCAAGCAAAACCAACTTGGAGCCGGCTTATGATGATTTATCTGTTTTGTCTGGTGGTGGGTTTGGTGTTCACCTTGGTAAGCGTGACGGTCGGCCATTTCTTCGGTGGCCACGGTGATCATGTCGGCGGCAGCGGCGGTCATGCGGAGGCCGGCGCGGACAGCAGCGACATGCCGGGCATCTCCATTTTCAGCCCCACGATCATTGCTTCGTTCATCACGGCGTTCGGCGCTTTCGGCCTGATTTTCACGGAGTTTGAACCGACGAAAAAGGTGATTATCAGCGCACCGCTGTCGCTGGTCTGCGCGCTGGCGATTGCGGGGGTGCTGGTCGTGTTCCTGCGCTCGGTGTTCAGTCACACGCAAAGCTCCAGCGAATCCCATGTTTCCCGGCTCGCCGGCACGAGCGCCAGTGTCGTCTCGCCCATCCCGGAAAATGGCGTGGGTGAAATCGCCTACGTCGTCAGCGACACGCGTTACACGGCACCGGCGCGCTCGGCCAATGGCGCCGCCATTCCTAACGGGAAGCTGGTCACGATCACGCGGGTGGTCGGCACGCAATTTTACGTCACTTCTGTTTAAAACCTCGAACTCACAAATCACATTATGCAACTCATCCTCCCTCCCATGCTCGCTGAACTGGGCCTTGTTTCTGGCAGCTTCACCATCATTGCCGGGGTCATCCTCGTCTTTGTGGTGTTCCTGCTGCTCTACATGATCTTCAGCCGTTACACCAAGGTCGGCCCGAACCAGGTGCTGATCGTGTCGGGCAAAAAGCACAAACTGGAGGACGGCTCGACGGTCGGCTTCCGCATCGTGAAGGGCGGCGGCACGTTCGTCATGCCGATTTTCGAGAAGGTGGATTTGCTGTCGCTCGAACTGCTGACGATTGATGTCCAGACGCCGGAAGTTTATACGAGCAAAGGCGTGCCGGTGAAAGTGGACGGCGTCGCGCAGATCAAGGTGAAGGGCGACGACATTTCCATCCGCACCTCGGCGGAACAATTTCTCGGCAAGGCGCAGGACGAAATCCGCAACATCGCCACGCAGACGCTCGAAGGCCATTTGCGCGCGATTCTCGGCACGATGACGGTTGAGGAAATTTATCAGAACCGCGATGCGTTCGCCTCCAAGGTGCAGGAAGTTGCCGCCGGCGACATGGCGAACATGGGCTTGGGCATCGTGAGTTTCACCATCCGCGACATCCGCGACACGCAAGGTTATCTCGACGCGCTCGGCAAACCGCGCATCGCCCAGGTCAAACGCGACGCGCAGATCGCCCAAGCCGAAGCCGACCGCGACGCGATGATCAAATCGTCGCAAGCCACGCAGGCCGGGCAGGAAGCGAAGTTCGCCGCCGACTCGAAAATTGCCGAGGCGCAACGCGAATATCAGACCAACGTCGCCGGTTATCAGGCCACGGTGAACCAGAAGAAAGCCGAGGCCGATCTCGCGTATGATTTGCAGAAGTTCAAGACCGGCCAGCTCGTGAAGGCCGAAGAGGTTCAGGTGCAGATCATTGAGAAGCAGAAGCAGATCGAGTTGCAACAGCAAGAAATTCTTCGCAAGCAGCGCGAACTGGAAGCCAATGTCCAGAAGCCCGCCGACGCCGAGCGTTACAAGGTCGAGACGCTGGCGAATGCCACGAAATTCCAGCTCGAAACCGAAGCCGCCGGTGCCGCCTCCGCGACCAAGGCCAAGGGGTTTGCGAACGCCGATGTCGCCAAGGCCACGGGCATCGCCGAAGCCGAAGCGAACAAGGCGCGCGGTCTCGCCGAAGCCGCGGTCATCGAGGCGCAGGGCAAGGCGACCGCTTCCGCGATGCAGGCGAAGGCGGATTCATTCAAGAATTACAACGAAGCCGCCGTCATCGAAATGATCATGCGCGCGATGCCGGAAATCGCCGGCAAGATCAGCGAGCCGCTGTCCAAGATGGAGAAGATGGTCATCATCAATTCCGGCAGCGGCCCCGGCGGCGGCGCGAGCAAGCTCACCGGCGACGTGACACAGATCATCAGCCAGTTGCCGCCCGTGATCGAAAGCCTCACCGGCATCAAGTTTGAGAAACTGCTCGAACAAGTGCCCGCGCTCAAAAAGGCGATGGGCAAGGAGGAACCGGAAAAATAATTTACGATTTACGATATACGATTTACGCGGCTGTTGGTTGAAGCTGGCAACAATCAAATTCCAGAGCTTATGACACGCGAGGAAATGAAAAATCGGACGAAGGTTTATGCCAACCGCATCGTGAAGCTGTGCTCCGCGCGGCCGGGCAATTGGATCGCGCAAACGCTGGGCAGACAGCTTCTGCGCAGCGGAACTTCGGTCGGCGCAAATTATCGAGCAGTCTGTCGCGCGAAATCGAGTTCTGACTTCATAAACAAACTTCGGATCGTTGAAGAAGAATGTGACGAGTCTTTGTTCTGGATGGAACTGCTGGTGGACAACAATCTCGTCAAGGCGTCGCGTCTCGGTGATTTGATGAAAGAAGCCGGCGAAATTCTGGCCATCGTCGTTTCATCCGCCAAAACCGCCCGCATCTCTGGCCGCGCGTAAATCGGATATCGTATATCGTAAATTCAAAACTAAACCAAAAATATGAACCTGACTGGATTCGACGATCAACAGAAGCAAACGCTGCTCGATTTGCTCATCATTGGAATGTATGCGGACGGCAATCTGGCGGATGCTGAAGACGCAAAAATTGAGGCGGTGCTGGCGGCAATAAATTTTTCATCGGAAAGCGTGCGCGACCAGTTTATTGACGCCAGTTTCAACCGTGCCCGGCAGCATCTTGATTCGCCGCAATCCACGCGCGGGTTCGTGGCGGAAATCGCCAGGCATTTTCCGACGCCGGACATTCGTCAAAAAGCTTATGACGATCTCGAAGAATTGCTTTCCAGCGACAACAATATTGTGGAGAAGGAAAGCCAGCTTCTGGCCATCGTCAAAGAAGAGTTCAAACTTTAACCAGACAAATTTATGGGCTGGGGCAGAATGATGCTTTTAGGCAATGTCGGGCAGCAGCTCGACATCAGTGATTTGAGCAACGCCATCGGTCAGATGCAGTCGGCGGTTGGCCAGACTCAAAACTTGGACAGTAAGCAGGAACGAAGCATCGAAGAGTTGCGACAAGAGAACCACGAACTCAAATTGTATCTGGCGACGCTGATGCGGTTGCTGGTCGCCAAGGGAGTTATCAAGCAGGAAGAAGTGGATACCGCAGTCCAAGCCATAGACAAAACTTAAAACGAAAGGCAAAACTATGTTCGCAGAAATTAATGGTGGTGACATCGGTGGCGTGATTTTCGTGCTGATGCTTTTGGCGGTGGTGATTCCGTTTGCGCTGGCTTGTTTTGCTTTTTGGATCTGGATGCTGATTTCAGCCATCCAGAACAAAGGATTGACCGAAGGCGAAAAGATTGCCTGGGTGCTGGTCATGGTCTTTGTGCATTTTCTCGGCTCGATCTTGTATTTTTTTGTCGGCCATCCGAAACGAAACATGCCGTTGATACCACCGCCAAGGTCATGAAATCGTTTCCCTTGCCGAATCCGCTCGCGTTTCAGAGCGCGCGCAAATCGCAAATCGCAAATCGTAAATCCCAATGAAACTGCGACGTTCCCGTGATGACCGCCAGCTTGCCGGGGTCTGTGGCGGGCTGGCGAATCATTTTGGTCTGGATTCCGGGCGGCTGCGCATGGTGTGGGTTTTGGCGACGGTGTTCATGGCGTTTGCCGGCGTGGTGCTGTATCTGGCGCTTTGGTATCTGCTGCCGGAAGAACCGCCGCCCGCGCCCGCCTTCGACCCGCCGCCGTTGCAGCCGTGGAAAAAGTCGGTGTGAGCTATGAAGGCGTTATTAGTTCGAGTTGGAGTAGATAGTTCTTGTGGAAACTGGAACGGCCCAGTTAATTCACAGACTGGTGAATTTGCTTACGTTCCAATTCCTGAATCCAAGCAGTTGCATCCGCAATTAATTCGGCCCTACAGTGAGTTAGTGTCTTCGTTAGACAAACTTGGTAGCCGATTGCCCGAATGGCTTGCAAAAGAAAATATGCACTTGGATCCTGACTTCTCGGCTTTGACCTATGGCGATCAAGGGCAGCGGGCTGTTCAAATCAACACAAAACTCTCAACCGGAGACCTGATTGTTTTTTATGCCGGATTGCGAGATGTAAAAAGCAGAGCTTTGGTTTATGGGTTGATTGGCCTGCTGGTGGTCGAGAGAATAAAACGGGCCAAAGACATTCCTGCCAGCGAATGGCAGTTCAATGCACACACTCGCCGCGTATTGCTGCAAGATTCGACGGACATCGTTGTTATAGGACAGAAAAATCTGTCAGGCAGGCTTTCTCGGTGTTTGCCAATTGGCTCTTACCGCGACCGTGCCTATCGCGTGTATCCGGAACTGCTGTCCGAGTGGGGTGGTTTAACCGTGAATGATGGCTACCTTCAGCGCAGCGCAAGGCTGCCAGAAATTTTGGACGCGAAATTGTTTTACTTCTGGTTGCAAAATCAAAAAGTTGAACTCTTGAACTGTAATAACTGAGCAAGAAATGAAGAATATGAATATCTACGTCTATAAAATGGTGGTGGACAATGGCGGAGCGCCATGCGTTTCAAAAGGTCTTCTCACACTCGCAATTTGCAAGCCCATGATTCGAAAAATGGCCAAACTCAATTCTCTTGTGTTTGGATTTGGTGGAAAAGATTACGGAGATAAACTGATATACATCGCCGTGGTAACTGGGAAATTGTCCAAGAAAGAATATTACATTGAACCGGAGTATGCTCAACGGCCTGATTGCATTTACAAAGTGACCAACGGAAAGCCGGAAATCAAGGGCAACGCGCGTTTCCATAAAGGCGGCGACCAATTAAAACATGACGTTGGATTCAAGTTTGAAAGAGCTTTTGTTCTGTTAAGCACGGATTTTCGGTATCTAGGTAAAAAGGGAAACATCGATTACCAGAAACGGTTCCAGCAGGTCGCAGAGTTGGTCAACAAGATGAAGCGCGGCCATCGCGTGAATCATTCGGCTGAAACTTATGCACAGCTTTTAGAGTTAAAAGAACAGGTTTGGAGAATTTATCCGCGCAATTTCAACGGCAAACCAACTGATTCTGATTTGTCAAAGCTTTGCAATGATGCGTCTGGCAGTTGTCGTTGCCAGACTCTGGATTGAATTTATGCGCCTTTTTGAATCCATCATTGACGCGAATCACCGGGCAGTGGCGGGTGACGCGAACGCCGGACTGCATCCGGCGGAGTTTGCGGACGCGCTGGCGTTTCGCGCGGCGGCGGTATAAAGTGAAAAAGTGATTTTGATTTATGAAACCCTACGAAGAAGTCGTTGAGTTCATCGCCGCGCAAGGGCCGCGCGAGGTCATTGGATTCAAACCGTCGGCCGCCGCCCAGGAGCGGGTGTGGGATTTGATCGAACGGGAAAAGCGGGCGGGCGGCATTTCGCCGGACGAACGGGCGGAGTTGGATCATTATCTGGAAGTGGAGCATCTGATGCGACTGGCCAAGGCGCGGGCGCGGCAGTTGTTGGCCCATGAAAAATAAGGGCAATCCAGCGCTGCGCCAGCAGGTGGCCGAGCGGGCTTACCATGTCTGCGAGTATTGCCTGATTCACGTAGACGATGTGTTTTGGGGTTTTGAAACCGATCACGTCATCAGCCGCAAACACGATGGCCCGACAACTTTGGATAATCTTGCTTGGACGTGCGCCTGCTGTAATCGGAACAAGGGGACGGATGTTGGCACGCTGGTTGGGAATCCGTCGCGCTTGACGAGATTGTTTCATCCGCGCCGGGATGCCTGGGCGGAACATTTCGTTTTGCAACAAGTCGAGATTGAAGGTTTGAGCGACATTGGTGTGGGCACATCCAACCTGCTCAAATTGAACGAGGATGCCCGGCTGAAAGAACGGGTTGGTTTGCAGTTAGTGGGGCGTTATCCGACAATTGAAGCGCTCGCCCGAATGAAAGAATAATCATGCGCCTCTTCGAATCCATCATTGACGCGAATCACCGGGCGGTGGCCGGTGACGCGAATGCCGGTGTGCATCCGGATGATTTCCCCGACGAACTGCCGGTCGTGGCGCTCACCTGCATTGATGCGCGTTTGAACAAGTTGTTTCCCGCAGTGCTCGGTGTGCCGGAGGAGAAATTCATCTGGCTGCGCAATTCGGGCAACATCATCTTCGACCCGATGAGTTCCATGACCCGCACGCTGGCGATGGCATGCGCGATCAAGGGCGGCAGGGAAATCGCCATCATCGGTCACACGGACTGCCTCGTATGCAGGACGACGACGATGGATTTGCTCGACAAGTTGAAGGCGCTGGGTGTCGAGCGCAGCCGGTTGCCGGAAGACATCAACGAATTTTTCGGGATGTTCGGCAGCGAACGGCAGAACGTCATCAAGGCGTGCGACATCGTCCGCAGCAGCCCGCTCATCGGCCCGAAAGTCCCCGTGCATGGCCTGATGGTGGACATCGAGACCGGCAGGCTCGAATGGATGGTGAATGGTTATGACGCATTGCAAACGCACATGCCGCCGGGATTGCCGGGAACTGTCGCGCCGCCGAAATTTGGCGACCATCTGGAATCGCTTGGCGCGTTCAAGGATTTCGTGATGGGCGAAATGAAATTTCCGGAAACGAAGATCGGCGAGGCGGCGATGAGCGCCAAAGAGTGGCTCTCGAAGGAGACGGGCAAGGTGGCGGCCAAGTTGGATTTGCCGAAGGTTGCGGCGGCGGCCGAGTCGGTGGAGCAGGTCATCGGGCAGGTGGCGCAGTATGCGGAAAAAAACTGGCCGAAGCCGCCGCCCGTCCGCGTGCCGCCGCCCCCGTTGCCGCCGGGTAAAAAGAAAGCGCCGCTGCCACCGCCCATCCGTCCGCGCGCGGATTGGCGCCGCGATTAAATTTGGAGCGCCGAGCATCGCTCGGCACGGAAATGCGAAAAGGCATCCGAGCCGAGCAATGCTCGGCGCTCCGTTTAGCCAGCAAACGAGGCACCACCCAAACGTCCTGAAGATTGACGCGAGGCAGCGTCAATGAATACCCTGCGCCCACCATCATTATGCGCTGTTTTCAATTTGTTCTGATTTTCGCCAGTCTGCTGTTGGCCGGCAATTCGTTCTCTGCGGATGCCCTTACGCCATTTCCCGTGACCATCACCGTGGACGCCGGCAAGTCCGTCGGCGAACTGACGCCGATCTGGCGATTCTTCGGCGCGGACGAGCCGAATTATGCCTACATGAAGGACGGCAAAAAATTGCTTGGCGAACTCGGCCAGCTTGGCGGACCGCAGGTTTATTTCCGATGCCACCATTTGCTGACGAGCGGGGATGGTGCCTATGCTTTGAAGTGGGGTTCTTCCAGCGCCTACAAGGAAGACACGAACGGCACGCCGATTTACGATTGGACGATCAATGACAAAATTTTCGACACCTATTTGGAACGCGGCATCAAGCCGTATGTGCAACTTGGTTTCATGCCGGAGGCGCTGACGACGCATCCGCAAAATTATCCGCACAATCCGCCGAAAGATCAGCGCGCGGACGCCGCCGCCGGGCAATCGTATCCGCCGAAAGATTATGCGAAATGGGGCGAACTGGCCTTTCAATGGACAAAACATTGCGTGGAGAAATACGGCCAGGCTGAGGTGCAGAAATGGTATTGGGAAGTCTGGAACGAGCCGAATATTTTCTATTGGCACGGCTCGCACGAAGATTTTTTCAAGCTCTACGATTATGCGATTGACGGCGTGCGGCGCGCCTTGCCGACGGCGCGGGTCGGCGGGCCGGAAACGGCCGGCGGTCCCGGCGGAAAATTTCTCCGCGAATTTTTGGAGCACTGCGCGCATGGCACGAATTACGTCAGCGGAAAAACCGGTTCGCCGCTGGACTTCGTTTCCTTTCACGCCAAAGGCTCGCCCGTTTTCACGAATGACCATGTGCGCATGGGCATGGCGAATCAGTTGCGCGATATGAATGGAGCCTTCGCCGTCATCGCCTCGTTTCCGGAATACAAAAACACGCCCATTGTCATTGGCGAATCTGATCCCGAAGGCTGCGCCGCATGTCGCGAGCCGCGCGATGCGTATCGCAACGGCACGATGTATTCCAGCTACACCGCCGCCAGTTTTCCGCGCGCGGCCGAACTTGCATTGCAGCACGGCGTGAATTTGGAAGGCGCGCTGACGTGGGCGTTTGAATTTGAAGACCAGCCGCCGTTCGCCGGTTTCCGCGCGCTCGCCAGCGACGGACTCGATTTGCCCGTGCTGAACGTGTTCCGCATGTTTGCCCAGATGAGCGGCCAGCGGCTGGCGGTGGAAAGTTCCGCTGGACTGGATGCGGAAACCATTCGCGCCAAAGGCGTGCGCGGCAATCCCGATGTCTCCGCGCTCGCCAGCCTCGACCAGGGAAAACTCGCCGTCCTGCTCTGGCATTATCACGACGACGATGTGCCCGGCCCGGACGCGCTGGTGGAATTGAATCTGACCGGCCTCGCTATTCCCGACGGACAGGTAAAGGCGCAGCAGTTTCGGATTGATGCCGACCACAGTAATTCCTACGAGGCGTGGAAACGCATGGGCCAGCCGATGCAATTGTCGCCGGAGCAATACGCGAGACTGGAATCAGCCGGGAAACTGGCCGGGTTGGACCAGCCGAAAAGCCTGCGCGTCCGCAAAGGCGCGGCGAAAATTAGTTTGAATTTGCCGAGACAGGGCGTGGCGCTTTTGGTGCTGACTTGGAAACCGTGAAGGCAGGGCGTGTCGCTCCGCGCGCGCCGTTGTTGCGAGACCAAGGCAGCGCGCGCGGAGCGACGCGCCCTACCAGCGCTTGTGTCAATGTAGTTTTGATCTGCTATACCGGCCACGCCCCCGCCGAAGTGTTTTCGTGTAATTCGGGTGTTTCTTGGTTCCAAGTCTTACCCGGCCACGGTTTTTTTCTCCGCGTCCAGCCGGCTTTGGGGCCAGAATGGTTTGTGGAAGGCGTCGGTGAAATCGTAGCCGTGCTGAAAATCGTCGCGCGTGTCTTTGTCGGTTTTCGCCAGCAGGCCGTTTTCGACCATGTTGAAAACGATGTCGCCGAAGTCGCGGCAGTTTTTCACGTTCCATTCCTCCAGCACGGTTACGGTCATTGGTCCGTATTGCTGGAGCGCGAACTGCCGGATGCCGTCGAGCAGTTCCTGACCGGTCACATGGCGCACGGCGCCTTTGTTTTCCCGGCTGATGAGTTTTTGCGTGTAGTCAAGCGCCTCGCGGGTGAAATGATACGCCTCGCGCGCAAACCGCGGGTCTTGCGCGAGCAGCTTCTCCAGCACTTCATCGAAATTGACTTCTTGCATATCAAGGTTTGACCGGCTGAACGACCACGACCGCCGGCGGATGCGCGGTGCGATACCACTTGACCGCCCAGCCCGTCAGCAACAATCCCAACACGACAATCAGAAACATCTGCTCCTGTTTCGTCAGGTAATTCACAGCGATAGTGTAACGGTCCGAATTCATTTCGGCAAGACGCAGCCACGCATTTACGATTTGCGATTTACGATTTACGAGGCAAACTCTGCCGCGACGGTTCAATCGTCAATCGAAAATCGTCAATCGAAAATTCATTATGGCTGCCATCGGACGGTTCCAGAAAGGCGACGACATCTTCCACGCCAAAGTGGTTGACGGCGAACTGTTCCGGTTGCGCGGCGACGTTTTCGGCTCGCCGTCGTTCGACAAAAAGCCCACGCCGCGCAAGGGCGTCAAGACGCTCGTGCCCGTCGTGCCGAGCAAAATCATCGCCGTGGGCATCAATTATCTGGATCACGCGCGCGAGATGGGGCGCGAACTGCCCAAGGAACCGCTCATCTGGTTCAAGGCCACCACCTCGCTGTTGCCGGACGGCGGCAAGATTGAAATTCCTTTTCCGCAGCACCGCACGGATTTCGAGGCGGAATTGTGCATCGTCATCGGGCGCAAGATCCGCAACGTCTCGCCCACGCAGGCGGCGCGCTACATTTTCGGCTACACCGCCGCGCAGGACATCAGCGACCGCACGATTCAAAAAGCCGAGGCGCAATGGGCGCGCTGCAAATCGTTCGACACCTTCACGCCGCTCGGTCCGCTGGTCGAGACGATGCTTGATCCCGGCGAACTCAACATCCAGCAGTTTCAAAACGGCCAGCTTCGCCAGAACTCGAACACGAGCCAGCTTATTTTCAAGCCCGCCGAAATCGTCAGCTTTGTCTCGACGAACATGACGCTGCTGCCCGGTGACGTGATTCTCACCGGCACGCCCAGCGACGTCGGCCCGATTCAAAGTGGCGACAAATTGGAAGTGCGGATACAAGGTCTTGCGCCGCTCGTCAACTCGGTGAAATGAAGGGGACGAAGGCGGTTCGCTAAGAGAGCGAAGCAAACAAAGAGGGTTTGCAGCCTATCAATATATTAGGCAGCATGGTCATACTCATTCTGTAAAATACGCTCCTGCTTCGGCAACCAAAATGGGATGAAAAGTAAGCCGCAGGTGCTCTCATCGCACCAAC
>ODAK010001541.1_pt1 | contig 24994 bp, 22 predicted proteins | sample 1539591 | NCBI WGS metagenome assembly ODAK01 (sample SAMEA3539303, study PRJEB22396) | soil metagenome | biome: tundra; feature: field; material: soil | place: USA | collected 2010-05 | depth 0.15 m | reverse complement strand
TGCTGATGGACGTTCAGATGCCCGTGATGGACGGCCTGGAGGCTGTTCGCCGGATTCGCGCCAACCCCCTTGTTGCAGCGACGCCGGTTCTTGCGCTGACCGCCAACGCCAGCGATGCCGATCGGCAGCTGTGCCTCGCCGCCGGGATGGACGACTTCGTCACCAAGCCCGTCATCTCTGCGACGCTCTACGCCATGCTGGCGCGCTGGCGGGTGCGCCGAAGCACCGGCCCGGCGGGCGCGTCGGCAGCTGCTGTGGCGGAACCGTCAGCCCGCTGAACGCGACAGGATCGCGGCGGGCCGGCGCCACCTTTTCAGTCTTCTCGAGACGCCGACATGCCGCCGCAGGCCTGCTCGATGGCCTGAGCCAATCGCACGGGCGACGGGTTCGCCCAGCGCCCGCAGATGCGCTGGTCGGGCCGAAAGAGGTAGGCGCATCCTGGCACCAGCCCGTATCGCTCGCGCACCAGGCCATCGTCGTCGAAGGCGAGCGCGCATCCGTCGAATCGATCGGCCGGAGCCGTCGACGCCGAGGCGATCACCAGCAGCTCGACCGAAGCGCCGGATCGATCCAGGCCGTCGCGAATTCGATCGATGTCAGCCCGGACGGGCTCGGGGAAAAGCATCAGGCAGAAGTCCCGGCCCAGCAATTCGACGAGCGAGCGAGGCTCGCCGTCTAGCAGGACCGGAGCGTCGGTGGCCGCGCATCCCGGTGCCGTTGGAGGCGATGCGAAAACGGCTTCGTCCACGTCGGGCATGGACAGAGGCGACTGCGCGAACCGTGATGCGGTCGAGAAGCGCCCGCTGTTGATCAGCGGGCGCGCGAAGGCCATGCGTTCAGCGAGCGCGAGCACGGCCTGGCGGAACACGGCCGACATCGGGAACGACGGCGAGATGAACTCCGTGGCCCGCAGCGAATAGCGGATGTTCTCGTCGGCGATCGGCACCCGTTCCGCGTCGTACGAATCGAGCAGAGCCTCGGGGGAACGCCTGGTCACGACCCTGGCCAGCTTCCAGCCGAGGTTGTCCGCATCCTCGACGCCGGAGTTGCCGCCGCGGCCACCGCTGAAGGGCGAGATCTGGTGCGCCGCGTCGCCGACGAAGAAGATGCGGTCGTGCCGGAACCGGGCCAGGCGCCGGACCTCGACCGTGTAGAGGCTGACCCACTTGATCTCGAAGTCCTTGCCGGCACCGAACATCGCCTGAAGCTTGGGCCTGAGGCGCGCTTCGCTCATTTCCGCCTGCGCGTCGGCATTCGGGCCGATGTTGAAATCGACGCGGCAGATGTCATCCGGCTGGCGCAGGAACAGCGTCGAGTTTCCTTCGTGGAACTTCTGCTTGAACCAGAACGATCGACCGGGTGGAAATTCGTCTTCGACCTTGACGTCGACGATGACGAAGCGGTCTTCGACCTTCGTTCCCTCGAACGGCAGGCCGAGGCTTCGGCGCACGATCGAATTCACGCCGTCCGCGGCGACGAGCCACGCCGCCTCTAGCTCGTAGCCGCCGTCGGGCGTGTCGACCTGCAGCAGCACATGGTCGCCGCGCGGTGTCACGCTGCGCACGGCGCTCTTCCAGCGCAGATCGATCTCTGCCAGTTCGCCGCAGCGGTCGACGAGATAGCTTTCGACGTAGTACTGGGGGAGGATCAACATCGGCGGAAACATGTGGCCGATCTCCGGGTACAGCTCGTGCTGGCTGACGACGCGGTCGCCGTGCAGGTAGCGAACGAAGTTCCAGCTCAGGCCCTTGGCTGCCATGGGCGCGGCGACCCCGGCCCGGTCCCACACCTGAAGGCTCTTGCGTGCCTGCGCGATGGCTCTGCTGCCACCCGACACCGTGTCGTTGTCGTCGAGCAGCACGCAGGCCGTGCCGCGTGAGCCGAGGTCGGCGGCCAGCGTCAGGCCGACCATCCCTGCGCCGACGATGACGATCGGATAGCGGCGTGCGGCGCCCGGCCGCGTCAACTCGGGTGGTGGACGATAGGCGTAGCGGGGGTAGACGAAGCCGTCCGCGGCGCGATCGATCGCTGGGCGGTTTTGACGGCCGTCGTCGGGTCTGTCGGTCATGACGTCACCGCATGCGCTGCGGCAACCGTCACAGGCCGGACTTGTACTTCGCCAGGCTCGCCTTCAGCGAATCCATCACCTGCTTCGGGTCGTAGCCGGCCTTGGCGGCGCCATCGGCCCATTGCACCTCGGTCGGCGCCACGGCCTTGCGCCAGGCGTCGAGCTGGGCGGCGTCGAGCTTGTAGACGACGTGGCCCGGCTCGGCGGCGAGCTTGGCGCGGCCGGCGTATTCGAAATCGGCCCAGGGCGACGCGACCTTCTCGGCCCATTCGGTGGTGCAGTGATCGTCGATCACCTTCTTCTGGGCCGCCGACATCGCCTCGTACTTGTCCTTGTTCATCACCCACACGAACGGCGTCGTGTAGAGGGCGACGTCCATGTGGTAGTTGACCACCTTGTCGATGCCGAAGAGGATGATCGATTCCCAGGGAAACGTGATCGCGTCGGCGACGCCGCGCTCGAGCGCGGCCCGGGCCTCGGGCGCCGAAGCCTGCACGTTGGTGCCTCCGAGCAGGGTGACCATCTGGCCGATCGTGCCGGTCGCCGGCCGCACCTTCAGGCCGCTAACGTCGGTCGGCAGGTAGAGCGCCTTCTTGCTGTGAAAGGTGCCCGGGTCGTGGATGAAGGCAAAGCAGAACTTCACGTCCTTCATCTCCCTGGCGGCGTACTGCCGGTACCAGGCATCGATGGCCGCCGAGCCGCCCTTGGCGTTGGCGAAGATGAAGGGCAGGCCGGCGCCGGCGATCACCGGGAAGCGCCCGGGCTGGTAGCCGGGGCTGATCCAGGCGAAGTCGGCAATGCCGTCCTTGGCCATGTCGTAGTGGTCGAAGGCCTTGCCGAGCTGTTCGGACGGGAACAGCGTGGCGGTGATCGTTCCGCCCGAGGCCTTGGTGATGTCCGCGGCCCAGGCCGTCAGCGACGGGTTCAAGGGGTGTTGCGCCGGTACCCAGGTGGACAGTTTGATGGCGACCGGCTTGTCCTGTGCCTGGACGGGGCCGGCGATGCAAAGCGCCAGCGCGGCGCCGATGGCAGAGGCATGGCGAATCAGCCGGCGCGCTGCCGATCGACGCGCCGAGAGAGTCGGGATCTTGTGCATGGTCTCCTCGCGAGGTGGGGGTGGGAAGAAGGGAAAGGGTTTGCGCCGGGGTCTGCGCTAGGCGACGTTCTGCCAAAACGCAGGTTCGTCCGCCAGCCGGTAGGCGATCGCGAACCCGGACATGAGTTTATGCAGGGTGCCGGCATCCGCACTGATCGCGGCGCCATCGGTGCGACGAAAGACGAGGCTGAGCCGGCTGCCTTCGTCGATGCCCTCGACGCTGACCCGACCCGCCAGCCCGGCATCGGCCATCCGCTCGGACACGACGCGCTCCATCGCGCGCAGCCGCAAGGCCACCTTGTAGACCTTGCCGATCGCCGTCATGGGCAACGCCTCGAGCACGTCGATGCGCTTCGGAAACGCCGGCCGCTCGGGGATGCGTAGCCGTGCGAACGTGAGCAGCTCGTCGGCGGTGCACGTCGCTTCGGCCTCGAGCAGCACGTAGGCCACCGGCAACTCGCCGGCGTATTCGTCGGGCTGGCCGACGGCGGCGGCCAGCCGCACGTCGGGATGGGCCAGCAGGGCCTCCTCGATGAGCGCCGGGTCGATGTTGTGCCCGCTGCGAATGATGAGGTCCTTGGCGCGGCCGGTCACGTGGATGCGACCTTCGGCATCGATGTGGCCGATGTCGCCGGTCACGAGGCGATGGCCGGGCCGGGCTGTTCCGTGGGCGTCGTTCGCGTCGACGTATCCGGCGCCGACGCCGGGCCCGCGCACGCACAGCACGCCCGACATGCCGGGCGCGCAGGGATGCTCCTGACCGTCGGCCCCGATCACACTGACGTCGGTGAACGGCAGTGGCAGTCCGCACGAGCCCGTCACGCGCGGACCGGCAAGAGGCTCGACGCTGATGCTGCCGGCGCATTCCGTCATGCCGAGAATGTTGCGGACCGGAATGCCGAACTTGTCTTCAATGCGGCGCGCCAGCTCGGCCGGCAAAGGCGAGCCGCCGGTAAGCAGGGCACGCACCGAGCGGATGTCGGCGCCAGACGCGTCGGCATCGAGAAGCGCCGACAGGAAGGTCGGCACCGATGCCAGCAGCGTAATGCCGTGCCGCTCGACGAACTCCCAGCAGCGCCGCACGAAGCCAGTGTTGCGCATGCCGAGCGCCGTCGGCAGGACGAGGCAGCCGCCCGACAGCAGCGTCGACAAGCCGTAGACCAGCGGGCCGGCGACGTGGAACACGGGAAAGCCATCGAGCATGACGTCGTGCTCGCGGAGGCCGAGCATCTGTGCCGTGCCCCACGCCGCGTGCAGCTGGTTGCCGTGGCTGTGTTGCCAGAGCCGGGGCGATCCTGTCGTGCCGCCGGTATGGAAGAGGGCGGCCGGGCGAGACGCCTCCGCATCCGGCCCGGCGCCGATCTCGGGCGCGTCGCACCCCATCGATGCGAGCAGGGCCTCGAAGGCCAGCGCGTCGGGCGCGGTACCGACGCTCAGCACATGGCGCAGTTGTGGGCACGCTTCGCGAAGGCCGGCCAGGCGGGAGACGATGTCAAACTGCGCGTGCTCGCCGAGGGCTACAAGGATGTTCGCGCGCGAGGCCCGGATGAGCGCGGCCGCGTGCGCCGCATCGAGCAGGTGGTTGATCGGGCACGCGACGCCGGCCGCTTCCGCACCCCACAGGGCGATGTAGGCCTGTGGGAGGGCCGGCAGGAGCAGGGCGACGCGGGGCGCCTCGGGCGCCGCAAGCCCGCGAAAGACGTGCGCCGCACGCCGCACGTCGACGATGAACTCGCTGTAGTTCCACGTCCTCGCAGGCTCGACCGGATCGGCCGAGGGCAGAAAGCACAGCGCCTTGCGCGCCGGGTACCGCGCCGCGACATCTTCGAGCGCGGCGCCGACGTTGCGGTGCACCATGAACTCGGCGTAAGGCCGCGCCTCGATCGCGGCGATGTCCGATCGGTCGGCGATGCGACAGACCTTCACTCGGCGACTTCCCTGGCCTCGAGCCGCGTCGCCGTACCGGGCACGGCGGCGTTGCCGAGCGTTCGGCGCAGCGCATCGAGCACGGGTGCAGGATCGGCCTCCGCGAGCACTGCGGCGAGGTGGCCGTCGGGGCGCAGCAATGCGACGTTGGGCCGGCGGGCACCGGTCTCTGCGCCGAGCAGGCCATGCGCATCGATCAGGTCTGCGCCGACGATGTACACCCGCAACGGCAGCATCGCATCATGCGCGGCGGCCTCCAGTGCTGCTGCCTGCTCCGCGCTGGCCCCGAAAGCAAAGGCGGTCGGCGCGGCGCCGGATTCGCGCAGCACGTCGATCAGCCCGCACGGCCGGCCGGCCCGCGACAACGCGACGTTGGGGATCGACTTGCCGTCGTGCGGGCCGTTGCCGAACGCCGGCAAGCCAGCGTAGCGGTGCGGCGTGCACATGCGCCCGGTGTCGAGCAGCGTGCACGCAAACGCATGGCGCCGGGCGAGCTGCAGGACTGCACTTCGCCACACGAATTCAGCCTCGCTGCGTGGCCGCAGGAAGCGGCCGGTGCGTGAGGTGATGCGGATGTTCTCGACGGCGGCGCGGTGCCGCTCCTCGTCGTAGGTGTCGAGGATGGCCGCGTCGACATGACCGCCGAGCACCAGCGCCAGCTTCCAGCCGAGGTTGTCGGCGTCCATGATTCCGGAGTTGCCGCCCCGGCCGCCGAACGGGCTCTTGGCATGCGCTGCGTCGCCGATAAAGAGCAGCCGCCCGTGCCGGAACTTCTCCATCAGCATGACACGGTAGGCATAGGGGCCGACCCAGACGAGCTCGAACTTCTGCTCATGCCCGAGCATGGCGACGACGCGCTCGCGCGCGACCTCGGGCCGGCTCACCTCTTCCGGGTCGGCGTCGGGCGCCATCTGGAAATCGAGCCGCCATACGCCATCGGCCATCGGGTGGCGCCAGACCGCGCGCTGCTCGTTGAAGGGCGCATCGACCCAGGTCCAGCGCTCGTTCGGCTGCTCGCCGGAGAAGCGCACATCGGTGATGCACCAGCGGTCGCGGCCCAGCTCGGTGTGTTGCGGCAGGCCCAGGCGTTGCCGCAATTCGCTGTTCGCGCCTTCGGCGTCGACGACCCAATCGGCTTCGAGTCGGTAGGCGCCGGCCGGGGTCTCGACATCGAGCGCGACGTGGTCGTCGTGGGCGGTCGCGTCGGTGACCCGGCTCTTCCAGCGCAGGTCGGTCAGGCCGAGCTCGACGATGCGGTCGACCAGGTACCACTCGACGTAGAACTGCTGGATGTTGATGAACGGCGGCTGCTGCGAGACGCTGGTCGGCTGCAGGTCGAAGCGATAGAGGACGTCGTTGCCGGAGAGCACCTTGCCGGCCGACCAGCGCACGCCCTTGGCAGCGATGCGATCGTAGATGCCGATGCGCGCCATGATCTCGAGCGAGCGTTGCACATAGGCCATGCCGCGGCTCGACGCGCCGCGCACGCCGACGGTGTTGTCGTCGTCGAGGACGACGCTGCGGATGCCGCGCGTGGCCAGGTCGCAGGCCAGTGTCAGGCCTGTCAGACCGCCGCCGACGATCACGACCGGATAGCGGCGGATGGCCTCGCCGCGCGTGCCGAGTTCGGGCGGCGCAACGAATTCGAACTCGGGCAGCTCGTAGGCGGCCGGCGCCGGGTCCGCAAGGACGGCAGACATCAGGGAAGGCGAGGCGGCGACATCATGTGGACGCTAGCCCGCCGCCCGATCCCTGTCTGTCCTGTCGTGCAACGACAGGCGGCCCGCACGACCGCGGCTCAGTTCGCGCGCTTCATCAGCTGGAACAGCTGCACCTGCCGGTGGATGCCGAGCTTGTCGAAGGCCCGCTGGCGGTAGGTCGCCACGCTGGTCGGGCTGAGGCCGAGCATGCGTGCGCAGACCTTGGTGCTGGCGCCGGCGAGGATGGCATCGACGACCTGCTGCTCGCGCGCGGACAGGGCGATGCCATGCGGCGCCGCGCCCGTGGCCTCGGGCGTCGCCATCGGCCTGACCAGCTCGAGATGGCGGCGGACCGCAGCGGCCAGCACCGGCGCCTGTGCTCCGAAGGCCTGGATCGCGCCTTCCATCGACACGCCGCAGTTCGGCGGCCGGTAGGCGTTCATGAACGCCCAGCCGTCGTCGAGGGCGACGAGCAGCGAGACGCGCTCGTCCAGGCCGACGGCGTCGTAGCGGTCGCGCCAGCGCGAATCGGGCAGCTCGCTCTTGCGCAGCGAATGCAGCAGCACTTTTGCGCCGGAGCGGCGTGCCACCTCGACGCTCGGCTCGACGCGATAGATGGCGCCGCGCATGTACCACTCGCCGAGCTCGCGCGAGCGCGAGCCGGCCACGCTCATCGCGCCGGCCAGCTCAGGCTCGGCGCCGCGATGCACGAGCAGCGAGCCGTCGGTCGCGCCGAGGGCATCCCGGCAGAACGCCATCAGCGCGCCGAAGAAGCGCTCCTCGCCGACGTGCTGCACCAACGTGCCGAGCATCCGGGTGGCGGGTGCGGAGCCTGTCGAATTGTCGAGAATGAAGGCGCACATGGGGGATCGCACAGGGCAGCGGGCTGCGACCTCGCAGTGTCGGCCACATCGCGAGGCCGTCGCAACCCGATGCCCCTAGTGCTTTCCCGCGCCACTGGCTCGCCCGGCCGTGTCGTTCAATGCAGGGACAGACAATCCGGCCTGCGCGCGACACGATGGCGACCCATGGACATCGAACTCGAACTCGCCGGCTTCGTCTCCGGGCTGACGGCGCCGGACATCCCGCCCGAGGCGCTGCGGACGACCCGCCTGATCGTTCTCGCCGCCGCCGGAACAGCGGTCGCCGGCTCCGGCGAAGACGGGATTGCCGGGCTGCGCCAGTTGCTGCTCGAGCGCGGCGGTGCGCGGCAGGCGCGCAGCTTCGTCTTCGGCGACGCCTTGCCGGCCTCGGCCGCGGCGCAGCTCAACGGCACCATGTGCCGTGCCCTCGACTACTGCGACGCCATGGCGCCCGGCCTGCACATCGGTTCGTCGCTCATTCCGGCCGCCTTCGCCGCGGCCGATCTTCGTGGTGGTTGCCGGGGCGGCGACTTCGTGGCGGCGCTGGCCGCCGGCGCCGAAATCGGCTCGCGCTTCAACCTCACCGAGGCGCAGTACGACGGCTTCGATCCGACCGGCGTGGCCGCCGTGTTCGCGGCGACGGCCGCCGCCTCGCGCGTTCTCGAATTGACGCCGACGCAGACCCTCCATGCGCTGGCGCTGGCCTTCAACCGCTGCGGTGGCAGCTTCCAGAGCAACATCGACGGATCGCTGGCCGTGCGCCTGATCCAGGGCTGGGTGGCGGAGACGGGCGTGAGCTGCGCGCAGATGGCGCAGCGTGGCCTCACCGGCCCGGTCAATTTCCTCAGCGGCATCTACGGCTATGCCCATCTGTACGGGCGCGGTCGCCTCGAACCGCGCTCGGTGGTCGCGGGCCTGGGACACGACTGGCGGCTGACCGGGATGATGTTCAAGAAGTACCCGAGCTGCGGCCTGACGCAGGGGCTGACCGAGCTGACCTTGAACCTCGTCGAGCAGGCCAAGGTGAGCGACTCGGAGGTGCGCTCGGTGACCGTGCGCCTGCCGTCGTACGCGTGGAAGCTGGTCGGCCATCCGTTCAAGGTCGGCGACAACCCGCGCGTCGATGCGCAGTTCAGCGCCCAGTACTGCGTTGCCAATGCCATCGTCCGACGCTCGTCGAAGCTGACCCATTTCCGCGTCAGCGAGATCAGCGATCGCGCGGTGCGGGCGCTGGCAGAACGCGTCGTCACCGTGTCCGACCCGGCCATGGACGCGCGCGGCCACACCGCTGTCGACGTCTCCATCACGATGGCGGGCGGGCAAGTGCACGAGGCGAGGCTCGACATCGCGCCGGGATTTCCCGGCAACGACCTCAGCGACGCGCAGCAGATGGCACGCTTTCATGACTGCATGGCCTACGCCGCGACGCCGCTGCCGGGCACCGCAGTGACGGCCTTCCTCGACGGCGTGGCGGCACTGCCCGAGCTCGACGATGCGCGGGCCCTCGTCGATGCGCTGATTGCCGACAGGTCGCGTGGCACCGGCTGCGACGACGCTCCGCAACGGCAACGCGAGGCCACATGGAACTGATCACGACAGCGAATCTCGAGGCGCCGGACGACTTCTACGAAGCCTTGATCGAATCGCATCGCGAGCTCTCGAAAGAACAGAGCGAGGCCTTCAACGCCCGGCTGGTGCTGCTGCTCGCCAACCACGTGGGTTCGCAGCAGGCGTTGCTCCAGGCCCTGCGCTTCGCTCGAGAAGACGCGGACGATCGATGAAGCCCGGCAGCGCGCGATGATCGACGCGACGCATGACCCGCAGTTGCGAAGCTGGGTCGAATCCGCCAATGCGGAGGGCACGGACTTTCCCGTCCAGAACCTGCCGTATGCGCGCTTTCGTCGCGCCAGCGGCGAAGCGTGGCGCATCGGCGTGGCCATCGGCGATCGGGTGCTGGACCTCGGTCAAGCTCGCGACGCCGTGGCGTGGCCTGGCGAAGTCGCCGCGCTCATGGGCCCGCTTGCGAGCGGCGACCTCAACACTCTGATGGGCCAGCCCATCGCTGCGCGGCGTGCGCTTCGTGCGGCGCTGTCGTCGGCTCTGGCCCGTGGCAGCGATCTTCAATCTGCCTTGCAGCGCTGCCTGCTGCCGCAGGCAGCCGTCGAGTACTCGCTGGCCTGCCACATCGGCGACTACAGCGATTTCTACACCGGCATCCACCACGCACGCGCGGTCGGCAAGCTGTTTCGGCCCGACAACCCGCTGTTGCCCAACTACCGATGGGTGCCGATCGCCTATCACGGCCGCACCTCGTCCATCGGTGTCAGCGGCCAGCGGATCCGCCGGCCGAACGGTCAGACGAAAGGAGAGGGCCCGACGCCGGACTTCGGCCCCTGCCGCAGGCTCGACTACGAGCTCGAACTGGGCCTGCTGATCGGGCCGGGCAATGCGTTAAGCGAGCCCATTCCCATCGCCGAAGCCGAGCAGCATCTGTTCGGCGTCACCCTGCTCAACGACTGGTCGGCGCGAGATATCCAGGCCTGGGAATACCAGCCGCTCGGCCCCTTTCTGGCCAAGAGCTTTGCCACGACGCTGTCGCCCTGGGTGGTGACGATGGAGGCACTCGCGCCGTTCCGCCGCCCGTTCGCGCGGCCGGCGCAAGACCCGGCGCCGATGCCGTATCTCGACAGCGACAGCAATCGCGCGAGCGGCATGCTAGACATCTCACTGGAGACCTCGCTCGTCACCGATGCCATGCGCCGGGCGGGAGCCGCGCCCGTTCGGCTCGCGGCTTCGAACAGCGCCGAGGCCGCGTACTGGACGCCGGCCCAACTCGTTGCGCACCATACTGTCAACGGTTGCAATCTGCGGCCCGGCGATCTCCTCGGCTCGGGAACGATGTCGGGCCCCGAGGCCCATCAGGCGGGATCGCTGCTCGAGCTCACCGATGGCGGCAAGCGACCGATCGCTCTGCCGGGCGGCGAACAGCGGACCTTCCTCGAAGACGGCGATATGGTCATCATGCGTGGCTGGTGCGAAAGAGCAGGGTTCGTGCGCATCGGCCTCGGCGAGGTCGCCGGTACGGTCGTGCCGGCTCTGCGGTCGTGAGGCCCGATCCGACGCCTACGCTGATGGGGCATGGCGATTTCGTCCTGCAAAGGGCTTCCAAGCCTGCCTCGGCCTGAGCCTGGTGGGTCAAGCGGGCTTCTACAGTGGCTGCATCACGGCAACACCGAATGTGCAAGCGCGGGATATCGAAGCAACATCGCGCCGATCTTTCGGGCTGCGTCGCGGAGCGGCGCCAGGCGGGTCGCGACGATCTTCTTCTCGTCGACGATGCGGGTCGTGCTGGCGCAGTTGAGGGCGGCCACGACCCTGCCTTGGCCGTCGCGCACCGGCACTGCAAGAGCGATCGCTCCGTATTCGATCGTGTCGCACGCGACGGCGAAGTCGTCGTCCAGCGCCCGGGCCAGACGGGCCCGCAGATCCCTGGCCAGGACCGGCGTTCGCCCGGTGTAAGACGGGAAAGTCGCGGTGCGCAGCAGCTGCCGCTGGTGCTCGTCGCTGGCGTGGGCCAGCAGGACGATGCCGGTGGAAGTGGCGTGCGCCGGCAACCTGGAGCCGACCGAGCGGCCATGGCGCACGCGCTGGTCGGAAGGCACATGGGCGATGTAGACGACCTCGAAGTTGTCGAGCACGGTCAGCGACGCCGCGTCGTGAAAGCGCTCGACGAGCTCGACGAGATGATGTTGAGCCAGCTCCTTCAGGTTCATCGATTCGAGGTAGCTGGCACCCAGCGTGAGCACCTTGGGCCCGAGCAGGAAGCGCCGTTCGTGCCGGCGCACGTAGCCGAGCTGCCCGAGCGTGATCAGCGAGCGGCGAACGGTGGCCGCGCTCATGGAGGTGCGCCTGGCAATCTCGCTCAGTGTCATTTCCGGTGCATCGGCACCGAAGGCCTGGATGACCTCGAGGCCGCGCGCCAGGGCGGTGACGAAGTCGCGCGGGTTGTCCCCGTCGGGTGTCGACCTGGAGGGCACGAACTATGATTTCGTTGTACGAATGAATTTTCGCACAGCGAAAAAGCCTTCAACAAGTTTTCAACAAGCTCCGATCGGGAATCCGTGCTGCCCAACCACTCTCCGTTGCCGGTGACCCCTTCGACGCTGTTCGCCAAGGTCTGGTCGGCACATTCGATCCGGGAGATCGGCGAAGGCGTCAGCCTGTTGCACATCGACAGGCACTTCATCCATGACCTCGAAGCCGGCCCGCGCCTCGGCGATTTACGCGACGCCGGCTACATCGTGGCCCGGCCCGACCTGACCTTCGCGACGCCCGACCACGCCGTCTCGAGCGCCACCGATCGCGCGACTGACACGAATCCGAACGGCGGCCGGCTGCTGCGCGACATGCGCCGCAGCGTCGCGCGGGCCGGCATCCGCATGTTCGATCTGGGTTCGCCGGCGCAAGGCATCGTCCACGTGATCGGCCCGGAACAGGGCCTGACCCAGCCTGGCACGGTGATCGTGTGCGGCGACAGCCACACCTGCACGCATGGCGCCTTCGGTGCGCTCGCCTTCGGCATCGGCTCAAGCGAGGTCGGCCACGTGCTGGCGACGCAGACGTTGCGCCAGCGCCGGCCGAAGACGATGCGCCTCCGCTTCGAAGGCCGGCTCGGCGTGGGAGTCACGGCCAAGGACATGATCTTGTACGCGATCGGCCGGCTCGGCACGGCGGGCGGGCGAGGTCATGCCGTCGAGTACGCAGGCGCGGCGGTGCGGGCTCTCGAACTCGACGCGCGTCTCACGTTGTGCAATCTGTCGATCGAAATGGGCGCGAAGATCGGCATGGTCGCCCCCGACGACACCGTGTTCGAGTACCTGGTCGGGCGGCCGAGTAGTCCCCAAGGTCGCCTATTCGAGCAGGCGGTGGAGTTCTGGCGCGGCCTACCAAGCGACGAAGAGGCGCGCTTCGACCGCGAAGTCGAGATCGATGCGTCTTCCATCGCACCGCAGGTCACCTGGGGCACGAGCCCGCAGGACGTGCTGCCGGTCGATGGCCGCATTCCCGACCCGGCCGACGAACCCGACGCAGAGCGGCGCGACGCCATCCGGCGCTCTCTCGACTATATGGGTCTGGTGCCCGGTCAGCGGCTCACCGAGGTCGCCGTCGACCGGGTCTTCATCGGCTCGTGTGCCAACGGTCGCCTCAGCGACCTCCGCGAAGCCGCGCGCGTGGCCGCAGGCCGCCATGTCGCCGCCGGCCTCTCGGCGTGGGTCGTGCCGGGCTCCGAACAGACGCGGCGCGACGCCGAAGCCGAGGGCCTGCATCTGACCTTTCTGGCCGCCGGCTTCGAATGGCGTGCGCCGGGCTGCTCGATGTGCCTGGCCGCCAACGGCGAAACCGTTGCTCCGGGTCAGCGTTGCGTGTCGACCTCGAACCGCAACTTCGTCGGCCGGCAAGGGCCCGGCGCTCGTACCCATCTGGCGAGCCCGGCGATGGCGGCGGCCGCGGCCGTCACGGGCCGCATCGTCGATAGCCGTACGCTGGCCGGGATGGCAAGGTGAAGCCCTTCACCCGTGTGGAGGCGACGGCCGCGCCCTTGATGATCGCCAACATCGATACCGACCAGATCATCCGCATCGACCGCCTGATCGAGCATCGCCGCGGCGAACTCGGGCCCTTCTGCCTCGAAGCGCTGCGCTACCAGGCCGACGGCAGCGAGAACCCGAACTTCGTTCCAGGTTCAGCGCGCTATCGTGGCGCCGCCATTCTTGTCGCGGCGGAAAACTTCGGTTGCGGCAGCTCGCGCGAGCACGCCGTGTGGTCGCTGGTCGACTGGGGCATCCGCGCCATCATCGCGCCGAGCTTCGGCGACATCTTCTACGCCAACTGTTTCCAGAACGGGTTGCTGCCGGTGCGCCTGCCTGCCGCTGACGTCGCGGCCATCGCCGGGCAACTGGCGGGCAGCGATTCGCCCGTTATGACCGTCGATCTGCAGGCCTGCACGGTGACCACGCCGTCCGGCGAAGTGCTCACCTTTAGCGTCGAGCCCGAGCGTCGCGACGCGCTGCTCAAAGGCCTCGACGACATCGGCATGACGCTGCGCGATCGTGCCCTCATCGAGGCCTTTCGCCGCGAAGACGAAGCTGCGCACCCCTGGGTCTACCGACGGACGGAGAAAGCGACGATGAAGAAGATCCTCATGCTGGCCGGCGATGGCATCGGCCCGGAAATCATGGCCCAGGCGCGCCGCGTCGTCGAATGGTTTGCCGGGCATCGCGGGCTGCGCTTGGACCTGCGCGAGGAGCTGTTCGGCATCGCCGCCTGGCAGGCCCATGACCACCTGATGCGCGACGAGACCTGGCGCGCCGTGCAGGAGAGCGACGCGATCCTGTTCGGTGCCATCGGCTCGCCCGACTACGCCGGCATCCCCGCCGAGCACCGCAAGGTCGACCAGCTGCTGCGCATGCGCAAGGAACTCGACCTGTTCTGCAACCTGCGGCCGGTGCGCGCCATCCCGGCGCTCGAGGACTCGTCGACGCTGCGCCCGGAAGTCTTGCGCGGGACCGACATGGTGCTGGTTCGCGAGCTCGCCGGCGGCATCTACTTCGGCCAGCCGCGCGGCATCGAGGCGCTGGCCGACGGGCATCGGCGCGTCGTCAACACCATGGTCTACACCGACCGCGAGATCGAGCGCATTGCCCGCGCCGCGTTCGAGCTGGCGCGCACTCGCCGCGGCCAGCTGTGCTCGGTCGACAAGGCCAATGTGCTGGAGAACGGCGTCCTGTGGCGCGAGACGGTCGAGGCGCTGCACCGGGCGGAGTTCCCGGATGTGCAGCTCTCGCACATGTACGTCGACAACGCGGCCATGCAAATCGTTCGCAACCCGCGCCAGTTCGACGTGATCGTGACCGAGAACCTCTTCGGCGACATCCTGTCGGACTGCGCGGCGATGGTCGCCGGCTCGATCGGCATGATGCCCTCGGCGTCGATGAGCGCGCCGTCGGACGCGCGGCCGAAGGCGCTCTACGAGCCGATCCACGGCAGCGCGCCGGACATCGCAGGGCAGGGCATCGCCAACCCGCTCGGGGCCATCCTGAGCTTTGCGATGTGCCTGCGCTACAGCTTCGGCCAGCCGCAGGAAGCGCGCTTCCTGGAAGACGCGGTCGATCGCGTCGTCGGCGCCGGTGTGCGCACCCGCGACATCGCGGCACCGGGCGGCTCGATCGTGTCGACGGTTCGGATGGGAGATGCGGTCATCGCGGAACTGGCCCGCCCGTCTGCATCGGCCTGAGCACTGCGCCCGGCAGCGTCAGTCCCGATGCAACAGCGTCGAGATTTCGGGCGACGCCATGTTCAGGTCGGGCAGGTGAGCTTCGACGATCCGCCTGGCGGTCGTGACTTTGTGCATCCAGGTCAGGTTGACGACGGCGATCACATCCTCACCGGCCCAGGCGGGCACGGCGATCGAATCGCGGCTGTCGTCCCATTCGCGTCGCGACTTGTCGAAGGGGCCTCCGAAGTCGGGCGTGCGGTGCCCGTAGCCAAGGCGCTGCGCCGCCGTGGCGCCGTCGCCGGGCCCGGCGCGTCGACGACGGTATCGGCGCCGGCAGTGGTACACGGCACTGCTGCGAACGCGCCGGTTCAGCCGGCCGCACGCGCTGCGGCCGCCGACGCGGGCCGGCTCGACATCTGTGCCCATGCTCTGCACCTTCTATGCCGCGCCCAAGCCCGGTGCCGCGACGTTCGTGTCGGTGGGCCGCAAGGTCGGGCCACGACAGCGTTATGGGCATCGTCGAAGTGATGAAGCTGGTGAACTCGATTCCTGCGACCACTTCGGGCGAGGTCGTCGAGATCCTGGTCGCCGATGGCGCGCTGGCGATGCATAAGCGAAGCGCAAGCTCATTTCACTGAGTGAAAGGCAGCAGGAAGGCGTTGAACCACGCGGCCGGCACCGGCACGGTCATCTCAAGCGCGCGCTGGCCGTAGGCCTTGCCCTGCGCATCGAGGCGTTGCGAAGCCATGCCGCCGCCGCCCAGCGCTTCCTTCAGGACGAAGTTGAACGCCGACACGCCCGCCGCTTCGTAGCGCTGCACGTCGCCGACGACGGTTCCCTCGAAATGCGCGGCGATGCGCTCAGGCGTCAGCACGTTGCGTAGGTGGTCCATGTATTCGGGCTTGCGGCAAAAGATGGCGATGTTCGACGAATCGCCCTTGTCGCCCGAACGGGCATGTGCGACCTGAAGCAGCGGAACGACGATCAAGGGCCCGGGTTCCGCGGCGCCGCCGATCGGGACGGAAGTGGGTACGTCGACGACGGCCCGGCCGCCATCGGTCGGAACGGGGACCTCGATTGGCGCCTCGTCGCCGCACCGAATCCGGATCGGGCCGAGGCGCGCCTTGTCGATGAAGAACGTGAAGAGACGAACGACGGGTGCGGGTTTGGGCCGGCCGCCGAGCAGTCCCGTCGTTCCTTGCGCAAAGCTCAGGCCCACCGAGCCGAGTTCCCGTGCGAACAGATCGAGCGCCTTCGCCTCCGGGTGATCGACAACCAGACGCAACACCACTTCGCGCGCGGCGCGCGCTTGCGACTGTTTGCCGTACGACGCTTCTGCGCCGAGCACTTCGGTGCGCACGGCGGTGAAGTCAGCGATTTTGCGCGCAGCGAACTGCATGCGGGCGCGTTCGAGCAGCGCCTCGGCCGTGCGCTCGGCCTTGCGTGCCGCATCGAAGCCGACGATGGCGACCATCGCCACCGCGCGCCAGCCGTCCTGCAAGGTCGCCGACACCTTGTACTGCGAGGTCGGCGCCCGGCCGCGCGCGCCGCTCACGAACACGCGGTCGGCGCCGGCCGGCTCGATTCGCACGTTCGCGAAGTCGGCGGTGACGTCGGGCAGCACATACGCCGCCGGATCGCCGATCTCGTACAGGAGCTGCTCTGCCGCGCAGGCGGGCGAGACGAGGCCGCCGGTTCCTGGCGGCTTGGTCAGCACGAAGAGGCCATCGGCCTGGCACTCGGCGATCGGGTAGCCGATGTCGTGCCACCCCGGCACCTGCTCCCAGTCGGTGAAGAGGCCACCCGTGGACTGCGGCCCGCATTCGAGCAGGTGGCCCACCAGGCTGCCAGCGGCGAGACGATCGTAGTCATCGGTGGCCCAGCCGAATTCGTGCATCAGGATGCCGAGGGCCAGGGCGCTATCGACGCAGCGGCCAGTGATGACCACATCGGCTCCCTGAGCGAAGGCCTTGGCAATGGGTATGGCGCCGAGATAGGCGTTTGCCGTGAGCACGGTGCGCGGCAGCACGGCGCCGGACACCCATTCGCGCACGCCTTCTTCGCGCAGAGCGTCGAGCTCGCCCATCAGGTCGTCGCCCTCGACGACGGCGACGTGGAGCGGCACGCCCAGTTCGGCCGCTGCAGCCTCCAGGGCCAGCTTACAAGCGTTTGGATTGACGCCCCCGCCGTTGCTGGCGACGCGAATGCCGCGACGCTTCAATTCGGCGAGATGCGGCTTCAGGTAACCGACGAAATCGGGCGCAAACCCCGCCTCCGGATCCTTCAGCCGCGCCCGTGCCAGCAGCGACATCGTGACCTCGGCGAGGTAGTCCATCATCAGGTAGTCGACCTCGGCACGCAGCAGTTGCCCGATGGCCATCGGACTGTCGCCCCAGGCACCCGAGGCGCCGCCGATACAGACGATTCGCGCGTTCATTCGCCGGCCTCGTCGCTGGCCCAGCGCGGCTTGCGCTTGTCGTTGAAGGCTGCCAGCCCCTCGCGGGCATCGTCGGTGCGCGAGACCAGGGCGATCTGCGTCTCGGCGAAGGCCAGGGCTTCGTGGAAGCCCATCGCCTGCATCGCGGCAATGGCGTATTTCCCGCGTTTCAGGGCTGCGGGCGACATTGCCGAAACCCGGCCGACCACGCCTTCGATGCGGCCATCGAGCTCCTCGTAAGGGACGACCTCGTTGGCGATGCCGATCTCCTTGGCCCGGGCCGCCGAGATCAGCTCCCCGGTCAGGCACAGCTCGTTGACGTGGCGCGGATGGATCATCCGGCGCAGGTAAACGAGCACCTGCATCGGGAACACGCCGACCTTGCCCTCGGGCAAGCCGAAGCGGGCCGCGTCCGAGGCGATCACGAGGTCGCACAAGGCCATCAGGCCCATGCCGCCAGCGACGCAGTCGCCATTGATGCGGCCGATGAGCGGGACGCCCACCTCGTGGACGGTGCGCGCTAGCCGGCCGAAGTCGGTCGTGGGCTCGCCAGGGCCTTCGCTGAACACGTCGGTGCCGCGGCTGAGATCGGCACCGGCGCAAAAGGCCTTCCGGCCGGCGCCGGTGAGGACGATCGCGCGCAACGAGGCATCGGAGCGCGACGCCTGGATGGCGTTGCTGATGCCGGCGATCACCTCCGGGTTGAGGGCGTTGCGCCGCTCCTCGCGCTGGATCGTGATCCATAGGCTCCTGCCGCGGCGCTCCGTGAGGATCACGGCCGGCGGCATCTCCTTCGACATCGTCGGCTCCAATCAATAGGACTTCGGCAGCCCGAGCTCGCGCTCGGCGATGAAGCAGAGAATCATCTCCCGCGATACGGGCGCAAGTTGCGTCGCGACCATCTCGCGAAAGTAACGCTCGACGTGGTAATCGGCGGCGTAGCCCATGCCGCCGTGGGTGCGGACGGCGCGGTCCGCGGCATGGAAGCCAGCATCGGCGGCGAGGAGCTTGGCGGCGTTGGCCTGCGCGCCGCAAGGCTGGCCAGCGTCGTACAGCTCGGCAGCGTGCAAGGTCATCAGTTCGGCTGCATAGAGCTCCGCCCAACACTCTGCCAGCGGGTGCTGGATCGACTGATTCATGCCGATGGGTCGCCCGAAGACCACGCGCTCCGCCGCGTAGGCGGTGGCCTTGTCGAGGGCGCGCCGCCCCATGCCGATGACCTCCGCGGCGTTGAGAATGCGCTCAGGGTTCAGGCTGTCGAGCAGGTAGCGGAAGCCCTTTCCTTCGTTGCCGATGCGGTGCTCGACCGGGATCTCGAGGCCATCGATGAAGGTCTGGTTCGAGTCGACCGCGTGGCGGCCCATCTTCGCGATCTCGGTCACGCTGACGGTTTTCGGGTCCATGTCGGCGAAGAAGAGCGTCAGGCCGTCGATGGCCCTGGCGCATTGGTCGATCGGCGTGGTCCGCGCTAGCAGCACGATCTTGTCGGCCTCTTGCGCCGTGCTGGTCCAGATCTTCTGGCCGTGAACGACGTAGCGATCGCCAAGGCGGACTGCACGCGTCTTGATCCTGGAAGTGTCGAGGCCGGCATCGGGCTCGGTCACGCCGAAGCAGGCGCGCAGCTCGCCGCGAACGACCTTGGGCAACCACTCCTGTTTCTGCCTGTCGCTGCCGTGCTTGACGATAGCGTGCAGGCCGAAGATGTTGATGTGCACCGCCGAGCAAGCGGCGAAGGCCCCGGCGGAGCTGCCGATCGTCTGCATCATGATCGCCGCTTCGGTCACCCCGAGGCCGGCGCCGCCGTACTCGGCGGGCATCGCGATGCCGAGCCAGCCGCCGTCGGCGATCGCCTTGCAGAACTCGTGCGGGAAGGTGTGCGAGCGGTCGAGTGCCGACCAGTAGTCGTCGTCGAACCGGTCGCAGACCGTGCGCACCGCCTCGCGCAAGGCCTGGCGCTCCGGTTTGTCGGCGAGCGCCTCGAACCTCATCGCTGGCTCCGGCCGTCGGGCGCCCGAGCCTTGAAGACTTCGTCGTTGTGTTCTCCGAGGTTCGGCGCCAGCCGGCGGACATCGGGTTGCGTGCGCGACCACGTGCCCGGCGGCTTCGCGACACGAAGAAGACCTTCCGTGGGATGAACGACCTCTTCCCAGAATCCCGTGGCTTGCAGATGCGGGTCGCCGAGAAGGTCTTCCAGCGAGTTGACCGGGCTGGCCGGGATGTCGGCCACGGCGAAAAGCTCGATCCACTCCGCGGTCGTTCTCGACGGCAGGCTCGACGCCAGGAATGCGCCGACCTGCTCCGCATGAACGGTGCGCGATTGCAGACTGGCAAATCGGGCGTCGGTCGCCACGAGGTCAGCAACGCCGATCATCGCCGAGAACTTTCGCCAGTGATCGTCGGTGTAGACGACGACGCAGAGATGCCCGTCCCGCGTCGGGTACGGTCCCCGCTGCGTCGACAGGAGGCGCTTGTAGCCGGTGTCGCCGAGCGCCGGCACGAACGCGGCCCCGCCGATATGGTCGCCGAGAACGAACTGGGCCATCGTCTCGAACATCGGCAGCTCGATGGCCTGGCCTTCTCCCGTGCGCTGCTTGTGAAACAGCGCGCCGAGCAAGGCGTTGGCGAGGTAAAGGCCCACCGTGCGATCGCAGATGTTGATCGGCGCATAGCTGGGCGCGCCGTTGACGCGCTGGAACAGCGACGACAGGCCCGAGGCGGCCTGCATGATGTCGTCGTAGGCCGGGCGACCGGCGTACGGTCCGTTTTCGCCGAAGCCGAAAGCACCGCAGACGATCAGCCCGGGATTGATGGCGGCGAGCGCGTCGTAGCCCAGGCCGAGTCGGCGCATCGCCTGCGGGCGGATGTTGTAGACCAGGATGTCGACGTCGGGGACGAGCCCGAGCAACGCCTGCCTGTCGTCCGGCTGCTTGAGGTCGAGCACGACGCTTCGCTTATTGCGGTTGGCCTGCAGGTAGAGCGGACCCATGCCGGGGTGGCGGAACGGGCCGACCCTGCGCATCGAATCGCCGCCCGGCGACTCGACCTTGATGACATCGGCGCCCATGTCGCCGAGAATCTGCGTTGCGAACGGCCCCATGACGACGGTCGTGAGGTCGAGGACGCGAACGCCACGAAGCGGGCCGGCCAAGGTCGTTCAGCCTCGCGGGCAGTTCACTGCGGCGATGCAGCCACCGGGGAAACGAGAGCTCATTCCGGCTCGATGCCGGCGGCCTTGATCACCCGGCTCCATTTCTCGGATTCGGCACGTTGGAACTGGGCCAGGCCTTCCGGCGTGCTCGTGAACTTGTCGAGCACCGCGCGAGCAAAGACCGACGACACGACGTCCGATTGCACGGCGCTGAGGAACATCTCGTTGAGGCGGCGCACGACTTCGGCAGGGGTTCCCTGCGGCGCGTACACGGCAACCCAGTACGAAAGCTCATAGCCCTTGATTCCCAACTCGTCGACAGTCGGCACGGTGGGAAAGGCCGGCGAGCGCCGTTCTCCCGTGTAGGCCAGGGCGATCAGCTTGCCGCTTTGAACGAGCGGCAATGCGGTCGCCGTGTCGGCGAACATCACATCGATCTGACCACCCAGGAGGTCGGTGATCGCCTGCGGATTGCCCTTGTAAGGGACGAACACCAGACCCGCACCGGTCATCTGCTTGAACATCTCGGCAGCGACCCGGCTTGACGAGTTGCCCGCGCCGTAGTTGAGCGCCTTCGCACGCGCCCGGGCAATGAGCTCGGGCACGGACTTGATCGGACTCGACGGTGGCACGACGATCACCATCGAACCTTTCGCCAACGCGGCCACCGGGGCGAAGTCCTTGACCGGATCGTAGGGAAGCTTCTTGAACAGGTAGGGGTTGGCCGACTGCGTCGTGTTGGTCGTCATCAGCAACGTGTAGCCATCGGCAGGCGCGTGCGCCACGGCCTGTGCGGCGATGATGCCGCTGGCTCCGGGCCTGTTGTCCACGACTACGCTGACCCCGTGAAATTGCGACTCCATGAACTGAGCCATGCCGCGGGCGACCTGATCCGTCCCGCTGCCGGCAGGAAACGGCACCACGAGGGTGATCGTTCTAGACGGATACGACTGCGCTTGCAACGGGCCGGCGAATGCCGCGCCGAACATTGCCGCCACGCACAGGGCGCGGCGAATACCTTGGTTTCGCATCGTGTCTCCGGGACGGTTGTGATCTTCTTCGGCATTGGCCGGCGTTGCTAGCCATTGTGGAATCGCCGCTGCCATCAGAGAAATAGAATGATCGGATCGAATCCATAACCGGAGTGACTGCCTCATGCGCAGCAATCTCGGCCTGCGCCAGCTCGAAGCGATCATCTCGATCGCCACACACGGCAGCTTCAGCGCGGCAGCCGAACAATTGCATGTCTCGCAGCCCGCGCTGAGCCGCACCGTGCGTCTCGCCGAGGATGGCCTCGGGACGCGCCTGTTCGACCGGGGCGGCCGCAAGGTGACGCTGACCGCCGCCGGTATCGAACTGCTTCCGATCGCGCGGCGGATCATGCTGGAGTTCAGCGATTCGATCAGCGAGCTCTCGCAATTCGTCGAGGGCAAGCGCGGCCGGATACGCGTCTCGGCCTTGCCGTCGATCGCGCAGTCCTTGCTCGTCGATGCCGTCGCGGGCTTCAATGCCACCCATCCAGAGATCGAGTTTCTGGTCCGCAGCGATTCCGCCGAGGCGGTTCTCGCCCTGCTCGAGAGCCGCGAGATCGACATCGGCCTCACCGTTCAGCCTCCGCCCGACGGGCGCTTCTCGTATGAGCATCTGCACGATGACGAGTTCGTCCTGATCTGTCGTGCCGACGACCCGCTCGCGTTGCAAACCCGGCCGGCAACTGCGCTTGCCTGGAGCGTATTCGAGCGGCGACCCTTCATCGCCGCGACGTCCGGCAGCAACACGCGCGGCGCGACCGACGCCGCGTTCATGCGCGCGCAGCTGACTGTCCATCCGGCGCATGAGGTGGCGAGCAGCAATTTGCAGGTGATCGGCGGCTTTGTCGCCGCAGGTCTCGGTCTGAGCGTCTTGCCGGCCAGCGCGCTCGCCTGCCTTGGTCAGCCGACCCTGGTGGCGCGCCGGTTGACGAAGCCACGCATGCAGAGAAAGGTGGGCATCGTCACCTTGACCGGCCGCACGCTGTCGCAGGCGACGACCCGGTTCTGCGAGCACGTCCGCAATCTCGGCCGCACGCCGTCGCCTGCGGCCGATGTCGCCGCGCGCGGCGTCCGCACCCGATCATCGTCGCGATCGGTAACTGCCGCTCAACGCCCGTAGGTGGTGCTCAACGTCGCCTTGCCGATGGACCTGAGGTTGATCACGAAGCCCACGTGCGAGACCGTTGCGTCGGGTGGCAGATCGAGCTTGTCGACGCCGAGGGTGTACGGCGTGAAGTTGTAGCGGTGAGCAGGCTTGCACTTCGGCGGGCAGGGACCGTCCCAGCCGGTCTGCTCGTAGTCGATGCGGATCCGCTTGCTACCTGCGGGAAGCACCGCGCCGTCGTTGGTTCCGGCACCTTGCTCGATCGCGTCCGCGAAAGCCGGGATGTCGACGATCACCCAGTGCCAGATGCCGGCACCGCCGGTGACGGCATCCGGATCGTGGACCATCAGAGCGAAGCTCTCCGCGCCGGGCGGCGGGTTCTCCCAGGCCAGCGCCGGCGAAATGTTGGCGCCGCTGCAGCCCAGGCCCTTGAATGCGAATTTGTCGTCAAAGGGCTTGTCGGGCCCGAAGTCCGGGATCGTGAGCCTGAACATCTGCGCGTTTGCAGCGAACGCCCAGACGAACAGCGCGAGCGCCGCGGAGATATTGTTGCTCCGATCCTGCCTCCCAAAGCGTTTGCGCAGAATGGTGCGACGCGACCCCGTGCCTTCGGATTCAGGCCGGCCGAATCACCTGGTCCGGGTTCTCACCGTAGGGGGGTGCATAGACAACCAGCAATTTCAAGCGCTCGCTAGTCACACGAATCGAGTGGAAGACGCCCTCCGGAAAGAAGAGCATGTCGCCGGCACGCACTTCATGCTCTACGCCGTCGATGCCTGCGAAGGCTGTGCCCTCGAGCACGTACGCTGCCTGCTCCAGCCCAGGGTGCGCGTGCGCCAGGGCATTGCCGCCGCGCGCGATGTCGCCGAGCACGATCTCCATGTGACGTGCTCCGGTGTCAGGACCGACCAGACGCGTGTTGACGGTGCCATGGTGGTTGGCGGGGCTGTAGCCGGACATCTCCGATGCGCGAAAGACGCCGCCTCTCGAGACGCGAGCTTGATCGTTTGCGGTTGCGATGGTGTTCGACATGGGAGCGTCCCCTTAGTGCAATCTTCGGAAGGCGTTCGAAGCCGCCGCGTGGCCGGGCGGCCCGGCAGTGACGCCTTGCGCGTTGGGAGAATCCTAGGGCGACGGCCACCATCAAAGAAATACAATCTTTGGAAGGAAGCCATAACCTGGATGAAAGTGATTCCGGGGGCCACCGCACCGCGAATTACCGGCGGACCTCAGTTACCCTCTTCGCCCGGCTCTGTCGCGAGGATGCCGAAAGCCATGAAGACAGAGGAGGGCCTCAATGCACTCTGTGTGAGAGAACGGGAGGGCGCGATTCGCGCTTGTGGAGGGGCGGTAACCCGCCGTTCGCGGCCGACTGGTTGTGGCCGAACGCGTCGCTCGAGAGCGTCCGTTGCGGAGCACTTCGGCTTCTATTGCCCGCATTATGTTCGACTTCTGTTCGCGCGGAGAATCGCCTTATGACTCGGCGCCGCACCACCAGCCATGGAGCGCTCGAGACACCCAACCTGTCAGGCCTGGTCCATCGACTCGTTACGGCTGCACTTTCCATGTCGCTTGCAGCACTTCCTTTGCCAGCGAGCGCATGGGGTTCGGAAGGACACCGACTGGTTGCGACGCTCGCCGAGCATCAACTGTCGGAGAGAGCCAGGACCGAGGTCGACCCGCTCCTTGCCCTCGAGCCCGGCGCCACGTTGGCATCGATCTCAACTTGGGCCGATGACACCCGCACCCCGTCGACTGCCGCCTGGCACTACGTGAACCTTCCGCGCGACTCCGGATGTCGGTATGACGCTGCCCGTGACTGCCCCGACGGCCAATGCGTCGTCGCAGCGATCGAGCGGCAGCATAAGGTGTTGATGTCGACGGCACCGGACGTGGACAGACTCAAGGCGCTCAAATACCGTGGCCGCACGCCTCTGTGCGCTGCCGCACATGAAAAGAGGCGACAAACAACTAAAGTCGAGGAGAAATCGTAGCTCAGACGATTTCCGCGCGCCGGCGCCACGGCAGTGAATGAAGGAGAACTCGATGACGCTTGGCACAATTCTTTTGATCGTGCTCATCTTGATGCTTATCGGAGCCCTGCCAACCTGGGGCCACAGCCGCTCCTGGGGCTATGGGCCGAGTGGTGGTCTTGGGGTGGTGGTGATAGTCATCGTCGTGTTGCTCGTTATGGGCGTGCTATGACGGGGACACAGCGGCGCCAGGAAACGCCGACGTCACCGCACACTTGAGGAGCATCGATACCCAGGGAGGTTTCAAGTCCGAAGCGCAACGCCTTCATCGTTTTGGCAATGCCGAGCAACTGGATCACCCGCTTGCTGCG